>WNFZ01002290.1_pt1 | contig 38873 bp, 31 predicted proteins | sample 5400081 | NCBI WGS metagenome assembly WNFZ01 (sample SAMN13153365, study PRJNA577476) | soil metagenome | isolation source: 80 cm soil or saprolite under grassland replicate 1 | place: USA:California | collected 2016-06-15
CTCGAAGGTGTTGGCTGGAATGCTGGGAGCAGTCTTTCTGTTCATCGCAATATCGGGCTGGTCGGACGCGCCCCAGTCCCAATCGCCGCAGACAACCATCATCTACTTCCTGCGGCACGCTGAGGACTCGATGGAGCTAGTGGGATTGGATCCCAGCTACACGGTCACACTCAACAACTGCAACGCGGACCGATCGTGTTGCGAGCAGGTCCTCACTCCGCTTGGCCGGGAGAGAGCTGCCCGATTGGCCGATTGGTTCAAGAGCCAACGCATCACCGACACCCTGACCCACGTCATCGCCAGTCACAAAATCCGCACCCGCCAGACGGTGGAGAAGATCGCATTCCTGGCAGGCTTGGGCGGGGATCTCGACGGTGACGGCGATCTCGACGGCACCGACATTGACCAAGCGCCTGGCGACGGCGTGATCAACGTCCCTTCTACGCCGCTGGAGTGCGATCCGGGGTTCACGTCGTCATCCTCGGTTACGCAGCCGCAGATCAATTACCTCAAGACGCTCCCCCTGGGCAGCAGGGCGGTCGTCTGTTCCCACAGCGTCCTGTATTCCATAATGCAGGCCTTTGGCATCGACACAAGCGATCCCGTCAAGTTCCCCAAAGACAGCAGGGGAAGGGTTAATGGATTCAACAACCTGTGGATTGTTCAGTTCGACTTGGTGGATGGCGTGTATCAGGGCCGGCTTCTCGAACACCTTTTTCTCAACTTGAACGTTGAGGCGTCCGGCATCAGCCGCGAGTTCGGCAACGGGCATGAAGACGACGAGGAGTAACGATCCTCCGCGCTTGGCCAGTACCGCCGAGCCCTGTCCAGCGCGCGAAAATCCCCTCAAAATTCCTGTGACCTTTTCGGGCATTTGCTTCTGTTCAGGGTAAAAGCCTCGCTGTGTCCGGCGGGGGAACGCTGAGAAGGCGCCTGAGCGCGCCAACGACTCTTGGCCGCCGAGTGGCACCACATTGGCCGCACCAGCAGAAAACGAGGCAACTCAACTTCAACAATCACCATTATGAAAAAATCCAAAAAACACATTCCTATCAGTTGTACAAGCAGCATCAACGTCTCGAAGGTGTTGGCTGGAGTGCTGGGGCAGTCTTTCTGTTCATCGCAATATCGGGCTGGTCGGACGCGCCCCAGTCCCAATCCCCGCAAACCACCATCATCTACTTCCTGCGGCACCCGTGCCAGCGAGCACGAGCGCCACGGCCAGCAACGTTGTGTAGCATCGCGGAGCCAGAAAATCGCCGACTCCTTGCCAACCATTCACGCATTTGACGCTGAGGCTGCGCGTCGTTTGCACTCAGCGTAAATCGCGTCGTAGACGATGAACTCCTTTGCCAGAATCTCCTGGTCGCTCAAGCCGAGCGCGCTGAATCCGTGTGCTACCCAGCGCAAACCTTCACCTGCCGCGTGTGGATTCGACGGATGCGAGTCGGCGGCACGGACGATTTCGCCGAGCAGCGTGAGCGCAGGTTCTGTCAGGCTGTATTTCTTGAGGATGGAGTTGAACGACACGTCCTCGCCGTGGTGTCCGAGTTCACAGCCCTCGATGTCGTATGGGGTGGCGCCGAGTTCGCGCCCTTTGGCCTCAACCTGATTCACCGGGACGAAAATGAACTCGGCCTGCGGGTCAATGAACTTCTTGATGAGCCACGGACACGCTACGCGGTCCACTTTCACCTTTTCGCGAGTTATCCACTTCATGGGCGTCAGTTCAAAGCTTCCTAACTCAATCCATCTATTGCAGTCCATGTCTGTTTCACGGAGCAAAACGACACCCCACCATTTTCTGAATACGTTCCGACAAGTCTGGTTCTTTCAACGAAGCTTGTCGTCTTAACTTTTATTCAGAATTGGGCACTCGCCGTGACGAAAGCAAATGTCGATAGTGGGCGCCAGTGGCGAAGATTCTGATCATTGAAGACGACACCAAAACCGCCAACGCTATCCGCAGCGGCCTGCGTGGCGAAGGCTACGACGCCGCCGTGGCCAGAACCGGCGAGGACGGGTTTTTCCAACTCAGCGCTGAACCGTTCGATCTCGTGGTGCTGGATTGGATGTTGCCGGGGCGTGAGGGCATCGAAATCCTGAAAACGCTCCGGGCGCGCGGCACGAAGACGCCGGTGCTACTGCTCACCGCCCGAGACACCGTGGAAGACCGCGTGGTTGGTTTGGACAGCGGAGCGGATGACTATTTAGTGAAGCCCTTTGCTTTCGCTGAACTGGTCGCCCGCGTTCGAGCGCTGTTGCGGCGAACGAGCGACACCGAGACGCTCCGAAAGCAAATCGGCGACCTGGTGCTTGATGTGGAGAACCGCCGGGTGACACGCGGCTCTCAGGAGATTGCGGTGACGCCGCGCGAGTTTGAGTTACTCGCCTATTTGCTGCGGCATCACGGACAAACCGTCACGCGGCAGATGCTCGCCAAGGACGTTTGGCGCGAGTCGCACCGCGCCACGCCGCTCGACAACGTGATTGACGTTCATGTCGCCCACCTGCGCCGGAAGATTGATGAGGGACATCGAGTGAAACTCATTCAAACCGTGCGCGGCGTGGGCTTCGTGCTGAGGGAGGACAGTCCAGCATGAAGAACTGGTGGAAACGACGCACGCTGAAGCTGCGATTGACCCTCTGGTACGCCACCGCAACCGCCGTAGTGCTGACGGTGTTCGCCTGGGTGGCTTACGAAATCGTCGAGCATAGGCTGGGCGCAGAACTCGACCGCCAGTTACGAATCGATTTCGATGTCATTGAAGCGCAACTCGACAAAGACGCCGGCGGCCAGATTCGCTGGTTAGTGCGCGGCGCACACGGTGACGAAGGCTACGCCCGGCTTTCCGCGTGGTTCGAGGTTTGGTCTGAGGACAAGCAACTACTCTTTCGCCACTGGCCCGTGCGCGAGGCGGACATCAAGGACCCGCTGCCCGCGCCTGTTGAGTCGACATTGCAGTTCTACACGGTCGAGTTGGAGCGCGATCTGCACGTTCGGATCATGGAGCGTCCGGCCCGTGTGCATGAACTTGGGGTTATCGTTCGTCTGTTTCGCGATGAAACTGACACGAGGCGCACGCTTCGGCAGATTGTCGAAGTGTTCCTTCTGGCCGCGCCTCTGGCCGTCCTGCTCGCGTCGCTCGGCGGATACTTTGTGGCGCGACGCTCGCTCTTGCCTGTCGCGGCAATGGCCGAACAAGCCAAACAGATTACTTCCGAATCTTTGGCCGAACGGCTGCCCAATCCGAATCCCCATGATGAACTTGGCCAACTTGCCGCAGTGTTCAACCAGACATTACAACGTCTGGAGAATTCGTTTGTGGAACTCAAGCGATTTACGGCGGACGCTTCTCATGAACTCCGCACTCCGTTGACTGCGCTCCGTACCGTAGGGGAGGTTGCGTTGCGCCAAGGCGACAATCCCGCCGCTCTGCGCGAGACCATCGGCAGCATGTTGGAAGAAGCGCAGCGCCTCAACGACCTCATCGAATCGCTCCTCACGCTGGCCCGGATGGAGAGTGGCAAGGTCTTTATTAAGCCGGAGTCGGTGAAGCTCCCTGAACTCGGCGGCGAAGTGCGCGACACCTTGAGCGTCCTCGCCGCAGAGAAACACCAAACCATCGAACTGATCGGCGACGACGTGCTGGCAGCGATTGCGGACCGTCTCCTGCTGCGACAAGCGTTGATGAACATCGTTCACAACGCCGTGCGTTACTCCCCGCCGCACACGCGCATCTCCGTTCGCGCCCTGCGCCGCGACGGCGACGCCTGCATTGAAGTCACTGACCAGGGGCCGGGCATCGCGTCGGATCATCAGGCGAAAATCTTCGACCGTTTCTACCGAGTGGACAAAGCCCGTGCCCGTTCCGACGGCGGACACGGCTTGGGGCTGGCCATCGCGAAGTGGTCGATCCAGCACCAAGGCGGGCGAATCGAATTGGAGAGCGAGCGTGGGAAGGGCAGCATTTTCCGTATCGTGCTCCCCTCCGCGAAGGAGCACCAAGTTTGAGCGCTTGAACGACTCCCGAAGAACGGGCAATATCACTGCCGATGACGTTTCGTGAATTGAGACTCGCGAGCAACCAGTCTTGCACTGGTATCGCTTTGGTCCCGCGAGGACTGATGGCCCTGCTGTTCGCGTATTACGTCAACTACATCCCTTTCCATCTTCTGAGCGAGCGGCATTTGGATGACGCTTTGTCGTCAACACAGTGGGCTGCGGCCCATCTCGACGACCACGACGATGTCGGCCACGACGGCCACGACGGCCATCACAAGCCGCATCCGTCGTCTGAGCACTCCATTCAGATTCTGCCGAAGTCGGAGTCGCTCGCCCTTTGCCTCCCTTTTCTTCCTGCGGTCGCCGCCATCGTGCTCGACGCGCCGGACTCGACCGTCACGGTTCGATTCGTCCGGCGGATCTGGCCGCCAGGAGTATCGCCGCCCGAGCCATCGCAGCCGCGCGCTCCGCCCCTCGCCTAGCTCCTTCCTCGTCTCGACGCGCCGACTCACTCGGCGTGGGACGCCTTCCTCTGCCTGAACGCCTCACAGGCGGAAACCATTTCCAGGCGCATTCCCTTTTGGGGTGAGAATCCGTTTTGCGTTTATGAATCAACTTTCTGTTCGACTTTCCAGCGCACGGTCGCTGGTCGTCGCCGTGGCGACCGGAATCAGCGCGCTTCATGTTTCCAACGCGGCGGACTCTCCGTCTGCGAACACCAATGCGCCTTCCGTCGCGCTGGATGCGCTTGTCGCAGACGTGGTGGAGCACAACCCCGAACTCAACTTCTACCGCGCCGAGATCGCTGCGGCGAAGGGCGAACGGCGCACTGCGGCGACGTGGGCTAATCCCGAACTATTCGGCTCAGTTGGCGACAAACGGGTCACGGATGGCTCGCTGGTTGGTGAAGGCGTCGCGTGGTCGGTGAGCGTGCGGCAGACATTCGAGTGGCCTGGGCGCATCCCGCTGCGCAAGGCCATTGCCAATCATCAGATGCAACTGGCGGAACTCGGCTTCACGCAGTTCAAGGCGGCATTAGCGGCGCGGACTCGCACCCTCGCCTACCATCTGTTCGCGGCACAGGAGAAAGCGGCGGCCGCGAAGGAAGTGGCCCACCGGCTCCAAGAGTTGCGCGAAGTGCTGGTGCAACGTGACCCGGCGGGACTCACGCCGCAGTTGGAAACACGCGTCATCGAAGCAACAGAGTTGACGCTTCAGCGCAAGGCTACGGACGCCGCGCTTGCCTCGCAATCCGCCCTGGTCGAACTGAATCTACTGCGCGGCGCGCCATTGGCAAACGCACTCACGGTTCCGCCCGTGAAGCTGACATTCACCGCCGCGCCGGAAGTGGATGCTTTGCTCGGGGCGGCGCAGACGAACAACTTCGAGTTGCAAACGCGGCGCGTGGAACTGGAGCAGCAGGGGTTCAAAGTTTCCCTGGCAAAGAAGGATGGCTTTCCGTCGTTTAGTGTCGGCCCTTATTTTTCGCAAGAGCGCGCGAGGGACCGGGAACAACAAGTCGGAGTGGGCGTTTCGATTCCATTACCACTGTGGAATCGGAACAAGGGTAATGTCGAGACTGCCCAGGCGCGGCAGAGGCAGGCCGAGACTTCGCTTTACGTCACGCAGCGCGACCTTCAGCGGCGCATTATCGAGAACGCGCTGACCTATCAAACGAAACTGGCCGAGATAGGAAAATGGCGGCCGGATTCGGTTGACGAGTTTCGCAAAGCGGCCGAACTGGCCGACCGTCATTACCGATTGGGTGCTGTGCCGATTACCACTTACGTCGAGTTGCAGAAGCAATACCTCGAAGCCGTGAACGCGCTGCTCGACACCAAACGCGAGGCCCTCGACGCGGGACAGGAATTGCAGCGGCTCACCGGCCTCGACTTCGGTCAGCTTCAGTCCGCCAAACCCGTGGAGGAGAAGAAGTGATTAACCGTCTCCTCGAATCTTCCTTGCGCAACGGCGCGCTTGTCCTGTTCGGTGCGGGGTTGTTGCTCGGCTTCGGCTTGTGGGCGGCACGCAATCTACCCATTGACGCTGTCCCCGACATCACCAGTCCGCAGATACAGGTCAACACGGAAGTGCCCGCGCTCGCGCCGGAGGAAGCGGAAAAGCTCGTCACTTATCCCATCGAAACGGAACTCGCCGGACTGCCCGGTGTGACGGAGATGCGCTCGCTCACAAAGTCGGGACTCTCGCAGGTGACGCTGCAGTTCGACGACAGAGTGGACATTTTCCGCGCGCGCCAACTTGCGATGGAACGTCTGCAAAACGCGAAAGACCGTTTGCCTCCGAATGCCGAACCGAAGCTCGCGCCCATCAGCACCGGCTTGGGCGAGATTTTCTACTACACGGTGGAATATCACGCCGATGCAACCAACAAACCCGTGTCGCGCTACGAGCAGTTGCTGGAGTTGACGGAAATTCAGGAGTTCGTCCTCAAGCCGCAGTTGCGAACGGTGTCGGGCGTCGCCGAAGTCAACGCCAGCGGCGGTTACGAGCGGCAAATCGTCGTTCAGCCCGACCCCGTGAAACTGCGCGATGCGAACCTCACGTTCAGTGAACTCGCCGAAATCGTGGAGAAGAACACGGCGAACACCGGCGGGGGTTTCGTCAATCGCGGTGACAAACAATTCATTCTGCGCGGCGTCACACGCGCCCAAACCGCCGAAGACATCGCGGGCCTGCCGCTCAAGTTCGCCGGTGCGGTGAAGCCGTTGCTCGTGCAAGATGTCGCGAGCGTTTCCGTTGGACATCACCCGCGCTACGGAGCCGCGACCGTCAACGGACAAGAAGCCGTCATCGGCACCACGATGATGATGGCGGGGCAGAACAGTCGCGTCGTGGCCAAACGCGTCGCAGCCCGCCTCGAACACATCAACAAGAATCTTCCTGCCGGCATCGAATTGAAGCCGGTTTACGACCGCGCGGAACTCGTGGATCGCACCGTCCGCACCGTGCGCACAAATCTGTTCGAAGGCGCAGTGCTGGTCGTCGTGGTGCTCTTGGCACTGTTGGGCAATTGGCGAGCGGCGGTCATCGTGGCGATGGCGATTCCACTCTCGTTCCTCTGCGCACTCATCGGCATGGCGCGGCTCGGCGTGTCCGGGAATTTGATGAGCCTCGGTGCCGTGGACTTCGGCCTCATCATTGATGGCGCGGTGGTCATCGTGGAAAACATCCTGCGCGAACTCGTGGAGAAACAGCAGCGACTCGGACGCAAATTGACGAAAGAGGAGCGGTTCGCGACCGTGCTGACCGCGAGCAAACAAGTGGGCAATCCGATGTTCTTCGGGGTGCTCATCATCACCGTAGTCTATGTGCCGATTCTCGCCCTCACCGGCATCGAAGGGAAAATGTTTCACCCGATGGCCATCACAGTGATGCTCGCGCTCGGCGGAGCGCTTGTCCTGGCGCTGACGCTGATGCCCGCGCTGGCGTTTCTGTTGTTGAGGAGCGTGGCGCATGGAACCGGCGAACTTTCTGATGACAACTTCCTGATTCGTTTCGCCAAGAAACTTTACTCGCCGACGTTGAACGCGGCCTTGCGCGCCCGCTGGATTGTAGTGGTCGGCGCCGTCGCGCTGTTTGCGGTCGCGGTCGTCGTCTTCCAGCGGCTCGGCGCCGAGTTTGTTCCCAAGCTCGACGAAGGTTCGTCCACGATGATGATTTATCATCCGGTCGGACTCAGCCTGGAGGAATCGCTCAGGCGCCAGTTCCGCACCGATTCGATGGTGCGCGAAACATTTCCGGAAATCGCCCGCGTCTTCTCGCGCATCGGCACCAGCGAAGTCGCCAGCGACCCGATGCCGCCGAATTGAAATGCGCTTCAACGAAATGCTCGAAGGAATCCGCGCCGACGTGTCGGTGAAAATCTTCGGCAATGATTACGACGTGCTCGAAAAACTCGCGGAGCAGGCCAAGCCGCTCCTTAAGGAGATTCCCGGCGCATCGGAAGTGGAATACGAAACCGAAGGCCGCGCCCCGGTGCTGGAAATCAAACTCAAGCGCGACGCGCTCACGCGCTACAATCTCTCCGCCGCCGTCGTCAACCAAACCATCGCCACCGCGCTGGCTGGTCAGACCGTCGGCACGATGCTCTCCACCGAGAACCGTCCGCACGACATCGTGGTGCGATTGCGCGCCGATTTGCGCGAGAACCTCGATACCTTGCGCGCGCTGCCCGTGCGCGTAGGCCAGCATGGTTTGATTGCGCTGGGAGACCTCGCCGAGTTCAACAGCACTGAAACCGTCGAGCCGATTCAGCGCGACGAGGCACATCGCCGCGCTGCGCTCATGGTCAACCTCAAGACGAGCGACGTAGAAGGTTGGGTGCGCAAAGCCGAAGCCGCGCTCAAAGAAAAGATCAAACCGCCCGACGGCTACATCGTCGAGTTCGGCGGACAGTTCGAGCACTTGCAGGAAGCGCGCGCGCGGCTGGCCATTGTCGTTCCCGCCGCGCTGTTGCTCATTTTTGTTCTCATCTTCATGGCCTTTGGAAGCTTCAAACAAGCTGTGCTCGTCTATACCGGCATTCCGCTGGCGGTCACGGGTGGCGTCTTTGCGCTGTGGATTCGCGGGATGCCGTTCAGCATCACAGCAGCAGTTGGTTTCATCGCACTCAGCGGCGTGGCTGTGCTCAATGGCGTCGTGCTCGTGAGCTGCTTCAACCAACTGCGCGAACAAAGCCGCACCGTGCGCGAGGCTGTCCTGGAAGGCGCGCGGACCCGATTGCGACCGGTGCTCATGACCGCGGCCGTGGCCAGCCTCGGCTTTCTCCCGATGGCCGTTTCAACCAGCCTTGGCGCGGAGGTGCAGCGTCCGCTGGCCACGGTCGTCATCGGCGGCGTGCTCAGTTCAACGTTCCTGACGCTGGTGTTGCTGCCAGTGCTCTACGATTGGGTCGAAAGCAAAGCCAAGCGCGAGGCAGTCGAACCTCGGGAAGAGTGAACACGAAAGGAAATCAAGTTATGCCTGCCTGGTTTTTCTACGCAGTTTGGGCCGCCGTGCTCTACGGTCTGCATCAAATCTTCACCAAACTCGCGGCCGCCAAAATCGGCGATGGACTCGGTGGATTTGTCGTCGAAGCGACCGCGGCGATGACAATTCTTCTCTATCTTGCTTGGTTGCGATTGGCCGGCACATGGAATCAAACGTCGTCTACCCCCGGCGTATTGTACTCTGTGCTCACGGGGATCTGTGTCGGCGCGGGAACAATCATGTTCTTCGTCCTCTTTCAGAAAGGCGGACCGCTCTCTGCGGTGCCGATCGTGCTCGCGGGCGGCGCGGCACTGATGGCCGTTGTCGGCATCCTCTTTCTCAAGGAGAGCGTCTCCGCGCCGCGATTGCTCGGAATTGTTCTCGCGCTGGTGGGTTTGTATCTCCTGAGAACGGGGCACTGATTCTTGCCTTTCTGAAGGAATCCTTAACGAAAATTCAGTAACACAGCAAGTGGTCCTTCCCTAAGCTTCTAGCAGAGTTATCGGCGTGGCGCAGACCAAGGTCACTTTCGATGAAGCGAACGCTCTGCCGAAGGGCTGGGAGTCAGGCATTACGGGCAAGGGCGCGGCCAAGTGGGAGGTCGTCCCGGACGACACTGCGCCGTCCCGGCCAAACGTCCTCAAGCAGTCCGGGGAGGCGACATTCTGTTGGGCGGCTAAGACCGACGAACACATCAAGGATGGGTTCGTGGAGGTGAAGTTCAAACCGGTCTCCGGCAAGGAGGACCAAGCGGGCGGCATCGTCTTCCGGTTCAAGGACGCGGACAACTACTACATCGTCCGGGCCAACGCACTCGAAGACAACGTGGTGCTCTACAAGACCGTCAACTGAAACAAGAAAAACTATGAAGCCTTACACAATCTGCCGATTCTTAAAATCACTCGCCATCGCCGCCACGCTGCCCGTCGCAGCGGACGCGGCACTCGACACGAACCGCATCGAACAAATCACCGGGGTCAAGGGTGGATGGAGCGCCGCTGAAGGCGTCTTCAAAGTCACAGCGCCGCGCAACGATGTGAAGATAGTCGTGGACGGCTGGACAATGCCTCCATTCATGGGCTTGGCTTCCTGGGCGGCTTTCACCGAAGGAAAGATGGGCGGAGCGATGGTCATGGGCGACACTGTGGTTTTTCAGGACGAAGTAAATCCCGTGATGAGCGCGGCGCTGGACAACGGCCTTTCCGTCACTGCGCTGCACAACCACTTTTTCTACGACGAGCCGAAGGTTTATTTTATGCACATTGGCGGCGAAGGTTCTGCTGAGAAGCTGGCCGCAGCCGTTCGCAAAGTTTGGGACAGAATAAAGGAAATCCGCGCTGCCAATCCACAACCAAGGACGACGTTTGGCGACGCGCCGTTACTCAGTCAAAGCTCCATTACCGGCAAAACCGTCGAAACCATTCTGGACATGAGAGGGCAGGCAAACAATGGGATGTTCAAGGTTGTCGTCGGCCGCCCCGCGAAAATGATGGACACCGAAGTCGGCAAGGAAATGGGAGTGAACACCTGGGCCGCGTTCGCTGGGGCGGATGATAACGCGGTCGTGGATGGCGACTTCGCCGTGCTCGAAGATGAGTTGCAGCCGGTGTTGAAATCCCTTCGTCATGACGGGATCAACATCGTGGCCATTCACAGCCACATGACGCACGAGAACCCGCGCATCCTTTTCCTGCATTATTGGGGCAGAGGCAAAACAGCCGATCTGGCGAAGGCGCTAAAAGCGGCACTCGCCACGCAGAACAAGTAACCAACTTCTACGGATGACCTCGGAGAGAAACGGAACCAGATGAAAGCGAAAATCATACATGCCCCGTTTGTGGCAGTAGTACTGTTGCTGGCTGCGCGTCTAACCGCCGTCGCGGCGGACGGCCCGGCGAAATCAATTGACGCCGCCGCGCCGACCAAGCCGTATGGCAGCAAATGACGTTCAATCCCATGAAGCCACTGACGATTTCCTTGGTCTCCTGCCTGGGCCTATCCATCGTCCACGCTCAGGCGGCTGACATGCTCAGGCTCACCAAGACGATTCCATTGGCGGGCGTCAAAGGGCGTTTCGATCACTTTGCTGCGGACATTCAGGGCAACCGACTGTTTGTCGCCGCCCTCGGCAATAACACACTGGAAGTCATTGACCTCGCAGCCGGCAAACGGCTGAGGAGCATCAGCGGCCTGCACAAGCCGACTGGCGTTGTGTTTCTGGCTGAAGCGAATCAGATCGGAGTGGCCAACGGGGATGATGGCACGTTCAAACTGTTTGACGGCATCACGTATCAATTGCTGAACAACTTGCGCGGGCTCGACGATGCCGACAACGTCCGGCGTGACCCAAAGACCAAGCTCATCTATGTCGGTTATGGTGATGGCGCACTCGTGGTTCTCGACAACAGCGGCAAGCAGCGGCACACCGACATCAAATTGTCCGCACACCCGGAATCATTTCAGTTGGAAATGGACGGCAGCCGGATTTTCGTGAACGTGCCCGATTCCAAACAAATCGCCGTGGTTGATCGAGAGAAGCAAACCGTGTCTGCAACTTGGCCGATGAAAGAATTCCAAGCCAATTTCCCGATGGCGTTGGATCAGTCCAATCACCGTCTGTTCGTTGGTTGTCGAACACCGGCGCGTCTCGTCGTCTTCGACACGACCGCAGGCAAACTTGTGTCCAACCTTGCGATTTCCGGCGATACTGATGATACGTTTTACGATGCCAAACTCAAACGTCTCTACATTTCCTGTGGCGAAGGCTTCGTGGATGTGATTGACCAGCGCGACGCCAATTCCTACCAGTTGCGCGAGCGAATTGCCACTCGCCCCGGAGCGCGGACTTCCTTCTTCTCAGCAGAGCTGAACGAATTTTATCTTGCCGTCCCACAGCGCGGAAACCAAGACGCCGAAATCCGAGTGTTTCGGCCCCAGTAATGATTTGCCAGGCAACATCCAAGATGCCGTTTCAATGTCGGCGACGTGTTGAACGTCGGGATCGCGTCAGCTTGATCGCAAATCACCGCCATTCAATCATTTCCCATCGTGACGGATTTTCTGCCACCCACCGGTGTGCTGTTGCTGCAAATTTTCCGCGTCATCAAAGACGACATCAGCGCGGACGCGATGGTCAGGAAGCTCCGGCCTGATCTCGGCCGTCTCTTGGTCGGCGTGTTGCTTGGCGAGCAGCACGTAGATTGACGGGATCACCAGCAGCGTGAAGATCGTGCCGATCGCCATGCCGGACACCACGACGATGCCGATGGAATTCCGCGCCGCCGCGCCCGCGCCCGTCACAAGCGTGAGCGGGAAATGGCCGCACACTGTCGCGATGCTCGTCATCAACACGGGCCGCAGGCGCACCAGCGCCGCCTCGCGCGCGGCTTCCACCTTGTTCAACCCGCGGCGCTGCTGCTCGTTGGCGAATTGAACGATCAGGATACCGTTTTTGGAAACCAGCCCCACGAGCGTCACCAGGCCGACCTGCGAGTAGATGTTCAGTGTCGTGGTCCAGCCCTCGGTCCAGAAGTGCATGCCTTGTCCAGGCATCTTCAGAAAGCAGAACGTCAGCGCGCCGAACATGGCCAGGGGGACCGAGCCGAGCAGGATGATGAACGGGTCACGGAAGCTGTTGAACTGGGCGGCCAGGACCAGAAAGATCAGCAGCACGGCGAGGAGGAAGGCGGGCAGGAATTTGTTGCCCTCGACGCGCAGCTGCCGCGATTCGCCGCGGAAATCCACCTGATAACCTTGCGGCAGGATCTGGCGCGCCTCTCGTTCGAGGTAATCCAGGGTCGCGGAGAGCGGGCGGATGGCCACGCCGCTGATCCGGACCGAGTTGAGCTGCTGGAAGCGGTTGAGGGCGCGCGCTTCGGTCTTGCGCTTGAGGGAGGCGAACGTGCTGAGCGGAACCAGCTTTCCATTCGGTCCCCTGACGTACGTGCTCTCAAGCTGGCTGGGATCAAGGCGCGCGATGCGTTGGAGCTGCGGAATCACCTTGTAGCTCAGACCGTCGAGGTTAAATCGGTTCACGAAATTGCCGCCGACGAGCGCCGCTAGATCGCCGCCGACGCTTCTCATGTCGACGCCCAACGCGGCGACCTTGTCCCGGTCCAGAACCAATTCGACTTCCGGCTGATCCAGCTTCAGGTCGAGGGTCGGCGGAAAGGCGAACATCCCGCTGGCGGCGGCCTTTTGCTGCAGCTGCTGCGCGAACTCCAGGATCCGCTCCGGGTCCGCCGTGGAGGAAACGATGAATTCCACAGGGTAATCGCCGCCCCCGGGCAGCGCGGGCGGCGTGATCGCAAAGACCCGGATGCCGGGGATGCGGCTGAGCTTGCCCTGAACCTCGGGCGCGATCTGAAACACTGTCCGCTTCCGTTCGCCCCAGGGCGCGAGCACCAGGCCGCCGAATCCGGTGTCCGGAAAAGTGATCTGGAACGTTTGCACCGACTCGGGCACGCTCATCAACTGGCGGTTCACCTCGTCGGTGTAAAAGCTGGTCTGGTCGATCGTCGCATCCGCGGCGGCCTCGACATACGCGAGAACGAAGCCTTGGTCCTCCAGCGGAGCCAGCTCCTTCGACTGCCAGGCCATCGAGAACATGATGACCGTGATGATGCTCAACCCAATCCAGATCGTGTAAACCGCCGGCCGCGCCGACAAGGTGGCGTCCAGCACACGGCCATAGCCGCGACGCAGACGATCGAAGAACCGGTTCACGACCGCCGCGAAGCCGTGCGTTTCGCTTCTCGCGTCCAGCAGCCTGGCGGACATGACCGGCGAGAGCGTCAAGGCCACCACCCCGGAGATGAACACCGCCCCCGCCAGCGTCAACGCGAACTCGCGGAACAACGAACCCGTCAGCCCGCCTTGAAAGGCGATCGGGGCGTAAACTGCCGCCAGCGTGATCGTCATGGCGATGACCGGCCCGACCAGCTCCCGCGCGCCGAGCAGCGCCGCCGCGAGCGGCGTCTGCCCCTGGCGGACGTGGCGCTCGACGTTCTCGACGATGACGATGGCGTCGTCGACCACCAACCCGACGGACAACACGATGGCCAGCAGGGTAAGAAGGTTCAGCGTGAACCCGAAAAGCTGCATGAGAAACACCGCCCCGATGAGCGAAACCGGAATGGCAACGAGCGGCACCAGCACGGAGCGCAGCGAGCCGAGAAACAGGAAGATCACGACGGCCACGATCAACAACGTCTCGACGAGCGTCTTCAGCACCTCGCGGATGGCATTGTCGATGTACTTGGTGGCGTCGTAGGCCACGCGGCCTTCCAGCCCCGTGGGAAGGTCCCTCTGGATGGCGTCCATCTCGATGCGGACGCGCTTGATCACCTCGAGGCTGTTCGCGTTGGGCAGGACCCAGACCCCCAGGAACACGGCGCGCTCGCCGCTGAAGCGCACTTCCGACTCGTAATCCTCCGCGCCGAGCACCACGTCCGCCACGTCGCTCAACCGCACCAGTTGGTCGCCGGACTGGCGGATGACCAGGTTGCGGAACTCGTCCACGGAACGGAGGTCGGTGTTGGCCGACACGTTGATCTGCACCAGCGCGCCTTTGGTGTAGCCGATCGCCGAAAGAAAATTGTTTGCGGCCAGCGCCTGGCGAATCTGATCGGAGCTGATGCTGAACGCCGCCAGACGGTCCGGTTTGAGCCAGACCCGCATGGCGAAGGTGCGCCCGCCGAGCAGACTCGCCTTCTGCACCCCCTCGATGGCGCTGAGACGCGGCTGGACGACCCGGACCAGGTAATCGGTGATTTGGTTCGCCTCCAGGATTCTTGAGTTGAAACTCAAATAAGCGGAGGCGAAGCGCGAGTCGGCGACCTCGATGTTGATGATCGGCACTTCCGCCTCGGGCGGCAGGTCGCGCCGGACCTGGTCCACCTTGGAGCCGATCTCAGCCAACGCCTTCGTGGCGTCGTAGTTCAGCCTGAGCCGCGCGGTGATGGTCGACAGGCCGAGCTTGCTGACGGATTCGAGATAATCGATGCCGTCGGCGGCCGCGATGGCCCGCTCCAGCGGGGTCGTGACAAACCCGCGCACCAGCTCCGCGCTCGCCCCGACATAGACCGTGCTCACCGTGATCGAGGCGTTCTCGCTGCGCGGGTACTGCCGGAAGTTCAGCGTCCTGATGGCTTGAAAGCCGGTGATCAAAATCAGCAGATTCACCACCAGCGCCAGCACCGGACGGCGGATGAACAGGTCGGTAAATGACTTCATGCGAATGGCCGGGGCATCAGGCGTCCGGGGGACGCGGGTTGTCGGCGGCTTTGGGCACCGGCTCGTTGTTCTCGGTCACCGCCATGCCGTTGCGAAGCTTGAACAGGCCGGAGCTCACGATCTTGTCGCCCGGCTTGAGCCCGGTTTCCACGCTCACGAAGTCGCCCCGGGCCCGTCCGGTGCGGATGAACTGCTGGCGCACAACCAACCCGCCCGATCCGTTGGTCGAGCTTTCGATGAGATAGACCGAGCTGCCGTAGGGCGCGCTGAGCACGGACGTGGCCGGAATCACCAGCACATCGTCTTCGCCGGGCAACAGCACCTCGGCCCGCGCGAACATGCCGGGACGCAGAAGCTGATCCGCGTTCTCGAACCGGGCCTGCAGCTTGACGCTGCGAGTGGCGGCGTCCAGATCGGGACTGATGGCGTTCAGCACCCCTTCAAACGGCCGGTCCGGAAACGCGTCCGTCGTCAGGCGAACGCGCATCCCGGCGCGCAATTGCGCCAACTCCTGTTGCGGAAGCGAAAAATCCGCGTGAATCGGCGTGAGCGATTGCAGCGAGACGACCGGTTTGCCCGTGTCCAGGTACTCCCCGAGGTTGACGATCCGGATGCCCAGCCGGCCCGCGAACGGCGCGCGGATGGTTTTCTTGGCGATGGTGGCCCGGATGGCGTCGGCGTTGGCCTTGCCCTGCTTCCACGCCGCGTCCGCCGAGTCCAGATCGGATTGCGACACCGTGTCGATGGCCCGGAGTTTCCGCGCCCGTTCCAGGCTGACGCGCGCCCAGTCCATCTGCGCCTCCGCGGCGCGCAACTGCGCCTCCTCCAGGGAGGTGTCCAGACGCACGAGCAGGTCGCCCTTCGCCACCACCCCGCCGGACTCGAAGGCGATCTCCTTTACCGTGCCGGCCAACTCGGTCGTGACATTGATCCCCTGAACGGCGGTCACGGAGCCGATGGCCGAAAGGCTGCGCTGCCATTTCTCCCGCTTCGCGATCGCCGGGGAGACCGATTCGAACATCGGCGGCGGCGGTGTTGTGGCGAGCTTCCGGATCTGCAATGCCTTCACTCCGGCCAGGACCAGGAAAACCAGCGCCACGCCCAGGGCTGCCAGGAGAATTCTTCGTTTCATGTTTTTGATCGTGCCGATTTGCCCGTGCTCGAACCCCCGCGAAGGCGTTCTTCTTTCCGCATTGCCACCGCCCGGCCGGATCCACCGCGAGATGCGCTCCGCAACCTGTCGGCTCAGCAGGCTGTCCGGAATTCTCGAATGCCCGTGAGATACTAGACCGGGCGGCCCCAAAAAACCAAGCGCCGGCTCACGGCCCTCGAACGGCGCTCGAAACGAGTACCCGGTCGGGCGCCCGCCGGCATCCGTTCCGGCGCAAAATGCAGTCGAATTCGCGCCTGTCAAGATAGGACAACACTCAGCCCCCGCGCGCCCCGCACTTCCGCGCCCTGCGCCAGGGCGAAGGCAAACATCACGACTTCACCCGCCCAGGCGCCGTTGGGATGCTTCGGACCGACGGGGCCGAAGTCCTTCACTTCCCAATCGCCTCAAACGGCACATCCATGATTCGATACTGTCGCCAATCCTTGTAATCGAAGTGCCACCATTCGGCGAGAATGCCTGGAAGAAGTGATCGTATTCCATGAACGGCAACTGAAGCAGATTCTCGAATCCTATTTGGGAATCTTGTTGAACTCCTACAGGACCGCACACGCTCCGACCACTGCATTCTTGCCTGCGACGGATTTTCTGCCACCAACGAGGGTTGTCCCGACCGAAAACGTTCGCGCTGCGCTCGCGGCGGTCGAGGCGGGCAATGTGGACGCCGGGGTCGTCTACAAGACCGACGCCAGGGGCTGAATCGGTGAGGTGAACGCCGTCCTCCGCGCGTCAGAATTCACGGTCGTTTTTGAGGCCGGGCATGGGCACGGGATACTTGCCATCGGCGTCGGAGGCAACGGGCGGGGGCGAATCCATCGTCCACTTGTCGATTCCAGGGGCGTATTCGTGGGGATGATTCAGCATCTCCGCCGAAGGGCACTTCATTGTAGGGCTTGTCATTGCGGATGGCATCCATCAAGTCATTCCATTCATTCAGGTACGGGTCGTCCTGGCTGGGCTCGACTTTCGATTGCCAGCTCATATTCCCGCGGCTTGGCTGCTGCCCGGTGTGGATGCTGGAAGGACCGCCGTAGTCGCCATTCCTGGCCGCGATGGCCATGCCCTTCGTGCCATGAACGTGGCTGAAATACATGGGGTGAGCGCCGGCATTGCAGCGACCGTCCATATAGAACTTCGAGCCATCCTCGAAGGTGTACTCCACGGCGTAGGAATCGAAGTTCTGATCGATCCACGGGTCGCCGTCCGGGCTGTTGCGATAGTGGCGTCCTCCAAGCGCCTGAGCCTTGACTGGCCAGGCATTCTTCATCCAGCAGAGATGGTCGATGTGATGGATGTAGAAGTCGCTGTAGCAGCCGCCGCTGGCCCAAATGAAACTGTGGAAGCGCGAGATCTGCCACAGCAATTCACTCGGCTTGCCCGGCCAACGTTTCGAAAAGGCCGACGCCACCGGCCCGTGCATCCGGTATCCGCGCATGAGCAGGACATCCCCGATTTCGCCGTCCTGCACCCGCTTGTGCAGCTCTTGCAGGTGCCGCGCGTGACGAGACATCAGGCCAACGCCAACTTTCAAGTTCTTGGCGCTCGCCTGCTCCGCCAGTTCCAACATGCGCCGGCTGGTGGGGCCATCGGCCGTTACGGGCTTCTCCATGAAGACATTCAATCCTTTTTCGATGGCGTATTTGAAGTGGACCCAACGAAAAGCAAGCGGCGTGGTAAAGATCGCGATGTCGCCCGGCTTCAGTGAATCCATCGCGTGCCGGTAACCATCGAAGCCAATCAATCGTTTCTCCTTCGGCACATCGACCAGGTCGCCGTACATGCCTTTTAGAGTGTCGTAACTGGTCGCAAGGCGGTTCTCGAAGACGTCGACCATCGCACTCAGGGTCACTGGCCCCTTCTTGGTGGAAAGGGCGTTTCCCGCGGCGCCCGTGCCACGACCTCCGCAACCGACCAGGGCGATTTGCAGCGTGTTATTCTCAGCAGCGTGCACATGCGGCAGGGCAACTCCAGCCAAGGCGGAGGTGGCGGCGAGGGCGCCGGTGGTTTTGATGAAATCGCGACGTGTCGTCACGGAATTGTGGGCATTTGACATAGCGCAAATTGCATGACGCATCGGGCTCGATGTGAATTCAAGATCTTTGGTGTGATTCCGGATACGACGCGACGATGCGGAAGCCGTCCTCGATGGTCCGGAGTTGTGCCGCGATGCCCATGCGGACATGGCTGTTCGTCGTGACCGGCGCGCCCTTGGCGTGGAAGGACACGAAGTCGAGCGGCGTGCCGATCTTTCCGGTCGCGTAGTTCGTTCCGCGCAGGCAATGCTCAATGAAATCTCGCGTGAACCTCCCGCCGCTGCCCGCTGTGTCCGCGCCTCCGACGCGCGCGGTTGGCAACGCGCGGCGCACGGCGTCAATGGCGTAGTCATGGAGCTTGCGGAACTCCGCCGGCGTGCCGCGCCAGTAGCCGATGTTTGCCTCGTTCCAGACTTCCCAATACCACGACTCCACCTCGGCGCGCCCGTATCGGACGCTACAAGTTGTTGCAGAAGATCGGCGAAGGGGGTTGCGGTATCGTTTATATGGCGGAGCAGGAGGAACCCGTCCGCCGCCGCGTGGCGCTCAAGATCATCAAGCTGGGCATGGAGAGCGTGTTGAAGGCTGAGCTGAAGCGAATTTGTCCAGTCCGTATTGCATCAAAAGCGGCTTGCCTCCATGCTGGGCCGCCTTGGACGAACAGTACGAACTCACCAGCGGACAAGCTCCGCAATCGAGTCATCACCGCGGCTGACGCTGCTCTGAAAGCAGGTGGCTCCGTGGGCCCGCTCGAACTCTTCGAGCACATGGGCTTGCTGCACCATAGCCACGTTGAGGGCTGGCGCAAAGGCAACCAGCATTATCGAGTTCTCGAACAATGGATTCAGGTGGGAGCGGAGAAACTCGAGAAGACGCTCCGTTGCTTCGCTGCATGGGCGCAAGCGCGCGGTCTGCGCTCGTTTGAAGCGTGTTACACCAGCCGGACCCCGCGCGGCATTGAGCGCTTGCAAGTGACCGACAATCGGGATCTCGAACGCGAGAAATTCTATCACACGCACTACGCGCCGCCCGATTTGAGCGCGCGGAAGACGCAGCACCTTGCGGAGAAGCTCACCAAGCCGCCGGACTTGGTGGTCTTGTTATGGTCCCGCCGTCCAGCCCGTCGCCGCCGTCCCAGATAAACCGGGTGTTGTCTCGAAAGTACCAGGCGCGCACGTGACTGGCGCGGATAAACACATCCCAGTCGCCCGCGCGATTGTTCTGCTCGCTCCGTTTGGTTTCGTGTTCTGGCGGATTGCGATGCACCAGCACCAGGCCCGCCCGGAGGCCGAGGTCAGAGCGCCGCTTGAGGCCGCATTGCAGGAGCGCGCGCTCCAAAGCATCCAGTGCGTCGAGGTAGAATGGCCCATTCCGGCTCACGAGCACCCCAAAAAACTCTGGTGGCGCCTCCCGAAAGAGCTGAATCGAAAGAGAGGACATCGGCGCCATTGTATCTGACAGACCGCGCCTCTTTCAACTCTCCAGCTCGTTGCATTGTGGAGGCCCCATGCAAAAGGAGAGACGATTTCGAACTGCGCGCCTCATTGGAGCACCAGGGCTGCGACGGCTTTCTCCTCGGCACTCGATTCCTGCTCCATGACCGATCCACCCTGTTCACGCAGCAGTTCCGACAGATTCTCAAAAGCGCCGGCGTGGAACCGCTCCGACTTCCTGCGCGAAGTCCCAATTTGAATGCCTTCGCGGAGCGTTTCGTACGTAGTATTAAAAGTTCCTGCACCGACCCAAAGATAATTGAGCATAAAACATCCTGCCGACACTTCGGTCTCGGTAGGAGTTATCAGCTCTGAAATTGTTCAGGCGGTTTTCTCGCGGGGTGGCGAGTTGGCAAACTCCATTGCCAGCGGCCTAGTTGTGCCCGGTTTCGAGCCAGCACGCAAGGCGTGGATTGAATGGCAAAGGATTCCGCGCTGGAATGCGTTGTCTTCGCCAGGTATTGTCGTTTCGCAATGAAGCCTGTTCTTAGGGGTGCGATTTTCTGTTTGTGGCTGCTGCCGCCTTTTGAGGTGCCGGTGTTGGCCGCGGAGTTTTCCGCGCCCCTGAAAGTATTGCATCACTTCTCTGCGAATAATCAGTCGGGATACAATGGGCAGGGCGGTTTGATCAAAGGTTCCGACGGCGCCCTTTATGGAACAACCTCGACTGGCGGCCGGCATGACCTTGGAACGATTTTCTCGAGCGACTGCAACGGCGGAAAATATCGATTGCTCCATGCCTTTGGAGATTCACTCGGCGATGGTTGGAAACCGTTCGCGGGCTTGATTGAAGGAAGCGACGGAAAACTCTATGGGACGACACTTGCCGGAGGGACATCATCTCAAGGCGCGGTGTTTTCCGTTGGCAAAGACGGTTTGGACTTTCACCTTGAACGGGCCTGAAGGTAATCACCCCTACGGCAGCGTTTTGTTGGATACGAACGGCGCGATTTATGGGGTAACGACTTCCGGTGGCGCTGAGCGACAGGGAGCGGTTTTCAGGCTGGACCGCGCCTCGCGATAGAAGCCGGCCCAAATTTGTTCCGCCACGTAATGGCCCCAGGAAATGCCGCGCGCGACCGATTGGCCGAAGACTCCACCTGGCTCCTCTGCTACCGGAAATCGGTTTGAGGATTACAAGAAATGTGGTGATTTTCGGGCAAAGACAGAGGCTCGGCAGACGGTGCGCCAAACGGAAATGGGCTTGAGCCTCAACGGACACCTTCCTAGTCTGGTGCTCCTGATGAAAGGCCAGTCTGTTTGATATGTCAGCTCCGGACTCCGATCAGGGCTCGACCCGAAGGAAATCATCCTGGTTCACGACGACGCACTGGAGCGTCGTGCTGGCGGCAGGCCAGGAACCTTCCCCGGAAGCCCAAGAGGCGCTGGAGAAGCTTTGCCGGACCTACTGGTTCCCGCTCTATGCTTACGTGCGCCGCAAGGGGCACAATCCGGAAGATGCCCAGGACTTGACGCAGGCTTTCTTCGCCGCGTTCCTTAGGAAAGACTCCATCAGCCAGGCGTGGCGGCGCGTCGTGAAAACTCTGAGGCTGCTCTGGCCGTTGCCGCGCTCAAGACGCTGCCACCGCCGATCCGCACGATACTGTCCCACCGCGATTTATAGTTCTCCCTCTCCCCAGGGGGTGAGGGCGGGCGTCTATGACTCCTGAACAGTTAGGCCGGACGGCACAGGCAGGTCGCCTGTGCCACCCGGAATGGGTTTCTTAAAGATTCTCTGAGAATCCGAAATGAGACCGCGGTGACGAATTTCATCAGTGCCACCGGGACAGACCAAATCAGGGTCGGCGCCACACCCAACGTTGGGCAAAGATTTTTTCGCGCCGTGACCCAATGAAAGCGTGCTCGGGAACTCATTAGAGCGATGAATCACAAATTCGATGAACTGCCCAAGGGCCTGGCCCAATCCATCACACGGCGGCAGGCATTGCGGCTCAGGTTGATTTCAGGCCGGTGCGGACTCCAACCGCCGTACGTATTCGTCGATTTGCGCCTGCAACTGTCGGAGTTGCTGCAGCGGCCCCTCCGCCAACATGGCAAAGTTGCGTGGATTCCGGTTGAGAATCTCGTTGCGGTAAGACTCGAGGATACGCTGCATTCGCCCCATCTGTTCGATGGCCTGGTAGGCTTGTTCCGGTGTCTCGATCATAATGTTAACACCACGATCACGATGTCAATGTCATTGGGCGCTGGCTCGGAGGTGACGAAACTGCCGTCAAGCAGCAAAGTCTCGACCAGACCACTGGCTTTGGCCTCCTGGAAGAACACTTTGAAATTTGCCCACAGTTGCGGTCGGCGGTCGCTGCCTTGGAAGCTGCCGAAACGGGTTTCGACTTCCTCAAACGTGCAATCATGCAGGCCGGCTGGGAGCAGGCCGGAGGGTTCAAACACGGGAATCGGCACGGTGAAGCACAGGATTGACGACCGCGAGTACTCGAGCTCTGGAAGCGAATTGCAAATTCAGAAATGGAACAACGAACCAAACCGAAACGAAAGTTATGAAGACCAAACTCGTGCTGCTTCGGGCCCCGCTGTGTTGCGCGGTGGCGCTGGGAATTGCATGGTCTGTCGGTCCGGCCGCAGCGGCGGATTCGGTGCGCACCGGATCGCACCACGACATTTCCGCCGCCTAGCGCCGGAGCGAGCTTGTTCACGATCGCCACGATGCCGTCGGTCAGTCCGAACTGGTCCCGTTTGATGACAAGAAAAATGCGTTTCGCCACGTGTTTTTGGCTTTGCGCCCCTAAATTGTCGGCGCAAAAGCAAGAATAGGCTATCTTTGTCGTTACTTTGCCTGTTCGCATGTCCCGCGCTGTCACGTGGGAAGGCCATTATTTGACACGATGTATGAACAGCTCTGAACTGAAAGGCAGGCTCTTGCTCCCGGCGAGACTAAAGGTATTTTGGCTAATCTCGCTGGGTGCTTGCTGCGCCACAATCAACACGCACGCGGGGACCTCCAACAGCATCGCGCGGGTCTGGAACGAGAGGGCGCTCGCGGCCATCCGTCAGGACACCCCCCATCCGCCCGGGCAGGCCCGCAACTATTTTGGCTTTTCCGTCTGCATGTACGACGCCTGGGCGGCTTACGACCCTGTGGCGGTGGGCTACGTTTATCGCGGCAAGCACACCGCCGCCGACATTCCGGCCGCCCGAAGCAACGCCCTCAGTTACGCGGTTTACCGGTTGATGAAAGAACGCCACGCCTTTTCGAGGACGGCCTCGGCCACTCTCGCGGCGGACGACGCCCTGATGACCTCGCTCGGCTACGACATTAGCGATAACTCGCGCGATACTTCGACGCCGACGGGCGTGGGCAACACCATTTACGACGCGGTCTCATTGTGGTTCAGCAACGACGGTTCTCGTGGAACCAACGGAACGCCCTATCCCCTGGCCAATCCGCCGGTCTCTTATCCGGACTTTCCCGCGGGCGATCCGCGAGCCTATTCCTATGTCAATCCGCCGCTGGCCGTTGCCCTGGCCGGAATTACTGACGGCTTCGGGCATACGGTGGCAGACATCAATCACTGGCAGCGGCTGCAAATCGTCAACACCATCGACCAAAACGGATTTCCCCAAGGTCCCATCCAATCGTACCTGGGGGCGCAGTGGAACGACGCGCGGCCATTCTCGCTCGCGCGGACGGATTCGACCAGACCCTGGATCGACCCAGGACCGCCCCCATATTTCGGGGGGGCAACCCATGCGCAGTTTGTCAGGGAGGTCGTGGCCGTGCTCACGGCGAGCAGCCACTTGACCCCGGATGACCCGACGATCATGGACATTTCTCCGGCCACTTATGGCAACAACAGCCTCGATTTTGCCGGCGACTATGGCAACGGCAATTTCGACATCTACGATGGCCATGGCTACGCCAATAACCCCGTCACGGGCCTCCCCTATACACCGAACCTAGTCAAACGCGGCGATTTCGCCCGCGTCCTGGCCGAGTTCTGGGCTGATGGTCCCAATTCCGAAACTCCGCCCGGGCACTGGAATGTTCTGGCGAACTATCTGGCGGATCATCCATTGACCGTGAAAAGGATCGGTGGCGTGGGGCCCGTGGTGGACCCCCTGGAATGGGACGTGAAGATGTACTTCGCCCTCAATGCAGCCTTGCATGATGCGGCCTGCGCCTGCTGGGCGGCGAAACGGGATTATGATGGCTGGCGCCCCATCAGCGCCGTTCGCTACCTGGGCGGACTCGGGCAGTCCACCAGTCCCGGCCTTCCGTCCTACAACCCCAATGGCCTGCCGCTGATCACCAATGTGATCGAACTGGTGACGACATCCTCGGTGGACTCCGGACGCCATGCCCGTTTGACGCCTGGAAAGATCGCGGTGCTCTCCTGGCCTGGGCCTCCTGCGGATCCCGTCAACCACCATAGCGGCGTCAAATGGATCCATGCCGATACCTGGATTCCCTATCAACGAACCAACTTCGTCACCCCGGCCTTCCCCGGCTACTTTTCGGGCCACAGCACTTTCAGCCGCTCCGCGGCAGAGCTGCTGGCCGCTTTCACTGGATCGCCTTACTTCCCCGGCGGCCTTGGCACTTATAGCAATTATGTTCTAGGCTTTGAAAACGGCCCGTCCTCGCCTCTCACTTTGCAGTGGGCCACGTATTACGACGCCGCCGACCAGGCCGGAATCTCCCGCATCTGGGGCGGCATTCACCCGCCCATCGATAATCTGGCCGGTCGCCGCGCCGGGGCGCAGATCGGAAAAGACGTTTGGGCGCTGGTGTCCAAGTATTGGGACGGCAGTGTGACCAATACGCCGGTGATGCTGGCGGTGCGCAAGCTGGACAACGGCGCTCACGAGGTCCGTTGCGACACGCTGCGCGGCTTTTATTACAAGCTGCAGTCCAGTGCCAATATGACTGACCCCTACGCGGACGAAGATGGTGCCGCGGTTGCCTACAACAGCTATCTCGCCCGGACCAACGCGACGACAGACCCGCAGAAGTTTTATCGCATGGTTATTTCCCCGGCTCCTTGAAGCGCAATTCGGCCGCGGTTGATTTCCCCAACTTGACCGGGCGGATCGGACGCGGCTAGGCTCGCCCCCATGAGGAACTTGATTGGGCGGCGGACTTGGCGCGTGGTGCTGGCGGTCGTGCTGATGCGGTCCGCCCCTGCCTTCACCCAGGCGGCGGAGGATGACGCGGCCAAGGCGGCGGCCTTCATTGCTCAGGCGGAAAAGGAACTGGCCGCTCATTCGGTCCTGGCCAGTCGCGCCGAGTGGATCAACGTCACCTACATCACGGACGACACCGACGCGATCGCCGCGGAATTTGGAGCTCGTGGCACGGAGCTGAGCGTGCGGTTCGCCAAGGGCGCCGCCAAGTTCGATGGGGTCAAGGGACTGTCTTTTGACCTGCGGAGGAAGCTCGATTTTCTGAAACAGGGGATTGTTTTGCCCGCCCCGGACAAACCGGGTGCCGCCCAGGAGCTCAATGTCATCGCCACCCGCCTGCAATCGCAATACGGCAAGGGCAAGGGCACACTCGACGGCAAGCCCATCAGTGGATCCGACATCGAAGAGGCGATGGGCACAATGCGCGATGCGGAAAAGCTCAAGGAGATGTGGACGAGCTGGCACGACCAGGTCGGCGCGCCGATGCGCGACGATTATGCCCGGCTGGTCAGCATCGCCAATGAAGGGGCCAAGGAACTGGGTTACGTGGATGTGGGCGCGCTCTGGCGATCGGGATACGACATGACGGCCGATGAATTCGCCCGCGAGATGGACCGGCTATGGGCGCAGGTGAAACCGCTGTATGACCAGTTGCACTGCTATGTCCGGGCGAAGCTGAATGAACGTTATGGCGCCAAGGTGCAGCCCGCGACGGGTCCGATCCGAGCCGATCTGCTCGGCAATATGTGGGCGCAGGAATGGGGTAATATCTACGATCTCGTGGCGCCCAAGGGCGTCGGGGATATCGGGTATGATCTCACGCGCCTGCTGGTGTCCAAGGGCTATGATCCGGTCAAGATGGTGAAGGCCGGCGAAGGCTTCTATACCTCGCTCGGTTTGCCGGCCCTGCCGGCCACCTTCTGGGAACGGTCACAACTCGTCAAGCCGCGCGACCGCGAGGTGGTTTGCCATGCGTCCGCCTGGGACATCGATAACAAGGAGGATCTCCGCATCAAGATGTGCATCAAGATCAATGCCGACGACTTCGTGACGATCCACCACGAGCTGGGCCATAATTACTATCAGCGCGCCTACAACCACCAGCCCTATCTTTACCTGAATGGCGCCCACGACGGATTCCACGAAGCGATCGGGGATTTCATCGCGCTTTCCGTCACGCCCGAATACCTCGTGCAGATCGGGCTGCTCGATGCAGCCAAGGCGCCGAGCGCGGACAAGGATATTGGCCTCCTCTTGCGCCAGGCGATGGACAAGGTGGCGTTCCTGCCCTTCGGCCTGTTACTGGACAAATGGCGTTGGGGCGTCTTCAGCGGATCGACGAAGCCCGGCGATTATGAGGCGGAATGGAATGCGTTGCGCCTGCGTTATCAGGGCGTCGTGCCGCCAGTGGCCCGTCCGGCCACGGCATTTGATCCGGGCGCCAAGTACCATATTCCGGGCAACACGCCTTATGCCCGCTATTTCCTGGCGCGCATCCTCCAGTTCCAATTCTTCAAGGCGGCCGCCGAACAGGCAGGCTGGAAAGGTCCGCTTCATCGCTGTTCCTTCTATGGCAACAAGGCGGTGGGCGAACGTTTGAACAAGATGCTGGCCATGGGCGCGTCAAGGCCCTGGCCCGAGGCGCTCGACGCCTTCACCGGCAGCCGCAAGATGGATGGCTCGGCCCTGATCGAATATTTCCGGCCGCTGATGACCTGGCTGGAAACGCAGAACAAAGCCCACCAATGCGGTTGGTGAACCACCGGTTCATACCTTCGGTTCCCAGCCCTGGCGATATGCGCGCTTCCAGAGTTTCTCGCCGGCGGGATTATTGATAAGCCGGCCCGTCCGCGGATCGCATTGCACGACGGTGTTGGTCCGATAAGCGATGTTGCCGAGGTGACAGAGCAGGGTGCTCTTCTGGCCTTCTTCGATCGGGCTGTTGAGCTTTTCGTTGGCGCGGATGGCTTCAAGAAAGTTGCCGATGTGCGCGGCGTCGCCTCCGCCCCTGCATTTGCCCTCGCTGACCTTCGTGCCTTTGGGGTCGTAGACGGTCCATGAATTGGAGTGAATGGCCATGGTGCCCTCGTCGCCGTAAAAGACGACCTCGGCCAGCGGCTTTTCCGCATTGCGCGGATGACAACTGCTCTGCACCCATTCCATGCCGGCCTGGCCGAAGTCATACACGGCCGTGCCGGTGTCGGGCGTCTCCTGTTTGTCGTCGTGCCAGTAGCGCCCGCCGTTGTAGGTGACGCGCCGCGGGTACTCGACCTGCAAACCCCAGCGCAAAATATCGAGCGTATGGATCCCGTTGTTCCCGAGCTCGCCGTTGCCCCAATGCCAAAGCCAATGCCAGTCGTAATGGACGTACGGCTTCATGTCCCGTTCGCTCGGCACGGCGCCTTGCCAAAGATCCATGTCGATGTTGGCGGCCGCCTTGTTTTCGCCCTGGCCGATGGCGGCGCGAGCGTTGTAATAAAACGCGCGGCCAAAACGTGTCTTGCCCAGGGCACCGCCGTGCAGCGCGGCGATGGCCTCTTTCATCCAGGTGCGCCGCTGGTTACCCATCTGCACGAGCCGATTATACTTCCTGGAGGCCGCCACGATCATCTCCGCCTCGTGCGGGTTCTGGCTGCCGGGTTTCTCCACGTAAACGTGCTTGCCCGCCTGCATCGCCAGCAGCGCCGCCGGCGTGTGCCAAAAATTCGGCGTGGCGATGAAAACAGCGTCCAGGGTTTTGTCCTCGAGAAACGTGCGGAAATCCTTGGTGCCCTGACAATAGCTTTTCTGCTTGTCCGCCACGACTTTCAAGCCGCGCTCCAAACGGATTGGATCGACTTCGGCCAGATAGGTGATCTCGACATCGGGCAGGCTGAGCAACGCCTGGACGTGCCCCAGGCCGCGCCCCAGCGCGATCACGGCGACACGGAGTTTTCGTCCAGCCGCATCGGCCGCCCGGACACGGGAGAGGGGGGTGAGCGCCGCGCCAATCGAGAAAGCGGCGGTGCGTTGCAAGGCGGAGCGACGGGTCATCTTCATGGGAGCAAGGGGTTGGGGACGGCCGAGAGTTGTTAACCGGAGCCGCCAGGAAAATGGTTTTCGCGCTGGGTTCATCTTCGGCGATGCTAGGCGTCCCCGACCCCGCGTGAAAGCCGATTCTTGAGCGGGCTTCCCGATGGAGCGTGGTCGCACTGCGAAGTTGAACGAATCCATCTTTCGCTTGTAACGTTCCCGCCTATGTACCACAAAGAAAACCTGGCCAGGTTGAAAACAATGGACGCCCTCGCGCCGCAAGTGATGAAGGCCTTTTGGGCGTTTGACAAGGCGGCCGTCGCCGATGGAGCCATTCCGGTGAAGTACAAGGAATTGATTGCCGTCGCCGTTGCGCTGACCACGCAATGTCCGTATTGCATCGATATCCACAGCGGCAACGCGCGCAAGGCCGGTGCCACCGACGCCGAGATCGTCGAAGCCGCCATGATCGCGGCCGCCCTGCGAGCCGGCGCGGCGGTCACACACGCAACCCACGCGCTGCCAAATTAGACCGGCCATGCATTGAACCAACTTTCTCTGCTTTGCACTGCAAACGTCAGACTCATTCATTTCCGACAGGGATGGGCCGTTGAGGCCAGTGTCAATGGCAACGTCACCGGCGGCTCCTCCCCGTCGCTCGGTCGTTATCCGTGAAATCCGGGTCATCCGTGGTCAACCTCTGCTGGCGAAACTCGACGATTAGCCAAGATTAGCGAAGATTAGCGGTTCGGAAAAGAGGTTCCAAACTGAATGAGCCGCTCATCTCCGCTCATCCTCGCTAATTTCGGACCGAGCGTTCAGCGGTTGCTCCGGCATGTGAGCAACACCACCTGAATAGTTACTCTTCCTCTCAGTCCCCTCCTCCTCGGTGTTCTCGGTGGCTCCAGTATTCTCGGCGGCCTTTTCCTCGAGGACGCTTGTGAATAAGTTTTCGAAGATCCGGCTTGCCTCCAATCCGCAACCTGCTTGAAATGGCGCGCAAGGAGTGGTGGACGCCGGTTCAGCCGAACAAGCTTCCTTCATTCCCACGTAACAACTGAAGGAGGTTTTGTCCATGCGCCAGTCAATCTGCATTGCCCGGCTCTCTGCGTTCACCCTCATTGAACTGCTCGTCGTCATTGCCATCATTTCCATTCTGGCGGGCCTGCTTTTACCGGCCATGGCCAAAGCCAAGACCAAGGCGCACACGATCACTTGTCTGAACAACCTGCGGCAATGGTCCCTCGCCTTCCTCCTCTACGCCGAGGACCACGAGGACACCGTGCCGGAGGAGGGGAACACCGTGCTCCCCATCAACCATCCGCAGAATGCCGACAGCTGGTACAACCGCGTCTCCGCGATGATCGATCAACCTGCCCTGGTGACGCTCTACCTGGCCGGCAGCCCGCCACAACCCGGCGACAAAACCATTTTCGCCTGTCCCGCGTCCCGGCGGCCCAACCGCACCCCTACGATCGGGCGGGCGTTTTTCATGTACGGGATGAACGGCCGGCTCTGCATCAACAAATCGACCCGCGCCGGACCACCCCCCATCCCCAATACCAGGTTCGCGGGTCTCCTCAAACCGGCGGACACGATTTGCGTTGGGGAAGTGGACGGCAACGCCACGCCCGATCCCGCGCAATCAAACGTGACCGGACGCTACGCCATCGGCCGACACCATCGTCAGGGCCAATTCGCCCTGTGCGACGGAAGCGCGCGAATCTTCCCAACGAACGATTTTCTCAGGACCCCCGCCGAAGCCAACAGTGCCGCGGCGGAATGGAGCATCGAACGGGTCGTTTACTGGTATCCGACTCCGACGACGCCGAACTAGAAAGCCACTTGGGCCAGGCGAGCCCACCAGTCGTGGGGATTCACTTTCCTGGCCTCAAATCAAGAACCTCAAACCAACAAAAAGAACCTGTACTTATGAAAAAGATCCTGCTCATCCTTGCGGCCGGCGTCGTGGTCATTTGTCGCGCCCGCTCCACGGTCATTCTGGATGACTCATTTGATTACCCCGATGGCGCCCTCACCGCCGTGTCTGCCGGGACATGGGTCAGTCACAGCGGAACTCTCAACCAGGTCGATGTCACCTCGGGCCGAGTCAACCTCAGCCAGAAGGAAAGCGAAGACGTCAATGCGCAACTCGCCGGCGCCCCGTACGAAGGCCCGACGCTTTACGCGAGCTTCCTCGTAAACTTCTCCGCGCTACCGGCCGGGGCTGGCACTTACTTCGCCCACTTCAAGAATGCCACCGCCACCGGGATCCGCTGCCGGATATTCGCCACGACCACTGGCGCCGCCACCGGCAGGTTCCGTCTCGGGATTGCTAATGGATCCGGCGCGCCCGTCGACGTCGCCACCGACTTGACGCTGAATACGGATTATTTACTGGTGGCTCGGTATAACTCAGGAACCCCGGCCAGCACGATCTGGATCAGCCCCGCGTCAGAGTCCGACACCGCCAACCGCGCGGACGCCACCGATTCGGCCACGGCCATTTCCATCACCTCCTTTGCCCTGCGCCAGGCGGGACTGGATCCCGGCATGGGCGTCCTGACCTTCGACAACCTCAAAGTTGGGACCGCCTTCTCCGAGGTGGCGTCATCGCACTATCAGCTGCAAATTCAGGCTGACCGAAGCGGCGTGGCCATCTCCTGGCCAATCGCCGCCGCCGACTACAGGTTGCAAAGCAAAATGACGTTGGATGCGGGCGACTGGTCGGACGTGAGCGAAATTCCCGCGCCACAAGGGGACAAGTTGATCGTTCGCTACCCCAGCCTCCTGGGGAGCCAGTTCTTCCGCCTGGTCAAGCCGTAGGCCATTGGCGGCCCTTGGGGCTGCTTGCGGAAGCTTAACTGCGAGGACGCCGGGCGTCTCCCCTCTCCTCCTCGAAAGGGAGGAGAGGGCCCGCACATTGCTCATTGCTCATTGCTCATTGCTCATTGTTCATTTGTGGGGGCGGTGAAAGGAGACGGAAGGGACGAAATGTGCAATGAGTAATGAGCAATGAGCAATGAGCAATGTCCCTCACTTTCCCTTGCAGATTTTCGCTCTCGACCCGTAGTCTTTGCCGCGAACGGAATGACACATCGCGCTGTGTTCCTGGACCGTGACGGCACGCTCAACGTGGACAAGAACTACTTGAGCGATCCGGAGCAGTTGGAGATCCTGCCCGGCACAGGTCGGGCGCTGCGTCGGCTGATCGAGGCCGGTTTTCTGCTTTTCATCGTGACCAACCAGTCCGGCATCGGTCGCGGCTACTACACGATCAACGACCTGGAACAGGTCAACGCGCGGCTCTGCGCGGAATTGGCCAAAGACGGGGTGCGTTTCACCAGGATTTTCTTCGCGGCGGAAGCGCCTGACCAACCGAGCCGCGGGCGCAAGCCCAGTCCGCAATTTCTCCTGGACGCCCAGGAGGAGTTTGGCCTGGATTTGGGCCAATGTTATATGATCGGAGACAAGCTGATCGACGTGGCCTGCGGCCAGAATGCAGGGGTGGCCAGGAGCATCCTCGTCCGGACCGGGTACGGCCGGAGGGTGGAGCAGGAGGCGCCCGCCGAACTGGACCGGGCGCTGATCGTCGACGACCTGCCAGCCGCCGTGAGTTGGATTCTCAAGGCGTCCCAGGAGATCGGCCCGGCCCGGCCTGGCCGAAGCTGAGATGTGTCAATGACGGAGCACAAGCTTATGGATCGCAGGACTGATGGAACAGGGCCGGCAGTGGCCGGCGTTACCGGGACGGCCGCATGAAAATCCTCGGCATCATCCCCGCTCGTTACGCTGCGGCGCGCTTTCCGGGCAAGCCGTTGCATCCCATCGCCGGCAAGCCGCTCCTGCAGCACGTGGTCGAGCGATGTCAACAGGCCAGGGCCCTGCACGAGGTTATCGTCGCGACGGACGACAGGCGGATCGCGCAGGCGATGGAGAAGCTTTGCCGCGTGGAACTGACCTCCGAACGGCATCCCAGCGGAACGGACCGCATCGCCGAGGTGGTGGAACGCAGCGTCTGCGACGCCGCGGTGAACATCCAGGGCGACGAACCGCTGATCGATCCGTCGGTCATCGACGCCGTGGCCAAAGCGCTGGCCGGCTCGCCCATGTCCACCGCCGCCACTCCCATCCGCGACGCGACCGAATACGAAAATTCGAACGTGGTGAAAGTCGTTGTCAACTCGGCCGGACGGGCTCTATATTTTTCCCGTCGCACGATTCCGTTCGTGCGCGACGCCGCCAGTCGCCCGGTCGCGGAGCAGTTGGCGGCGTTTCCATTTTTGAAGCACCTGGGCATCTACGGTTATTGGCGCGAGACGTTGCTGCGGTTGGTGAAGTTTCCGGTCAGCCCGCTGGAAGCGGCGGAGAAGCTCGAGCAATTGCGCGCCTTGGAGAACGGCATGGAGATCGCCGTCATGCGCGTGCTTTACGACGGGGTGGGCGTGGATGTGCCGGAAGATGTGGCGCGGGTGGAACGGTTGATGCGCAGCAAAATGAGTTAAACGGGTTAAATGAGTTAAATGAGTTAAATGAGTTAAATGGTTAAATAGCTCAGCGTGGGGTTAACGCACGGTCATTGAAACCCATTTAACCCTTTTAACACATTTAACCTGTTTAACCATTTAACCTATTTAACTCATTTAACCCAATTCACGTTTTAACAAACAAATGAAATACATCTTTGTCACAGGTGGCGTGGTCAGTTCGCTGGGCAAGGGGTTGACGGCGGCGGCGCTGGGCACGCTGCTGGAGAACCGCGGCCTCAAAGTGACCCTGCAGAAATTCGATCCCTACCTCAACGTCGATCCCGGGACGATGAGCCCGTTCCAGCATGGGGAGGTGTATGTCCTGGACGACGGGGCGGAGACCGACCTCGACCTGGGCCATTACGAACGTTTCACCAGCACCAAGCTCAGCCGGATGAACAACCTGACCAGCGGGCAGGTGTACCAGACCGTGCTGAATAACGAGCGGGAAGGAAAATACCTCGGCAAGACCGTGCAGGTCATCCCGCATGTCACCGACGAGATCCAGCATCGGATTCACCAAATCGCCGAGCAAAGCAAGAGCGACGTGCTCATCACCGAAATCGGCGGGACGACCGGCGACATCGAGGGCTTGCCGTTCCTCGAAGCCATCCGGGAATTCGCCCTGGAAGCGGGTCACGGCAATGTGCTCTTCATCCATGTCACCTACGTCCCGTTCATCAAGGCGGCCGGTGAACTCAAGACCAAGCCGACGCAGCAATCGGTGGCCAAGTTGCGCGAAATCGGCATCACGCCCGACATGCTGGTCTGTCGTTGCGAATATCCGTTGGACAAGGATTTGCGCCAGAAGATCTCGATGTTCTGTAATGTGCCCTACGAGGCGGTGATTGAAGAAAAGGATGTCGAGCATTCCATCTACGAAGTCCCGCTTATGCTCCAGCGCGAACGCATGGACGACCTGGTCTGCAGTTACCTGCACCTCGAGGTCCCCCCGGCCGACATGTCGCACTGGCAGGACGTCATCCGCAAACTCATCGCCCCGCAACACCGCGTCCGCATCGGCGTGGTTGGCAAATACATCGAATTGCAGGATGCCTACAAATCGGTCTATGAAGCGATCATCCACGGCGGCGTGGCCAATGACTGCGGAGTCGAGATCGAGAAGATCGAATCCGAGGAGATTGAAAAATTCGGCGCGGAGAAAGTGCTGAAAGGGCTGGGGGGCGTGCTGGTGCCGGGTGGCTTTGGCGAACGGGGCATCGAGGGCAAAGTGCAAGCCGCCCGCTACTGCCGCGAGCGCAAGTTGCCCTATCTCGGCTTGTGTCTGGGCATGCAGATCGCCTGCATCGAATTTGCCCGGCACGTGCTCAAGCTGGAAAAGGCCCACTCCACGGAGTTCGACCCGGACACCCCGCATCCGGTCATCGCCCTGCTCGACGCCCAGAAGAAAGTCTCCAAGAAAGGCGGCACGATGCGCCTGGGCGCGCAGCCCTGCCAGTTGGTCGTGGGCAGCCAGGCGGCGCGTCTCTACGGGGCGTTCGTCGTGAACGAGCGCCATCGGCACCGCTACGAGTTCAACAACGCTTACCGCACGAAATTCGAAGAAGGCGGGATCGTCTTCAGTGGCACTTCACCGGACGGGAAGCTCGTCGAAATCATCGAGATCCGGGATCACCCGTTTTTCTTGGCGAGCCAGTTTCATCCCGAGTTTCAGAGCAAACCGAACAAGCCGCACCCGCTTTTCAAGGGCTTCATCGCCGCTTGCCACCATTATATCCACCATCGGCCGTTGTGATTGCGGACTTCGGATTGCGGATTGCGGATTTTCCGATTTCGGATTGCGGATTGCGGATTTCGGGTCGCAGTTGCGTACGAGCGCTCCGGAGCCTCGCACGCTTTGTGTATCCGTCATGTCGCGCCACGCAGCAAAACAATCGGCAACGGCAAATGGCAATCCGCAATCCGAAATCCCCAATCCGCAATCGGAAAATCCGCAATCCGCAATCCTCAATCGGAAAATCCGCAATCGGAAAATCCGAAATCGCTACGGCTTTCTGGGCGTGACCAATCGGTAGAAACGGTTGGTGCCAGGCAGCGGATCGACCACGCTGGTCGCGCCGTCCGCGCTGTGGGCCACCACGTCGGCGAGTCGCTTCCATAACGGCGCGCTCAAGCCATCGGTGTATTCCACCGTGTAGGTCCGGTTGGACAAGGCGAAGAACTGAACATTAGCGCCACCACCGGCGCTGATCCGATCGACTTTCAGGTAGCTGTGCCCGTCGGACGGATCGGTCCCGGCGAGGTATTCGGCCCGATTACTCACGCCGTCGCCATCGCTATCCAGCGTGGCATCGCCAGGGTCGAGCGGGTTCAGGTCGTTGGCATCCGGGATGCCATCACCGTCACTGTCCGGCAACGCGGTGACGTTGAATACCGCGAGCGCCCCGGGGGCGGGATTCGCGTCGTTGAAGACGACCAGCCGCCACTGTTTAGCCGCCAAGTTGGTGATTGGCCCGTAGGAAAAGAAATTGGTGGTTTCGCTAGTGTAGTTGCTGCCACGGGGATTGGAGATTTCCCTCCACTCATAACGGAAGGGCGGAGGATTCCCCCGGATGACCACGCTGGCAGAGAAGCTCCCGTTGGAGACGACGGTCTGGTTGGCCGGCACCTGCAGGAAGATCGGGGAGAGCAATACCGTCAAGCGTGCCGGGTTGCTCCTGGCGCTGCTGATCGGGTCGGTGGCGACCACGTCGTAGGTTCCGTCGTTGGCGAGCCCGACGTTGGCGATGGTCAGGCTGGTGTTGGTGGCGTTTGGAATCGGCACACCATTGAACCGCCATTGATAGGTGGTCGGCAGTCGCTGAATCCCCACCGCCACGTTGAACGTGGCGTTGTTCGTCGTGAAACCGTAATCGGCGGAGTTGGTGGAGCCGCGCAATTTGAGGTCCGACGGATGCTGGGTGATGGCCACGGGCAGGAGCACGGTCAGCATCGCATTGGAGCTTTCCGCGCTGCCGGCCGGATTGAACACGATGACGGAATAAGCACCGGCCTGCCTCGGCTGCACCTGGGGCAGCATCAACGTCGAGTTGTTGGCGCCATAGATGTTGGCCCCGTTGAAACGCCATTGATAAAAGAGCGGAGGCGTCCCGGCGGCGTTCACGCTCAACATCGCGGTGGTACCGCCCACCACGACTGTGTTCGTGGGTTGACTGGTGATGTTCGGCGGCGTCCCGCCGGCGACAAAGGCACTGCCGGCGGTGGGGCCGACGGCGATCCAGTTGGTCGGGTCATTGCCATAGGCCGAGTCCACGATGCGCTGCAAAGACGGTCCGATCCCATCGGCCGCCGCCGGCCAGGGCAAATGATCGCTGTAATGCACCCGGTCCACCAGCACGTATGGCACAACCCCGTTGGTCGTCGGCGCATCGGGCATGTAGAGGCTGGCGCTGGCGTCGCCGTTGTCCAGGCTGCCCTTGTAAGGACCGACCATCGGCACGCCGGCATCCACACTGTATTTGCTCCGGAAGGCCGCCGCCTGCGCCGGCTGCGCCTGAGGATCGAAATTGACGACCAGCAGGAATCCATGCGCCGGGATCGAGGTGCCTTGGGCGAAACTGAATTCGACCGCCTTGTCGAGTTTCCAGGTGTTGGCGGGATGGGCCGAATCAAAGAGGTTCACCGGGGATCCGGTGATGTTACGCAATTCAACATATTCGTCTTCCGTGTTGTTCCAAAAGGCGCTGTTGATGAACACATCCGGCGGACGGTACATCAGCTCCGTGATCACCACCGGACCAACGAGCGGGCCGGAGTTGGCCGCGCCGAGCGTGGGACTGGTTTGCGTCACGAAATGCTCCTCACCCATGCTGGTGACATAGCGGCCAAAGGTGGCTCCCTGCCGCTGCGCGCCGAAGTCGAAGCCATGGACGTAACCGGTCAGGTTGCTCGACGTATCGGCGGAGAAGAGATAGACTTCATCGCCCTGCGCACTGAGCGCGAAGGGAATGTTTCCGCCTCCGGCGGCGTTGAACATCGTTTCATCGAACGTGAGGTAACCGTTGGCCGGAACCGTGGTGCCGTTCGGAATGCGAAACTTCTTCGGCCTTTGGAAGTCGTCGGTCAGATACCAGCCGCCGATGTTCGCGGCGGTGGCGGAGAGATTACGCAGTTCGATGGTGTCGAAGGGCGGGGCCGGCTCGGTGTGGGTCAACGCTTCGTTGATGACCACCGGGGGGAAGTTGGGCGCGGTGGTTTCGCTCTGGCCGGGCGTGCCGTTGAGCACGCCGCTGGGCCGCCATTGAGCCTTGGTGTCCCAGGCAGTGGCTTGAGCCCCCTCGTTCACGACCACCAGGGAGAAACCGAAGCCATCGGTGATGGGATACCAGCTGTCCTCGTAATGGAAATCCAGGATCGGCTCGCGCACGGACCCTTCCAGCACGATCCGTTCGCCACCATTGTCCAGCCGGCCCGTATACTGGCCGAGGACGAGAGGTCCGGAGCCGTAGCGGGACTGGAACGCCGCAGTATCGGCGACGACGACACCACTCTGCCCCGCGGCCAGCGTCATGTTGGGGAATTCAAACTGGACGCCGTCGCTAAACCGGAACCGTTGCAAATTCAGCGGGGTGCTTCCGATGTTCTTCACTTCGATGTATTCGAAGTTATCCGCGTCGTTGGTGTTGCCGGCCGGCGGTGGTGACGGGTGGTACATCAGCTCGGTGATGCGCAAGGGCGGCACGGACGTGTAAAAAGTGTCTGCCGCCGGCGGGCTCCAGGTGTTGTACCAGGAGCCGGACCGTTTCGCCCGCGCCGTGACCCGCACGTTACCGGTGACGGTGATGGGATCGGTGTAGATCGTGCCATTGGTCACGCCGCCGGGGCCGCGAGGATCGGAGCCATCGAGGGTATAATAGACCACCGACCCCGGCGGGCCGGTGATGCTGAGCTGGAAGCCGCTGGGCACCAAACCGCCCTGCCCGAGCAGGAACGGCGCCGGGGTGAATTGCCCGTCAATCCAGAGAAAGCGCCCCATGGTCCACTTCTTCATTTGTCCGATGATGCTGTTGGTCGTGGTCGTGTTGCCCAGGTAATTGGTGGGATGAACGAAATCCACATCGCGCTGATTGACGTCCGCCGATCCGTCCGGGTTGGGCCAGATATAGACGCCCACGACTTGCGATCGATATTTGCCAAAGAGATCTCGACCCTGAGCTTCGTTCAGCATGGTGGACAGCTCGTCGATTCGCGCCAGCATGTTGGATCCGTTGATCACGTTGGTGCGGAGAACTCCCCACCGATCCGCGACCTTCTGATTGAAATCGGGGTCACCACCGGGGCCGGGCACACCGACGGCCAGAGTCGGCGAGCCATTAATGAGGCGGCGCAGCCAAATGTGCTCGTTGGCCGTCATGCCCTGATCCTGCTCCTCGTAATACCAGACATTGGTCGTTCCGCCGCGCAGGTAATTCGCGTTGCCGAAAGACAGGTTCCAGTCCCAGACCGGTCCTTCCTGGACCTTCCCGTTTCGATCCTTGGTAAAATAGCCGCTCAGGCGGTAGCCGTCGATTTGCTTGGTGAATTCGACCAGCCAATGAAAATCAACGAACGAATCAACATCCAGATAGTAAGAGTAATGATTGGTGCCGGTGAGAGAGAGCCAGTTGGTCGCGTAAAGCGCCTTCTCCATTTGATTCAGATAGTTTCTCAGATAATTGAGCTGATTGGTGCCGGCCGCGGTCAGGGCTCCGGACACCGGAATCGTCCGAAGCTGGTTCGGTTTCTGTTCGTGTAATTTCAACGCCTCGGCCGGAAACCCGCCCCCCCCGGCGGTGCTGAAGTTGAGATCACCGGTGCTGTCCTTGTCCTTCTTGAAAATATAGCCGCCGGTAACGGCCGGCTCGCTCGTCGCATAGGGGGTCAACTCCGAGATCTTGACCCGATCTTCGGTTTGCTTGATGGTTTCGACCAGGACCTCGACCCCGTAATAATCGGCGGTGTAGTTGAGCCTTCCTCCGCCCGTATCGACGAACGTCTCGACCAACCGCCGGCGCACCGAGTAGTGCCCCAGTTTTTCCCACAACTCGAATCCAAGAAAATCGTTCAGCAGCGTTTTATCGTCGTAGGGATTCCTCAGTCTCCAATCTGAATCGGAAGGCATGCCGAGCAGGGGCACCTTCAGATCGTTGCCCAACTCGTCGTGGATTTCGATCCGGATCGGCTTTTTGGGGAAACCTGCGGACGTTTGCCCATAGATCTCGAATCCCGCCAGGCCTTGAAAATCAG
>WNFZ01002182.1_pt1 | contig 38828 bp, 29 predicted proteins | sample 5400081 | NCBI WGS metagenome assembly WNFZ01 (sample SAMN13153365, study PRJNA577476) | soil metagenome | isolation source: 80 cm soil or saprolite under grassland replicate 1 | place: USA:California | collected 2016-06-15
CGCTCGACCCACGCGGGAGGCCGCGCGGCGGGAGCCGGCCGCAGCAGCGGGACGGCCGCTTCGCGGCCCACCCGCGTGGCGCGCCGCAACCCGTGGCGGGGGGCGGGCGGGCCGTCGCCGCTCTCGCGCCACAGCGCGGCGACCTGCCCGGTCCGGAGCAGGTCCGGCCAGTGCCAGCGCCAGCCGCGGAACCAGTCGTCGCCCCCTTCCCCGGTCAGCACCACCCGCACGCCCTGCTCGGCGAGGGGTCGCAGCGCGCCGCAGAGCAGCGCCGCGGTCGGGAACGGTGGTGGCTCCCAGGTGAGCGCCGTCCACGCCCTCCAGCGCTCCCAGTCGTAGGCGTCAGGGAGCAGCCGCAGCGTGCGGCTGCCAAGGTGCTCGTCGAGCGCGTCGAGCCAGCCCGACTCGTCGTGCGCCTCGCCGGGGAAGGTGACCGCGACGGGGCGCAGCCGGCCTGGCGACCCGCCAGCCGCGGCGAGGCGCTGGGCGAGGGCCGTCACGCTGCTCGAGTCCACGCCGCCGCTGACCAGCACGCCGGTGACGTCGTCGTCCACCGCGGCCGCGACCGCCCGTTCGAGCCGCGGCCGCAGGCCGGCGGCGGCCTGGTCGCGGTCGACCGGTGTCGGGGCCGCCACCACCGAACGGAGCGTGTCGAAGCGGCGCCGCAGCGGCCGCCTTCCGACCGCGGCGGCCGCGAGCTGCCCGGCGGGCAGGCGCTCGACGCCGCCGACCAGCGTCTCGTGGAAGGTCGTGAGCGCCCTGCAGAGCAGCTCGCCGAGGAACGCCTGGTTCAGGCGGGCCGGGACGCCGGCGGCGACCAGCTGGGTCAGCTCGGTCCCGAACACGAACCTGCGCCCGTCGTGCCAGGTGAGCAGCCGGCGCATGGCCAGCGCCGCCCGGGCGCAGACGAGCCGGCCGCGCGACGGGTCCCAGACGACGCTCACCCAGTCGCCAGCCAGGCGGTCGAAGCCGTCCTCCCCGTGGTCGCGGTAGGACGCCGCCGCCAGCACCGCGTCGCGTGGCGGGCCGCCGTCGCCGGCGGTCCGGGCACGGCCGAGCCAGCCGTCGAGCACCACGACCGTGCCCGCCTGGTCGACGGCGACCGGCGGGCGGCGCCGAGCGCAGGCTCGGCCGCCGCGACCACGCCGAACGGGCCGTCGAGGTGGACCCACCGCCGCGCCGGCAGGGGCACCGTGGAGGCGGCGTGCATCGCCTCGAGCACCGCTCGCTCCGCCGGCTCGCCGTCGAGCCGCAGCAGGCCGCAGACGGTCATGCGCCCGCGGACCGCGCCGGCGCCGGGCCGTAGCGGACCAGCTCACGGAAGCGGGCCGGCGGGTCCCCCGCCTCCCCGCGCACCTGGCCGCCGACCTCGACCCACGCGTGCGCGACGAACGGCTCGCGCCGCACGCCGATGACGATCGCCGCCTGCTGGCCACTTGCCAGCTCGATCCACCACGTCAGCAGCGCTCGCGGCAGGCAGCCCCGGTCGGCCCGCCACGAGCGCGCGGCGAGTGCGACCAGGCGCTGCAGCCGCTCGGTGTCGAGCAGGCCGGCCGCCAGCGGCAGCCGGCGGCCGACGCCGGAGGTCGCCGCCGCCGACCAGCCGGCGGCGAGCTCGGGGAACGGCCGGCGCCGCAGCGCGACCTCCAGGAAGGTGGCGGCGCAGCAGAGCTGGACGGCGACCAGCCCCTGGACGAGGGGACGGGAGGGACGCATCCGCTACCGCTCGACCGTCACCAGGCCGTTGCGCTCCAGCTCGGCGAGGAAGCGCCCGACGTCGGCGGCGGCAAGGGACGGGTCGACCTCGTAGCCGTCGACCAGGCGGCCGACCAGGTCGCGCGGTGCCGCCGGGCCGTCGGCCAGCAGCCGCCACAGGTCCGCGCCGGTCCCGTTCACGGCGTAGTAGCCGCCCGTCTCGGGGAGGAGCAGCACCAGCTCGCCCTCGACGTCGGCCCAGACGACGCTGCGCTCCAGCGCCACGCGCACCGGACGCCCGCCTCAGCTCAGGTAGCCGATGAAGTCCGGCCCCGAGAACGGGGGGCTGTGCCCGGCGGTGTCGACCGGGAGGCTCCCGTAGCTCGTCAGGCGGGGCGCCGCGTACGGCCCGCGATCCTGGTCCCCCGGCTCTGCCGCGGGACCAGCTGCCGCGGCGGCTTCGTCGTCCATCGCCCGCCTCCCCTACGTAGTTCCTACGAGACGAGGCCGGATCCTACCAGCTCGGTCGAGCCTGTCGATCAGGTCGAGCGTCGCTGCGGCTCGCCGCGGGAGGGCTCAGCCGCGGGCGGCCCCGGCGGCCGGCCGGACCGCCGCCTCCTCCCTGGCGACGACCTCGGCGAGCGCGCGGACCAGCAGCGGGTCGGCGTTGGGCAGCTCGATGCGGTGGAAGGCGATGCCCGCGTCCTCGGCCTCCTGGCGGGCGGCCACGTCGATGTCGTACAGGATCTCGAGGTGGTCGGCGAGGAACTGCACGGGCACCACCAGCACGGCGCGGTGGCCCTCGGCGCGCAGGCCGGGCAGCAGGTCCTTGAGGTCGGGCTTGAGCCACTCCTCGGGGGTGTGGCCGGCGCTCTGGTAGGCGAACCGCCAGCGAGGCTGGTCGAGCCCGGCCCGTGCGGCCAGCTCCTCACAGGTCTCGGCGAGCTGGTCGAGGTAGGCGGTGTCGCGATCGACCACGGCCTTGGGCAGGCTGTGGGCGGTGAAGATCACCGGGACCTCCGGCTCCCCGGTCGCCCTCAGGCGTCCGAGCGCCTCCCCCACCCGCTTGGCGAGGCAGTCGACGAAGGCCGGGGTGCGGTGCCACGGGCCGGCCACGGTGACGGTCGCGTCCGGCACGAGCCGGGCGGCGGCCTCGAGCGCGCGGCCGTAGCCGCCCATGATCACCGGGGAGAACTGTGGCGCGAGCACGACGCCGACCAGGCGCCGCACCCCGGCGCTGGCCAGGCGGGCGACGGCCTGGTCGATCCAGGGCGCCGAGTGGAGCATGCCCACCTCGACCAGGTGGCTGCCCTGGCCGCGCTCGGCCGCGAGCAGCGCCGCGAGGGCGGCGCCCTGCTCGCGGGTGCGCTCGATCAGCGGCGAGCGGCCGACCACGCGGTAGCGCCGCTGGAACTCGGCGACCAGCTCCGGGTCGGGGTCCCTGCCACGGTAGACGCTGCGCAGGTAGGCGGGAACGTCCTCGGCGGTCACCGCCGAGCCGTAGGTCATCAGCAGCACCCCGACGGGGGGTCCGGGGGGCTCATGGAGCGGAGCGGTGGCCCCCCGGGTATCGGGCTCTTCCTTGGCTGGCATGCTCACCTCGAAGGTCGGAGGTCAGGCCTGGTGGGGCCGGCTCGCTTCAGCCGTGCAGCCCGGAGACGGTGGCGCGGGCGGTGGCCGTGTGTACCAGCTCCACCAGGGCGGTCAGGTGCTCGGCCGGGGTGTCGGGCAGGACGCCGTGGCCGAGGTTGAAGACGTGGCCGGGGCGGCCGCCGGCCTCGGCGAGCACGCGGCGCGCCTCGCGCTCGACCACCGGCATGGGCGCGAGCAGCACCGCCGGGTCGAGGTTGCCCTGCACCCCGAGGCCCGGGCCGATGCGCGCCCACGCCTGGTCGAGCGGCACGCGCCAGTCGACGCTGACCAGGTCGCAGCCGGCCGCGGCCATCTGCTCGAGCAGGGCGGCGGTGCCGGTGCCGAAGTGGATGCGCGGCACCCCGGCCGCGGCGAGGCCCTCGAAGATGCGTCTCGAGTAGGGCAGCACGTACTCGGCGTACTCGCGCCCGCCGAGGTCGCCCATCCAGGAGTCGAACAGCTGCACCACCTGCGCCCCGGCGGCGACCTGGGCGCGCAGGTAGCGGATGGTGACCTCGGTCAGGGTCTCCATCAGCCGGTGCCACAGCTCGGGCTGCCCGTACATCAGCCCCTTGGCGCGGGCGTGGTCCTTGCTCGGCCGCCCCTCGATCAGGTAGGAGGCGAGCGTGTACGGCGCGCCGGCGAAGCCGATCACGGCGGCCCGGCCGGCCAGCTCGCGCCGCACGGTGCGGATGGTCTCGAACAGCTCGGGGGTGGCCTCCTCGGCCTCGACCACGCGCAGGGCGGCCACCGCGGCGTCGGAGCGGATCGGCGGGTCCACGATCGGGCCGATGCCCGGGTCGATGCTGAACGCCACGTCCATGCCGAACAGCGGCAGGGTGATGTCGGCGTAGAGCACGGCCGCGTCGACCCCGAAGGCGTCCACCGGCATCAGGCTGATCTGGGAGGCCAGCTCGGGCGTGCGGGTGAGGGTGAGGATGTCGTACCGCTCCCGGAGCCGCCGGTAGCCGGCGAGGCAGCGGCCGGCCTGGCGCATGAACCAGACCGGCGTGGCGTCGACCTCCTGGCGGCGGCAGGCGGCCAGCATGCGCTGCTCACCGCTCAGGCTCGGCTGGTTCGTGTCAGACGGCACCCAGGCGCCTCCCTCTGGACGGTTCCGGCCCGCGGCGGACGACCTTCGCCAGCGCCTCGACCCTGGCCGGCGGCGGCGAGGCCACCGTCGGCGGGCCGCGCGCGAGCCCCTCAAGGGTACGCAACCGGCGCGCCGACCGCGTGCGCCGGCAGGTTACGCCGGTGTGGCCAGCAGCGCGTCCGCCTCGCGCAGGCGGGCGCCGGCGCCGACCCGGCGCCAGAAGGCGCTGGCCGCGCCCAGCTCCCTGGCCGCGTCGGCGGCCAGGCCACCGGCGAGCAGGACGCCGGCGGCGGCGAGCCGGGCCTCGGCCTCGTCCGCCTGCGCCCCGTCGGCGGCGTAGACGACGGCCGCCGACCCAGGGTCGCCGTCCAGGTAGGCGCGGGCCGCGTCGAGCCAGCGAGCCGCAACGCCCCTACCGGGGCCGGGCGTCTTCGAGCCCGGGCCGGCCTCCGGGCCGTGCCCGAGCGCCTCGGCGTCGTGGCCGAGGGCGGCGAGGACGACCGGCAGGTCGATGCCGGGCTCGGCTTCGGCCGGCTGCTCGGGCAGGGTGGCGAGCAGCTCGTCGACCACGGGGCGGGCCTCGCCGGCGCGGCCGCAGGCGAGCAGCGCGCGGGCGGCGAAGGCGCGGGCCTGGCCGGTGTCCCGCGGGTCGCCCGTTGTCCGGGTCAGGGCGAGCACCGCGTCCGCCTCGGCCACGGCCTCGGCCTCCTGGCCGCGGGCGAGCAGGATGCGGCCGCGGCAGACCCGCGCTGGCAGCTCGAGGTCGCGGGCGCCGTCCACCTCGGGCTCGGCCAGCACCGCGTCGGCCACGGCCACGGCCTGGTCCCAGCGGCCCCGCTGGTAGTGCTGGCGCAGGTCGAGGCGGACGGCGGCCAGCTGGTCGGGGTCGGCGGCGCCGCTCATGCGGGCAATGGCGACGGCGCGCAGCCGGTGGCGGGTGAGCGGCCCCGCGGCGACCGCGGCAGGCAGCCCTTGGAGCCAGGCCGCCGCGTGGCGGTGCCGCTCGGCCCGCAGCGCCCGGGGCACCTGACCGTAGGCCACCTCCATGACGAGCACGCGCCGGAAGCCGTAGGCGGGCTCCCCGTCGGGCGCGGTGCCCTCGGCGTGGCGCAGCAGCCCGCCTTCCACCAGCCGCTCCAGGCAGGCCCTGGTCCAGCCCGGCTCGCGCTCGCCGAGCGCCGCCACGGCAGCCGCCGAGCTGGCGTGGCCGAGCACGGCGGCGTCCGCGAGCACGGCCTTGTCGGCGACGGGCAGGCCGTCCAGGCGGGCGGCGACCAGCGCGCGCACCGTCTCCGGGACGACCGGCTGCACGGGGGGCAGCGGCGCGGGTCCGTCACCGCCCAGCAGCTCGTCGCGGACGCCGCGCTCGCGCAGCATGCGCGCGTACTCCTCGGCGGCCAGGGGGTTGCCTGCCACCCGGGCCAGCAGCGCCCGACCGGGCCTCGACTGCCGCAGCGAGCTGGCCCTGCCGCCCAGGCCGTTCCCGGCCAGCAAGGTCTCGACCAGGCGGGCGGCGTCGGCCTCGGCGAGCGCGCCCAGCTCGACCACGGTGCCGGCCTCGGCCCAGCCTGGCCGGCGCGCCAGCAGCCCGGGCCGGGCGGTCGCGACCAGCAGCAGCGACGCCGGGCCGGCCGGCGTGTCCGCGCCGGCCAGCACGGCGAGGAATTCGAGCAGCGCCTCGTCGGCCCGGTGCAGGTCCTCGACGACCATTACCAGCGGCCGGCGGGCGGCGAGGCCGTGCAGGAAGCGGCGCCAGGCGGCGAAGCTCTCCCGCCCAGGCGGCTCCGCCCCGGTCCCGAGCAGGCGGCCGAGGTGCCCGGCGACGCTGGCGGCCTCGGCCGGGTCGCCGACCACGCCACGGGCCGCCTCGGTGAGCTTGTCGCCGACCCGCTCGGCGCCGTCGCCGGCGAGGATGCGGGCCTCCGCCGCGACGATCTCGGCCAGGGCGCGCCACGGCGCCCCCGAGCCGTGCGGGCAGCGGCCCTGGCGCCAGGTGGCCGGCCGCGGGTCGGCGGCGAGCAGCCGGCCGAGCTCGGCGACCAGCCGGCTCTTGCCGATGCCGGCCGGCCCGGCGAGCAGCACCAGCCGCGGGGTGCGCCGCGCGCGCACCTCCTCCAGGCCGGTCCAGAGGGCGCGCAGCTCGGCCTCGCGCCCGGCGAGCGGGGCCGCGGCCGTCTCGGCCAGCTCGAGCAGGTCCTGGGTACGCGGGACGAGCGCGCTCCAGACCGGCACCGGCTCGGCCCGCCCGCCGAGGGCCAGCAGGCTGGCGCTGCCGTAGCTGATCGTCCGGGCGGTGACCCGCTGGGTCGCCGCCGACACCAGCACGGCTCCCGGCGGGGCGGTGTGCAGCAGCCGGCCGCAGACCGTCACCAGGTCGCCGGTGATCCGCCCGCCGGCCGCCCGCCCGACCAGCGCCTCCCCGGTGGCCACCGCCGCCCGCACCCGCACCGCGGGCAGGGCGAGGGCGTCGCGCATGGCCAGGGCCGCCCGCACCGCCCGCTCGGTGTCGTCCTCGCCCGTGCGGGGCACCCCGAACACCGCCATGGTGAGGCCGCCGACCACGTGCTCGACCTGCCCGCCGAGGTCCTCCACCACGGCGCGGACCCGTTCCAGGTGCTCGGCGAGCACGCTGCCGACGTCCTCCGGGTCGCGCTCCCTGGCGGGCTCGGCCGGCTCGTCGACGTCGCACAGCAGCACCGTGACCAGCTTGCGCTCCGCCCCGCCCGGCGGCGGCGCGCCCCCGGCGGCGACCTCGGCGCCCACCGGGGGCTCCGCCTCGGGCCGGTCGACGGCGGCGGCGCCGCCAGCCGCCTGGCCGCCACCCTGCTGCAGCGGCCCGCCGGCCGCCCGCGGCCCGGCGGGCGGGGCGGGCAGGAGCAGGTCGAGCGCTGGGTCCTGGGCGAGGATCGCCTGCTCCAGGCGCTGCAGGCCGACGCTCGGCTCCATCCCCAGCTCGCTGACCAGCCGCTGGCGGGCGTCGCGGTAGGTCTCCAGCGCCTCTGCCTGGCGCCCGCAGCGGTACAGGGCGAGCATCAGCTGGCCGCGCAGGTGCTCGCGCAACGGCTCCGCGCGGACCAGCCGCTCCAGCTCGCTGGTGACCTCGCGGTGACGGCCGAGGGCAAGCTCCGCCTCGATCCGCTGCTCGGAGGCGACCGAGCGGGCCTCCTCCAGCTCGCCGGCGGTGGCGGCCGGGCCGGTGCCGAGCATGCCGACCACGTCGGCCAGGGCGGGGCCGCGCCACAGCGCCAGCGCCGCGGCGAGCAGCTCCGCGGCGGTCGCGGGGTCGGCCGCCAGCGCCTGCGAGCCGCGCTCGGCCAGGCGGCGGAAGCGGGCCACGTCGAGCCGCTCCTCCTCGACCTCGATCAGGTAGCCGGGGTCGCGGGTGAGCAGCGCCGCGGGGGCCTGGCCGTGGCCGAGCAGCTTGCGCAGGGCGGAGACGTGGTTGTGGAGCGACTGCCTCGCGGTCAGCGGCGGGTGCGGACCCCAGAGGGCGTCGATCAGCCGCTCGGTCGGCACCACCTCGTTGGCCGAGAGCAGCAGCACCGCGAGCAGCGCCCGCTGGCGCACGCTGCCGAGCGGCACGGGGTGCTCCCCGCGGCGCAGCTCGACGGGGCCGAGCAGGCGGAAGTCGAAGGCGGTCACCGGAGCGCCCCGCCCGCGCCTGCCGGGAGCGCACGCTCCCGACGGGGGCGCCGGGGCGAAAGCCCGCGGGTGCAGGCCAAAGCCGGCGAGAGGGCCACCCCCACCCTCGCCAGGCCGCCGATGGTGGGTGCGCTCGCGCTCACGGGCCACCAAGCCTGCTGCACGCCCGGGGGAAGGCGCGCGCCGTCGGTCTATAGGTGGCCGACCCGGCGGGCTCGTAGGACCGCCGCCGGCTGGGACCCGGCGCGGCCCGGCCGCGGACCCGGCAGGGCACTCCCCTGCCACCAGGCCGTGCGCGGCTGGTCAGCGGTATCGCGAAGGCGGCTCCGCGATGCAGGCGGTGCCCACCTGGCGAAAGCCGGTGCGCTGGTAGACGCGGGCGACCTCGTCGCTGCCCGCCGAGAGGAACAGCGTCTCCACGCCGCTGCCGACCGCGTCGGCGACCAGCAGCCCGGTGATCGCGGCGCCGAGGCCGCGGCGGCGCATCGCCGGCAGCGTGGCCACGCCGACGACCTCGCTGACCCCGGCGACCGGCTGGTGGCTGCCGACCGCGACCGGGTCGCCGTCGAGGAGAGCGACGGCGCTGACGGTGCGCCCGGCGCGCAGGCGCTCGCGCTGCTTGGCGAGCAGCGCCGGCGAGGCCTCGGCGGCCTCCTCGGCGAGCGCGGTCACGCCGAGCTGGCCGACGGCGGTGCCGCCGACCGCGAAGCCGATGCGGGCCACGGCGTCGATGCGGGCGAGGTCGTCGTCGGGCGTGACCAGGCGCAGCTCGACGCCGGCCGGTGCCGGTGGCCGCCACGCGGCGGCCGGGTCGAGCACCATCAGCGGCAGCACGCTCACCGCCAGGCCGGCCTGCCGTGCCGCCGCCGCGAGGCTGGGGGTGACCTCCGCCACCCACTCGAACGACTCCGGCTGGCCGAGGGCGCGCTGCCGCCGGCGCATCGCGGCCACGTCCTCGGCGGTGATCCCGTCGGCGCCGAGGCTGGGGCGCGCGTACCAGCGGAAGCCGGGCCGGTCGGCGACGAACAGGGTGAGCGGGCCGAGCGTCTCGGGACGGCTGTCGGCCCGTGGCACCGCGTCGTAGTACGCCTCGATCCGGTCGAGCAGCGAGCGGGATGTCGGCATGCCGGGAGTCTCTCGCAGAACGTGGGTCGTCCGCTGCATCCGCAGTCGCCCTGCCTGCGGGGCAGTCTGCGGTTTACCATGCCTGCGACCTGGTCACATCCAAGCTGGCACCCGTCGCGCGCCGGCGCGCCGGGCGGTGCACGCCGATCCACGTTCGGACCTCGGGAGGGGAGGCGCCCGTGAGCAGCGCAACCATCGAGTCGAGGTCGCCGCAGGATCCGTCCGACGTGGTCGTGACCGTGCCCGACGCGGACGAGGCGGCCGTCGGCAAGGCGGTCGACCGGGCCGTCAAGGCCGGCAGGGTGTGGAGCGCCACGCCGGCCACGCAGCGCGCCAACGCCCTGTCCTCGGCCGCGCAGGCCATGGCCGACGCCGCCGAGGAGCTCAGCCTGCTGGTGGTGCGCGAGGTCGGCAAGCCGATCGTGGAGGCGCGCCAGGAGGTGGCGCGGGCCGTCGGGATCCTGCGCTACCACGCCCAGGCCGCCCTCGACGCCGACGGCGAGACCTACCCGACCGCGCCGCCCGCCGACCGCCACGCGCTGCTGCTCGCCCGCCGCCGCCCGCGTGGCGTGGCCGGGCTGGTCACCCCGTGGAACTTCCCGGTCGCGATCCCGCTGTGGAAGGCCGCCCCGGCGCTGGCCTACGGCAACGCGGTGGTGCTCAAGCCGGCGCCCGACGCCAGCGCCGTCGCCGTGCGCATCGCCGAGCTGGTCAGCCGCTTCGTGCCCAAGCACGCCCTGCAGGTGGTGACCGGCGGCGCCGAGGCCGGCCAGGCCCTGGTCGAGCGCGCCGACGTGGTCAGCTTCACCGGCTCGGTGGGCGTCGGCCACCAGGTGGCGGCCGCGGCCGGCATGCGCGGCGTGCCGGTGCAGGCGGAGATGGGCGGGCTGAACGCCTCGATCGTGCTGCCCGACGCCGACGTGGCCGCGACGGCGGGCACCATCGCCGCGGCGGCGATGGGCTACGCCGGCCAGAAGTGCACCGCCACCAGCCGGGTGATCGTGGTCGGCGGCATCCTCGAGGCGGGCACGGTCGGCGAGGCGCTGGTCGCGGCGGTGAAGCGGCTCACCGTCGGCAACCCGATCGACGAGGGCACCGTGGTCGGCCCGGTGATCACCTCCAACGCCCGCGCCAAGGTCCTGGAGGCGGTCGACGAGGTGCGCGGCCGCGGGGCGCGCATCGCCATCGGCGGCAAGCCCGGCGAGGGCGCGGGCTGGTTCGTGACGCCGACCGTGGTCGACGGGCTCAGCCCCGACGCGCGCCTCGCCCAGGAGGAGGTCTTCGGCCCCATCTGCGTGGTGCTGCGCGCCGCCACCGTCGAGGAGGCGGTGGAGATCTCCAACGCGGTGCCCTACGGGCTGGTCACCTCGGTGTTCACCCGCGACCTCGGCGCCGCCCTGCGGGTGGTCGACGGGCTCGACACCGGCATGATCCGGGTCAACCAGCCCACCTCCGGGGTCGACTACCACGCCCCCTTCGGCGGCGAGAAGCAGTCCAGCATCGGCCCCCGCGAGCAGGGCAAGCAGGCACGGGAGCTGTACACCTCGACGCGCACCATCACGATCGCGCCGCCGCCGGCCTAGCGCGGCAGCACCAGCGCGTCCACCGCCAGGCAGCCGTCCGGGCCGGCGACCAGCGGGTTGACGTCGAGCGCGTCGAGCAGGTCGCCGAGGTCGGCGGCCAGCACGGAGAGGCGGGCGACGGCCTCCGCCACCGCGTCGAGGTCGGCCGGCGGGCCCCCGCGCACGCCGTTGACCGGGGGGCTGACGCTCGGCTCTGCGTGGCCACCCGCCACCCCGGACCCCCCGTCCAGCAGCGGCCGCACGGCCAGGCGGTCGAGCATGCGCCTGGCCGCGCGGCGGCCCAGCGGCGGCAGGGCGAAGCGCCGGTCGCGCAGCAGCTCCACCAGCACGCCGCCGGCGGCCACCATCACCAGCGGGCCGAACTGCGGGTCGCGCACCACCCCGAGGGCGAGCTCCACCCCTGGCGGGGCCATGGCCGCCACCAGCATGGCCGGGCCCAGCCGGGCGGCCAGCTCGGCCCAGGCGGCGGCGAGCTGCGCCGGGCCGGCGAGGCCGAGCCGCACCCCGCCGGCGTCGGACTTGTGGGCCAGGCCTGGCCGCGCGGTCTTCAGCGCCACCGGCCAGCCGAGCCGCTCGGCCGCGGCGACGGCCTCGTCCGGGCCGCCCACGGCGAGCGCCGGGGTCACGCCGATGCCGTAGTCGGCCAGCAGCGCGAGCCCGTCCAGCTCGGAGAGGCGGCCGGGCGCGGTGAGGCGGGCGCGCCAGCGCGCCCTGACCTCGTCCGGCGGGCCTGGCGGGGGCGGGTCGGGGACGGCCCTGGCCACGGCGGCGTCGCGGCGGGCGAGCAGGCCGGCGAGGGCCGCCAGGCCGGTGGCGGTGCCCTCGAGCACGGGCACGCCGGCGGCCCGCGCCAGCGCGGCCTCGCGCCGGTCGACGCCGCTGGCCAGGTTGGCGAGGATCGCCAGCGGCTTGGCGGTGCGGCCGGCCGCCTCGGCGGCCACGCGCACGTAGCCGTCGCCAGGCAGCGCCTCGGTGGTGAGGTCGACGCAGAACGCCAGCGCCGCGGTGGCTGGGTCGGCCGCGAGGGCGCCGAGGCACTCGGCCATGACCTGCTCGGCGTCGCGGCCGGTCCCCCAGGCGTCGACCGGGTTGACCGGGTCGAGCACCGGGTCGAGCAGCGCGGCCAGGCGGCGCTCGGTGGCCGGCGTGACCTGGGCGAGCTCGACGCCCGCCTCGTCCGCCAGGTCGACCAGGTGGGCTCGCTCGCCGCCGGAGTCGAGCACGGCCGCGAGCCCGCCCTTGGCGGCCCGCCGGCCGGCGAGCAGCAGCTCGCAGGTATCGGCCAGCTCGTCCATCGTGCGCACCCGCAGCACCCCGTAGGCGTCGAACAGCGCCTGCCAGGCGCCGTCCGCGCCGGCCAGGGCGCCGGAGTGGGCGGCGACCATCGCCCCAGCCCTGCCGCCGCGCCCGACCTTGAGGCCGACCACCGGCAGGTCGCGCGCTGCCGCCCTGGCCAGCGCGGCCCGCAGGGCCGCCGGGTCGCGGGCGGTCTCGGCGAACAGCGCCACCACCCTGGTCGAGGCGAGGCCGACGGCGTAGTCGAGGTAGGCCGCCATGTCGGTGGTCAGCTCGAGGCCGCTGGAGACGGCCAGGTTGCAGGCGAGGCCGCGGTCGTTGTGGAGCACGGCGGAGAAGGCGGAGCCGGAGTGGGTGAGGAAGGTGAGCCCGCCGGCGGCGAGGTCGAGCGGCTGGGAGAAGCCGCAGGCGCGCAGGCGCCGCTCCAGGTTGACGAAGCCCATGCCGTTGCCGCCGCACAGGACCATGCCGGCGTCGACGGCGATGCGCCGCAGGCGCTCGGCCAGCGGCGGGACGCCGGGGCGTGCCGGCTCGTGGCAGCTCGCGAAGATCACCGCGGCGCGCGCCCCCGCGGCCGCCGCCGCCACGAGCTGCGCCTCCAGCCGCTGGTTGGCGACGCCGAGGATGGCCAGGTCGACCGGCTGCGGCAGCTCGGCGATGCCCGGGTGGCAGGGGAAGCCGAGCACCTCGGCGAGGCGCGGGTTGACCGGGTGGATCGCGCCGTCGAAGCCGCCGCGGACGAGCTGCAGCATCAGCTGCTCGCCGAACGAGCCGGGCCGGTCGCTCGCCCCCACCACCGCCACCGAGCGCGCCTCCAGCATGGCCGCGAGCCCGCCCCTGCCGGGCTCGTGCGTGGCAACCGGCCGCTGCGACGCCGGCCGGGCCGCGCTCACCGGCGGGCGCGGCGGCGTGCGAGCGCGCGGCGGTGGTCGGCGAGGGCCGCCCGTGCGGCGTGGTGGCCGGGGATGCCGCACACCCCGCCACCGCCGTGGGTGGCGGAGCTGGCCTGGTAGAGACCTTTGACGGGGCTGCGGTAGTCGGCGTAGCCGGGGGCGGGCCGCTGGTGGAAGAGCTGCTCCAGCGACAGCTCGCCGTGGAAGATGTTGCCGCCGACCAGGCCGTACTCCTGCTCCATCTGCCAGGGGCCGAGCACCTCGCGGTGCAGGATGGCGCCGGCCAGGTTGGGGGCCAGCTCGGTGTAGCCGGCGACCACCCGGTCGGCGAACGCCTCCAGCTCCTCGCGGTGGGGCGCCCACGCCCACTCGTGCGGGCACCACTGGGCGAACAGCGACATCACGTGGACGCCGTCGGGGCACAGGGTGGGGTCGAGCACGCTGGGGATGCAGCCGTCCACGAAGGGCCGCTCGGCGCCGCGGCCGGCCTTGGCGTCCTGGAACGCCTGCTCGACGTAGGCGGGCGAGAGGGCCAGCTCGATCGCGCCGCTGTGGTGCTCCTGCGGGTGGCTGCCCGGGTCGGCGCTGAAGTCGGGCAGCTCGGCCAGGGCGAGGTTGATCTTGACCACGCCGCTGCGCGAGCGCCAGCGCTCCACGTCGGCCACGAACTCCGCCGGCAGCTCCGCCCGGTCGACCTGCTCGAGGAAGGTGAGCCGCGGGTGCACCGCGCTGACCACCACGGGAGCGCGGACCTCCTCGCCGCCGGCCAGGACCACCCCGCGGGCGTGGCCGCCCTGGACGATCACGTGCTCGACCGGCGCGCCGGTCCGCACGCATGAGCCGGCGGCCTCGGCGGAGCGACGAATCGCGTCGGCCACCGCGCCCATGCCGCCCTCCGGGAAGCCCCAGCTCCCCATGTGCCCGTCGCCCACGTCGCCGATGGAGTGGTGGGCCATCACGTAGGCGGTGCCCGGCTCGTCCGGCCCGGCCCAGGTGCCGATCACCCCGTTGATCGCCAGGGACGCCTTGACCTGCTCGGACTCGAACCAGTCGTCGAGCAGGTCGGTGATGCTCATGGTCAGCAGCCGGGTGACGTCGGCCAGCGTGCGCACGCCGAGCCCGCGGTAGCGCCAGGCGAGCCGCAGCGTGTCGCGCAGGTCGGGCCAGCGCGTCGAGCCGAGCCGCGGCGGCGGCTGCACCAGCAGCGGCGCCAGCACGTCGGCGATCCCGCCCAGCCAGGCGTCCCAGCGCGGCATGGCGTCGGCGTCGCGCTTGGAGAAGCGGGCGATCTCGTCGTGGTTGCGGGCGGCGTCGTCGGCGTGGATCTTGAGCGAGCGCCCGTCCGGCCAGGCCTGGTAGTAGGGGCCCATCGGGTGGACCTTGTAGCCGTGGCGCACCAGCTCGAGGTCGCGGATGATGCTCGGCGGCATCAGGCTCATCACGTAGGAGAGCCGGGTGACCTTGATCTCGGGGGCGTCCGGCCAGGGCGCGTCGGTGGTGGCCGCCCCGCCCGTCTTGTGGCGCGCCTCGCAGACCAGCGTGCGCGCGCCGGCGCGCGCCAGGTAGGCGGCGGCGACCAGGCCGTTGTGTCCGCCGCCGACGACGACGGCGTCCCAGGGGTCGGCGTTGGGCATGGTGCTCCCGGCTCCGCTGGTGTTGACTGAACGTTCAGTCTAAAATGGCGGTGGCGGCCAGGCAAGCCCAGACTGGGCGGTCCCAAGAGCACCTACAACGGAAGGCCCATGAGCCCACGACGACAGCTCTCGGCCGAGCGCCGGCGGCAGATCCTCGAGGCGGCGGTGTCGGTGGTGCCCGAGCGCGGGCTGTGCGACACCCGCATCGCCGACGTGGCCGAGCGCGCCGGCACCAGCCCGGCGCTGGTGATCTACTACTTCGGCACCCGCGACCGGCTGCTCGCGGAGGCGCTGGCCTATTCCGAGCAGCAGTTCTACGCCGAGGCCGCGCGCGACCTCGCCACCATCGACAGCGCCCGCGACCAGCTCGCCCACCTGCTGCGCCAGAGCTGCGCCACGGGCCACAACGGCCCGCGCGAGTGGCGCGACGGCTGGCTGCTCTGGCTCGACCTGTGGGCGCGGGCGCCGCGCGACCCGCACGTGGCCCGCGACCGCCAGCAGCTCGACCGCCTCTGGCGCCAGACGATCGCCGAGGTCGTCCGCCACGGCCAGCGGCGCGGCGAGTTCGGCCCGGTCGACCCCGACGACTTCTCCCTGCGCCTCGCCGCCCTGATCGACGGGCTCGCCATCCAGGTGGTGCTCGACGACCCGGACGTCCCGGCCGAGCGCATGTTCGGCCTCTGCATGGCCAGCGCCGCCCGTGAGCTGGGCTTCGACTGGACCGACGGGGAGCGGGCGCACAGCTCGGCGGCCACCCTGGGATGAGCGACCGCGCCGTGGCCGCGCCGATCGACCCGAGGCTGCTCGAGCCGGTGCTGGCGCCGCTCGGCCGCAGCCGCACCCTCCCCGCCGCCGCCTACACCTCCGAGGAGGTGCTCGCCTTCGAGCTGCGGCGGCTGTGGCAGCGCTCCTGGGTCTGCGCCGGCCACGCCGGCGCCTGGCCGCTCCCCGGCTACCAGGCCGCCGTCAGCGTCGCCGGCCAGGGCGTGCTGCTGCTGCGCGACCAGGACGGGACGCTGCGGGGCTTCTTCAACGTCTGCCGGCACCGCGGCCACGAGCTGCTGCAATGCGGCACGGCGGCGGTCGAGCGGACGGTCCGCTGCCCCTACCACGCCTGGGTCTACCGCCTCGACGGCCGCCTGCGCACCGCGCCGCGCTTCGGCCAGCTCGACCCCGACGACCCGGTGCGCGAGGGCCTGGTCCCCGCCCGCGTCGCCGAGTGGCACGGCTGGGTGTTCGTGGACGTCTCCGGCGAGGCCCCCGACCTGGCCGAGCACCTCGGCAACCTGGGGGCGCTGCTGGCGCCGTACCGGCCGGAGGCGCTGCTGCCGGCGGCCAGCCGCCGCTACCGGGTGCGGGCCAACTGGAAGCTGCTGGTCGAGAACTACCACGAGTGCTACCACTGCCCCAGCATCCACCCGGAGCTGTGCCGCGTGACCCCGCCCGACAGCGGCGAGGACTTCGAGCCCAGCGGCATGTGGGCCGGCGGGTCGATGGACCTGCGCGCCCACGCCGAGACGATGTCGCTGGACGGCCGCGGCGGCGGCCCTCCGCTGCCCTGGCTCCCCGAGGCCGCCCGCCGCCAGGTCCTCTACCTCGGCCTCTTCCCCAACCTGCTGGTCAGCGCGCACCCCGACTACGTGCTCACCCACCGCCTCGAGCCGCTCGCCCCCGACCAGACCCAGGTCGAGTGCGAATGGCTGTTCCCCGCCGAGGCGGTCGCCGCCGCCGGCTTCGACCCCGCCTTCGCGGTCGACTTCTGGGACGTCACCAACCGCCAGGATTTCGCCGCCTGCGAGTCGGTCCAGCGCGGCACCGCCTCCCACGGCTACCGCCAGGGCCCCCTCGCCCCCCAGGAGGGCTCCGCCCGCCACTTCCTCACCATGGTCGCCGCCGGCTACCTCAACGGCACCCCCACCGCGCCGCTGCCCTGACCGTGACGCCCTCGTCGTCGAGGCCTTTCGACCAGCGTCTGGGGCTTCCGGCGTGGCGCGTTCTGCGGGCTCGTCACGTACACTCCGGGCATGAGCCGGGACGACGAGGCGCACGCCTACCTGAGGGCCGTGGAGGCAGCGCAGCGCCAGCCGCGGGTGGGCGAGCGGGAGGCCGCCGCGCTGGGTGAGGCCATGTGGCGCGGCAGGTGGGCGAGCGACCTGGTGGCCAACGGGGCGGTGGCCGAGGGCGACGGTCAGGCGCACGCGGTGGCGGCACGCGGCGAGGCGGCGCGCAAGCGGCTCGTCGAGGGCAACCAGCGGCTGGTCGTGTCCGTTGCCGATGACTACCGCGACCGCGGCGTGCCCTTCGCCGAGATCGTCGAGGCGGGCAGCGCCGGGTTGGAGCGGGCGGTGGAGGAGTTCGACTGGCGCCGCGCTCCGGAGTTCCCCGGCTACGCCGCCGCCCACATCCGCGAGGCGATCACCAAGGCGGTCGACGGCCGCGACTAGCTAGCTCGACCAGCGGCCCGCCGGCCTTCGCTGCCGTGGCGTGGTCCTCGATGGGCCGGCATCCGCGGACGCCCTAATCAAAAGTCCTCGAAAATGTCAATACACTCAAATGCTTGCATCACTCGGGGACTCCAGGGAAGCTTCGCGCCGCCATCAGGCACAGGCTGCTCAGATCACGGCACCGGACGAAGGGTGCCGTGTCGTCGACAAGGGGGATCGATTGCTGCGTCGCACGCTGCTCGTGGCGGCAGGGTTGCTCGCCACGCTCATCCCGGTGAGCCCCGCCGGCGCCATGACGCCCGAACGGGGACCGCAGGCAGCCGCAGCGCCGGCGGTCTGTGACGCGTTCCGGGCCAGGAACCCGTACCGGGAGGTCACCGTCCGTAACTACTCGGGGCCTCGCACCTACACCAACAGCGCCGGCTGGGCGACCGCGTCCTGCGGCACGTCGTCGTTCACGGTGCCGTTCGGTCGCCGCGCCTATGCGGTCGCCCGGGTCGGTGCGGAGACCGACTGCTTCGGCAGCAGCCCCGCGGACCAGTGGTGCCAGGCACGGGTCCTGGTGAACAACGTCGAGGCCAACCCGGTCGGCTCCGAGCCCGACTCGTTCGCGTTCGACTCCAACAACGGGGGCCAGTTCAACTGGCAGGCGCACTCGTTCGCCCGTGCCCGACCGGTCTTCTTCGGCTGTGGCGTTCGCACCGGCTGCACCTACCGCGTCGTGCTGCAGTACAAGGTGCACGCCGCGGGGCTCAGCCTGTGGATCGACGAGCAGACCTTCGAGGTGGACGTCACCTACGTCTGAGCCCAGCGCCCAGGTCTTCGGCTCCGTTCCCTCGGGTCAGGAAAAGAACGGGCGGCTCGAGCCATCACCGGCTCGGCGTGCTCCCAGGTCGATTGGCGGCGGCGCCCGCGAGTCCGTACCCTCGAAGCTCGATGGAGACGCGCCTGTGAGCACGCCTACCGCGACCCCGGCTGCCGGGGTCCCCGGCGAGGAGGAGGTCGACCCGCGCCGCTGGGTCGCGCTCGCCGTCGTGCTGATCGCCGCGTTCATGCAGTTGGTCGACATCAGCATCGTCAACGTGGCGATCCCGTCGATCCAGCGCGACCTCGACGCCACCTACTCGCAGATCCAGTGGGTGCTCGCCGGCTACCAGCTCGCCTTCGCGGTGACGCTGATCACCGGCGGGCGGCTCGGCGACATCTTCGGGCGCAAGCGGCTGTTCATGCTCGGCATGGCCGGCTTCACGCTGGCCTCCGCCCTGTGCGGCCTGGCGCAGAGCCCGGGCATGCTGATCGGCTCGCGGGTCCTCCAGGGCCTGATGGGCGCGATCATGTTCCCCCAGACCCTCTCGGTGATCCAGGTCACCTTCCCGCCGCGGGAGCGCGGCACCGCCTTCGGCATGTTCGGGGCGACCATCGGGCTGGCGACGATCACCGGGCCGCTGGTCGGCGGGCTGCTCATCAACGGCGACCTGCTCGGGCTCGAGTGGCGGCCGATCTTCCTGGTGAACGTCCCGATCGGCGTGGTCGCCCTGGCCGCGGCCGCGCGCCTGCTGCACGAGTCGAGGGCGCCCGACGCGATCCGCACCGACCTGGTCGGGGTCGGCATCGTCAGCGCCGGCCTGCTGCTGCTCGTCTACCCGCTGGTGCAGGGGCGTGACCTGGACTGGCCGCCGTGGACCTTCATCTCGATGGCCGCGGCCGTGCCGGTGCTGGCGGGGTTCGCCGCCTGGGAGCGGCGCAAGCGGGCGGTCGACGGCTCGCCCCTGGTCGACCTCGCCCTGTTCCGCCAGCGGGCCTTCGTCGCCGGCCTGCTGGTCGCCGGCATCTTCTTCATGGGCATCCCCGCCTTCTTCCTCACCTTCACGCTCTGGCTGCAGATCGGGCTCGGCTTCACCGCGCTGCACGCCGGGCTCACCGGGATCCCGTTCGCGGTCGGCTCGGCGCTGGCCTCCGGCGCGTCGGTGCGGCTGGCGCCGCGCCTGGGCCGGCGCATCCTCAGCCTCGGCACGCTGCTGATCAGCCTCGGCATGGCGGGGATCATCGCCACCGTCGGCCGCTACGGCGGCGCCACCCACTCCTGGCAGCTCATCCCGGCGCTGGCGGTCTGCGGCCTCGGCCTCGGCTCGGTGATCGCGCCGCTGGTCAACGTCGTGCTCGCCGGCATCCGTGGGCAGGACGCCGGCTCCGCCTCCGGCGTGCTCACCACCGTCCAGCAGCTCGGCGGCGCCGTCGGGGTGGCCCTGATCGGGGTGATCTTCTTCGGGCTGCTCGGCAGCCACGCCCCCGCGGTCGGCGCCGAGCTCGCCCCACGGCTGCAGGGCGAGCTCCAACGGGCCGGCCTGCCGGCCACGGTGGACCGGCAGGTGGTCGCCGGCTTCGAGACCTGCTTCGAGGACCGCTCCAGCGCCAAGGACCCGTCGGCCGTCCCGGCGAGCTGCCAGCGCGCCCAGGCGCAGAGCGGCGGGCAGCCCCAGGTCGGCCGCGTGGTCGCGTCCGTCGCCGACGGCGCCCGCAGGCAGAACTTCTCCGACGTGCTCGAACGCACCCTGCTGTTCGAGGTCGCCGTGTTCCTGACCTGCTTCCTGCTGGTCTTCCTGCTGCCCGGGGCGCGCGGCCGCGCGCGGGAGCGGCGGGCCGAGGCCCCGGTGGCCGCCTGACGACAGCACCGGCCGCTGAGCACGCCCCGCCGCGACGGCGGGAGCAGGCCGGCGGCGCGCCGGGTCAGCCCCCGGCCTCGGAGGCGCCGCCCAACGGGCCGTCGCCCGCCGAGCCGTCGCCGCGCAGCACCCGCAGGGCGTCGGCGGGCAGGTGGGCCGCGACCGGGGTGCCCTGGCGCCAGGGCAGCGCCTCGCCGCCGTTCTGCACCACCGCCTGGACCGCCTCGCCGTGGGCGAGGCGGACGATCAGCTGGGTGACCGGGCCCAGGTAGACGAGCCGCTCGACCATGCCGGGCATGCGGTTGGCGCCGACCGAGCCGTGCGGCTCGAGCCGCACGCGCTCCGGGCGGATGACGACGTTGACCTGGCCGCGCGCGCCGGTCTCGCCCTGGCCGGCGTCGAAGGCGAACTCGCCGAGGCGGACGCGGCAGCGCCCCTCCCCCGCCGAGCCGTCGGCATGGGCCGGCATCAGGTTGGCGACGCCGAGGAAGTCGGCCACGTAGGTGCTCGCCGGCTCCTGGTAGACCTCGGCGGGGGTGCCGACCTGCTCCACCCGGCCGCCGCGCATCACCGCCAGCCGGTCGGAGAGGGCCAGCGCCTCCTCCTGGTCGTGGGTGACGTGCACGAAGGTGATGCCGATCGTCTCCTGCAGCGCCTTCAGCTCGAGCTGCAGGGCCTTGCGCAGCTTGGCGTCGAGCGCGCCGAGGGGCTCGTCGAGCAGCAGCACCGACGGCTCCAGCACCAGCGCGCGGGCGAGGGCGACGCGCTGCTGCTGGCCGCCGGAGAGCTGCCCTGGGCGGCGGGAGGCGAGGCCTTCGAGCTGGACGAGGGCGAGCGCGTCGAGCACCCGGCGGCGCGTCTCGGCGCGGTTGACGTCCTTGTAGCGCAGGCCGAAGGCGACGTTGTCGTGCACCGACATGAAGGGGAACAGGGCGTAGCTCTGGAACACCGTGTTGACGTTGCGCCGGTGCGGCGGCGTGCGCGCCACGTCGACGCCGTCGAGCAGGATGCGGCCCTCGTCGGGCTGCTCGAAGCCGGCCACCAGCCGCAGGGTGGTGGTCTTGCCGCAGCCCGACGGCCCCAGCAGGCAGAAGAACTCGCCGCCGGGCACGTCGAGGTCGATCCCGTCGACCGCGACCACGTCGTCGAAGCGCTTGACCAGTCGGGCGAGCTGGACCCGTCCCCCGGCCATCGTCAGCGCCTGGTCACGAGGTGATCGCCTCGGCGAAGGTGGCGAAGTTGGCCAGGAAGCGGTCGACGTCGTCGTCGCCGTGCTGGGCCGAGAGCAGCCACTGCTCCGCCTTGCCCCACGGAGGCAGGAACACCCCGCCGTTGTGCTGGAACAGCCAGTGGCAGTGGCTCCAGCGGCCGTCGATGGCGAGGAAGTCGCGGTAGTCGCGCACCGGCGTGGTGGCGAAGGTGACGCAGCCCTTCGCCCCGACCGCGACCACGTGGGCCGGCAGGCCGGTGCGCGCGATCACCTGCTGGCAGCCGGCCGTCATGCGCGCCCGCAGCGCGTCGAAGCGCCGGTACGCCTCGGCGGTCAGCACCTCGGTGAGGGCGGCCTTGGCGGCGGCCATCGCCAGCGGGTTGCCGTTGAACGTGCCCACCTGGTCGTAGGTGCCGTCGACGATGTGGCCCATCACCGCGGCGCTGCCGCCGATGGCGGCGGCCGACAGGCCGCCGCCGAGCGCCTTGGCCAGGCAGACGACGTCCGGCGTGACGCCGTGGAGCCTGGTGGCGCCGCCGGGGCTCACGGTCAGGCCGGTCTTGACCTCGTCGAAGGCGAGCAGGGCGCCGTGGCGCCTGGTCAGCTCGCGGATGCCCTCCAGGTAGCCGGGCGCCGGCGGGATGATGCCGGCGTTCATCATGATCGGCTCGACGATCATGCCGGCGACGCGGCCGGAGAGCTCGTCGAGCACCCGCTCGGTGGTGGCCAGGTCGTTGTAGGGCACCACCCGGGTGAGCGCGACCATCTCGGCGGGGATGCCGGAGCTGGACGGGACGCTGGCCGGGCGGGTCGCCGGGCCGAGCTGGTCGAGCGGCTCGTACACCGAGACCTGCACCGCGTCGTGGTGGCCGTGGTAGGCGCCTTCCAGCTTGACGATCAGCGGCCTGCCGGTGATCGCGCGCATCAGGTGGACCGCGTCCATGGTCGCCTCGGTGCCGGAGTTGGCGAAGCGCCACAGCGGCAGGCCGAAGCGGGCGGCCAGCTCCTCCGCCACCACCAGCGCGTCCTCGGTCGGCTGGGCGAAGTGGGTGCCGCGGGCGACCCGGGCGGAGACGGCGGCGACCACCGCCGGGTGGGCGTGGCCGACCGCCATCACCCCGTAGCCGCCGTGCAGGTCGACGTACTGGTTGCCGTCGACGTCCCAGACCTTGGAGCCCACGCCGTGGCTCAGCCACACCGCCTGTGGCCTGGCGATCTGCCAGCTCGAGGTGACCCCGCCCGCGAGCGCCCGGTGGGCGCGCTCGATCAGCTCGGCGGAGCGCGGCTGGCGCTCCAGGAAGCGCCGCTCCTCGCGGGCGATCAGCTCGTCGAGCCGCGCGCCGACCCGCTCCTCGAGCCTGTGGTCCACCGCGATCCCGAGCCTCCCTTGGCCGGCCTAGCCGATGAGCCGGCGGGCGCCGCGCTTGGCGAGCTGGCCGGCGATGATGATGCGCTGGATCTCGCTGGTGCCCTCCCAGATGCGGTCGACCCGCACCTCGCGGTAGAGCCGCTCGGCGACGTTCTCGCGCATGTAGCCGCGGCCGCCGAAGACCTGCACCGCGCGGTCGGCCACGCGCCCGGCCATCTCCGAGGCGTACAGCTTGGCCATGGAGCAGTGGGCGTGCTGCACCTTGACGTCGATGCCGGCGTCGATGCCGCGGGCGGTCTCGTAGGTCATCAGCCGCGCCGCCCACAGCTCCGTGAGGGAGTCCGCCAGCACGAACTGGATCGCCTGGTGGTCGATGATCGGCCCGCCGCCGGCGTGGCGCCCCTTGGCGAAGGCGGTGGCCTCCTCGACCAGCCGCTCGGCGGCGCCGAGGGAACGGGCGGCGATCATCAGCCGCTCGTAGCGGAACCACTCCCGCGCGAACGCCATGCCGTCGCCCTCGCGCCCGACGAGCTGGCCGGCGGGAACGCGCACGTCCTCGAAGGCGACGATCGCGTGGTGGTGGGAGATGGTGTGGCTGTAGGCAGGGACCCTGACGGTGCGGATGCCGGGGGTGTCGAGGTCGAGCACGAACATCGCGTGCGCCCCCGCGTTCGCCCCGTCGGCAAGCCTGGCCTGGAAGAACACGTGGTCGGCGTGGTTGATCGAGGTGACGTGCCACTTGACGCCGTTGAGGCGGTAGCCGTCGCCGTCGGCGTGGGCGGTGGCCTGGATGCCGTCGAGGTCGGAGCCGGCGCCCTCCTCGGTGATCGCGTAGCACTCGCGGCGCTCGCCGCGGACGGCCGGCCTCAGCCAGCGCTCCAGCTGCGCCGGCGTCGCCACCGCCGGCAGCCACGCCGCCGGGGTGTGCACCACCCAGCCGAGCGCGTTGCTGGCGCGGCCGAGCTGCTCGGAGACGAGCACCTGCTGCAGCATGGTGAAGCCGCCCCCGCCCAGCTCCTTGGGCATGTTCACGGCCTCGAAGCCGAGCTCGCGCACGCGCTCGCGCTGCTGCTTGACCACGTGGGCCGGCAGCTCTCCGCCGTGGAGCTCGGCCTCGACCTCCCAAGGGATCAGCTCGTCGACGAAGGCGCGGGCGGTTGCCTGGATCTCGCGGTCGGCCTCGGACAGCGCATGGCCTTCGTGCACGCGCGCCTCCTGGTCAAGGGGACGGCTGGTGACGGCCTGGGAGTTTATTGACTGAACATTCAGTTTATTGTACGTTCCAGCCGCCCCGCAAGCCGGCGCGGCGCAAGGAGGGGAAATGGCGCGCGATCCTTACCTGAGCCGGCGGACGTTCCTGGCCGCCTCGGGCGCCGGCGTCCTGCTCGCCGCGTGCGGCAAGCCGAAGAGCTCCCGCCCGGGCAGCGCCGGGCCGCAGCTCGCCAGCCCGGAACACCCGGTCACCTGGCCGATCGCGGCCGGAAACCAGCCCATCGCCGACGGCCTCGAGCCGGAACGCGACGCCGTGCTGAAGATCTACAACTGGACCGACTACATCTACAAGAAGGTCGCGGTCGCCGAGTTCCAGAAGAAGTACAAGAAGTACGGGGTCAAGGTGGAAATCTCCTCGTTCAACACGATGGACGAGGCGATCGCCAAGCTGCGCACCGGCCAGGTCGACTTCGACGTGTTCTTTCCCACCTACGACCGCCTCGGCAAGATCATCCAAGCCGGCCTGCTGCGGCCGCTCAACCACAGCTACATCCCCAACATCGAGCAGGCCTGGCCGGTCTTCGAGAACCCCTTCTACGACCAGCAGTGGCGCTACTCGGTGCCCTACACCGTCTACACCACCGGGATCGCCTGGCGCACCGACAAGGTGCACGAGGACGTCGCCAAGCTGGCCAACCCCTACGAGGTGCTGTGGCACGAGCGCTACCGCGGACATGTCGGCCTGCTCGAGGACTACCGCGAGGCCATCAGCATGGCCCTGCTGAAGAACGGCATCACCAACCTCAACACCGGCGACGCCAAGCAGATCGAGGTCGCCAAGCAGGACCTGCTGCGCCTGGAGAAGGCGGTCAAGCCGCAGGTCAACGTCAAGGACTACGTGGACCTCCCCGAGGGCCGCACCTGGGTCACCCAGGCCTGGTCGGGCGACATGAACAACGCCCAGTACTACATGCCGAAGGGCCAGGACGCCGGGGTGATCCGCTACTGGTTCCCGCCGGACGGCCGCGGCTCGATCGGCAACGACCTGATCGCGGTGCTGCGCTCGGGCAAGAACCCGGTGCTCGCCCACCACTTCCTCAACTACATGCTCGACTTCGACGTGGCCATGGAGAACCTGGGCTGGAACGGCTACCAGCCACCGCTCACCAAGGCCACCTCGGCGCGCATGGTCAACGACGAGTACATTCCCAAGACCCTTGCCACCACGGTGGTGCGGCCGCAAGACTTCGACAAGGGGTTCAGGCAGCTCGAGTTGCCACCGCAGGCAGACAACCTGTGGAACGCGACCTGGCAGCAGTTCAAGGCCGGCTGACGCCGGGCGGGTAGCGGGTGGCCACCTCGACCCATCTGGGGGAGAGCCCGCTCCCCCCCACGCCCCCCAGAAGCAACGGCGCCGCCGGCGCGGCACCAGCGGCGTCCGCTACCCGCGCTGGTTCTGGCCGCTGTTCGCCGCGCCTGGCATCGCCTGGCTCGCCCTGCTGTTCGTGCTGCCGGTCTACGTGGTGCTGGCGATCGCCTTCGGCACCATCGACCCACTGTTCCGCACGCCGGTGCCGACCTGGTACCCGGCCTGGTGGGACACCACCCAGCTGCGCCTGGTGCTCGAGCGCATCTTCGGTAGCCAGGCGTACCTCGGCCCGGCGTTCGTCCGCACCTTCGGCTACGTGGCCCTCGCCTCGGCGCTGTGCCTGCTGATCGCCTACCCGGTGGCCTACTTCGTGGCCCGCTACGCGGGCCGCCGCAAGGTCTTCTACCTCCTGCTGCTGATCGCGCCGTTCTGGATCAGCTACATGATGCGGCTGCTGGCCTGGGTCAACCTGCTGTCGACCGACGGGCTGGTCGACCGCGTCCTGGTCGGCGCGGGGGTGCTGGGCACCCCGGTGAACTGGCTGGACGGGCGGGCGGTCACGGTGGTGCTCGGGCTCACCTACGGCTACGTCCCCTACATGGCCCTGCCGTTGTTCGCCGGGCTGGACCGGATCGACGCGAGCCTGCTCGAGGCCGCCCGCGACCTCGGCGCCAGCCGGGCGCGGACCTTCTGGCGCGTCACCCTGCCGCTGTCGCGCCAGGCGATCCTCGCCGGGCTGGTGATCACCGCCCTGCCGATGTTCGGCGACTACTTCACCAACGACCTGCTGTCCGGCTCGCCGAGCACCTCGATGGTCGGCAACCTGATCAACGACGCCGTCGGCACGCCCGGCCAGGCGGTGCAGGGCGCCGTGCTGGTGGTGCTGCTGCTGGTGATCCTGCTGCTGCCGATGCTCTGGTACGTCCGCGCCAGCAACCGCGAGGCGGCACGGTGAGCGAGCGGGCCGCGCGCAGCCAGGAGGCGCTGCCCCGGAGCGCGCCGGAGGCGGCGTCCAGGCGGCTGCCGCGGGCGCTGCCGGCGCCGCTCGGGCCGTGGCTCGCCAGCCCCTGGCGCAAGCCCCGCTTCCTCGAAGCCTTCACCTTGCTGTACCTCGCCTGGTCGCTGCTGCCGGTGGGGGTCGCGGCGCTGTTCTCGTTCAACGCCGGCCGCTCGCGCTCGAGCTGGCAGGGCTTCTCGCTGCGCTGGTACTGGCAGGACCAGACGCTGTCGGTGTGGCACGACCCGGAGCTGCACCGCGCCCTGGTCCACAGCCTGCGCCTGGCCACCATCACCACGCTGGTGGCGGTGCCGATCGGGGTCGCGTTCGCGATCGGGGTGGACCGCTGGCGCGGCCGCCTCGCCCGGGGGGCCAGCTTCCAGATGCTGCTCTCCTTCGTGGTGCCGGAGCTGGTCCTCGGCGTCGCGCTGCTGTTCCTGGTCTCGAACCTGTTCCGCTTCGTCCACCTGGGCGCCGGCGCGCAGATCCTCGGGCTGGTCACCTTCCAGCTCTCCTACCCGGCCGTGATCGTGCGCGCGCGCCTGCTCTCGATCGGCCCGGAGTACGAGGAGGCCGCCATGGACCTCGGTGCCTCCCCCGCCCGGGCGACCGGGCGGGTGCTGCTGCCCCTGCTGTGGCCGGCGGTGTTCGCCAGTGCGGTGCTGGTGTTCGCGGACGTGATCGACGACTTCGTGATCGTCCGCTACCTCTCCTCCGACGCGGCCACCGAGCCGATGTCGGTGAAGATCTACGCCGGCGCCCGCTCCGCGCCCACCCCGGCGCTCAACGCCCTTGCCACCGTCATGCTGGTGTCGTCGCTGCTGGCGGTGGCGCTCGGCGTGCTCGTCTACCGCCGCCTCACCCGCGGCGAGCGCGGCACCTCGGCGGTCGCCGACTTCGCCTCCCCGGTCGGCCTGCCGCCTCGGGCCGCGTCGGGGGCGAGTGGGCGGCGGCCGGCGCGCCGCCCTCGACTCCTTCCGACCGTATGCTGATAATCCAGGCAAGCAGGTGGAGACGGACTGGCCGACCCGAGAAGGACAGCGGCAGGACGATGGCCGATCGTCCGGGACGCTTGACTCCGGTACCCAGGTACAGGGTTATGGTCGCGCTGCGGCCTCCTGCCGGTGGCCGCGGAAGCGGATCACGCTCGAGTGGAGGCCGCCATGCCGGAGTCCAGTGTCCCGATCGCCTGCACCCTCTCGCCCGACCAGGTCGACGGGCGCCTCGCCGAGTTCCACGCGCTGTTCGCCCAGGCTGCGGCTGGTGCTCGGCGAGGCCGCCGGCGAGCACGCCGTGCGCGAGCTGCTGGCCAAGGAGCGGCAGTGCTGCGCCTTCCTCGGCTTCACCGTCGGCGCCGAGGGCGGGCGACTGCTCGCCGACCTCGAGGTGCCCGCGGGAGGGGCGCCGGCCCTCGACGGCCTGGCCGGGATCGCACGGCGGGCCGCCCCGGCGGCGGCGCCGTGACGGAGAGCCTGCGCAGCGGCCAGCTCGCCGAGCTGGCCGGGGTGAACATCCAGACGCTGCGCTACTACGAGCGCCGCGGGCTGCTCGCGCGGCCACCGCGACGGCCCTCCGGCCAGCGCGCCTACCCGGCGGAGACGGTGCGGCTGGTGCGCACCATCAAGGCCGCGCAGCAGCTCGGCTTCACCCTGGCGGAGATCACCGAGCTGCTGCGGCTGACCGCCCACCACCGCGGCGGCGGCGAACTGCGCGCCCGCGCCGCCACCAAGCTGGCCGAGGTGGAGCGCAGGCTCGCCGACCTGCAGGTGGTCCGGTCGGCCCTGCAGACGGTGCTGGCCTCGGACTGCGACTCCCTCACCGACTGCACCTGCGACCTCCGCCCGCTGTTCCTCGACCAGCAGGCCTGACCAGGCCCGGCGCGGCGGCTGCGACCCCGAGGCGAGGCGCGGGCGCTCGCGGTCGCCTGCGACGGGCTGCGTCCCGCCGGGAGCCGCTGAGCGGCCGTCCGCCTGGCGGCCGTGCGCAGATTGCCCCGGAGTATTCCCCTGCAAGCTACCGGGCGGTAGGCTCCGGCCGGACCCGGACGACGGCCTCCGACGGGGGAGGCCCCGGGAGCCGGTCCCAAGGGGTTGCCCAGCATGCGGCGCTGCCTGCTCGTCGTCCTCGCCCTGCTGCTCTCGCTGCCCGCGGGCGCGGGAGCTGCCGCTCCGACCCGAGCCGCCGCGGCAGCCAAAGGGCTGCCGCCCGGCGCCAGCGTCACCAGGGACGCCCAGGGCATCGCCCACATCAGCGCGCGCAACCACCACGACCTGTACTTCACCCAGGGCTGGGTGCACGCCACCGACCGCCTGTTCCAGATGGACACGCGCCGCCGCCAGGCGGACGGCACCCTGGCCGAGCTGCTCGGCCCGGACGCGCTCCCCAGCGACGTGCAGCTCCGCACCATCGGCCTGCGGCGCGCCGCTGCCCGCTCGCTGCCCGAGCTCTCGCCGGCGGCGCGCGACGGCCTGGCGGCCTACGCCGACGGCATCAACGCCTGGGTCGCCAGCCACCCCCTGCCGCCCGAGTACGCCGCCCTCGAGCTGACCCACTTCCGGCCGTGGACCGCGCTCGACACCGTCGCCGTGGCCAAGCTGCTCGCCTTCAGCCTCTCCTTCGACCTGTCCGACCTCGACTTCACCCTCACCCTGCTCGCCTACCGCATCACCGGCCCGAAGGCCGGCTTCGACCCCGACAAGCTGTTCTTCGAGGACCTGTTCCGCTCGCAGCCGTTCACCCCGGCCAGCACCGTGCCCGACGCGGAGGGCAGCGCACCGCGTACCGGCGCGGCGCGGGCCGCCACCGCCAGGTCGGGGACGGGCACGGCGGCCAAGGCCGGGGCCGCCGGCGCCGGGCGCCTCGATGCCGTCGCCGCGTTGGGACGGGCCTACCTGGCCAAGGTCGCCAAGGTGCCGGCGCTGCGCTCCGCCCTCGCCGGCAAGGGCGAGGGCGGCTCGAACGAGTGGGGGGTGAGCGGGCGCAGGAGCACCTCCGGCCGTGGCCAACGACCCGCACCTCCCGCTCGCCGCACCCTCCACCTTCTACCCGGTCCAGCTCCGGGCAGGCCAGACCGACGTCATCGGCAGCGGCTTCGCCGGCGCCCCCGGGGTCACGGTCGGCCACAACCGCTTCATCACCTGGGGCGCGACCGTCAACCCGAGCGACGTCACCGACATCTACGTCGAGACGGTGGTGCCCGACCCGAGCACGCCGAGCGGCCTGGCCACCGTGCACGACGGCAAGCACGAGCCGGTGCTGTCGATCCCCGAGACGTTCCGCCAGAACAACCTGGGCGACCAGCAGGACGACGACGTCACCGTGGTGCCGCCGGGCGGCTCGATCCCGCCGGCGACGCTGATCGTGCCGCGGCGCAACCAGGGCCCGCTGGTGCAGCTCAACCTCGCGAACAACTCGGGCCTCAGCGTGCAGTACACGGGTTTCAGCGCCACCCACGAGATCGACACGTTCCTGATCTGGGACGATGCCCGCGGGCTCGACGACTTCCGCCGCGGGCTGCAGAACTTCGACGTCGGCGGCCAGAACTGGGCCTACGCCGACGTGCACGGCAACCTTGCCTACTTCACCAGCGCCGAGCTGCCGCTACGGGAGGACCTCGAGGCGGGCGCGGTCTACGGCCTGCCGCCCTACCTGGTGCGCAGCGGCACCGGCGGCAACGACTGGCTGCCGCTGCGCCAGCGCCAGCCCGGCCAGGCGATCCCCTACGAGATCCTGCCGGCGGCGGAGATGCCCCACACGGTCAACCCCCGCAACGGCTTCTTCGCCAACGGCAACAACGACCCCATCGGCACCAGCCTGGACAACGACCCGCTCAACCAGTTCCGGCCGACCGGCGGCATCTACTACCTGAACCCGGGCTACGACGGCATCCGCGGCGGGCGCATCACCGCGCTGCTACGCCAGCGCCTCGCCCACGGCGGCAAGGTGTCGTTCAAGGACATGCAGCGCATCCAGGCCGACACCACCCTGGTCGACGCGCAGTTCTTCGTGCCGCACGTGCTCCAGGCGCTGGCCGACGCGCGCCACTCCGGCGACCCGACGCTGGCCGCGCTCGCCCGCGACCCTGGCGTGGCCGAGGCGGTCGGGCGGCTGCGGGCCTGGGACCGCTCCACCCCGACGGGGATCCCGGAGGGCTACGACGCCAGCGACGTGAACGGCCACCGCCGGCCGCCGAGCAGCCGCGAGCTGCGCAACAGCGTCGCGGCCACCATCTACGCGGTCTGGCGCAGCCAGTTCGTCCACGACACGATCGACGCGCGCCTCGACGCGCTCGGCTCGCTGCCGGGGCCCGACGGGCAGCTCTCCCTGACCGCCCTCAAGCACCTGCTGGAGACGTTCGACCAGCGCGGCGGGGTGGGCGCGTCCGGGGTGGACTTCTTCCCGGTCGACGGCGTCCCGTCCGCTCCCGACCGCCGCGACGTGGTGATCCTGCGCAGCCTGCGCCACGCCCTCGACAAGCTCGCCGGGCCGGACTTCGCGCCGGCCTACGGCGGCTCGACCAGGCAGGCCGACTACCGCTGGGGAAGGCTGCACCGCGTCACCCTGTCCCACCCGATGGGCGGGCCGTGGGACATCCCGCCGGCTCAGGGCGCCTTCCCGCCACCGCTGGCCGGCCTGTCCGGCATCCCGACCGACGGCGGCTTCGACACGGTGGACGTCGGCAGCCACGACGTGCGCGCGGACGACGCCAACGGGTTCGGCTTCGGCAGCGCCGGAGCCAACCGCTTCGTGGGCCGCGCCGACCGCAGCGGCGTGTACGCGGAGTCGAGCCTGCCCGGCGGCACCAGCGGCGTGCCCGGCAGCCCCTACTACGTCAACCTGCTGCCCATGTGGCTGACCAACGACACCTTCCGGCTGCTGAACTGAGCGACCCGCGGGCGGTCCATGGACCGCCCGCGGCAGCGCCTCCTGACACGCTGGTGCCCGCCGTCGGGCACCGCGTGGTTCGTCCCGGTCGCGCGAGCGGCTGCGGGCGCCGTTGCACCGCGCCCGACCGGCGGAAACCGGGTGCGAGTGGCGTTGACGATCGAACATATGTTCGGCACAATAATGGGCGCCTGACCCGTACGCCGGTAGCCCAGGCGGGCGCTTCCCCTTGCCGGCAGCGGGTGTGGCCGCCACGCCAGAGCGGCGTGCGGCCCAGGCCACCGCCGACCGGCGGCGCGGAGCGACTTCCCTCGCTCCGTGCTCGCCAGCCGAGGAGGCTGCCCGCCAAGCCGTCCCCAGTCCGATCTACCGTCGAGAGCTTCGAGAATCGACGCACCAGTGCTGCCAGTGGCAGCCGAGCCCGTCCGTGTCCACCGCGCCCGAGCGGCCTACCGAGCGCCCGCGACCCACGTGGCGTCGGCGCAACGCCGACGCCCGCCGGCCAAGCGGGTCATGGCGGCCATCGTGCGCGCCGAGCTTCGAGGGAACCATGCGTGCGACCGCTGCCGAGCGGGGTGGCCGGCTCTCCGCCGCCCCGCCCCGTCCCACCGCTGCGGGTGCCAGGCGCCCCCGCGCGATCGTCTGGGGCGTGCTGCCGCGTGAGCTCGCGGCTGCCTTCCTGCTCCTGGTCCTCGTGCTGCTGGTCAGCCCGGCCAGGCCGGGCCAGGGTCTCGCCGCTCCGACCTGGGACTACCAGCACGAGCAGGTGGTGGTCACCGGCGGCGGCCCGCTGAACGCCTACGCCAGGACGGCGATGCGGGCGACCGCCTGGCTCGGCCGCGCGTCGATCGAGCGCCAGCGCGACGTCGACCGGCTCAACCTGCTGCGCTTCCTGGCCGGCGAGCCGCTCGCCACGGGCCTGGCCGGCTGGCGGCAGGGCCACGAGCCGGCCCTGCGGGACGCCACGGCGGTCGTGGTCCTTGCCCTGGTCGGCTTCGGCGTGCTCACCCGTCCGGCCAGGAGGACCTGGCTGGTGGCCGTGCTCCTGCTGTTCGGCCTGACCCTGCTGGTCACCAAGCCGGACACCAGCATGCGGGTGGCCAGCGCACCGAGCACCGCGATCCCGGCCGGCGTCGCCGGCCTGGCCGGCTCCCCCTCCCCCGCCGGCCGGGCCGGCGCGCCGCCCCCACCTGACCGGCACGTGCTCGCCGGCCGCTACTGGATCGCGTTCGTCGCCAGCCCGCTGTCGCGGCTGCAGACGGGCAGCCCGGTGCTGGCCAGCGCGCCGCCGACGGCAAAGGCGGGCGTGCTGGACTCGGTCCGCCGCCGCGTTCCCGGCGTCCGCGCCTGGGCCGCCGGCAGGCACGCGCTGCAGCGGGCGGTGATCGCCACCCTGGCGCTCACCTACGTCCTGCCGTTCGCCGCCCTGCTCGGCGTGCTGGCGATGGTCGCGACCTGCGCGCAGGCCCTGCTGCTGCTGCTCGGCCTGGCGACGCTCGGCGCCGTGCCACTGGCCCTCGAGCCGCGCTGGCGCCCGGCCGTCGTCCGCTGGTGGCTGCGGCCACTGCTCGCCTCGCTGCTGCTGCTGACGCTCGCCGCGCTCACGGCGCTGCTGGTGATGTGGGTCGCCACCGTCCTGCACGCCGGGGACGAGCTGCTCGGCACGCTGTTCGCCGGCTCGGCCTGGCCACTGGTCAGCGCCGCCCTGGCCGCCTGGTGGCTGCGCCGGCGCCGGCTCCGCGTCCTCGCCGCCCAGGGCCGTCCGCCCGGCCGCACGCTCCGCGACCTCGTCTCGGCCGCCCGTTCGCCCGTGCGCCGCACGCTCCGGGAGGTCGTCCCGGTCGTCCGCTCGTCCGCCGCTGCCGCGGTCCACGGCGTCACCCGCGCCGGAGAGCCGCGCGGCCGCGGCGCCGCCCAGGCGCAGAGCCCAGCCAGCCGTCAGGCACCCCGTGACGCCGACTCGGAGGCGTCCGGTAGCGGTGCCGCCTCAGCCGCACGGCCTTCCAGGCGGCATGCGGCCGCCTCTCGCGCGATCGGCGACGTGGGCCCTCGTGGGCGGTCCGGCCGCGGCGCTGTCCGCGGTGCTCCCGCCGCACGGCCGACCGGCCGCCGGGCGGTCGGCGGCGGCGGGTCCGCTGGACGCCCAGGCCGCCGTGCGGCCGGCACGGGTGGTGAGTGGCCATGAGCCCAATGGCCGGGCCGTCGCGCGGCCGCAGGGTCGGCGGTGGCTCGGGTGCCGGGCTAGCTGCGTGGCTGCTGCTCCTGCCGCTGCGGCTGCTGGCCACCGACCTCGGCCGCCGGCTCGCCACGGTGATGGTGCTCACGGCCCTGTTCGTCGTCGGGATGAGCGCGCTCTACGAGCACGCTGACCGCCCAACGGCCAACGCGCGTCCGGCCGCCACGTCCGCCTCGCGTCCGGCCACCAGGACGGCCACGGGGCCAACGGCGTACCAGCCGGACGGTCCCGATGCGCTGGCGGTGGGCTGGTACGCCAGGCGGCTGGGTGTGCCCACCGAGCAGGTCCACGCCCTCGGAACCGAGCACCGCCCCGGGCGCCTACGCGTGCTGGTCCTGGCCGACCTCGGGAACCGCCGGCCGACTGCCTGGGTCACCCTGCGCCGAACCCACGGCGGCTGGACGGTGGACCAGTGAGCCACCCGTGTAACAACTGCACACGTGCCACCGCAATCCCTGGCGAGCTGCACGGCGACCTCGTGGCCCGTGCGGCCGGCGGCCTCACCACCACCTTGGCGCCGCCAGTCCCGGAGGTATGGGGGTAACCGAGTGATCCGGCCTCCGAACCAACGACGCGCCGCGGCCAGCCAGGCCGGCATCGCGGTGGTCGCGTTGCTGCTGCTGGCGCTGCTGGCGGGGAGCGCCTCGCCGGGGTTCCCGCTGGCCAGGGTCCCGGCGGCGGTGGGCCGTACGGTCACCAAGGCGCTGCACCCGGGCCACGAGCCCACGCCGCCGCCGGCCGACCCGGCTGCCGCCGAAGCCGGGGCCAGCCACCTCGCGCTGGCCGACGTCCCCCGCGCCTACCTGGCCCTCTACCACGCGGCCGCCGCGGCCTGCCCCAAGCTCACCTGGCAGGTCCTGGCCGGGATCGGCAAGGTCGAGAGCAACCACGGCCGCTCGCAGGCCCCCGGGGTCCACACCGGCCTCAACAGCGCCGGCTGCTGCGCCGGCCCGATGCAGTTCAACCTCACCAACGGCCCCCCCTCCACCTGGCAGGCCTTCGGCCACGGCAACGTCTACGACCCCGCCGACGCCATCCCCGCCGCCGCCCGCAAGCTGTGCGCCAACGGCCTGGCCGGCCCGGCACCCCCACGCGACCCGTGCCCCCAGGTCCTCGGCTCGGCGGCGGTCCACCTGGCGCTGCTGCGCTACAACAACGCCTGCTGGTACGTCCACGAGGTGGTCACCCTCGCCGGCCGCTACGCCACTGCCGCCGGGGCAGCCCGGTCGGTCGCCTCGTCCGACCCGTTCGTGGTCGCCCTGGCCCACAACCCCAGCATCGCCACCACCCGCAGCCACGGCTGCGACCCCGCCCCCGACCTCGCCTCCGGCAAGCTGGACCTGCGCGTCCAGTCGGTCCTGGCCGCGGTCGCCCAGCGCTACGCGATCCGGATCTCCTGCCTGAAGACCGGCCACACCCGGTTCGTCAAGGGCACCCAGCGCGTCTCGAACCACTGGGCCTGGCGCGCGGTCGACCTCGACCGTGTCGACGGCCAGCCCGTCAGCCCCTCGAGCGCCGCCGCCAGGGCCCTGACCACCTGGCTCGACGGCCTGGAGGGCCCGCTGCGCCCGGCGGAGGTCGGCTCCCCGTTCGCGATCGGCCACGCGCCGTACTTCACCGACGAGGGCCACCAGGAGCACCTCCACATCGGCTACAGCTACCGAATGCTTGACGGGCTTGCACCTGGTGCAGGAATCTTGCGCCCGTTTTCCGGGAGGGAAAGGGGGACGATGGCGCACAACCGGCTGGAAATCGCGGGCGCGGCGCACCTGGCGCTGCCGGCCGGGGTGCGGCTGCTGCACCCCGAGGAGCAGATGACCGAGGCGATGCTGGCCGGGTGGGCCACCCAGCAGCAAAGCCGGCTGCTGGCCGCCTCCACGATCGAGCAGCGGCTCGGGATCGTGCGGCGGTTCGTCCGGTTCACCGGCACCTACCCGTGGACGTGGACCGCAGCCGACGTCGAGGAGTGGTCGGCGTCGCTGCGCTCGGGCGGGCGGCCGCGGTCGCACGCGACCCTGCGCGGCTACCAGAACGCGGTGGCGCTGTTCTGCGACTACCTGGTCGACCCGCGCTATAGCTGGGCCGCCGAGTGCCAGGCCCGGTTCGGGACCCACCCGGTGCAGGTCTGCCACGAGTGGAACACCGCCTCGCACACCAGCGCCTACGAGGGCCGCGCGGGCAACCGGCCGTTCACCCGCGCCGAGCTGCAGGCGTTCTTCGACCACGCCGACGCCCAGGTCGCCCGGGCGCGGTCGCTTGGCCGCAAGGGCTGGCTGGCGGCGTTCCGGGACGCGACGCTGTTCAAGGTCGCCTACGCGTGGGGCCTGCGCCGCCGCGAGGTGGCCATGCTGGAGGTCACCGACTTCGGCCGCAACGCGGCCGCGTCGGAGTTCGGCGCCTACGGGACCTTGGCGGTGCGCTACGGCAAGGCGGTCAAGGGCGGCCCGCCCAGGCGGCGCAACGTGCTGACGGTGATGGGCTGGGCGGCGGAGGTGGCCGCCGAGTGGGTCGAGCAGGTGCGCGGCTGCTACGGGCCGGGCAACCGGACGATGCTGTGGCCGACCGAGCGGGGCGGTCGGGTCGCCACCGACTACCTCAACCAGCGCTTCGCCGCCTGGCGCACCCAGCTCGGCCTGCCCGACGAGCTGCGGCCGCACTGCCTGCGCCACGCGTATGTGACCCACCTGGTCGAGGACGGCTTCGACCCGTTCTTCGTGCAGCAGCAGGTCGGCCACGCGTGGGGGTCGACGACCGCGATCTACACCGGGGTGAGCTCCGACTACAAGAACCGCACGCTCCGCCGGGCGCTGGAGCGCGCCTACGGCGACGACGGTGGGAGCCGACAGTGAGCCGCACGGTCGCCTACCGCTGGCACCTGCGGCAGCTCATGGCCACCCGCGGCATGTTCTCGACCACCGACCTGCTGCCACACCTGGCCGAACGGGGCGTGGAGCTGTCGGCCGCGCAGGTCTACCGGCTGGTCACCGGCACCCCCGAACGGCTCAACCTGCACGTCCTGGCCGCGCTGTGCGACACCCTGGGCTGCACCCCCACCGACCTGGTCGAGCCGACGGCAGAGCCCCGCCGGGCCAAGCGCGCGGCAGGCGCGGCAACCAGCGCACCGGCCGGGCTGCGGCCCAAGCCAGCCAGGATCCTGCCCCCGCAGCAGTGACACCACCCGGCGGCCCGCCGGCGCCGCACCCACACCGCCCCCAGGAAGGTCGGGATCGCGATCACCAGCAGGATCGCGATCACGACCACCACCATCAGCTCGGTGAGCGTGAAGCTTCCTGCCCTTTGAACATCGGCACGATCACCACCCGCACCGCCGTGACGATCAGCGCCCGAGCGGCAAGCTCGGCCTGGCCCCGCGGGTGCCGCCGAGGCCGGCGTGGAGGTCGTTGAACATCGTCACGATGACGACCATCAACGGGGTAATGATCAGCACCGCGGTGGGCCCGGCCACCGGGTCGGTCGTGGCCGAACCGGCGGCACCGTGGACGGGACCGCGGTGACCAGCGACCACCGGCAGTGCACCGGCCACGACGGTGGGGGCTGCGCCCGGTGCCGCAGGCGGGCTGCCGCCGCCCGCGCGCTGGTCGCCGACCGTGCCCGGGCGGTGCGGGTCGTGGCCGCGCTGGAGCCGACCGTGCCGGCGCGGGCGATCGCCGAGGCGGTCAGCAAGGCGGCACGCTCGCCCTCCACGGCCTACCGGCTGGCCGTCCACCTGCGCAACGACCCCAACGTGCTGACCCGTGGCACCTCGGCCATGCCGCCGGTGGTGCGCCGCCTGGTCGTACTCCTACTCCAAGCGGGAGCGACCCGGGTGGTCCTGCCCGGCTGCGCACGGTGCGGCCGTGCGGTGGCGCTGACGCATCGGCCCGGCAGCGGGCGGATCTGCGATCCCTGCTACCAGCAGGCGCGGACGGTGGCCTGCGCGGCCTGCGGCCGCCACCGGCCGATCCGGACCCGCACACCCGACGGCGCGCCGCTGTGCAGTGGCTGCCGCCGCCACAACCCGGCCCTGCTGCAGGCGTGCAGCCGCTGCGGCCGCGACCGGCTGGTCAACGCCCGCACCGCCGACGGCGCGCCGCTGTGCAGTGGCTGCTACCAGCCCCCGACGATGGTCTGCGACGGTTGCCAGGCAACCGCGCCGGTGGCCGGCCGCCGCGACGGCCGGGCGTTGTGCCGCCGCTGCCACCGGCGTCCCCGCCGCCCGTGCGGCTGGTGCGGCCGGGTCCGCCTGGTCGCCAAGCGGGCCACTGCCGACCAGCCGGACCTGTGCGGCGCCTGCCACCAAGGCCCGGTCGCCGTCTGCGCGACCTGCGGCCAGCAGGGCCCCTGCAAGCTCAGCGACCCCACCGGCCCGACCTGCCTTCGCTGCCAGCTCGCCCGGCGGCTCGATGCGCTGCTGGCCGGCCCCGACGGCACCATCGCCGCGCCCCTGGCCAAGCTCCGCGCGGCGATCCTGGCCGCCGACAACCCCCGCACCGCGCTCGGCTGGCTTGGCCGCAGCCCCGCGGTCGGGGTGCTGGCCCGCCTGGCCGCCGGCGCCGTGCCGGCCACCCACGACACCCTGGACGCCGCCGATCCAAGCCCCGCCGTCGAGCACCTGCGCGCCCTGCTGGTCGCCGCCGGACTGCTGCCAGAGCGCGACCACCACCTGGCCCGGCTCGAGCAAGCCATCGCGACCCTTGCCACCACCCTCGAGGACCCCGACGACCGGCGGCTGCTCCGCGCGTTCGGGACCTGGCGCGTCCTCGCGCGGCTGCGGCGACGCACCGACCACGGCAAGGGCGGCGTCCTGGCCGCCCGCAACGCCCGCGCCCGCCTCGCCGAAGCCGCCCGCTTCCTGGCCTGGCTCCGCGCCCAAGGCCGCAGCCTGGCCACCTGCCGCCAGGCCGACCTCGACCAGTGGCTGGCCAGCGGGCCGACCACCCGACGCCTGGTCCGGGACCTGCTGGCCTGGGCAGCCACCCGAGGAATGCTCGACGACCTCGACCTCCCGACCCAGCAGCGCGGCAGCCTCCCACGGCCGGTCGACGGCGACGCCCGCTGGCAGCTCGTCCGGCGGCTGCTCCACGACCCCGCCCTGGACCCCGCCGACCGCGTGGCCGGCGCGCTGGTCACCCTCTACGCCCAACCCGTCAGCCGGATCTCCCAGCTCACCCGCGGCGACGTCAGCGAACGCGAAGGCGCCGTGCTGCTGCACGTCGGCCGTGACCAACTCCTGCTCCCCAAGCCCCTCGCCAGCCTGCTCCGAACCCTCCCGGCCGACCAACCCGCCGGCACCGCCGGGCGGCTGCCCACCCCGACGGCCTGGCTGTTCCCCGGCCGCCAACCCGGCCGGCCCATCCACCCAGAACAGCTCCGCCGCCGGCTCGGCGCCCTCGGCATCGCCTGCCGCGCCAACCGCACCAGCGCGCTGCTGCACCTCGCCGCCGAAGTCCCCGCCGTCGTCCTGGCCGACCTGCTCGGCCTCCACCCCACCACCGCCGAACGCTGGGCCAAGCTCGCCGCCGGCAACTGGGCCCGCTACGCCGCCGACGCCGCCAAGCAACCAGCCCACCCCTGAGCACTCAAGCCCCCTGAATATCCAGGCATCGCCACTCCAGCAAACCCCCGGCTGACCTAGGGCCTGCGCCAAGTAGGTGGTCACGGCCGGCGGCGGGGCGGCCGCCGCAGCGCGCGGCGGTTGCAGGCCGGGCGCGGCGGACCAGCCGGCCGGGTGCTCCCGGTTGGGTGGGGTGCTGGTAGCGGTGGTCGCGCGGTGGCTGGTGGCGGCCCTACGCGGCGGGTGGGGGGCGGCCGTACTGGTGGCTGCGGGCGGGTGGGGCCAGGGTGGCCTGGC
>WNFZ01000536.1_pt1 | contig 38812 bp, 39 predicted proteins | sample 5400081 | NCBI WGS metagenome assembly WNFZ01 (sample SAMN13153365, study PRJNA577476) | soil metagenome | isolation source: 80 cm soil or saprolite under grassland replicate 1 | place: USA:California | collected 2016-06-15
GTTTGCCAAGCGCCTTGTTCATCTTCAGGATCGCATAGACGGGACTTTCGGTAACACCGGCCGCGTCGCCGATCACATACGTCACTGGCATCAGATTTTTGTGGTAGATGCTTTTCTCGATCGTGGTCTGTTCGAGGTGCACCAGTTCCCGCAGCGGGATGAGCGGTGCAGTGCCGGTGGCACCGGGCTCGGGCAGCGCGTTGGCGTCGCCGGACCGGACGCGTAACGCGAGCAATTCGTCGGGCGTGGTGCGCGACGAGCGCGGCAGCTCGAGCATGATGTTCACGTCCTCCTTTTCGCGCGGCAGATGGAGGAGATCGACCGACTCGCCGCCGACGGCGATGCGCAGCGTCTGCGAAATCGTCTCGGCGCTGATGCCGTGGAGCGCGGCCTTTTCCTTATCGATCACGAAGCGCGCCTTCGGTTGATCGGCCTCGAGATACCAATCGACATCGACTACGCCCGGCGTGCTTTTGAAAATGTCGCGCACTTTGCGGGCCAGCGCGTGGCGATCGTGTTCGTTAGGACCGTAGACTTCGGCGACGAGCGTTTGCAATACGGGAGGACCGGGCGGCACTTCTGCAACAGCGACCCGCGCATCGTAGCGCGCGGCGATTTCGGCGATGCGCGGGCGCACGCGTTTCGCGATGTCGTGGCTCTGCGCGCTGCGGTTGCCTTTCGGAAGGAGATTCACCTGGATATCCGCGACGTTCGCGCCCTGGCGCAGAAAATAATGGCGCACGAGTCCGTTGAAATTATACGGCGCAGCGACGCCGGCGTAGATCTGGTAATCGGTCACTTCCGGTTCTGTGCGGACGGCGGCGGCGACCTCGCGCGCCGCCTGCGCGGTGCGTTCGAGCGAGCTGCCCTCCGGCATATTCAGGATCACTTGGAACTCGCTCTTGTTGTCGAACGGCAGCATTTTTACCCTGACCCAGCCGAACGCGACGGTTGCCATGGCAAGCAACAGCAGCGTCGTAATCGAGCCGAGAAAAATCCAGCGCCACCGCGACTGGGAGATCATCGGTCCCATCAGGCGCCGATAGATGCGGGTGAAGAAATCCTCCTCGTGCGCGAAGTGGCTATGCGTGCCGGCGGCCGCAATGCCTTCGGTGAGTCGCGAATATTTTTTACCCCAGCGCAAGATTCGGATCGAAGCCCACGGCGTGACGATGAACGCGATCGCGAGCGACCAGCCCATCGCCGCGCTTGCGCCGATCGGAATGGGGCGCATGTATGGCCCCATCAATCCGCCCACGAACGCCATCGGCAGCACCGCCGCGATGACGGCGAAGGTGGCGAGAATCGTCGGGTTGCCGACTTCGCTTACCGCTTCGAGCGCGATCGCGGCCCAGTTGCGGCCTTTGTTTTGCCGGAGATGAAAGTGGCGGACGATATTTTCCACCACCACGATCGCATCATCGACCAGGATACCGATCGAGAAGATGAGCGCGAAAAGCGTGATGCGATTGAGGGTGAAGCCGAGAAGATAAAAAACGAGCAGGGTAAGCGCGAGCGTGGCTGGAATGGCGAGCGCGACGATAGTCGATTCGCGCCAGCCGAGCGTGAGCCAAATGAGGAGCGAAACGCCGATGATCGCCAAGCCCATGTGGAACAGGAGCTCGTTCGATTTCTCCGCCGCCGTTTGGCCGTAGTTGCGCGTGATCGAAACTTCTACATCGCGTGGAATGAGCGTCCCTTTGAGCGTCTCGATCTTGCGGAGCACCTCATGGGTGACGGAGATCGCGTTCGCGCCCGGTCGCTTCGCGATGCTGAGCGTGACAGCCGGTTCTTCATCCGGCGCTGAGGCGCGTGCCGCGCCTTGGCCGAAGAAGGTGTAGTTCGACGGCTCTTCCGCGCCATCGACAATTTTCGCGACCTCGCGCAGATAGACGGGCCGTCCGCCGAAGACGCCGACGACGACATTACCAACGTCCTCCGCGCTGGTAAGAAATGCGCCGGTCTCAATCACGAACTCCTGGTTGTTAGTCGTTAGGCCGCCGGACCGATATTGCCGGTTTGCCTGCTGGAGCATCGGCACAAGACCTGCCGCGCTGAGATTGCGCGAGGCGAGGCGCACCGGGTCGAGCAGCACGCGCACTTCACGCCGCGCGCCGCCGATGATCGTCGTCTCCGCGACAAGCGGAACGGCTTTCACAGCGTCGTCCACTTCCGCCACCAGCCGGCGAAGCGTGAGATGATCGTAGCGCGAACTGTGGAAAGTGAGCGCGAGGATCGGCACGTCATCGATCGACTTCGGCTTGATCAGCGGCGTGCCCACGCCGTGCGGAATGCGGTCGTAGTTCGAACGCAGTTTTTCCGTTACCCGCACGAGGCACTCCTCTGGATTGGAGCCGACCTTGAAACGCACGATGACAAGGCTCTCGCTGTCGCGCGACGTCGAGTAGATGTATTCCACACCCGGGATTTCCCAGAGCAGCTTTTCCATCGGTCGGGTGGCGCGTTCCTCGACTTCCTTTGCACTGAAGCCGGCCATGTTCACCATCACGTCGATCATCGGCACCTTGATCTGCGGCTCCTCCTCGCGCGGTAGCAAGACAACCGCGGCAACCCCGAGCAGGACCGCTGCGATGCTGATTAACGGCGTGAGCTTTGAGTTGATAAAGGCGCGTGCTATGCGGCCAGCGACGCCGCTCGAACGCGGAGCGTCCGTGCTCATTGCTTCAGGGTGACCGGCTGGCCGTCACGCAGGGACTCGGCGCCTTCGCTCACCACGCGCTCGCCGGAGGTGAGGCCGGAAAGAATTGCCACGTCGCCGCCAGTGTGCTTGCCGGTGCGAACGATGCGGAGTTGGGCGTGCTGGTTCGCGATGACGAAGACGCACTCGATTTGTCCGCGCACCACGATCGCCGATGCCGGCACGCGGATCGATTTGCTTTCGCCGGTCCGCACCCAAACTCGCCCGAACTGGCCGCTGCGCGTGCCTTCCGCCGCGGGCAGATCGAGCTTCACGAGGAAAGTGCGGCTGGCGGCGTCGGCTACAGGTGCCACCTCGGCGACTGTGCCCTCAATCGGCGCCGCGCCCTCGGCGACTTGCACGAGGAGTTTGGCGCCGATTTTGACGTGGCCGATGAGCGCCTCGGGCACGTCGGCCTCGAAGCGGAGCGCGCGCGGATCTTCCATTTCGATGATCGGTTTTCCGGGTGCAGCGAGATCACCGACATCAGCCAGTTTGCGTGTGACGATTCCATCAAAAGGCGCAACGACCTTCGTGTAGCCGAGCATCGTCTCCATCTCTCGTCCCGCTCCTTCGGCAACCCGCGCCCGCGCCTGTACCGCGTCAAAATCCGCTTGCGTCGTGATTTTTTTGTCGAGCAGTTCACGACTGCGGGCGAGGTCGCGCGTCGCCTGCTCGCGCAGGGCTAGCGCCTGATCGAGCTTGGCCTGAATCTCGCGCGGATCGAGTTGCGCAATCAGCTCCCCGGCTTTGACCATCTGTCCCGGGGCGACGAGCAGCGCCTCGATTCTTGCGCTTACTTTTGGTTCAATCGCGGCGCGAAGTTTTGCCCGCACCGTGCCGACTACTTCCTCGCTCGACGGACGCGCCTTATTTTCCACCACGACGGTGCGGACCGCCACCGGCGGCAGTGACTCTGATGTGTCTTGCTTTTTGGAATGACACGCAACCGGCGCGAGAACGGCGACGATCGTGAGAAGCGAACGCGACAACTTCATCGGCGCCTATTGTGGCGCGACGCCGCACTCTTCGCCAGCACTGCCGATGCCCAGCTTGGTGAGAATGCGCTCGAGCGGGCAGAAACCGGTGAAGGCGGTCTGGAAAAGGTTGAACCCAACAAAGGCCGCGAGAAGCAACCAAAGTTGGTTCACCCAGTATCCGAGCACGAGCCCGGTTAGCACGAGCGTGCCTGCCACGAAGTAGATGATGCTTTGTCTTTTCATAGCGATGAAAATCAGCGGCTTGGATCCGGCCGCGGGATTTCTAGTAAAGGGTTCATAAGGTTAGCTTTGGGTCAACCCTTGGTGATCTAACTGGGTCATGCTTTGCATTGATTGTTCAAAGCTCACCGTTTATTGCGACTAGGCAGTGAGCGACCGCTTCGCCACTTTGCTTTCTCACGGCCGATGTTGTCGGCCGAGCAGAACCCGGTGTGCTCTGCTTTCTATCTACTTATGAACTAGCGTAGTCAGCGATGGCTTTCGCGACGTCGAGCGTGGACGCATTACCGCCCATATCGTAGGTGCGGACCTTGCCTTCGGCGATGACGCGAGCGATGGCGGATTCCAAACGCGTGGCCATGTCCGCTTCCTTGAGCCAGTCCAGCATCAGCTTTGTGGTCAAAAGCATGGCGATGGGATTCACCTTGTGTTGGCCGGCGTATTTCGGGGCAGATCCATGGGTCGGTTCAAAGACGGCGTAGTGGTCACCAATGTTGGCGCTGGGCGCGAAGCCGAGTCCACCTACAAGGCCCGCGCACAAGTCGCTGACGATGTCGCCGAACATGTTTTCCGCCACGAGCACAGAATAATCTTGCGGATTCTTGAACATCCACATACAAATGGCGTCGATGTTTACTTCGTCGGCCCAAATGTCCGGATAATTCTTCGCCACTTTCCGGAAACAATCCATCATCAGGCCGCCAGTCTCGCGCAGCACATTCGGTTTCTCGATTACCGTCACTCGCTTGCGCCCGGTTTTCTTTGCGTAATCAAACGCTTCTTTGCAGATGTTGGTACAACCTTGCTTGCTCATGATCCGAGTGGAGAGCGCGACATTCTCAAGTCCCTTGTCGATCCACTTCTTCATCTTCGGATTCGCACACAGCGCGGTGTAAACCGATTCCGGCAACGGGAAGAACTCTACGCCGCCGTACATGCCCTCGGTATTTTCCCGAAACACGACCTGATCGATCGGCACGTCTTCACCGCTCGGGTTTGTGATCTTGTTGCCGCGGTAATTCAGCGGGTTGCCCGGATAACTTTTGCACGGCCGCATGTTGGTATGGAGGTTGAACAGTTGTCGCAGCCCCACGATTGGCGAAAAATAGCTCAATCCTTTTCCCTTGAGTTCCGGGCTCAGTTCCTCCTTCGCTTTGTCCTGCGCCTTGCTCGTGATCGCGCCAAAAAGAGCGCACGTCGTGTCCTTGAGCGCTTTAACCGTGCGATCCGGAAGCGCGTTGCCTTCCGTGCACCAAAACTTCCAGCCAATATCGCAAGGGACGTATTCGGCCTCGAATTTCATCCGATCCAGCACGATCCGTGCCGCTTCCATCACATCGTTGCCCACGCCGTCTCCGGGCATCCACGCAATTTTGTATTTAGCCATAGGAGGACGACTTTATCGGTGCCTATCGCGACGGCAAGATTCAGTAGAAGAACAACTCACCACCCAGGTCGCCGGAGTTCACCGAGACTAGGAAGTTTTGGTTTTCCTCCGTGTTCTCTGCGTGCTCGGTGGTGAAAGATTACCCTGCGTTCACCTGCTGCGCAGGCGCGAGGCGACGAGATTTTCGGCACCGCCCGCTACGATCAACTGCTGCGCCGCGGAACTGAGCGGCGGGAAGGGAAATGACTTTCCGTCAACACTGAGGATTGATTTCGCGTAGTCGATTGTGATTTCTGGGCCGACTGTTGTTGGGGCACGATCAGACAACGTATCGCGCAAGTGCGTGACCAACTCTGGGCATTCGAATACAACGAACCCGTTGTTAAACGCGTTGCGCTTGTATGTCTCGGAAAAACTGCCGGCGATGACGCACGGGATTCCTTTGAACTTCAGCGCGGTCGCGGCTTGCTCGCGGCTCGAGCCAGTGCCGAAATTAAATCCGGCAACGACAACATCGCCCGTCTCGTAGAGCGCATTAAAATTCGGGTCGTAATTTTCAAACGTGACTGCCGACATCTGCTCGGGCGTCATGTCGTCGCGATACGTGTGTTTGCCAGCGTAAATTCCGTCGGTGTTCAAATTGTCCTTGTCGATGAAGAGAATGCGGCCGCGAACGCTCGACGGGAAACCTTCCATGATCTGCACCGACTCTTGCGGCCTCGATTTTTTTTGAGGGCGCCGAGTGGCAGTTCCCGCGGGTTTCTCGGCAAAACTCTTTGGCGCGCGGATGAATCCGGCCAGTGCACTCGCGGCCACAACAGCGGGCGAAGCCAGGTAGACAAACGCATCGCGATCGCCCATGCGTCCTTTGAAATTGCGATTTGTGGCGCTGATCGCAGTCTCTCCTTTTTGGACTAGGCCGCGACCGAGTCCAATGCATGCGCCGCAACCGGGCGGCAACGGAATCGCGCCTGCGCCCACGAGAGCTTGCCAATCACCATTCGATTCCGATCTCGCCTGCACTTCCGCGCTTGCGGGAGCCAGATAAAATTCCACACCGTCGGCAACGTGGCCGCCCTTGGCGCGCACGACTTCAGCAGCGTCATGCAAATCCTCGAAACGCGCGTTCACGCATGACAATAAATACGCCTTCTGAATGGGCACATGTTTTCGCTCCATTTCTGGCAGCGACACCATGGTCTTTACTTCGTTAGGTCCCGACACATGCGGAACCACGGTCGCTAGATCGAGCTCAAGTTCGATGGCGTATTCCGCGTCGGCGTCGGCGCTCAACTCGCTTCGATTCTTCCACCAGGCGTCGATATCGGCGTCCGTATATCCCGAGCGACTTTTCGGTCCCCGGGTACCCGGGCGTTTCGGATTCGTGAATTCAGGAACGCGCGAGCGCAAATAATTCACCGTCATCTCATCGAACGGAAACACGCCCGCCAGCGCGCCCCATTCGGTGGTCATGTTGGCGATGGTCATGCGGGCCGACATGGGAAGATTCGCCGCGCCATCTCCCACAAATTCAACTGTGTGATTGAGGACCTCATCTTTATTAAAGAGTCCGCACAACGCGATGATCACGTCTTTGCCGACGACACCGGTTGAGAGTCTCCCTTTGAGCACAACTTTGGCGACCTTCGGAACCTGCCACCAAGTCACTCCGGTAGCCCAAATACTGGCGGCATCGGTCCGCACGACCGGCGTGCCGAGTGCTGCCATCGCGCCGTAAAGATTCGAATGCGAATCGCTGGCCACCACCATGGCGCCCGGAACAACATAGCCCTGCTCCACCATCACCTGGTGCGAGATACCGGTGCCCGCCGGATAAAAATCGATGCGGTGCTGGCCCGCGAACTTCTCGATGTTGGCGTATTTCTCCAGATTTTTAGGCGTGACGTTTTGAATATCATGATCGATGGCGAACACTGGTTGCCCTGGATCGGCGATCGCCGTCGCTCCAATCTGCTTGAACTTTGGGATCACCGCCCCGGTGTTGTCATGCGTCATGACGTGACGCGGCCGAATAGAAACAAAATCGCCGCTCCGCACCCCCACATTCGGAGCGAGCTCGTCAGCATGGCGTCCGGCAATCTTCTCAACCAGCGTTAAGCCCATATCAAGTTTGCCTCCGGCTAGATTTTCCCGCGAATCACACGAATCACGCTAAAAGGAACGTCATGAAATAATAAATAGACTAGAAAATTCGCGTCAATCCGCGTGTTTCGCGGGCCGCCTTCTTTATTTCAACGAATCACTTCCTTGCGGCGCGTTTACCAAGAAACTTTGCGATATCGAAGTCCACGAAATCGGCGTGGTGGAAAATGATCGACTCGATCGAGCGCTCCATCTTGTCGCCTTCATGACTGTGTGTGGCGATGATGTGCATGACTTCGCCCGGAATGCCATGCTTGTAGGCGAGTGCGACACCGCTGAATGGATGCCGTACTTGCTGCCCGAATTTCCCCTGGATCACTTTGCCCGACGCGTCCTTGTCGTACTCCAGTGGTTTGCCCACGTCGGCCAGTAGTGCGCCTGCGATGAGGTAATCGCGCTGAATGGGGATGCTGCAGCGGAAGGACTTCTTGAGGACATCGGCGATCGCAACGCATTGCCGGGCGCATGAATTGAGATGCTCGACGAAGGTCATATTGATGTCGCCGGCCAGCAGGGTGAACTTAACCACGCGCAGCTCGGCGAAGGTCCAGCCCTTGCCGCCGCAACCCGTGGTGATGGCCTCGCTCCAGGCCGCCGCGACCTTTTCGCGCAGCGACTTGTTCTTGATCTTCCTGATGCTGGGAAAGAGTTGCGCGATTTTAGTGACGCCGTAGACGGTCGGTTCGTTTGCTTTCATGGTGGTTAGTTTAGTTTGAGCCGATATTTTTGAGGTTTTGAAGATGTTCTTTCGATAATTTTTCTAGCTTCCAGATCGAGTTTAACCGTTTCTCCATACCAACTTACGTTCCCTGAAAATTTGCTCTTTAAGCTCTTGTTCAGCTGACTGAACAACTCGGTGTGAGTGAGTTCCCTATCTTGCAAAGCTGACAGGATGGCTCGCTTGACCGGTTCGTATTTGTGCCGATCGATATTTCGCCCGCTTTTACCCAGTGGGTGCTTGGTAAGGATTTTATCTTCCGCCATGTGTCCTATTTGTTTGAATATTCGTGCGTTAGATTCGGATCGGTGAACTTCCACAAGCATGCGTTTTGAGCGCATGTCGTCAATTCAGCATTCGCTTAGGGTTGAATTGTAACTTGTTTAATGCAGACTTCCGAACATTGCCCAAGGGGGCGAGCCGCTCATGCCAACTTACGAGTATTCCTGTCAGAAGTGCGGCCAGAACTTTGAAGCGTTCCAATCAATGCGCGATGAGCCCTTCCGTGAGTGTCCGAAGGAGCTTTGCCGGTTGCCTAAGTGGGGACATGGGAAGGTCAAACGTCTGCTCGGCACGGGCGCGGGCCTGATTTTCAAGGGTTCTGGATTCTACACCACCGATTATCGCAGCGATTCGTACAAAGAGGCAGCGAAAAAGGAATCTCCCGCCGCGTCGCCTGGTGGAGAAAAGTCAGCTGCCCCGAAAGAACCGGCAAAAGCTGCTTCGCCTCCGCAGACCAAGACACCGGAAAAAGGATCAGCAAAAGAATCTAGCGGGTAATTTTGCTGTAATCCTTGACAAAGCGAAGGCGCATTATGGTAGAAGGTAGCGCGGGCGTTTCAGCGGCCGGCGTATGAATTCTTCGATTCGCATTTTTTTACTTCTCGTTGCCAGCTTGTGGTGTGCGGTTCTGCAAGCAAGCGCTCAGGTCAACGTCACTCAGGAGCACAACAATCTTTCCCGCGATGGGCTTTACATCGATGCAGGCTTCACGCCTTCTGCCGCTGCAAATCTAACGCGTGACCTTACCTTCGACGGCACGATCTCCGGCAACGTTTACGCTCAGCCGCTTTACATCGAGGGCGGTCCGAACGGGCCGATGATCATTGCCGTGACAGAATCGAATAACGTTTATGCCCTTAACGCCACTACCGGCGCCATGATCTGGCAGGTCAACGTCGGTACCCCGTTTCCGGGAGGCGTTCCATGCGGTAACATCACGCCCGTCGGGATCACCGGCACGCCCGTGGTCGATCTCGCCTCCCGATCACTTTTCTTTGATGCAATGATTAACGGCAATCCCAACAAGCATTTTATTTATTCCCTGAATGTGGATACCGGCACCACGAATCCGGGCTGGCCGGTGGATGTGAACGCCACGGCCACTTACAACGGCATGACCTTCGATTCGTTCGTGCAGGAAGAACGGGGTGCACTCGCTCTTGCGAACGGGATCGTGTACGTGTCCTACTCCGGATATCTCGGCGACTGCAACAATTATCATGGCTGGGTGGTCGGCGTCGATATCAACAACCCTACTAACGTCCATGCCTGGGCTACGACAGCCGTCGGCGGCGGAATTTGGGGACATGGCGGTGTTGCCAGTGATGGCACTAACATGTTTGTGGTCACAGGGAACACCTTTAATACGGGTGGCGTTTGGATGGGTGGCGAAGCAATCATTCGGTTGCAAGCCGGGCCGACCTGGACCGGTCAGCCTACCGATTATTGGGTGCCTACGAATTGGCTTTCGCTAGACCAAGCGGACCAGGACCTGGGCGGTGTCAGCGCGACAGTGATCGACGTGCCTGGAGCTACGCCTTCCCAGCTTGTGCTCGCCTTGGGCAAAGATCGCAACGCCTATTTGGTTAACCGTAACAACCTCGGTGGCATCGGCGCTCCAGTGGCCCAGGCGAGTGTCTCGGGCACGACGAACCGAGGGACATCGGCGGTCACGTATCACACCAGCCAGGGAACATATTTTGCTTTTCATAACGACGGGAACGCAGTTTCGGCCTACAAAGTTACCGCGACAAATCCGCCAACGATCGTGAGCGCCTGGAGCGCAAGCCAGACCGGCCGCGGCTCGCCCTGGGTTACAACTACTGATGGAGCGAGCAATTTTATCGTCTGGGTAGCCGGTGTTGGAGGTGACCAGCGCTTACACGGCTACGATGGAGACACTGGCGCTGTTATTTATGCCGGCGGCGGGGCGAACGAACTGATGACCGGCACCCGCCAGTGGAATACCGGCATTGTCGCTCGCGGTCGGATTTACTTCGGTGCCGATAACAAGGTCTATGCCTTTAACCTGCCGACAGGAACGCCGACGCCTACACCTACTGCGACTGCGACCGCAACTGCAACAGCGACAGCTACAGCGACTGCAACTGCAACTGCCACGGCCACTCCGACTATAACTCCAACTTCTACTCCAACTCCAACTACGACTCCGCCGCCAACGCCGACACCGGGGCGGATCACGCTCAGTGCGCGCAGCTACAAGGTGCAGGGGCGGCAGACGGCGGACCTTTCTTGGAATGGAGCTACCTCGAACAACATCGACATTTATCGTAACGGCGTGTTGATTGCCATTGTGCCGAACATCTCCGGTTTCTACACCGATCACATCGGCGCCCGTGGCAAAGGCAGCTACACCTACAAGGTCTGCGAAGCGGTCACTCAAAACTGCTCTAATGAAGTCACGGTGAGATTTGGCGGTGGCGGGTAGAGCTGGCCCTGGGTGCCGGGTGATTGGTGATTTCTGACTGGCGATCAGTTGTAGCCGGGGTTGGCGAGCCCGGCCAGTAGTCGCCGAACCGTCCTTTGTGCATCGGGATTGCATTTCTATCACGCAGCGCCACAGGAATCTTTCTTGCCTCGCTGGCCGCAAACGGAATACAAAGTCGGACGCCGATGATCACAAATCGGAGCCGCACGCTTAATCTGTCGCGGTTGCGGTTCGTCCTTAGCGTTCTCTTTTTCGCTGCGGCTAGCGTCGTTGCGCTGGCAGGCGTCACTTCCTCGGGCAGCGCCCAACGTGGTCCGCTTGGCCGCGGAATAGGACCATGTCAGCCGGGTCTGGCCCTAAGCGAGACCTTCGAAGGTATGACACCGCCCATGCTGCCCCCTAATTGGTCAAGTTTTACGTAGGTGACGTCCAATTCGGGAGTGCCAGTGCCACCGGCCGATTCTCCGCCGAGTGCGGCGGTCGTCGATGATTCAGCCACGATTACTGACAAGCGACTTGACTCGCTAAGCATCTTTCTTGAGCCAAGGCCCCGAGCCGGCGCCGATAACGTTTCGGAATAACTTCAATTTCCAGGAGGGCTTTGACGGCGGTGTGCTGGAAGTCAGCTTTAATGACGGGCTAACCTTCCAGGACATTGTGGCTGAAAGATCGGTTAGCAAAGGTCACTTATCGTGAGTCAGTGATTCGTGGTTGGTAACTCGCGAATTTAGTTCTGCAGGCAAGATGCCTGCTGCCCCACAGCCAGGATGGCTTTGCTACACATTTGCCCGCCTTTCAAAAGCACCAAAGATAACAGGCCGTGTGCCCGGGTTAACGCGATAGGTCCAATCACGTGTCTGACCGCCTGATGAATTCAGGTTGCGCAACAACGCGTCCACACCAGCGCGATTTGGCGACAATGTGCACACTGGATCCGTGTTTGCAGCATTTCCGGTGAGCAACGCGGCCTGACAACGGCAACCGCCAAAATCGATTTCCTTTTGCGGACAACTTCGGCACGGCTCCGGCATCCATTGCGTTCCGCGAAATCGATTGAAGCTTTCCGATTGGCTCCAAATCCAATCGAGCGCACGACCTCGAACGTTTTCAAAGCGCAAATCAGGAATGGCTGATGAGGCAGTCGGGCAGGGGAGCACGTCACCGATCGGGTTGACGGTGAGATAACGCTGTCCCCAGCCGTTGAGACACGGTTTGGGACGGGTTTCATAATAGTCCGGCAGTACATAAAAGATGTCGATCCTGCCGGCTAGTCGCGCCTTTGCTGCAGTAGCGACTTCTCGCGCGCGAACGACTTGTTGGCGTGTTGGGAGCAACGCCGGGCGATTAACAAAAGCCCATCCGTAAAACTGCACGTTTGCCAGCTCGATTCTTTCGGCTCTCAGCGTTTCCGCGAGATCAATCATTTGCGGCAGCCGATCGATATTGCGCCGGTGAATAACAAAATTGAGACTGAGCGGGATTCCTGCTGCGCGAATTTTCGCCGCGACGTCCAGCTTGCGCTGGTGCGCGCGCGCGCCGGCGATTTCGTCCGCCAGATCTGAGCTGTCCGATTGGAAACTTAACTGGATGGAATCGAGCCCCGCATCGCGCAACGCGCGCACGCGATCCTTATCCAAGCCCATGCCACTGGTGATGAGGTTCGTGTAGAGATTTGTCTCGCGGGCGGCGCGAATCAGATCGGCCAGATCGCGCCGGACAAGTGGTTCGCCGCCGGAGAAGCCGATTTGCAACACGCCAAGCGCGGCGGCTTCACGTATCACGCGCTTCCATTCGTCGGTGGTCAATTGATGATCGTTTCGGGCGCGCGTCGGATTGGAACAGTACGGGCAATGCAGCGGGCACCGATACGTGAGTTCGGCGAGCAATGCGTATGGACGGGAGGCAATCATGTGAATTCGATCAGCTTGCGTTGGTGAAGATCGGCCAGCGTTTCGCGTACATCCGCGGCCAACGGCGTTGGATCAATATCGTATTCTTCGGCCAGCGCGTGCACGATCTCGTTCAACATTTGCCCGTCACAGCGTGAAACAATTTCGTGCGCGGTTTCGTTCAATTCGACGATGCCCTCCGGGAAAAGCAAAACTCTTTTGCCCGTCACCGAATCGCTTTGCAATCGGACTCCTTTCGCAAGGCGCGGCCGTGCAGCATCAGCAATTGTCAGAGTTGCCATAGGCGTGATGAATGGCATCGAGCATCAACCAGAGCACATCGCATTTAAACTCGAGCGCCCGCACGGCCTCGCGCTGAAGCTCGGGCGTGTTGCAATACTCGAGCGTGATCGTGAGCGCCTCGTTCGAATCGCGCTGCGCTTGTGTGGTGCGGCGACGGAAGTAATCGAGGCCGTGGGGGTCGACCCACGGGTAAAATTTTTCGAATGCCGAGAGTCGTGCCGCCATCAGATCCGGCGCAAAAAGCTCGGTGAGGGATGATGCAATCGCAATTGGCCACGGCTGAGTACGCGCGAAATTTACGTACGCGTCCACAGCGAAGCGAACGCCAGGTTGCAACTGCCGGTCTTCCAAGAGTTCATTCCGCGACAACCCGCATGCTCCACCGAAGCGCAGCCAAGCTTCGATGCCGCCTTCGTTATCTGCGTTGCCGTCATGATCGAGAATGCGATGAATCCAGATTCGGCGCACGTCGCGCACCGGAGAGTTTGAGAGAATTGCTGCGTCTTTGACCGGAATATTTCGCTGGTAATAGAAACGATTGGCGACCCAGCCGCGCAATGCCTCCGGCGCGAGCCGGCCTTTATTCATGGCGACGTGGAACGGATGTTTATCGTGGTAAGCCCGCGCACCGATCGCATGTAGCTTTTCCACGAAGGTTTGGCGGTCCCAAAGTCCCGTGGTCATAAGACGATTTCTAATCCATCACGCGCGATCTCGATTCCAGCCTGCTCTATCTCTGCACGTTCTCGAGTACCAGGCATCAGAATCGGGTTCGTGTTGTTTATATGTGTGTAAATCTTCCGACGCGCCGGCGATCGGCGCAACAAATCAAGAGTGCCATCGCTGATAGGCAGATGATTCATCTCACGCGCAGTACGCGCACCTGGCCGCACAAGACCGAGTTCGCCGTCACTCCAGAATGTGCCGTCAAATATAACGACATCGGATGAGCGAACTGCATCGCGCAATTCATCAGTCAGTTCGCCAACACTTGGCGCGAACAGCGCATTTGCTCCGGACGTCTCGTCTTGAAATTGAAAGGCAACGCTGCCGGGTAATTGGATCGCTCGAAAACCGATGTTGCCACTCAACGATTGAAACTCAGCGCTGATCTGTCGCCATTCGATTCCGCAGAACCGCGCCAAAACACCCTCAATCCACGCAAGCGCGTTTTGCGTTTCATTGGCGGCATAAACGACCAATGACCTTTCCTGTTGCCGCAAGAGCAACAAACCCAACCCATGATCGATGTCCGCATTTGTCAAAAGAACTCCCGCGACCGGATTGTTCCGCGGCGAGTCGCGGCCCGGCTGCAATTGCGGCATCCGTTCGATTTGTCGTGACAAATCAGGCGATGCGTTGATCAAGAACCAGCGCTGACCGGCTCCCGAGTCACCAGTGATAGCGATGCTGGATTGCGTCTGCGGGACAATTTCCCTCGCGCGCGCGGCGACGCAGTTCGCACAGGCACAGTTCCATTGCGGCAAGCCACCGCCGGCCGCGCTGCCGAGAATATGAATGCGAATCAACCGAAGTTACGCAGTATTAGGCCCGTTCGATCACACCGCGCCCGCGTAACATGTGCACTCAAAGAAAATGGGCACGGTTTTCAGCATCGGTTTGATCCAGCGTTTTTTGGTTCGTCTCATGAGTCCCGTAGCTGTCATAGGTCAAATGGGTCGTGCTGGTCAAATTATTTTTTGATGAAGCTGATGTCGCCGCTACGTTCGACGCGAGCAAGCTTAATCTTGGCAAGTTCGTCGGTATGTGCGCTAAGACGCATGTCCTCGTCCAAATCGTGCACTGAGACGTGGTTGCGCCGCATCATACGGAAATCGCACTGGCCATCGCGCACGATGACATCAGGTTTGCCTTTGACCAAAATGCCGAAGCGGTGGGAATAAAATGCCAGATATGCAAACAGCCGATGCAGCACCACTAAGACCACGCCTCCGCCGAGCGTTGCAAAAAAAGCTGCTGAGCCGTTGATCGCGCGCGAAAGGACCGCGGCAAGGATTACGAGCAGGACGGCGTCAAACGGGGTCTTGCGCGAGAGTGAGCGTTTGTGTCCAAGCCGCACTGTGGTCAGTGTCACAACAAAGACGATGATCCCACGCAGAGAGATTTGAATAAACGTGAGATCCTTGGGTTCGACCCCCAAGCCAAGTAACGTTACAAAAGAATTCCAGAGTGCATTCATAGGTAAGATTGTATCGCCGCAGAAAACTTTGTCGCGTGCACGACTACTCGTAGCATCAACCAACCCACACTCATCGGGTGACGATCGATATCTGCTCTGCCACGCTTGCGCGAGAAACCGTCGCGTGGCATAAAACGACCGCTCGCAGGATTTGATCCGCCGAGCAACCGAACTTTATGCCAACGGCCCCACCTCCTTCTCGTGACGTCGCACTGGAAACGCGCGTCTTTTGGGAACGTTTCAAAAAACAAATCACTGCGGCGCTCGTTATCGTGCTGCTCGCCGTGATCGCGTTTACCGGTTATCGCTTTTATGCCGATCGGCGTGCCGCAGGCGCATCGGCTTTGCTAGCCAGCGCAAAAACTGCGCAAGAGTACCAACAGGTGATACTCCGTTACGCGAACACACCCGCGGCCGCCGACGCTTACCTTTTGCTCGCTGAAACTCAGAGGAATGAAAAGAAATTCGCGGAGGCGAACACAACGCTCCAAACCTTCATCGCCAAGTACCCACAGCACGAGCTTCTGAGCACAGCACGGATGGCAATGGCAGCTAATCTAGAGTCATTGGGAAAGACGGATGAAGCGTTGGCGATGTATCAGCAGATCGCATCAGCCTACCCTAATAGCTTTACCGCCCCGATGGCGTTGCTTTCACAGGTGCACATTCTGAAGGCGAAAGATCGAAACGACGACGCTCGCCGCATCTGCGAAACCGTCCTGACCCAATACCGAACGAGCTTCTGGGCCGGCGAGGCGATGCAGCAATTGCGTTTGCTGAAACCGAGTAGCTCACCGGCATCCGAGGCGGCACAGACCGCAACAGCCCCGCCGCTATTGGCGCGTCCTCCGGCGGCAGCGCCGCCTCCTGCTCCGCAAGCTCCGCCACCACCAAAGAAACCGTAGCAGTCGTTGTTCTGGCTTGGTGGGACATGGACTCCCACGCTTCGCCGATTAACGCTTCGAGAACTGAAAGCGCTTCCGCGCGCCGGGTTGTCCGGATTTTTTTCGTTCCTTCATGCGCGGATCGCGACGAAGCAGACCCTCCGCCTTCAGCGCGGCCCGCAAATTGGTATCGACTTGAAGCAGCGCTCGCGCAATAGCCAGTTGCGCCGCACCCGCCTGCCCGACTGCGCCACCACCGCTGGCATTAATCCATAAATCATAAGCATTCACCGCCTTGGCGGCTTGAAGCGGCTGGAGCACGACGTTCTGTAATGGCACGGTTGGAAAATAATCTTCGAAGCTGCGGCCATTGATATCAATTTTCCCGCTTCCTGGCGTCATGCGAATGCGCGCGACGGATGTTTTACGGCGGCCTGTGGCGACGAATTCCTCAGTTGCTGGCATAAGATCAGGGTTTCTGGAGTTTGACCACCTCGGGCTGTTGGGCGGCATGTGGATGAGAATCGCCGCGATAAACTTTCAACTTCCGATAAACATGCCGACCAAGCCGATTATGCGGAATCATTCCTCGCACAGCCCGCTCGATTAGCAGTTCTGGATGTCGAGCGCGACGCGCCCGGACATTCTCAGATTTGTGCCCACCCACGTAACCTGAAAAACTCATGTAACTTTTCTGTTCTTCTTTCTTCCCGGTAAGCCGCACTTTTTCTGCATTGATGACGATCACAAAATCGCCCGTATCCACATGTGGTGTGAAAACGGTCTTCTCTTTACCACGCAACAGATTGGCTGCCTTTACCGCTACCCTTCCCAGTACTTGGTCCGCAGCGTCGATTACCCACCATTTGTGCGGGACTTCGCTGGCCTTTGCAGAAAACGTTTTCATTTTTGAAAAAGGGCACAAAAACTACTGGCGGCGCCAGTGGCTGTCAACCTGCCGATGGCCACGAGAGATGAGTCATCGTGGGTCACGTACGTCCCATTTTGGAAAAGCTCGCTGGCGATTTCAGTCTTGCGCGCTTAATTCTCCGCCATGTCGAACCCGGCAATGCCGAAAAGCGCCATCACGCCGCGCCGAGACGAAGACTTTCCAGAATGGTACCAGCAGGTCATTCGCGCGGCGGAATTGGCTGAGCCCTCGGACGTGCGGGGCTGCATGGTGATTCGTCCGTGGGGCTACGGGATCTGGGAGAACATGCAGCGCCAGCTCGATGCAATGTTTCGCGCCACAGGCCATCGCAACGCGTACTTTCCGCTTTTCATTCCGCTAAGTTATTTCGCGAAGGAAGCGGAACACGTCGAAGGCTTCGCCAAGGAATGCGCGGTCGTTACGCATACGCGCCTGGAGGTGGACGCGGAGGGAAAAATGAAACCTGCCAGCCCGTTGACGGAGCCGCTCGTGATCAGACCTACTTCGGAGACGATCATCGGCGCCAGCTACGCCAGATGGGTGCAATCTTATCGCGATCTCCCAATTCTGATCAATCAATGGGCAAACGTCGTGCGTTGGGAAATGCGGCCGCGCTTGTTTCTGCGAACAACTGAGTTTCTCTGGCAGGAAGGCCATACGGTGCACGAAACGGAGGCCGAAGCGCGTGCCGAAGCCAGATTAATCCTGGATATTTATGAGCGCTTCGCTCGCGATCATCTGGCGATTCCTGTTTTCAGCGGCGAGAAATCCGAGAGCGAACGTTTTCCGGGCGCAGTGCAGACGCTGACGATCGAAGCAATGGTGCAGGACCGCAAGGCAATCCAGGCTGGGACGTCGCATTTTCTCGGACAAAACTTTGCGCGCGCGAGCGGCATCCAATTCCAAAATCGCGAAGGCAAACAGGAATTCGGCTGGACGACTAGCTGGGGTGTGAGTGCACGGCTCGTCGGCACGGTTATCATGATGCACAGCGACGATGACGGTGCGGTTCTACCGCCGCGCATCGCACCGACGCAGATCGTGATTTTGCCGATCACACCGAAGGAGCAAACGCGGGCAGCGGTACTGGAGGCTTGTGACAAGATTGCAGCGCGCTTGCGGGAGACTCATTACGCCGGTCTTCCCATTGAAGTCTTCGTCGATCGGCGCGATCTCGGCGGCGGCGTCAAGAATTGGGAATGGATCAAGAAAGGGGTGCCGTTGCGTGTCGAGATCGGCCCGCGCGACCTTGAAAAAAATTCGGTCGAACTCAGTCGGCGTGATCAAGAGGTGAAAGCCAAAGAGTCAATGCCGATGGAAGAATTCGTCGCGCGCGCCCCCGACATTCTCGCGTCGATTCAAGATTCTCTATACGCGCGAGCGAAAAAGTTTCGCGACGCGAACACACGCGTCATCAATTCGAAGAAAGAGTTCTACGATTTCTTTACGCCCGAAGATTCCGCAAAACCGAAAATCCACGGTGGCTTTGCCCTCGCACACTGGAACGGCTCGCGCGAAATCGAAGAACAAATCAAAAATGACCTCAAAGTGACGATCCGCGTCATTCCGCTCGACAATTCGGCCGAAGGCGGGCAATGCATTTTTACTGGTGAACGGAGTGCCCGGCGCGTGATTTGGGCGAAATCGTACTGAACGCGGGGGCAAAGTCGGACGCATGAGAGTGTGTTAGGACGCATCTCAGTTGACTGCGCAGTATCCACTCGCTTAATTCCGCCCTGCCGATGGAATTAAAGCTCTACAGTCGCGAGTGGTGCTCGTGGTGTATTGATGCGAAAGATTATCTCAGCGAGAAAGGATATCGCTTCCAGGAGATTGACGTCGGTAAAGATCGCCGGGCATACGAGGACATGAAAAAACTTTCGGCCCAAACGTATGTTCCCACGTTTGTGGCGGGCGACAAAGTCCTGGCCAATTTCGATACCGATCAGCTCGAAAAATTCCTGAACGAGCACCAGATCAATCCGTAGCACTTTGATGCTTTTTGGCGTTTTCATTACACTCGGCGTGGCCGTGCTCAGCGTCGGCCTGCGCAGTTTTCAAAACTCGTATGCACAAAAAGTCGGTGCACTCGGCATTCTCGCGGCGACTTTTCTCGCTGTTTATTTTATTACCGCTAGCTGGGTATGGGGTTTGGTTGCCGCAGTAGGCTGGCTGTTTCTCCCGTGGCTGGAAATTCTCACCCGGATTCGTGCGCTCCGGCTTCCGAAAGAAAAGCAGCTTCGACCGAAAAGTCCGCCGTCTGCGGACACGTTCCCAGCGCTCAGCGACATCACCCACGAGATCGAGGATGAAGGCTTTGTACACCAAGGCGACGCCGGATGGGATTGGGAAGATTATCGGCAATTTTTCCGGCTGTTTTACAGAGAAGAGGATCGAGCCCAGGCCGCGATTTGCCTGAACGAACAACATGATTTTTCGTTCTATTATCTACGCATTTCGTCGCGCGCCAAAGACGGCAAGGTTTGGACCACATGGAATTATCCGTTGTCTTACGGCTTGAAACTCACGCCGCTCTTCCGCATCAATCGACAGCGGCCGGATCGATCGTTCTGGCAGCTCTATCAAAGTCATCGCGAGTTTCTTCGCCGGAACAGAGTTGATCCCGCTGAAATCGATGCCCTCGAGGAAGAGCAAATTGAGGCTGAAATGGAGAAGGATTTGCGCGACCAGATCGCACACAACATTCACAAAGGCGTTCTTAAACAGACCGCGACCGGAGATGTTAAATACTCCTGGCGCGGGATGATTTACCTTTGGTGCCAGTTTTTGGTCGACTTGGTGCGGCTGTAGTTCCTCTGTGTCATCACGAGGCAGTGACCTCGCAATCGAAGCGTGGGGTAGTCAGCCAGCGTTTGTCATGCACCTGTTCATTTGAACTTGCTTTACTGCGCGCGGTGAAGCATCATACCGACATGCTGACCGAGCGGCAGAGAAGCATTCTGGATTTTATTCAGCGCGAGCAACGCGAGAAGGGCATGACCCCAAGCACACGCGAAATCCAAAATCATTTCGGCTTCGCCAGCCAGACATCGGTGATGCAATACATCGCCGCATTGGAACGTAAAGGCTTTCTTGATCGACACGCGCGCAAGGCCCGAGCGCTTATTACTCCGGCCATGAAGGTCAGGATTACGGACATTCCAATTTACGGGCAGATTCCCGCGGGCATGTCGGCGTTGACCGAGCAAACGGTTGAAGGTCACGTCTCACTCGATGTGCGCTCGGCAAATGTTCTAAAGAATCGCGGCACATTTGCCTTGCGCGTCCGGGGCGACTCGATGATCGGCGCACACATTGTCGATGGTGACATGGTGATTTTGGAAGACACCAAAGAGGTCCACAACGGCGATATCGTTGCGGCGTTGATTGACGGCGAAACGTCATTGAAACGTTATGTTATGGAGCACGGTCGGCCATATCTAAAAGCCGAAAACCCGCGCTACCCTGATTTGGTCCCGGCGCGCGAGCTAAAGATTCAAGGCGTGATGGTATCGCTAATCCGCAAACAAGAGCGGCGCAAGAAACACTGAAGGCCGAAGACGGTCTGCGAGTGCGAAAATGTTCTCTTGAACATATTCCACAGAAGCGCCATCTTTTCTTTCATGCCTGCAAACGGCAAGATTATCGATCTCCGGAAACTGCTGGCGGAGCGTTTTCCCCATGCCCCTGCTGCGCCAACAACGCGTTTAGTTACCTTACCTGTTCTTGATGAATCGACTGAGGGTGGATTGCCGCGAGGCGCGATCACTGAATTAATCAGTCCACAAATAAGTGCAGGAAGCGCATCGCTGATTCATGCGCTTCTTCATGCCGCACATCGCGATAATTATTTCCTGGCGTTAATTGATGGACGCGATTCCTTTGACCCCTGCGGGTTAAATAATGCTTCCATGCGGCACCTGCTTTGGGTCCGTTGTAGCAAAGCACCTGAAGCGATCAAAGCCGCTGATCTGCTCTTGCGGGATGGCAATTTCCCGCTCGTGATTGTCGATCTTGTCCTGAACTCGCCGGAAGAATTGCGTAAAATTCCGCAAACGACCTGGTATCGCTTGCAACGGCTCGTCGAATTAGCCCCTACGGCATGTTTGGTCCTCAGTCGCTACGAAATGGTTGGCAGTGCACAACTGAAACTTGTCCTCGAAAATTCCTGGAACCTCGAAACTTTCGACATGCATGATGCGCTTTCACGGATGCGAACTGTTGTGAAACGATCACATCTCCATCCACCGATCAGATGTGAGATATCAGGGGTCAGTTAGAGTGATGTTTGCGACGATTTACCTGCCGAATTTCTATTTGCAGGCTGCTACCCGGCATCAGCCAGAACTTCGCGCCAAACCAGTGGGATTGATCGAAGAACAGCAAAGAAAACCGGTCATCGTTCAACTGAACGAGCCTGCGGAAAAAGCGGGAATTCGAAAAGGAATGACGCCTAGTCAGGCTCTGGCCCGTTCTTTGCGCGTGGTGATCAAAACTCGTGCACAGATGCAGGAAAAATCGATCCAGGAAACCTTGATTCACTACGCATTTACTCTCAGTCCGTTTGTAGAAGCAACCGGACCCGGCATTTGCACAGTTCAATTCACCGATAATCGCAATTTGAGCGAAAAAGTTTCGCGCGTTATCCAACAATTGGCTGAATGCGAAATCGCCGCACAAGCCGCGATCGCTCCCACACCGGATACGAGTTTTCTCGCGGCAAATCTGGTCCCGTCAGTCTTGCAGATTGAAAACGCCAAAGATTTTCTTGTTCCTTTGCCGATCGAAACGTTGGCGATCCCGGATGGAGGCGAATGACCCCATTCGCGCAAGCCAGGCGGTTGCTCGCGGATCAGCGGTTCTTTTTTGGTTTCCCTATTTTTTCCGTTTGCTTTACGACGACTGATTTTACCCGGAGATACTCCTTCTGAACACCGCTGGCGAAGTCGCGAGGGCCGTACTCGAACAGCACAACGAAGCAAAACGTGAAAACGATGAACAGAGCGAACCAAAAAAGCCCGCGCAGAAGCGCCATGCAAAAAACATTAGCCGCTACAAATTATGGAGCAACCGCGGTCGGCGGGACGCCGGCGCTACTCGTTTATTCGCAGATTTCGCGCGAAGTGCAGCGATATCTGGTCAACGCCGATCGTTGAATTTTTTCAATAACGATAGACAATTAGCGTTCGCATGCGGAACCTCGCCGCTGCGAATGTTCCGCTACAGCAAGGGTAGGTACCGAAGTGGCCAAACGGGGCAGACTGTAAATCTGCTGGCTTTACGCCTTCGCTGGTTCGAATCCAGCCCTGCCCAATCTCTTCCGCAGGAGCCGTGATTCGCGAACTCGTCAGTGGCCTCTTCGCTGACCACCTTCGCGGCGACCGCCATATCCACCGTCGCCACCGTAACCGCGTCCGCCACCTCCGCCGGGCGCTCGTGGTTCTCGCGGGCGGGCTTCATTTACTGTTAATGGACGGCCTTCCATAGCCTGACCATTTAGCTTGGAAATGGCGTTTTGAGCATCCTCTTCCGAGCCCATTGTGATGAAAGCGAAGCCGCGCGATTTGCCGGTGAATCTGTCCTGCATGAGAGTGACTTCCTGCACAGTTCCAGCCTGTGAGAAAAGCTCCTGCAGTTCGTTTTCCGTGGTGTTGAAGGGAAGATTGCCTACGTATAATTTAGTTCCCATTGAGTTTATTCTGGAAAACGCAGCCAGGTCACTGTTCCCGCTTATCGGATTTCAAATCGCCACTGAATAAACTCAACTGACAATCCACCAACTCCCAGGCTTCCGTTTCCTTTTGGCACATTTGTAAGATGCTTCCTGTAAGAAAGCAATAGAAAATCGCGACGCAATTTTTCCTTTTCAACTATGGCTCAATCAGACAGCTCGAACCGGAAAAACATCAGTGCTCGTGTCGCGGTTGTGGCTGCAGGCGTGGTTAGCCCCCTGGGCTTTGGACTGACTGAAACATTCGATTCGCTGCGCAATTCGAGAAACTGCATTAGCCCTGTCACGCGATTTTCCGTCGGCCAATGCCGATGTAAAACTGCTGGTCAAGTTTCCGATGACCGTCTCCTTGCGACCCAGGCTGAGGCGCCGCGTTCGCGACGCCTGCATCGCGCCTCACACATGATGATTCAAGCGCTAGCAGAAGTTGTAGCGCAAGAACCTCACTTCGAGCCCGAGTTGACAGTAATCGGAACAACAAGCGGCGGCATGTCGTATGGCGAACATTACTACCGCTCGTTACGGCAAGCTGGAGACCTGCGGCATGCGCCGACCTGGATTGCAAATTATCCCGCGCAAAAGCCTGTAATCGACGCTCAGGAGTCCTTCGGAATCTCTTCGCCATGCCAGGTGATTGCGAACGCATGTGCCTCGGGCACAAATGCGATCGGCCATGCGTTCGAATGTGTGCGATCGGGTCGCTATCAACGCGTATTGGCGGGTGGCTATGACGCTCTCTCAGAACTGGTTTTTACCGGCTTCGATTCGCTTCAAGCGTCAACGCCGGAGAAATGCCGGCCGTTTGATCGACATCGTACCGGAATGGTATTGGGAGAAGGCGCTGCGATCCTTGCGTTGGAAAATCTCGACAGCGCCCAAGGACGTGGTGCATCTGTTCTGGCAGAAATCATCGGCTACGGAATTTCTACGGATAATTTTCACATCACACAGCCGGATCCTTCCGGTATCGGGCCGCGACAAGCGATGGAGCGTGCTGTTCAAAGCGCGCACGTTGCAGAGAACGAAATCGATTACATCAATGCCCACGGCACAGCCACGCTGTTTAACGACGCCGCCGAGGGAAAGGCGATCAACAGATTGTTTAATGGCGTTTCGGTGAGCTCCACCAAGAGCATGATGGGTCATTCACTAGGAGCAGCCGGTGCGATCGAAGCCGTAGTCTGTTTGCTGGCGCTCCAACACCAATTTCTCCCTCCAAACATCAATTTTCGGGCGGCAGATGACGATCTCGATCTAAACATTGTGGCGAACGAATCGCGGCCGGCTGTTTTGCGCACAGTCCTTTCGAATTCTTTTGGCTTCGGTGGAACAAATGCTTCGATTCTCATGCGTAGGTTTGAAGCATGAGTCTGGCAATCGCCGGCATGGGGTGGGTGACCCCTCTCGGAAGCGGCGTTGATTCAGTGTGGGAGCGGTTGCTCCAAGGCCACGAGGCGTCCGCGACAACAATTTCGGAACCATTCAGCGAGCAATCTTACAGCGCTTTCCGAGTGTCGGAATCGGTGATGGCGGGATTCAGCTATCCGCGTCTTCGCCGAGCCAGTGTCATTTCGCGATTTGCAGCAGCAGCAGGGTTGGAAGCCTTACGCGCTGCAGGGGTAGAGCTAAATTCGCAGAATGCAGAACGAACTGCGCTCATCTTCGCCATCTCAAATGGCGGCGTGATTTATACAAGACGTTTTTACCGCGACATTGTTGACGCAGGCGCGCAGTCTGCCAGCCCGCTGTTGTTTCCGGAAACCGTCTTCAATGCTCCAGCGAGCCATCTTGCGGCGATTCTTGGTATTACTGGCGCTACTTATACCTTGGTGGGCGACGGAGCGGTTGGCCTCGCGGCGATAAAAATGGCCGAAGACCTGATGGCGAATGAGGCACTCGAACACTGCCTCGTCGTTGGAACGGAAGAAGTCGATTGGCTTTTGTGCGACGCCTACCGGCGATGGCGGTTGCTTCGTCGGGCGCCTCCGATTGAGCCATTCAGTAAGCAATCACGCGGAATGATTTTGAGCGAAGGCGCGGGAGCAATCTTGCTCGGACAAGATGGCCCATTCATAATCGAATCCGCTCATCCCGGTGGATGTTTTACGAAGCGCGCCGAAGCGGAGAAAATTTTGGAGCGAACCCTGCGTGATCTCGCTGAAACCGAAATCGATTTTGTTGTCTCGAGCGCCAATGGCACGTTCGTCGATCAAGCAGAATGCCGGGCGCTGAAGGTGGTAATTCCAAATGCGATTGTTTACACTGCGAAACCAGCCTTGGGCGAAAGCGTCGGTGCTGCGGGGCTATGGCAGATCATGCTGGCGGCTCAAGCCTTACGTTCGAGAGAGCTTCCGCCCGTTCTTCACGTACGCTCGACGGGTTCATTGCAGCTTCCACATGCCCGCACGTCCATACCAAGAGCGCGCCGCGCAATCGTCCTTAGCTGTGGCCTGAATCAGCAGGCGGCGGGATTGCGACTGGCAAGCGACTGATAGCTGATCTCCTTGCTTTAGCGAAGCGGGACGAGCTGCCAGTCAATTTTTCCGTCCGAGATTTCAAGCCACGCCACGCTTGGAGGCGCCCCTTGGTTCGCGCGCGTTACGCAACCGGGATTTAGAAACAGGACACTTCCGCGCCTTTCGTTTCGCGGGACGTGCGTATGTCCGTGGAGGAGGATATCAACGTCATTCGGCAAGTGGTCAGGCGGCACATGTTGCAGACGAAATTTCAATCCGCCTCGCACGAGATCGATGACCAGCGGCCAATCCAAATTACTGTCGCAATTCCCTCGCACGACCGTGACTGGAGGCCCAGCGGCGCGAAGCTTGTCGAGAATGTTCTCGGCGCAAACATCCCCCAGATGCCAGATTTCATCGGCACCTTTCGCGATCTCAAGCACTCTTTCCGGTAAACGATTGTGGGTATCGGCAAGCACGAAAATGTGCCGCCGATGCTCCTTTCCTTTCGCAAGGTTCGCCATATCTCGTTAATCTTGTTTAATTCCCGCACTGAAGCCAAGGCCCGTGCATGCCGTCGATTGTTGACGAAACGTCTCTCGACCGCGACGCTCGATTAGCTTACGTAATTTTCGCGAATGGCCATCGAAGTGAAAATTCCAGCGGTCGGTGAATCAATTACCAGCGGTGTCGTGTCCGTCTGGCATAAGAAGTCTGGGGAGTTTGTAAACGAAGGCGAGCCGCTCTTCACGCTCGAGACTGACAAGGTTTCTACGGAGATCGTTGCTGAAAAAGCCGGCGTGCTCGAGACGAAAGTGCCAGAAGGCCAGGAAGTAAAGATCGGCGAAGTGGTCGCTACGATCGAAGATTCAAAGCAGCAGCCAAAGGAAAAGAAAACTCCTGAAGCAAAGAAGGCTGAGAAGGCTCCGGAAAAAAAGAAAGAACCCGAGGAAACCAAGAAAGCGCCCGAGCCAGAAAAAGAAGCCGCGGAAGGAAAAGAGCCTGTAGCCGTGAGCGCTAACCGCGGCAGGGCGGAGTCATCCATTGCAGCTACAGTTCTCTCACCTGCCGTTCGCCGCATTGTGGAAGAAGAGAAACTTGAGCCGGAGAAAATTTCGAGCACGGGCAAAGGCGGACGTTTAACTAAAGCTGATGTCCTGCACCCTGCTCAGAGAAGAGAAACTGCGGGGGAAGCTATGAGCTTCCCCGGGACGGCAACGCCGTCGGCTACAGTTGCTGAACCCTCCGCAGATGGCCGGTTCACGCGGAAAAGAATGTCGCCGCTGCGCCGTAAAATCGCGCAGCAACTGGTAATGGCGCAGCACACGGCAGCGATTCTTACCACATTTAATGAATGTGACATGAGCGCCGTACAACAATTGCGTAGCAAAGCTCAAGAGGATTTTACAAGAAAGAACGGTGTCAAACTTGGTTTGATGTCGTTCTTTATTAAGGCATGCGTAGAAGCGCTCAAAGCCGTGCCGGTTGTCAATGGGCGCATCGAAGACAACGATTTCATCCAAAACAATTTCTACGATATCGGTGTAGCCGTTGGGACCGAGCGTGGACTCGTCGTGCCGGTAGTACGTGAGGCGGACAAGAAAAGTTTTGCCGAGCTTGAACAAGTCATTGCGGACTTCGCCGCCAGGGCGCGCGAGGGAAAACTGAAGATCGAGGATCTGCAGGGCGGCACGTTTACAATCACAAACGGCGGAGTATACGGATCGCTTTTTGCCACGCCGATCTTGAATCCACCACAAAGCGGCATTCTCGGCATGCACAAAATCATGCCGCGACCTGTTTCCGTGAATGGGAACGTGGAAGTCCGCCCGATGATGTATCTCGCGCTCAGTTACGATCATCGCGCCATTGACGGAAGAGAAGCCGTCACTTTTCTCGTCAAAGTGAAGGACTGCATCGAAAACCCAAAAAAGTTGCCCTTGGATTTTTAAGTCTCCTTGTGATGTGCAGCGAAGTGGAGGCGTCTCTTGCTCTTTCCGTTTTTACGTCCGAGAGATTCCTCCACTTCGGTCGGAATGACAAAATAACGTATGGAGAAATTTGATGTTGTTATCATTGGCTCGGGACCGGGAGGTTATATTGCTGCGATCCGGTCCGGCCAACTCGGCCTAAAGACTGCCCTCGTCGAAAAGGACAAGGAGCTGGGCGGCACTTGCCTGAACGTGGGCTGCATCCCGAGCAAAGCGCTTCTTACCTCGAGCGATCATTTCATGTTCGTCAAAAAAGAGGCGGCCAAACACGGCATCGTCACTGACGGAGCGCGTGTGGATCTCGCGAAGATGCAAGAGCGCAAGGACAAGGTGGTAAAGACATTCAACAGCGGCGTGCGCTCGCTGATGAAGACGAACAAGGTCACTGTGTTCGCGGGCTTCGGCACGATCACCACGCCTGGAAAGGTTTCGGTCAAATCCGCCAATGGTGATACGCAGGAGATCGAGGCAAAAAACATCGTCATCTCCACGGGCAGCGCGGCGACGGAACTGCCGTTCGCGAAATTCGATGGAAAAACGATTGTCAGCAGCACTGAAGCCCTGGAATTCAAAGAAGCGCCAAAGAAACTTCTGGTCATCGGTGCGGGCGCGGTCGGACTGGAGCTGGGTTCTGTTTGGAACCGCCTCGGTTCCGAAGTGACGATGCTGGAATTTTTGCCGCGGATCGCACTCGGTTTCGATCTAGAGCTCTCGAATCTGCTTCAACGTCTGCTCACCGCTCAGGGCATGACGTTTCACCTGGAGACGAAAGTGAATGGCGTAAAGATCGAGAACGGTCGCGCGACTGTGACCGCAACCAAAGATGGCCAGGAATTAAAATTCGATGCCGACAAGGTTCTCGTGTCAGTGGGACGCCGGCCGTTCTCTGAGGGCTTGGGCGCAGAAAAAGTCGGCGTCGAGTTCGACGAAAAGAAGCGCATCAAAGTGGACAAGCATTTCCGGACGAATGTGGATGGTATTTATGCCATCGGTGATGTGATCGCCGGGCCGATGCTGGCGCACAAAGCCGAAGACGAAGGAATGGCGTGCATCGAAATCATCGCGGGCAAGGCGGGCCACGTAAACTACGAAGCCATCGCCGGTATCATTTATACGAACCCAGAGCTTGCCGGAGTTGGTCTCACTGAAGAGCAAGCGAAAGAGCAGGGGATTGATTATCGAGTCGGAAGATTTCCATTCCGCGCCAACAGCCGAGCGCTTTGCAGTGATGATGTGGAAGGAATGGTCAAATTCGTGGCCGACGCGAAAACCGATCGTATTCTTGGCGCACACATTTTGCACCACGTCGCTTCAGAATTAATTGCCGAAGCCGTTTCAGTGATTGAATTCGGCGGCAGCTCCGAAGACATCGGCCGCACCACTCACTCGCACCCGACCTTGAGCGAGGCAGTGAGAGAAGCCGCGCTCAATGTCGAGAAACGCGCGCTGCACATCATGAATCGCTAATGATGTAGCGGCGTTCGCCGCGGCGAACGCCGAAATTCAGAGGCAGGTGCTTGGCACAAGCACCTCTACAATCGCCGCGTGTGCTAACTTGCACTGTGGACACAACGGCTGCCATCCTGTTGCGCAAACGCAAGCTTAGCGACACGAGTCTGATCGTGTCGTGGTGCACGGAATCATTCGGCTGCATCCAGACCGTCGCTAAAGGCGCGCGCCGTCCAAAGAGTCCATTTGTCGGAAAGTTGGATTTATTTTTTGAGACTGAAATTTCCATCGTGCGAAGCCGGAAATCGGATCTGCATACGCTTACTGAAGTCGTGTTGAAAAATCCGTTTGCCGGAATTCGCAGCAACTACCTCCGCACGCAGACTTCAGCTTATTTTGTCGAGCTAATTGAGATTTGCACCGAGCGAGATCATCGGGAGCCAGAGTTGTTTATGCTGTTGCGTCGGGCTTTCGGTTACCTGGATGCAAATGATCCGACGCCGCGCGCGGTTGCTCATTTCGAGACTGAACTGGCGCGCATCACCGGCGTGCATGATATGAAGAGACTGAAAGCCGATCCCGCCTTTGCGCTGGGGAATTTGTTCGGGCGATTGCCACTTTCTCGTACGCCGCTCTTGAAAACGCTTACGACGGAGGCGAAAGACAGTTCCAAATGAGATTAAGCAATTCTATCGCCGCATTTGTCGTCGCCGGCTTGAGTTCCGCCGCGTTAGCGAACGAGACATATAAATTCGACCCGTCAGGATCAACGATCGGTTTCAGTGTGCATCAATTCCTGGGCACGACTCACGGAAAGTTCGCGAAGTTCAATGGCCGGATCAACGTCGACCGCGAGCATCCGGAGAATTCCTCCGTAACGGCGCAGATCGACGTGCGCAGCATCGACACCCGCATCAAAAAGCGCGACGATCATCTGCGCAGCGCGGAATTCTTTAATGTTGAAAAATCTCCGCAGATCACTTTCAAGAGCCGCAGCGTAAAACAGACCGGGCCGCAGAGTGGCGACATTCTCGGCGACCTCACCATGCACGGCGTGACGAAGCCCGTAACACTTCACGTGAAATTACTTACGCCGCTCAACGAGACGAGCCAGACGCGCTGGGGCGTAACGGTCGATCCAATCACGCGGCGCGACTTCAATTTGGTGTTTGCTCCAGCCACTGAAACGGTCTCCGGCATCAGCCAAACGGTTGCGATCAATATCGAGATCGAAGCAAAGCGCGCAGAGTAAGCTGACTAGCGCCAATGGAGATTGTCCCCCTCGGAGATTCCGCGCTGATCGTTCGCGTGCGCGAGCGATTCGAAGACGCGCCCGAGGAAACACTGAACGAAGTCTTGCAAATGTTTCAGCAACTCCGAAGTGCGGCCATTCCCGGCGTTACTGAAGTCGCACCGGCTTACACTAGCGTCGCAGTCTTCTGCGACCCAATGCAGGCTGCTAAAGCACGTGGGCAATCGGATCGAGCGTTCGACTGGTTGAACGAGCGAGTTCAGCGTGTGATAGCCGCGACCTCTGACCGCGGCAGACGCGGGAGAACTACAAAAGGCGATGTACGCCTGGTCGAGATTCCAGTCTGCTACGACGCCGAGTTTGGTCCAGACCTCGATGACGTTGCGCGACACGCGCAAATCCCGGCAAAAGAAGTCGTTGATCTTCATAGTGCGGCTGAATATCGGGTGAGCTGCATTGGGTTCGTTCCCGGATTCCCGTTTCTCACGGGTCTTCCGAAGGTACTAGCGACGCCTCGTCAAACCACTCCACGAAAGGAAATCCCTTCTGGGTCGGTCGGCATTGGAGGCGGGCAAACCGGAATTTATCCTTTGCGCTCCCCGGGCGGCTGGAATCTCATCGGCCGCACACCGTTGCGATTGTTCGATCCACAACAAGATCCGCCTACGCTCTTACGGGCGGGTGGTCGCGTGCGTTTTCGTGCAATCACGCGCGAAGAATTTGCCGCCTTCGCCGAGACTACGGCGGCCGAGGAATCGATGACGCAAATGAAAGTCGGTCATCCCGAGTGAAGCGAGGGACCTCCCACTCGGAGTATTGTGCACACAAATTTTTTAGCGTCATCAATCAGTTTGTTGTGGGGTCCTTCACTTCGTTCAGGATGACTGCGCAAAAAAAGGCGGAATGACAAATGATGACTGCGACTGTTCTTCGAGCCGGATTTCTTACCTCCGTGCAGGACTTGGGGCGCATCGGCTTTCGCGAGTTCGGCGTCTCGTTAAGTGGCGCGCTCGACCTGTTTGCGTTGCGTGCGGCGAATCTACTCGTTGGCAATGATGAACATGCCGCCGGCCTCGAAATTACTTTTGCCGGACTGCGTCTGCATTTCCAGGATGAGCGAATCGTAGCCTGGTGCGGTGGCGAATTCGATGTGCGCGTTGGACCGGCGGCGTTACCCGCGGGACACGCTTGCTTAGTTTCTGCTGGGGATGAACTGAAATTCGGTCCGCCAAAGATTGGATGCCGATCGTGGCTCGCAATTTCCGGCGGGATCGACGTTCCAATTGTTCTCGGTAGTCGCTCCACCGATCTCCGAGCCAGTTTTGGAGGATTCAACGGTCGCGCTCTGCGCGATGGAGACGAGTTATTCTTGGGCGAATTTCGGCGGTCATCCCGACCAGTCGGGACTACAGAAAGAATTTCTTTGCGGACTGCACCACATGATTGGGTGAGTCCCGCAAGGCGCGAACCGGTGTTGCGATTCGTCCGCGGGGTGGATTACAACCGCTTCAGCGCTTCATCGGTTCAACATTTCACGAGCGAATTGTTCGCTGTTTCACCCGATTCCGATCGCATGGGTGTGCGTTTGGATGGTCCAGAACTGAAGCGGGTCGATGAGAGCGATCTGATTTCTGAAGCAGTGGCTCCGGGCACAATCCAGGTTCCGCCGAGCGGAAAGCCGATTCTGCTTTTGGGCGATTGCCAAACGATCGGTGGTTATCCGAAAATAGCGCACGTGATCACGGTCGATCTTGGGATCGCGGCGCAGCTTCGAGCAGGCGACCGCGTGCGCTTTTCCGAAGTTTCGCTGGCCGATGCGCATCGCCTTTTGCTAGAACGCGAGCGCGAACTCGAACGCTTCCGCATCGGTCTCAGCCTTCAAGTCCTATGAAATTGTCTGTCGATCTCAATGCCGATCTCGGCGAAGGATCCGGACACGATGCCGAGTTGTTCGAGCTCATCAGCTCGGCCAACATCGCAACCGGTTTTCACGCGGGCGATTCCGACACAATGCACGCTGCCATTTCTGCGGCGATGCAGCATGGAGTAGCTGTCGGAGCGCATCCGAGTTTTTTCGATCGCGAAAATTTCGGACGCAAGGAATTGAAGGTACCCAACGAAGAAGTGTTCGATGCCGTGGCTTATCAGCTTGGAATATTTCAAGCGATCGCGTCCGCGCTCGGTGTGCGACCCAATCACGTAAAGCCGCATGGCGCGCTTTATAACATGGCCGTACGCGACGAGAAACTGGCCGATGCAATAGCGCGGGGCATTGAATCGGTTGATCCGAAGCTAATTCTGTTCGCGCCGGACAACACTGAGCTTGCCCGCGCCGGCGAGACGCACGGTATGCAAATCGCACGAGAAATCTTCGCCGACCGTAATTACCTGAACGACGGATGGCTTGTTCCGCGCACGCGACCGGATGCATTACTTCGCGATCCAAAGGAAGCTGCTGAGCGCGTCCTACGCATGTTGCACGAAGGTAAGGTCCGCTCCGTTGAAGGCCGCGACATCGATGTGCGCGGCGAGACGATTTGTGTCCATGGCGACACTCCGGGCGCAGTCGAGTTCGCGCGTGAACTACGAACACAACTCGAACGTGAAGGTGTCGGAATAAGTGCGCCGCAGAGACGTTCATGAACGCGCTGTCATTCTGAGCGAAGCGAAGAATTTCAGATCATTTTCCAAGCATCCGTATCAAAAATAGCCAGAGATGTTTCGCTTCACTCAACATGACAGAATCGATTGACACCGATGTGAACGCGAACATCGATAATCGCCCACAGTCCGGTCTGGTTCGCGCGCTCGGGCCGATTGATGCGATGATGATCGTTATCGGGTCGATGATCGGCTCGGGCATCTTTATCACGTCCGCGGAATCGTCTCGATTGAGCGGCGCACCCGGCTGGTTACTGCTAGCGTGGGCTTTTGCTGGTTTGCTAACTATTACGGGCGCGCTCTGTTGCTCCGAACTAGCGACTATGATGCCGCGCGCGGGGGGTGTTTATGTTTTTTTGCGCGAAGCGTACGGAAGTTCTATCGCGTTCTTGTATGGCTGGACCCTGTTTCTTGTCATTCAAACCGGAACCATCGCTGCGGTAGCGATTGCGTTTTCAAAATTTCTCGGCGTTTTCGTTCCACGAATTTCGCCGGACAATTATCTGGTTGCGCCAATCTCGTTCGGCGGGTACGCGATTAGCCTGTCGCTGGAGCAATTGGTCGCGATTGCATTGATCATACTGCTGACGTGGAGCAACACGCGCGGCCTTGAAGTTGGAAAGATTATCCAGAACACATTCACATTTGCAAAAACAGCTGCACTGGCAGCTGTGGTTGTCATTGGCTTGTGCCTGGGTTGGAATGCAAACTCTGCCGCGCTGAGATCGGATTGGTGGAACTCGTGGTCCAACGGCTGGAGCCCGCAGGTCGCGCAGCCTGGTTTCGCATTCGTCGGTGGGCTGGCTCTCGTACTGCTTTTTGGAAGATCGATGGTCGGCCCGCTTTTTGCGCAGACGGCCTGGACAAATGTGACGTTTGTCGGGAGCGAAGTGCGTGACCCGGGAAAGAATCTGGTGCGCGCTCTGGTGGGAGGCTGCGGAATTGTGGTCGTACTTTATTTGCTCGCAAATGTGGCTTATCTGGCCGTTCTGCCGTTCCCGGAGATCCAGCACGCGCCGCAGAATCGCGTCGCCGTGGCAATGATGAAGGCCGTGTTCGGGCAGCCGGGCGCGATGTGCATGGCTGCAGCGATCATGATCTCTACGTTTGGTTGCAATAACGGTCTGATTCTCTCCGGGGCTCGCGTTTACTATGCGATGGCTCGGGACCGATTGTTTTTCCAAAAAATCGCGACCACGAATCGCTTTCATGTTCCGGCCGCAGCGCTGGTGGCACAGGCAATCTGGACGGCGTTCCTTGTGTTGCCGCGCACAGTGACAGTGAATGCCGCAACACATGAGGCGACCTATGGAAATGTTTACAATCAACTGCTCGAATACATCGTCTCGGCAGATTTGCTCTTCTACGTTCTAATGATTGCCGCGTTGATGATTTTGCGAAGTAAAAGACCGGATGCAGAGCGCCCATACCGCACCTGGGGTTATCCGTTCGTGCCGATCATTTCGATATTGCTTGCCGGGTCGTTGATCGTCGATCTGGCATTTCTCGCGCCAGCCACCTCCGGAATCGGAATGCTCATCGTCTTGACAGGCGTACCGGTTTACTTCTTCTGGCGCGAGGTCGCTGCTGCCTAAATCCGTCTTGGAGCAGCTACGGCGTGGCAGGCGAATCCAATTCGCAGTTAAGATACGAATTATTTGTGTATGCCTGCAAAGTCAAAGAAACAGCAAATGGCTGCCGGAGCTGCCCTCGCGGCCAAGCGCGGTAAACGCTCCAAGTCATCACTAAGAGGGGCTTCGCGCGGAATGTACAAATCGATGAGCAAAGCGGAGCTGCGCAGAATGGCCAAGACCAAGCGCAAAGGAAAGCCGACAAGGAAGAAGCGGCGTTAAGAATTTGCCGGACCTTAGAGGGGTCGAACAGGATTACTCATCCCTGTTGCGCTGTAGCTATTGCCTGCCTCAAAGGTTCCAAACTCACTCTGCTTGCCCCGGTAAAGGGATGGTCGAGCACGTAGATCAAAAACAAAATCGATGTGATCATGACTGTGAGGGTAGTGGTAATCAGGTATTGCGCCCTGATGTTTTTCATTCCGAAGAAAAATGTGTAGGACACCGCAAATACGCCGCCAACAAGTATGACCAACCAGATTACTGGCGGCACGGTATCGGTCCCCGCAAATATTCTCATTCGGCGATACTGAGCCAGGTTGTTCACACATCGCAGCGATTCAGCGTAGAGCTCTCTGTTGGGAATCGAGTTCGCGTCCACCTGAGCAAACAACACTCTCAGAGTGGCGTGAGCTCCGCCGGAATAGAGGCTAATATCTCCTTCTGACATCTTCGGGACTTCATCGTTGTAAACCGCAGCAAGGTAATCTCTCACTCCCTGCTGTATAACCTTCTTGGGAGGGTCAGGAAATGCTTCGGCGCCGTGAAAAAGGTCCAGAGCCTCGCTAGCCTCCAGTTGCAGATTTTTCGTCGCTTCGTCGTATCCGCTCCAGGTAACAAACACGACAAACGCCACCATCACACCATAGAAGAGGCCGAAGGCATTGAAAATGATCGCAGCTACTTCGTGGTTCTCCTTTAGTACTTCAGCCGAATACTTCCTTCGCACTAAGTAAAGCCCAGCCAGCCCCAAGAAGGTAGTAATCGCCGAGACGATAAAAAACGAAATCGGCGGCGGTAACTGAAGCAGGAATCGCATAAATGGGTTAAATCTTGTAAAAAGTTCGCACGAGTTTACCGCTTTTGAGTTGTTGCTACGCGTTTGAGCCGATAGCCATCCTTCATCGCGCCGTAGCCGCTTGCGTACTCAACCAGTCCACCCCCTTTTTTCCAAACGACCTTTGTGAAATGGCCTGAGTTATGGCTGGCAAGATAGGTGCATTCGTCACCTTTGAGCTCGATCGTCGTAGTCCACGGGCCATCTTCACGGTTGAATTTACCAGTCGTAATTCCGTAAACATCGCCTGGATCGAATTCTGGCGGTTTATCCATTGCGGAGATTTTCTTAATAGCGGCGTCGTTGTTCTCTTCGTTTAACAGAACGATGCGGTCATCTGTGACGATGAAATAATCCCGCCGAATTTCACGTTTCTTCGGCGCACGCGATTTCACATCCGCAAATTCGATTTTGAAAATCGCGCCCCACGGCATTTTCGCGACGCGTGTTGTCACGACGCGCGCGGTGAGCGGGATTTCGCCTGCTGAAACTTCATCACTCCATTCAGTGCCGCGGAATTTTGCAGAGACCGGCTTATCATCTGGCGCATCCAGAAATGGATTGGCTGCGAAAACGCCAACGGGCAGCAGGACCGAAATCGTTAATGTCGCGATTCTGCAGCGGTGCATGTTGCAATGCTAACCACCAACAGATTGACATTGCACGCTCGAAATTCTTAATCTCAGATCGTGCTTCCCTCCAGACTATGGTTACCAAGGGCGACGACTTGGAATCATTTTATGAAAAGGAGCCCACCTGCTAGCGCAACCTGGACGTGGCCGGTTATCGCGTTGCTCCTGTTGGCGAGCGCGTCGGCTGGTTACCCCCAAGCCCAAAAGAAATCCGCTACATCGACCCAGGAAAAACCGGACGCACTCCTCGCGGCCGCAATGGAAAAGATGAGCACCGGTGTCTGGTCGGTAAACGGCACCGTCGCGGTCAAGAAAACGATTAAACTTCACGGGCTTCTTTCCGGCGAAGATTTTGATTTAACGATGGAACCGGGAGTGAACCCGAACACGCCGATGCGCGAGATCGTCATCAAAGACAAAGCCTGGATCTGTTCCGACGGCGAGACTTGGCACGCCGGTAGCCCGGACGATCGGCTGCTCTACAACCGGGCACACGTTCCAATCATGGCCGACCGGCGGTTGCCGCCGTTTGAAAAGGTGGGCACCGAACAACGCGACGGGCAGACTTTATTGCACGTGCGGCTCAAGGTGCCGGAGAAAAAAATCAATCCAAAGGAGTTACCACAATATTGGATCGTGCTCGATTCCCAGGGGCAAGCTCAATACATCGGCCACACAGAGATGCCGATGTTCTCACAGGCCAAAAAGGAAGTTCTGTATTGCTCATTCGATTACGCGCCGGCCAAGGAAAACATCGCGCCGCCGCCACTGGGCCCGCCAGTCGATGACAAGGCGTATGGCTTTTACGATATCGAGCAACACAAGTTTGATTGGAAAGGCAAGATCGTTCGCCTTCAGGTGACTCCGAAACTTTTGGAGTCGAAACAAATTGGTGAGAGCACTTACCGGGCGTTTCTCAAGGACACCGCGACGCCGAATCATTATGGCATCGTCGAATTTCCATACGACGCGTTGGTGCAGCTGGGATTTCTCAAAAAAATCGTGAACGGAACACATGGCTGGGAGGAGCTGGAAAAAATGGGGCTAATGAAAAGGCGGCGAAATCACCGTCGCCTGCTGCAATGGCTTCTGATGCGTCCGACGGCGATCTTGTTAATCGCGGAATCGAAAAAGCGAAGAAGGGTGACTTGGACGGAGCGATAGCTGATTTCGACCGCGCGGCCGAACTGAATCCAAAAGATGACGCCCCTTATTACAACCGCGCCCAGGCCAAACGGCTGAAGAATGACACGGCCGGCGCCGTCGCCGATTACACCAGAGCAATTGAATTGGGGTCCACAAACCCGGCTGCTTACAACAACCGCGGTAACGCCAGAGCGGAGAACAACGACCAGGATGGCGCCATTGCCGATTACACGCGCGCAATCGAACTGAAACCCGATTACGCTCGCGCTTATTACAATCGCGCGATGGCGAAGGAGGCCAAGGGGGACAAGGGGGACAAGGCCGGCGCTGCCGCAGACCTCAAGCGCGCGAAAGAACTGGATCCGGAACTCGCAAGCGAAGAGTCTGCTGCGGATTCGAAGAACGAATCAGACGTCGACCTCGTCGAGCGCGGGATCGAGAAGGGACAGCAAGGCGACTTGGATGGAGCTTTGGCTGATCTTAATCGCGCGATCGAGCTCGATCCTAAGAATTCAGCCGCTTATTACAATCGTGCCGCTACCAAATTGTTAAAGAAGGATACGGCTGGAGCCATTGCGGATTACACGCATGTTATCGAACTAGACCCAAAAAACGTTAACGCTTATAACAACCGCGGCATCCTGAAAGCCAGGAACAACGACCCTGATGGCGCCATCGCCGATTACAACCATGCCATTGAGTTGGATCCAAAGGAGGCCAAGGCATACAACAATCGTGGAAATGTCAAGAAAGCGAAGGGGGACCTTGACGGCGCGATCGCTGATTTCACCAGCGCGATTGAATTAGACTCTAATCTAGCCATCGCTTACAAGAATCGCGGCGAAGCGAGGCAAGCTAAGGGTGATGCAATTGGGGCTGAGGCAGACCTTAAGAGCGCCGAGAAAATCGAGCTCGTTAATCACGGCTTCGAAAAAGCGAAGAAAGGGAACTTGGATGGAGCTCTGGCTGATTTCAATCGCGCCATTGAACTCAGTCCCAACAATGCCGTCGCCTATTACAATCGCGCTCACGCCAAACGCTTGAAGAAGGACGCAGCTGGCGCGCTGGCCGACTGTACGCGAGCAATCGAACTCGACCCGAAATTCGGTGAGGCTTACTTCGAACGCGGCACTTTGAAAGGAAGAAGCAAAGACGTGGACGGCGCAATCGCCGATTTCACGCGCGTGATCGAACTAAAACCCGATCACGCCTTCGCCTATTATAATCGCGGCATCGCTAGGAAGGCCAAGGGCGACAAGGCCGGGGCCGACGCAGACTTTAAGAGCGCTGCGGCCGCGAACAGGGTGAGCCTGCTCGACGGCAAACTCAAGATCGATATCTCACCGGATTTTTCGCGTGAGCCTGATGATCCAGCACATCCAAAAACGATCGCTAAGTTCTCTGGCCCAGCAGATGGAGCGTGGGGCGAAGTTTTACGTGGCACTCACGGACTCACGCCGGATAAGCTCGAGGGTTACCTGAAAATGCGCGTGGCCGAATACAGCAAAGGCTTCAAGTGGCTGCCTAAGGATTCGCGTCTGCAATGGCTGAAGAAAGAAATCGTGACGATCGATGGCCGTAAATGGGCAGACTGGCGTTACGTCCCGGTGCTAAAGGGAAAGAAGGATTATTCTCACAATCCAGTTTATACGCGCTTCCTAACGACTTCTTACAAAGGCCAG
>WNFZ01000488.1_pt1 | contig 38798 bp, 33 predicted proteins | sample 5400081 | NCBI WGS metagenome assembly WNFZ01 (sample SAMN13153365, study PRJNA577476) | soil metagenome | isolation source: 80 cm soil or saprolite under grassland replicate 1 | place: USA:California | collected 2016-06-15
CAAACCCGCCCGCCCTGGTCCCGGCCGCCCGAAAGGCTCGAAGAATCGCCCCAAATCCAAGCGACCGCCCTACCACAAGAGCGAACCGACCACCAGCAAACACGGAGAGTGACGACTGAAGCTTAAATCGCAAGCTAAGTCGCGCTGCTTAGTAACCAGCACGCGGCTGAGGCAGAGTCGCCCGCGGACGATGTGCCGACCAAGAGCAGCGCTAAGCCCCTTTCGATACCTACCACCGTGACTGGTATGAGGCCAGCTAATGCGCGCCGTTCTCCCGTTCCGCCTAGCTGCTGCAGCCGGCGGCGCCTCAGGCAACGCTCCCGCCTGCCACAGTGTCCCGGGTCCTGGTTATGGTGGGCCAATGGCGCACAAATTGGTCACCGAGCGTCTTGTCCTGCGCCGGTGGAACACCGATGATGCCGGGGCGGCGCTGGGTGCCTACGGCGACGCCGAGGTCGCCCGGTGGCTGGCTCCGGCAATGGACAGGGTCCACGATCTGGCAGCCATGCGCATAGTGCTGCAGCAGTGGGTGACCGAGGACGCGCGCTTGATGGCACCGGCCGGGCGTTGGGCGATCGAGCATCGCCAGGACCGGCGGGTGATCGGTGGGGCGACCCTGCTGCCGCTGCCGCCCGACGAGGAATTCGAGATGGGCTGGCAGCTTCACCCGCAGGAGTGGGGCCACGGCTACGCCACCGAGACCGGGCTGGCCCTGGCGCGGTGGGCATTCGAGCAGGGCATCGAACAGGTCATCGCGGTGGTGCGGCCGGCCAACACGCGCGCTGCGGCGACGGTGCGGCGAATCGGCATGGAGTGGGTCGGCGAGACGGAGAAGTACCACAATCTGCACCTGCAGGAATTCCGCTTGCGTCCCGGAGACCTGGCCCGCGCAGCCCACCCCTCGGATCAGTGAGGGCACGGCGCCGCCGCAGTGTGAGCCACACTGGTGAGCCGCCTGCGGAGGGCAGGCTGAACCTGCTTGCCGTTGAGCTACACCGGCGCGGGACTCGTGCATGGTAGTCGACTGCGCCCGACATGCGTATACCCGCTCTGACCTGCTGATACACCAGACGAGCACGATGCCGCCGGGGTCGCGGCCCCGGAGCAGTCGGCCCTTGCCACGGGCTGAGGGCAAACAGTGGTGCCGGCCGACGGCCCGTCGGCGGGCATTGGAAAATGGGGTGCTCAATGTCGGCGCAGGCCGACCGGGCTGCCCGCTGCACGCTGTGACATCAGGGCTACATTCGCCTGCGCGGGCACAGCCGGGACGGGCGCTAGGAAGGAGTCAGGAATGAGCGTGGCGGAGGTTATCGCCGGGCGGCTCGCCGACGGTGATCTGGTGATCATCGATGGCGGTACCGGTACTCAGCTGCAGGCTGAGGGCGTGCCGATGGACGACGAGGCGTGGAGTGGCCGCGCGAGCTTGGAGCGGCCCGAGGTAGTGCAACTCGTCCACGAGGCGTACGTGCGGGCCGGCGCCGAGGTCATCATCGCGAACACGTTCGCGGCCAGCCGGGCGGCCCTGGAGCCCGCGGGGCTCGGCAGCCGGGTAGCGGAGGCCAACCGGAATGCCGTCGGCGCGGCGCAGCGCGCCCGCGCGGCCGCAGCCGCCAGCCGCCCGGTGGCGATCGCCGGCTCGATGTCATCGTTTTGCCCGATAGCCATGCACGGCCGGGGGGCGGCCGGCTCACCAGCAGGCGGCCCGGCGGCCCCGGATCCCCGCTTCCCGAGCCTGGCCGACTACCGCGAGCAGGCGGCGCTCCTGGCGGAGGCAGGCGTTGACCTGATCGCCCTTGAGCTGATGGAGGCTCCCGGCTACGGCCGGGCCGCGCTCCAGGCCGCTGCCGAGACCGGGCTGCCCGTCTGGCTCGGCATCTCCCCGGTCCGCCGCGATGACGGCACCCTCAGCGCCGATCCCGAGCTGGGAGAAGGGGACTCCTTCGAGGAGCTGGTGAGCCAGCTGGCCGCCCCGGCACTGGCGGCAGTCAACGTGATGCACGCCAAGCCCGACGTCGCCCTGGAGGCGATCGACATCATCCGCAGGCATTTCGCCGGGCCGATCGGGGTCTACGCCGAATCGGGCGGCTGGGCGGCGCCGAACTGGGTTTTCGACGGCCTGAGCCCTGACCAGTACCTCCAGGAGGCGATCGGCTGGGCCGACCATGGAGCACAGCTCATCGGCGGATGCTGCGGCGTCGGGCCCGAGCACATCCGAATCCTCGCCAACAGGCTGGCGCGAGCCACACCACCGTGACGGTCTGCAAACGACTGCTTCGCGGCGATTCCGGATGTTCCTGCACAGCGGGTGATGTCGCATAAGTATGCAGCACGTCGTGTTCTGGGTTGCGAAGGGATGTACGCGGCGCCGTGCCGACCATCCGGCCGGCGCGGCGCCTGGGTTCAGCGCAACGGCCGGCAAAAAGTCCGGATGTCGTCGGTGAGCAGGTCCGGGACTTCCATGGCGGCGAAGTGGCCGCCCCGGTCGTACTCCGACCAGTGCTCGATCTTGCCAAGGGGATCCATGAGGCTGCGGATCGTGGTGTCCGCGGCGAACACGGCGACCCCGGTCGGCGGGCCGGCCTGCTCGCCCTGCCATTGCTGGGCCTCACCCGATTCCTGCTGCGCGGCGAAGGCCCGCCAGGCCTGCATTCCCTCATACACCGCGTGGGCGGCGGACGCCCCGGATCCGGTGAACCAGAAGATGCTGATGTTGGTGAGCATCTGGTCCCGGTCGACGGCCTCCTCGGGGAGGGTGGCGGCCGGATCGGTCCATTCGTCGAACTTCTCCGCGATCCAGGCGAGCTGGCCGGCCGGCGAGTCGTTGAGTGAATAGGCCAGGGTCTGCGGGCGGGTCGATTGCAGCGTCAGGTAGCCCAGGCCCTCGTCCCGGAACTTGTTGAACTTCTCGGCGCGGGCCCGGTCGGCCGCGGGCAGCCGGTCGAGTTCAAGGGCCGGGCCGAACGGGGTCGAGGCCACGAGGCCGCTGAGATGAACGCCGGCCACGCGCTGCAGGTCGACCATGGGAAGCATGCCCGCCACCCCGGAACCGACGTCGGTGCCCTGTGCCGCATACCGTTCGTAGCCGAGGCGGCTCATCAGCGTAGCCCAGGACTGCGCAACGCCGAACAGGCTGAAGCCCGCTTCGCCGATCGGGTTCGAGAAGCCGTAGCCGGGCAGCGACGGCACGACGACATGGAAGGCGTCGGCGGGGTCACCGCCGTGGCCGGGCGGATCGGTCAGCGGGCCGATCAGCTTGGTGAACTCGACCGGCGAGCTGGGCCAGCCGTGCGTGAGGATCAGCGGCATGGCGTCGGGTTCCGGCGACCGCACGTGGAAGAAGTGGATCGTCTGCCCGTCGATCTCGGTCGTGAACTGCGGGATCTCGTTCAGGGCCGCCTCCTGCGCCCGCCAGTCGAAACCGGTGGCCCAGTACCCGGCGAGGTCCTTGAGGTAGTCGACCGGGACGCCGCGGCTCCAGTCGTCGACTCTTGGCCGGGCCGGCCAGCGTGTGCTGGCCAGCCGGGACCGCAGGTCGTCGAGGTCGGCCTGCGGGACCTCGATGCGGAAGGGGCGAATCTCGTTCTGGTTCGTCATGCTGGCAACGCTAGGAACAATTGCGGAAAGTTTCGTTCCGCGATTCGGGCAGACTTGGAGAATGCTGGAAACCTCGGCGCGGCTGCTCCGGCTGCTGTCCCTCCTAGAGACCCGGCGGGACTGGACCGGCGCACAGCTGGCCGAACGGCTCGGCGTTACCACCCGCACCGTTCGCAACGACATCGAGCGGTTGCGCAGCCTCGGCTATCCGGTGGACGCCACTCCCGGTGTCAGCGGCGGCTACCGTCTCGGAGTCGGGGCCGCGCTGCCGCCGCTGCTACTCGACGATGACGAAGCGGTCGCGGTGGCGATCGGACTGCGGACCGCAGCGGGCGGGACAGTAGCGGGGATCGAGGAAAGCTCGGTCCGTGCCCTGGCCAAACTGGAGCGGATGCTGCCGTCCCGGCTGCGCCGCCGCGTCGGCACCCTCGCGGCCGCGATGGTCACGCTCCCGCAATCCGGCCCATCCGTCGACGCCGACACGCTGACGGCGATAGCAGCCGCATGCCGAGATCATGAACGGCTGCGCTTCGACTATCACGCCCATGACGGCGCGGGGACGGTCCGGGTGACCGAGCCGCATCGCCTCGTCAATTCTGGTCGCCGTTGGTACCTGCTGGCATCGGACCTCGACAGGCAGGACTGGCGTACATTCCGGGTCGACCGGATCCGCCTCCGCCTGCCTGCCGGCCCTCGGTTCGCGCCGCGGGAGATGTCCGATGACGAGGTCACCGACCGGCTCTCCCGCGCACTTGCCACCGCAACCTGGCGCTACCGGGCACGAGTCACGGTACATGCTTCAGCGGCGGAGATCGCGGGGCGGCTACCCGCCGTCATCACCGTTGAGCCGGTCGACCAGAACACGTGCGTGATCGATGTCGGGTCTGACACTCCCCACATGCTTGCCCTTTATCTTGGCCTGCTCGATGCCGACTTCCAGATCGATGAGTCCGCCGCGCCGGAACTGGCCGAACACCTGCGCACGCTCTCAGCCCGGTACGCCCGCGCAACCACCTGACGCCGGCGGGCCGAGGGATCGCCGTCGAAACACGCGCCAGACGGTGAACGCCCCAGAGCTTCCGGAGAATCTGATGTGCCTGAGGCAAATCAATCCACCAATGGGGGATCAGGTGTCAGGCGTGCCGTCCGACCCGGGCGAGGCGGGCGTGGGTGGCGGCGGGTGAGCTGATCAGCTCGATACATTCGTAACCTGCCGTGCCGCCGTCGAGGTGGTCGAAGAGCCGCTCGCCGTCGCCGAGCAAGACGGGGGCGATAACGAGGTGCAGGTCGTCGATGAGCCCGGCACGAAGGTACTGCTGGACAGTGGCGGCACCACCGTAGAGCCTGACATCCTTCCCGTCGGCGGCGGTGAAGGCCCGCTCAAGCGCCGCGCCGATACCGTCGGTGACGAAATGGAACGTGGTGCCGCCCTCCATAGCGACAGATGAACGTGGGTGGTGGGTGAGCACGAATACCGAAGTGTGGTAGGGAGGGTTGTCCCCCCACCAGCCGTTCCACTGCTGGCCGTCCCAGGGCCCGCGGATGGGGCCGAACATGTTGCGGCCCATGATGGCGGCACCGACGCCGACGTCGCCTTGTGCCACGAAATCGTCGTCGATGCCCTCGTCACCACCGTCCAGCCCCAGGGTGCGACGCGCAGTGCGAGTGGCGAGCATCCATTCATGTAGCCGACCGCCGCCCACGCCGAGCGGGTTGTCCTGGCCCTGGTCAGCTCCGGCGACGTAGCCGTCGAGTGACATCGTGAGGCTGTGCACTCGCAGTTTCGGCATCGGTTTCTCCCTCTGTTCATCGGGTAGCGCGCCGACCGCACCACCCGTCAAGATGTCGGTGCCGCCAGCCAACCCTCGACATCGTGACGGGACAAACAGCCGAAACGGCAGCCTTGCCGCCGCTGGCGTCATCTACACCTTCGCGCAGTTTTCGTCATCGACGGTCCGGGCACCCTGCGCCGCCGGAACCACGACCGGCACCGCACGAACGGTCATGATCCGAGGTCTTCGATCGACGGGCAGCCGGCGGCGACTCGGTCGAGCCAGTCCCGCAGGGCGAAGGTGGCCTCAACGTCGTTGCGGTTGTAGGCCAGCAGCCAGTCGCGGGCGGAACGCGCCGCGATGGGCTCACCGGGGCTGACGGCCTGGTCGTAGCGGATCATCGATTCACCGCCGCCGGGGTCCTGGACGTCCCAGCTGAAGCCGGGCAGCGGGGCCACGCTCTTGAGCCCGGCCGATGAGCCGGTGAGGAGCTGGGCGTCGAACACGCCGAGCAGGTCCACCCACTCCTGCGACCCGGTGAAGGCGGCGACGGCCGCGGCCAGGCCGGACGGAGCGGCAATGCGCCGCATCTGGGTGTTCTCGGCGGCGGCGTTGTAGCAGTAGGCGCGGAACACCAGGCCGGCGGCTGCCGCACGCCGGCGCAGTTCCGATAGCCAGGCCCAGAATTCGGCGAACACGCCGGCTTCGGCCTCGCTGGTCATCGGGTCCCAGGTGCAGAACGGGCGATAGCCCGCTGGCACGGCGCCCCGGCCGGACCGGTCAGTGACCAGGGCACCCCACAGGTACACGCCATCCTCAACATTCTCCATGTCGATATCGACTTCGACCTGGCCACGGGGCACCTGAACCCTGGCGACGCCGCGGCGCCGGTAGGCCGGCGCACGGCCGAGGGCGGCCCTGGCCTGATCGATCTGCCCGGGAAGATCTCGCATCGGCTCGCCGCTGTAGGCGGCCGTGCGCGGGCAAAGCGCCCGGGCATCGCCCAGCGCGCGGATACCCGCCTCCGCCAGCCGGGCCAGCTGCGCACGCTTGCGCAGCCCGGTAACGGCCGAGACCGGCGTGTCATCCGGCAGGGTTCCCAGCGCCGCCATGACCGGCCGTAGGTCGACGTCGGCGGCGACCAGGGCGGCCGTGCGGTGGTCCAGCGAAGCCAGCGCGGCCCGGCTGGTTACTCCGTGATCGCGGTGAATCCGCCACGCCCGCCAGCCGATGCGCGGCAGCAGGCTTACATCACCCGCGCCTGCCTCCAGCTGCGGGCCGCACCACGACCACCACGGGCACTCCGCGCACTCGCTGATCCGCACCGGCACCACCAGCAGCGCGACCCGCGGATCGGCCGCATGCCTGGCCGCGGCGGCGAGGATGTCCAGCCGAAAGCCGAACTCGAAGTCATACACAGCCATGGTCGAGCGCCGCTTTTGCCGACCGCCCGGCGACGGGGTCAGCCAGATCGGGGCGTCCAGGTCATACCAGGCGACGACGCCCTCGACGCCGATAATGCCGGCATAACGGCCTCCGGCGGGAGCCAGCGCAGCCGCCTCGAGCATCCGCTGGTAGTGGGCGAGCTGCAGCAGGTCCTCCCTGCGCTTGCGGGCCGAGCTGCCCGGATCGGCCTCTGACGCCTCCCACGCCAGCCGGTCCAGCGGCGACCAGCGGGCCGGCAGCCCGCCGGGACCGGCGTCCAGGCAGCGATGGTGCTTGATGTCCACCGGCCGGTAGCCCGGATCACCGGACGCGGCCACCAGCAGGTCCGGCTCGCCCACCCTCCGTCCGGCGATATCGGGAGGCAGGCGGCCGCCCACGATGAGCGGCGCCCCCGCCTGCATCGCGCCGAGCGTCGCCGCCTCCCGCCCGGCCCGGTCCGCACCCCCGGCCATGTGCGCGTCCGGGTGCAGGCCGGCCAGCCTGGCCACGACCTCTGCCTCGAACTGCATGCCCCGCGCGAACCGGCGCGCTAGCACCGGCGACGGCGGCAGCGGATCACACGGCCGGACCATGTCCCACTGGGCGCGAACCGGGCACTGCTTGGCCACGTAACCACCCTGCGGCGGCACGGCCGAGACGTCATAGCGGCTGACCACGATCCTGATCGTACGGAGCCCGTCTGACAGCGACCGCAGCCCGTTCGTGCGCACCCTCCCAGGTCCCGCTCAGCGGCCGGGCGAGCCCGGACTGCGGTTGAGATAGCCGCCGGCGAGCCCATCCCCCGCATCGGGCAGCGTGATCACCGGCAACTTGCCGGCGATGTCCCATCATGGCGGCAATGCGCGGCTCTCTTACGATCTATCAAACTTACGGAGATTTTTGCCAGCTAATTACCGGGATGCAACGAACCGGTAGCATTGGCCCGCCGGCTGACGACAGCCGGAGGAAGGCGGGCCCGGATGGTGACGCTCAGCGTCGTTGTGCCGTTCTACAACGTTGAGGCTTACCTGCAGGAGGCGCTTGAGTCGATCTCCCGGCAGACGCTGCGCGACCTTGAAGTGATCATGATCGATGATGGGTCCACCGACGGCAGTGTGCTGATCGCGAAGTCGTTTGCCTCCCGCGATCCGCGATTCCGGCTGTTGCAGCAGGAAAACCAGGGCCAGGGCCCCGCCCGCAACCTGGGCGTACGGCACGCGACAGGCGACTACCTCGCCTTCTGCGACGCCGATGACGTGCTGCCGGGGAATGCATATGACCTGCTGGTCCGCTCGCTGAAGGCGACGGGCTCCGACATCGCCGCCGGCGGCGTCCGCCGCTTCAGCACCGGCTGGGTCTCCCAGACGGTGGTTCATGCGGCCGCGTACCGGACGACGATCCCGCATACGAACGTCTCGCAGCATCCGGCACTACTCCGGGATTGCACGATCTGGAACAAGGTATACCGCCGGTCGTTCTGGAATGCGGCTCGCATTGAATTCTCTGCCGCCCGCTATGAGGACATCCCCGTCGCCATCCGGGCCTATGTGCTGGCGCGATCCGTGGACATTCGGCAGGAAATCGTCTACTACTGGCGGGCGCGGGAGTCCGGCGAGCTTTCCAGAAACCAAAAATCCCGAGAGCTGGCAAATGTCGAGGGCCGGATGGCCGCGGTACTCGAGGCAAGCGGCTTCCTGGCCAGCCAGGCACCAGCGCTCAAGCCGGCTTTTGACCGCCGTGTACTTGACAATGATCTCGCCGTGCTTGTGCGCGCCGCCGAATTCGCCGGCGAGCCCGAGCGGAAGCGGATGCTCGAGCTGGCGGCCAGCTATCTCAACTCGGTGGATGAGTCGGTGTTCCGCGAGGCGAAGGTTATTCAGCGGCTGCGATATCACCTCATCCGCGAGGGCATGAACGCCGAGTTGCTCGAGGTGATCCGTTACTCGCGCCGCGGGGACGGCTCGAAGGCCCCGCTTGTGCAGGTCGGGCGGCTGCGGCGGAGGTGGTACATCAGCCACCCGTACTTCGCTGACCCGACCCGCGGGATCCCCCTGCGCGTCTACGATGCGCGCCGCGAGATGACGCTGAGCACGCGGCTCGACTCGGTCACCTGGCACGCGGGAAAGCTGCGGATCGAGGGTCACGCTTACATACGTCGGCTGCACGCCCCCCGCCAGCACGACACCCGTATCGAGCTCATGCTGCACAACACCGTGATTAAGCGAACCGTCCCGCTCAAGGTCACGAGGGTCGAGCGGCCCGATGTCACTGCCCGATCCGGGCAGGCGGCCGCGTGTTACGACTGGTCAGGTTTCGCGGCCGAGATCAGGCCCGAGCGGCTGTCCAACCTGGGAACCTGGCGGGCGGCGAGCTGGGAGCTGCGGGTCAAGGTGCGCGGGCGCGGCGTCCGTCGCGCGGGGCCGGTCCGCGGCTTCGCGGCGGGATCCGCGACCTGGCCGGAAGGCCGCTGGGTGGCCGGCGGGGTATGGCTGCAGCCGGCCCCAGAACATGACGGGCGATTCGTGATCCGGGCCGTCCGGCCCGGCGCGATGGTGACCGGATGCCATGCCGACGGCGACGACCTTCAGGTCGAGGGCTGGTCGGCGCTCCCGCTCAGTGAGCGGGCAGCGATCGTCATCTCGCTGCAGCAGGGCGGCGGCAAGCCGACGCGCGTTCCGGTCGCTGCCACCGACGCCGCCTTCGGCCACTACGGCTTCCGCGCCGCCATCCCGGTCACACGGCTGCTCCCCGCCGCCCGCGCGGCTGCCCGGCAGGCAGGCGACCACGTGCCACTGGCCGGCGCGAGCGAGAGATCCCCGGACGGCGCGGCAGTGCCAGTTCCGCTGGCAGCTGGCGAGATCGGCATTGCGGCCGGGGAAGCCGACAGCGACATCAGCGAGGCCGGCAGCGACATCAGCGAGGCCGGCAGCGACATCAGCGAGGCCGGCAGCGACATCAGCGAGGCCGGCAGCGACATCAGCGAGGCCGGCAGCGACATCAGCGAGGCCGGCAGCGACATTGGCGAGGCCGGCAGCGAGGTCGGCGGGGAGGTCCGCTGGGATTTCGCCCTCGACTCTGGAACTGGGCGCGCTGTCCGGCTGGCGGGGGAAGTCGGCACCGCAGGCGCGCGGCTCAGCACGGGCGGGCAGGAGATCACGACCTACCTGACGCCGTATGGCAACCTCTCGGCCGTCCAGCGAACGTGCCGCCTGGTTGTCCGGCAGGTGAACTGGACGATCGCCAACACGCTGGTCCTGCGCGGCGACTACACCGGCACCGACACGGTTCCGCAGGTGATCCTGCTGCGCAGCACCGGATCCGGCTACCAGCACACGGTGCCGGTGCGGTGGCAGGACGGCGCGTTCAGCATTCAGCTATCGCCGGGCGCGATGCCGGGGCTGGCCGGTGACCTGCCGCTTGCCAGCGGGCGGTGGGAGATGCTCGCCCAGACTCCGGCCGGCGAGAACCGCCTGGTTGCTGACCGCGGATTGCTGGCCAGACTGCCCGATCCGCGCCAGGCGGGCATCCACGAGGTGGCGGTGGAGACATACCGCGGCGACGCCCTCCGGCTTGCCGTCCGGCTCGCCTTCGCGGACAAGGGCCCCTACGCCCAGCAGAAGCTGAAGAACTGGTACACCTCGCAGGCCGGGAGCGTGCCCATCGGGGACCTCGCGGTTTTCGACAGTCACGGCGGCAAGCAGTACTCCTGCAACCCGCGGGCCGTGTACGAGGAGTTGCGGCGGCGCGACACGGGGCTGGACTGCGTGTGGATCACCCGCGACGGCCAGGTCACGGTGCCGGACGGCGGCCGCGTCGTGGTGCGCGGGAGCCGCGAGCACTACGAGCTCGCCGCGCGGGCACGCTTCATCGTGAGCAACATGCTCCAGGCGGACTGGTACCGCAGGCCGCCCGGCCAGCTATACCTGCAGACCTGGCATGGCACGCCGCTCAAGCGGATCTGCCTCGATGTGGAGACTCCGCAATTCCCGACCGGGGTGGCATATCACGACCGAGTTCGCGCCGACGTAGTCAACTGGGATGCGCTGCTGTCGGAAAACGCGTTCAGCACGCCGATCTTCCGCAAGGCCTTCGGCTTCGATGGCGATATCCTTGAATTCGGCTATCCGCGGAACGACGTGCTCAGCAGCCCGGATGCTGCTGAGCGGGCAACCCGCGTCCGCCGCCAGCTCGGCCTGCCGGCCGGGACACGAACCGTGCTGTACGCCCCGACCTGGCGGGACGACGCGACCACGAGGGCCGGCGGATTCGGCTTCCCGCAGCACCTGGACCTTGACGCCGTCACTCAGGCACTGGGCGCCGGCCACGTCATGCTGGTGCGAGCACACCAGAAGATGCGAGAGGCCATGGTCACCGGCGTGGCCGACAGCAGGATCATCGACGTGACACCGTATCCGGATATCGCTGACCTGCTGCTGATCGCCGATGTGCTCATCACGGACTACTCGTCGGTGATGTTTGATTTCGCCGTGACCGGCCGGCCGATGCTCTTTTTTACCTACGATCTCGAGCGCTACCGCGACAAGCTGCGCGGCTTCTACCTGGACTTCGAGGCAGAGGCCCCCGGGCCGCTGCTGCGTACCAGCGACGACGTCATCGACTCGCTGCGGGACCTCGACGACGTCAGCCGCGGCTACCGGGCTGCCTACGATGCGTTCGCCGCGAGGTTCTGCCGCCTCGACGACGGGCACGCCGCGGCGCGCACCGTCGACTGGCTGCTCGGCCAGTCGGTCTGACAGCGGTGGCCAGCGGGACCACCCGCGGGCGACGACTACATCCAGCCCGCGTTCACCAACGGCACGACCAACACCTGGCCGATCGTGCTGTACTCGGCCGTGCGCTTCGGTCTCACCCCCGCCGTCAACGCCCCTCGCCACGATCATGCTCGGCGCCACCGTGCTCGCGGTAGTCATCACCGCCATCGTGCTGCGCCGCAGCCGGGTGCAGGTCACCCCGGGCCAGCAGAAGGCGCCGGGGATCGGGGTCGGCACGGTCCTGCGCTAACCGGGACGGCGCAGCGGCCTGCGCTACCGGGCTGCCGCGATGTGCTCGATGAGGCTGGCGGCCTGGCCGACGCCGTCCCTGCGCTGGATCGTGGCCGCGGCCCGGCCGAGCCGGCCGCCCAGTCCGGCGTCGCCGAGCAGCCGGTCCAGTGCTGCGTGCATCTCGGCGTCGGTGAACCGGTACGTGTCCAGCCGCACGCCCAGGCCAAGCTCCTGCATCCGCTGCGCGTTGTCGTGCTGGTCCCAGAACAGCGGCAGCACGATCATCGGCTTGCCGAAGTGCAGGCACTCAGTGACCGTGTTGTTACCGCCGTGGGTGATCACCAGGTCGCAGAGCGGAATGACCGAGGTCTGCGGGAGGAACTCCGCGCCGGCCATGTTGGCAGCCAGCTCGATCTCGCCGTGCAGCGGCCCCTGGGACACGATGTACCGGTGCGGGGTGGCGGACAGGCACCCGATCACCCTTCGCATCAGCTGCACGTCAGCAGATCCGAGCGAGCCCAGCGAGAAGTAAATGAGCGCGCCGCGGCCGCCGGTGAGCGTGTCGGGCAGCGCGAATGTCCCGTCGGTCGTGCGCACCGAGGAGTCCAGCCGGTGCCAGGACGGGCCGAGCGGCCTGGTGCGCCGGTAGTCGGCCAGCTCCGGGTACACGTACAGGTTCGCCGCGCCCTCGTGGATGAACTGCAGGTCGGGCAGTGGCGGCGCGCCCTGGCCGGTGACCCAGGCGTTGAAATCCGCCCACAATGGCCGGTGCACCCGCTCGTACTCGTCCCGGAAGGCCTGCCAGCCGGCCTGCTCGGCGGCCGGGTAGCCAGAGAAAGCCGGCGGCACCCCCGGTTCGCCGACCTCCAGCGGATTGCAGGAGACGATCCGCACGAACGGCACGCCGGCGGTCACCAGGGCCGGGAATCCGACCACGTTGTCCTCGACGATCACATCAGGCCGTACCCGCCCGATGATCGCGGCGAGCTGCGGCTGGCAGTACCGCGCGCCCGCGGTCAGTTCCTCCCAGACCGGCTTGATCCACGTCTCAAGCTGCTCGATCGTTGGCTTGCGGAATTCCGGTGCTGTGTCCCTGATGAAATCCTTCCAGAACTGCCCGGCGTCCTGCGCGGCGGCGTCGCCAGCCGGCGGCGCGAGGTCGACGAGATCCTCCTCGAAGCCGAGCGGCGCCAGGCGTCCCTGCCACGACGCCTCGGCCGCGAACACGACCCGGTGGCCGCGGCGGCGCAGCAGGTCGCCGATCCCGATGCAGTTGTTCGTCGGCCCGTAGGCACTCTCCGGCATGAACAAGATGGTCAGCCGCTCGGTCATGATCCGCTCCCCGCCGGCGGCGCTCAGCTGCCGGCCAGGCTCGCGCGGCCGGCCGAAGCGGTCATCTCGGCCGGGCGGGCCAGCGTCTGGTAGACCACGCAGTAGCGCTCGGTCAGCCGGAGCAGCGTCTCGACCTGCTCGGCACTGGCGTCGGTGTCGAGTTCGAAGGCCAGCCGGATGGCCCGGAATCCCACCGGCGCGTCCTTGCTCACCGCCAGCGTGCCCCGGAAGTCCAGGTCGCCCTCGGCGGTGACGACTCCCCCGGAGACCGGAATCTGCAAGGACGTCGCCACCGCCCGCAGCGTGACGCCGGCGCACGCCACGAGCGCCTGCAGGAGCATGTCGCCTGAGCACGCCAGCGAGCCGTCCCCGCCGCTGGCGGGGTGCAGGCCGGCCTCGGTCAGCGCCTTGCCGGTGGCCACCGAGCAGGAGATGGACTGCTCGCCGAGATCACCATGCGCCCGCAGGGTGACCAGGGCTTGCTGGGGCTGCTCGCGGTAGGCGGCTTTCAGCGGCTGCTGCGCGGCGCGCAACGCGGCGCTGTCCATGGTCTCCTCCAGGTCTGCGGCGCGGGCAGCGCCAGGGCCGCCCGGGTACAGACTCGCAGCGCCCGGCGGCGCGTGTCTACCTTGCCCCGGGGCGGCCGGCCCGCGGCGCTGACCCTTGCCGCCGGGCGCCGGCGGTCTGCTGCCGTGGTGCCGCCTGCTGGTCAGGCGATGGCCGGCACGATGGCCTCGATCAGGTGCGGGCCCGGGGTGGCATGGGCACGGCGCAGCGCATCCTGGAGTTCCTCCGCCGTGGTGGCGCGGGTGGCCGGCACGCCGAGACCGCGGCTGATATCCGTGAAGTCGGGCGCCGGCCCGGCCAGTGAGAGCATCCGGGCCGCCTGGTCCCCGGCAGGGCCAGCGCCGATGCGGGCCAGCTCGAGCCGCAGGATGGCATAGCTGCTGTTGTTGAGCAGCACGGTGGTCACGTCAAGCTGCTCGCGTGCCTGGGTCCACAGTGCCTGGATGGTGTAGAGCGCGCTGCCGTCCGCCTCGAGGCAGACCACCCGGCGGTCCGGGGCCGCGACGGCCGCGCCGGTGGCCGCCGGCAGCCCCTGCCCGATCGCGCCGCCCGTCAGCGTCAGCAGGGTATGCCGGGGTGCTCCGGCCAGGGCCGCGGGCAGCGCGAGGCCGGATGTATTGGCCTCGTCGACGACGACGGCCTGCCCCGGCAGCGTCGCGGCGATCGCTGCGGCGAGGCTGTGCACCGTCAGCGGCCCCGGCGCGGCCGACTGCACGGCCTGCCGCGCGAGGACCGGCTGCGCATCCGGGGCGACCCGCGAGGCGAGGCACTCCAGTGCCGTCTCCACGTCCTGCGCCTTGTCGGCCAGCCGCGTGACCGAGCAGCCGGCCGGCAGCAGCTCACTGTCGCGGCCCGGATAGGCGAAGAAGGACACCGGGGACCGGGCGCCGGCCAGGATCAGGTCGTCGGTGCCGGCCAGCTGGGCGTCCGCCAGCTCGGTCAGGTACGCCAGCCGCGGCACGGTCGGCAGGCCGGCGCCGCACTCCATCCGGGCGGCAAAGGTCTCGGCCAGCAGCCGTGCGCCGGTGGCGGCCGCGATCCGGCTCGCGGCCCGCAGGCCCCGCTCGGTCAGCGCCCGCCCGCCGAGCAGCAGCATCGAGCGGGACGCGCCCTGCAGGATCCCGGCCGCCGCGGCGACCGCGTGCTCCGTGACCGGATCCGGCGGCAGCGCGGCCCGTGGCTCGGCGACCGCGCCGCCCGGGCTCCACGACACGTCGGCGGGCAGCACCAGCGTCGCGACCTGACCGCCGTCACGCGCGCTGGCCGCAACCGCGCGGACCGCGTCGTGCGCGACGTCCCGGGTGGTGCCGGACGTGTGGACCCAGCCGGAAACCGTGCCGGCGATGCTCTCGATGTCGGACTGCAGCGGCGCGTCGTAGCGCACGTGCCCGGTCGCATGAGCCCCGACGATGCACACCACCGGGCTGTGCGCGCGGCGGGCGTTGTGCAGGTTGGCCAGGCCATTGCCCAGGCCGGGGCCGAGATGCAGCAGCACGGCGGCCGGGCGCCCGGCGATCCGCGCGTAGCCGTCCGCGGCGCCCGTCGCCACCCCCTCGAACAGGCAGAGGATCCCGCGCATGCGCGGCACCGCATCCAGCGAGTGCACGAAATGCATCTCTGAGGTGCCGGGATTCATGAAGCACGCGTCGACACCGGCGCCCACCAGGCTGGCGATCAGGGCCCGCGCCCCGATCATCTGCCCGTCGCCCGCTGCGCCAGCCTGATCGTCAGCCATGGTGCATCCTCCTCATCGACGTACTGCGGGCCGGCCAGGGCTGAGGCTAGCCCGAACCGCCGCCGGCCGTGCACGCCTAGCGTGCCACCCTGGTCAGACCAGCCGGACGTCGTAGCGCCGCAGCCACTCGTTGACGTCGAGCAGGAATGCGGGAGCAGCCATCGGGCCCGGGCGTATCGCCATCATCCCCGGCAGGGCAGGGTCGGCGGCGACGGCGGCGGTCAGCCTGGCCCGGTCGACGAGGCCGAACAGCGGCGCGCCGGGCTGGCGCAGCAGCTCGTCCATCTGGGCGGCCAGCGCGTCCGCATAGGACCGGTCGGCACTGGCCGGATAGGCGCTCTTCGCGCGGCAGACGACCTCGGCAGGCAGCAGGTCCGCCACGGCCTTGCGCAGCAGGCCCTTCTCGATGCCGCCGGTCTCCTTGACCAGCCAGGGGACATTCCAGACGTACTCGACCAGGCGGTGGTCGCAGAACGGCACGCGCACCTCAAGCCCGACCGCCATGCTGAGCCTGTCCTTCCGGTCGAGCAGCAGGGGCAGCCAGCGGGTCAGCCCGTGGTAGAGAACCTCGCGGATGCGGGCCTCGCCGTGGCTTTCGCGATCCAGCCTGGGCACCTCGACGCGGGCGTCGGCGTAACGGTCGGCGGCGTACTCGTCCAGCCGGGCGCCGGCGGCGACCTCCGGCCGGAGCAGCGGCGCCCAGGAGCCGCCCGCCGCCCACGGGTAGGTCGGCGCGGCCAGCATGGCCTCGTCGTAGTACCACAGGTACCCGCCGAACACCTCGTCGGCTGACTCCCCCGACAACGCCACGACGGCGTGCTCCCGCACGGCACGGAAGAGCAGGTACGCGGATATGTACTCCTCGCCCGTGGCCGGCAGGTCACGCGCCGCCAGCGGCTCCCACTGCGATCCGGCGAGGTCAGCCGCGTCCAGCAGGATCGTCCGGTGCCGCGACCCGACGTGCTCGGCCACCCGCCTCGCGTACGGCTCATCGTGGCTCGGTGGCAGCCGGTCGGGGCGGAAATCGTGCTGGCGGCCGGCGAAGTCCACCGAGAAGGTCGCCAGCGCGTTGCCGCCATGCCGCCGGACCGAGCCGGCGGCCATCGCGGTCAGCGTGCTGGAGGCAAGGCCGCCGGAAAGCAGCGTGCACAGCGGGACGTCGGCAACAAGCTGGCGCTCGACGATGTCTTCGAGCAGGTCCCGGACGGCGGCGACGGTCGTGTGCAGGTTATCGGTGTGCGGGCGGGCGGTGAGCTGCCAGTAGGGCACCGCGTGCGCGCCCGCCCTGGTGACCCGCACCAGCCATCCCGGCCGTACCTCGGCGAGGCCGCGGTAGACGCCGTGACCGGGAGTACGGGCGCCGAACTGGGCGAACAGCTCGGCGATGCCCTCTGCGTCCAGCTCGGCGGCTACCTGCGGATGGGCCAGGATCGCCTTAGGCTCCGATCCGAATACCGCCCCGTCCGGCAGCCGGGCATAGTACAGCGGCTTGATCCCCATCCGGTCCCTGACCAGCACCAGTTCCTGGCTTTCCGCATCCCAGACAGCGAACGCGAACATGCCGTTCAGCCGGGAGACGCAGCGGGCGCCCCATTGCAGCCAGGCGCGCAGCAGGACCTCGGTGTCCGACCTCGTCCTGAAGGCGTGGCCGTAGCTCGCTAGTTCCCTGCGCAGCTCGCGGAAGTTGTAGATCTCGCCGCTGAACGTCAGCACCACGTCCGGGTCGCGCCCGGCGAGCATCGGCTGGATGCCGCCCTCGATATCGATGACCGACAGCCGCCGGTGGCCGATCGCCGCGTGCGGCGCGCACCAGATGCCGCCGGCGTCCGGGCCGCGGCACTCCATGGTGGCGCTCATCGCCGCGATGATGTCGCGCTCCTCGGTCAGGTCACGCCGGTAATCCACCCATCCGGTGATCCCGCACATGCCGGCCCTTTCCTCCCGAACCTGCTTGCCCGCCCTGCCCTGCTCCCCTAGTGGAACTCCGGCGCATTGGTCATGACAACCAGGCGCGACGTGCGAGCCCCCCGCTCCGGCCGCGCGCGCCGTCCAGCTTGACATACTAGGCGCTTGCTCGATAGTTTGCTAGATATAGTGTGCATGCAAACGAGACGGCACAGCTGAGCCGAGGAGCAGAAATGATCGACACACGCGTCGTCAGCCAGGAACTCCAGGACAAGATCCTTGAGCAGGTCCGCAAGGGCCAGGAGCAGTTCCGCAAGGGCCAGGAGCAGGTCCGCAAGGGACAGCTGACCATGGCCGAGGCCGTCAAGGGCTGGACGGCTGCCGCCCAGTCCATCGCGCCGCAGCTGCCGGCCGCGGCATGGACCGCCAGGCTGCCGAAGCCCGAGGAGCTCGTGGCGAGCGCCCAGGAGTTCTACGGGCAGCTGCTCGCCGCGCAGAAGAAGTCGTCCGAGAAGCTGCTCGCCGCGCAGAAGAAGTTCGCCGAGGAAGCCCTTGACGCCGTCAAGCCGCTGTTCGCGCTGACCGGCGCCACGCCGGCCCAGCCCGGCCGCAAGCCGGCCGCGGCCGCCGACTCCGCCGCCGGGACCGCGAAGACGGCGGGCACCGGCAGCAAGCCGGCCGGGGCCAGGAAGGCAAGCACCACCAAGAAGTAGGACGCCGTGGCGGCGGACCGGGTGATCCCGGTTCGCCGCCCATGCTTTCCATGCTGAGCAGGCTCAGCCTTGCCTCAGCCAGGGCAGCTGAGACGGGCGACTCGAAGCAGCGATTCAGCCAGGCCAGCGAGGCGACCATGAGTGACCCGTGGGAGATGCAGATGGAGGCGCTCGGCGCCTTTATCCGCAGTACGCGCAAGAACGCCAACCTGTCGCTGCGCCAGCTGGCGGAGATGACGAGGCTCTCCAATCCCTATCTGAGCCAGATCGAGCGCGGCCTGCACCAGCCGTCCGTCCGCGTGATCAGGCTCATCTCCGATGCGCTCAACATTTCCGCGGAGTCGCTGCTGGTCCAGGCGGGGCTGTTGCACGCGACGGAATCCGGCGAGGATGCCGCCCCGGCGGCCGGCGTATCCGCTGAGGCCGCCATCCAGGCCGACGAGCGGCTGACCCCGGAGCAGAAAAAAGCCCTGATCGCGGTCTATAACAGCATGCTCAGGCCCGACTAGCAGGGCGGCGCCGGCGCCGGGACACGCCGCCATGCGAGCGAGATCCGCGAAGGCCGATCACGCTCGCCGGCGCGCGACTACGATAAGTGGGCGTGAAGGACGCCCGCGATGCCCCGGAACCGCTGCCCCGGCGGCGCCCAGCAGGTAGCCCGCCGGACGGGCCGCCGACGCAACCCCCGCCGCCGCTGCCCCAGCGGACGCCGGGCCAGCCGAGCGCCCTCCCCCGGCGGCCCGGGCCTGGCGTGCCACCCGGGCAGTCCGTCTTCCAGCCAGCCACCCATCCCGGCAGCCAGCCAAACGGGCAGGCCAGCGGCCAGGGCAACGGCCAGCTCCCCCGGCGTCCGCCCCGCGCCAAGCCGGTCGGCCGTCATCGCAGCCCGCACCGGCTGACGCTGCCGGCCGACGCGCCGCCGCTCGTGCTCGCGGTAGCGGGGGTTGCCTGCCCGGCCAGTGACGGCATCGCCGCCGACGTCACCAGCGCGGTCGGGGCATCATGCCCGGGCGCGACCATCCGGGTCGGCTACCTGGAAGGCTCGATCCGTAGCCTGACCGAGATGCTCGCCGCGCCCGGCCCGGACGGGATGCCGCCGACCCAGCCGTCCGTGGTCGTGCCGCTGCTGACCGGGCCGCATCCGCGCTCGGACACGGCACTGGCCAGCGCCGTCGCCGCGGCCACGACGCCCATCCTGGTCACTGCCCCGCTCGGCCCGCACCCGCTGATCGCGGAAGCGCTGCACGCTCGCCTGGCCGAGGCAGGGCTGGCCCGCGCGGCGCGGACCCGCGGGCTCACCATCACCAGCCCGGCCAACGGGATCATCGTGCTCGCCGACCGCGGCGACGAGGCCGCGAAGGCAGCCGGGGTCGCCGCGGTGCTGCTCTCCTCCCGGCTTGCCGTCCCGGCAGCGCCCGCCTCGCTCGGCGACCAGGCCAGCCTCGACGCCGCGATCGCCCGCCTGCATGCGGCCGGGGCATCCCGGCTGGCCATCGCGCCGTGCGTGATCGGCCCGGAGAACGATCCCGGCGAGCTGGCGGCGGCCTGCACGGCGACCGGGGCACAGCGCGCGCAGGTGCTCTCCGCGCATCCCGCGATCAGCCAGCTCGTCGCCATGCGCTATGGCGCCGCGCTCGCCGACCGCCGGCTGGCCGGCTAGCGCGTCACGCCGGGCGGGCGCCTAGCGGACAAGTGTGCGCGGCCATTGACACGGGGCCCGGCATGCGCTGAGGTTCGGGTGTGGGCCGCCCGGCGCGGCGCTATGACATCTTCCGCACCGAATCCCGCCCGGCTTAGCCGTGCGGCCGGGACCGGTGACGGCAGCGAGCTGGCAGAAAGGTGATGACATGAGCGAATGGGACGCCACGTCGTATGAGGGCAAGAGCACCATCCTGCGCGTGGTCCGCGATGAGGCCGAGCGCATGTTCGCGCTGGCCGGCCAGCCGGACGCCTGGGACGCCCCCACGGCATGCGAGAACTGGAAGGTCAAGGACGTGATCGGCCACCTGGTCGACACGACCGAGGGCTATTTCCGGGCATTCGACATCGCCCGCCAGGGCGAAAACGCTCCGGACGCCTTCGGCCTGATCGCCATGCACGAGCGGGCCGGGCAGACAGCGCAGTCGTTCCGCGGCCTGTCTCAGCAGGAAATGATGACACGGGTCCGGGCCGACCTGGACAAGATGATGGGCATCCTGGAGCCGCTGACCGCCGAGGAATGGGGCGGCCTGATGGTCACGCATGCCTATATGGGCCCGGTACCCGCGTTCATCTACGCGGCCGGCCAGCTGATGGATTACGGCGTGCACACCTGGGACATCGAGCAGGGCACCGGCAGCGCACACGGCATCTCCGGCGAGGCGGCCGACCTGCTCGTCCCGTTCATGTTCGTGATCTGGCAGTACACGATCAAGCCGGACGCCGACCTCAGCCCGTTCACCATCGGCATCCGGGTGACCGGCGGCGAGAACGCGGGCGAGTACCGCGTCTCGATCGGCGACCAGGGCATGGCGTACGAGCCGGGCAGCGTCGACGACCTCCCGACGGTGATCGACTTCGACGCCGGCAGCCTCGTGCTCACCGCGTTCGGCCGGATGAACGCCGGCACGGTGCGCGGCGACCCGGCCCTGGCCAACCGGTTCCTGAACCTGTTCTTCAGGATCTAGGCCTGGTCGGCCCCGGCATCGTACTCACCGGGCGGGTGCCCGGCCGGCAGCCGGTGCTTGGCCACCCGGGCCGTCGGCGTCCGCGGCAGGTCATCGACCTGCTGCCAGTACCTGGGCACCTTGAACGCGGCCAGCCGCGCGGCGGCGAACTCGCGCAGCGCGGCGAAGTCGAGCCTGGTGCCTCCGACACCGACCAGGAACGCCTTCACCTCTTCCTCGGATAGCTCGGACGGCGTGCCGACGACGGCGCATTCCTGTACGTCCGGGTGCGCGCAGAGCACCTCCTCGACCTCCAGCGGGGAGAGGTTCTCGCCCCGGCGGCGGAGCACCTCCTTCACCCTGGCCACGAACGTGTAGGTGCCGTCGGCGCCCACCGTGACCAGGTCCCCGGTGCGCAGCCAGCCATCGGCCAGCGCCCTGGCGGTCTCCTCCGGCATCCCCCAGTAGCCTGGCGTGATCACCGGGTTACGCAGCAGCAGCTCGCCGGTCTCCCCCGGGCCGAGATCCGCGCCTGCCCCGTCCACCACCCTGGCCTCGTTCACCTCGCCGAGCACCGGGTGCTGGCGGACCGTGCCGAGCGTGCCGTACGGCCGGGACCCGCGGGGCCAGATCAGCCCGTACGGCGACTCGGACATCGCGTAGCCGACCACGATCCGCAGCCCGAACCTGGCCTCGATCTCCTGCTGCCTGGCCCGCTCGGGGGCCGGCCCGGTGTAGCAGAGCCGCAGCGGGTTGTCGGCGTCGTCGGCCCGTGGCGGCTGCCGCATCAAGATCTCCAGCATCGCCCCGATCGCGTTGAACTCGGTGGCGCCATGCCGGCGCGCCTCGTCGAGGAACCCGCTGGCGGAGAACCGCGGCAGCAGCACCAGCCCGGCCCCGCAGGCCAGCGACCCCATCACCGAGTACGCCGGCGCGTTGATGTGAAACAGCGGCAGCGAGGTCATCAGCCGGTCAGCGGCGGTCAGCTCCATCCAGAACGGGAACCCCTCGCCCGCCATCGCGTACGCCCGGTGGGTCTGCATCACCAGCTTGGACTTGCCCGTCGTGCCGGAGGTCGGGATCGCCGTCGCCAGGTCGTCCGGGCCCACCCCGGCGTCCGGCAGCTCAGCTGGGTCAAGCCCGGCGGCGAGCGCGTCCACGTCGAGCACGCCGAGTTCGGGCAGGTCCGCGATGCCCGCCTCGGCAACCAGGCCGGCCAGCCCGGCGTCGGTGATCAGCGCCCGCGGCCCGACCTGCCGGACCAGGCCGGCCAGCTCGGGCGGGGCGCTGCGCGGGTTGGTCGCCGCGGTGACGGCGCCGATGCAGGCCAGTGCCAGCCAGCAGAGCAGGTACGGCGGGGTGGTGCGGGCGGTCACCACCACGAGATCGCCGCGGCGCACGCCAGCGTCCCGCAGGGCGGCGGCCACCGCACCGACCCGGCCGGCCGAGCCGGCAAAGGTCAGCCGGGTGCCGCCGGCACGCAGCCAGATGCCGTCCGGATCCCGGCTGGCCGCGCGGGAGAGCATCTCGGGAATGGTGCGGGCAGGCGCCGGTCCGTTGATCATGCCCCCGACGATACGTCGGGCCCGCCAGGCGGCTGCGGCGGCTCCTGGCTGGCCGGCGGCTCCCTGGTGGCCGGATCCGGCTGCGGCGCCAGGCCGTGCTCGAGTACCCGCATCAGGTCCTCGAGCACGTCGTCGGGTACCCGGCCGCCCGCGGTCCACTCGGCCCAGCGCATGCCGACGAAGTTGCCGAGCCCGGCGTAGACGTAGGCGATGACTTCCGGGTCGTACCGGGCATCGACCTCGCTGGCCAGCTGGGCCACCCGCACGCCGCGGGCATATCCCCTGGCCAGCCGCTCGTAGTACTCCTTGAACAGGCCGGGCGCGACGAACTCGGCCTCCCGCACGATCCGGTAGATCCACGGCCGCTCGGACATCAGGTCGAAGTACGCGCGGAAGCTGGCCCGCTCCCTGGCCCGCTGGTTGTCGTCGGCCCGCTTGAGCGCGGCGGCCATGGCCGACCGCAGGTCGGCGTTGATCTGCCGGATGACGGCGGTGAAGATGTCGGCCTTCGACTGGTAGTGCGCGTAGAAGCTGCCGGTCGCGATGCCAGCGCGGGCGCAGATTCCGGCCACGCTCGTCCGCCGGTAGCTCCGCTCCCCGAACAGTTGCTCGGCCGCGGAAAGCAGCCGCTCGCCGGGCGGCCTTTCATCGGCCGCGGCCGGCTTGCGGCTCGCGGTCACAGTCACGGCGGTACCCCCCGTTTCAGATGTCTTCGAGCGAGCTCCGGATCAGCGCCGGGGGGCAGCCAGCTGGCTGCCCCCCGGCCGCCGGTCATGGTGACGGCACCCCGGTGGCCGGCGCCGCCGGCTGGGTGCCCGTGAACGAGGTGATCGCGCCGGACGGGCTGGTGTCGGTGACGAGCACCGGGCCCTTCGGCACGAGCGCCCCGTTCTTGATGACGGCCATGTAGGCCCCGGTGATGCCGTTATGGTCGGTCGCCGAGTAGGCGTACGGTGCGACCGAAGGGCCCTGCGGCATGCCCGCCTGGATGGCGTTGACCAGGTCCTGCCTGGTCGGGTTTCGCCCTGCCTTGAACATCGCCTGCACGAACGTGTACCCCACCGCCAGGCCGTACGCGACGTTGCCGTCGAACGGGAGCTTCGGGATGTACTGGTCGTGCACCATCTTGAACAGGGTGATCCAGCTGTTGCTGGTGTCCCCGAGCGACGGCAGGTACCCGTCGGTGATGATGCCCTGGGTGAGCGCGCTGAGCTTCTTGTTCTTGCCGAACGACGCCAGCAGGCCGCCCAGCGTGATCGGGTCCGAGCCGACGTCACTGACCACGAGCTGCGGCTTGAACTGCAGCTTGAGGCTGGTCAGCTGGAGCAGCGCGGTAAACGCGGGCACGGTGAACGAGACCACGACCTGCGCCCCGGCTGCCTTCAGCGCGGCCACCTGCGGGCCGATGTTGACGTTCGCCGGGTTGTAGCTCTGCTTGGCGACGACCTGGGACTTCGGGATCTCGTAGCTCAGGCCCTTGACGCCGTCCTGGCCGAACTCGTCATCCTGGTAGAAGAAGCCGACCTTCTTGCCCTTGAAGTGCTGCTTGACGTAGTTGCCGAGGATCTTGCCCTCGCGCACGTAGTCGAGCTGCCAGCCGAAGCTGTACGGGTACGTGGACGGCGCGTTCCAGCACTCGCAGCCGGAGGCAATGAAGACATCGGGTACCTTCTGCGAGTTCAGGTACTGCGCGACGGCGAGGTGGGTAGGCGTGCCGAGGCCGTTGAAGATCCCGTAGACGTTGTCCTGCAGCACCAGCTGGTGCACCACGTTCGAGGTGTTGGTCGGGTTGTACACGTCGTTGAGGTACTTGTAGACGATCTTCCTGCCGAAGATGCCACCGTGCGCGTTCACGTAGTCGAAGTAGGCCTTGGAGGCCGGGGCGATCTCGCTGTAGCCGGGTGCGGCGACGCCGGTCAGCGGCTGGTGGCTGCCGATCGTGATCGTGGTCGCCGTGATCCCCGGCGCCGAGGCGGTCAGCGCCGCGGCCGATGAGGAGCCCGCACTCGGGCTCGAGCCCGAGGTCGAGGTGCCGCTCGATCCGCAGGCCGCGATGACCATCGCCACGATGGCCGCCCCGGCGACAAACGGCAGGTTTGCCCGGTGTGTTCGCTTCATGAAGTGCCTTCCTCCTGGTGTTCACTGGCCGGCGCACGCCGGCGCAACGCGGTGAAGGGTGCGCTCGCCGCTGGCGCGGCGGGGCCGAGCAGACGGCGCAGGCCGCCCTGGATTCCGGTCGGGAAAAGGAGCATGACGAGGATCAGCACCACTCCGTACGCGGCGATCGGGACGTTGGAGCTCGCCGCGCTGGACAGGCCGTGGCTGATGGCCACGTCCTGTACGTAGGTGGGCACGAAGACGATCACGATGGCGCCCCAGACCGCGCCAACCAGGCTGCCGAGGCCGCCGAGTATCGCGCCGGTGAGCAGCCCGATGGACAGCGTCAGCGTGAAGGCGCCCGGTGAGACGATGGCCGAGACGGCCGCGAGCAGCGCGCCGCCGAGACCGGCGCAGGCCGAGCTGATCACGAAGGCGAGGATCTGCATCCTGGCGACGTTCAGGCCCGCCAGCGAGGCGGCGATCTCGTTGTCCCGCAGCGCCCGCCAGCTGCGGCCGATCCGGCTGCGGCCGAGGTTGGCCAGCAGCACCAGGGTGATCAGCGCCCCGGCACAGGCGATCCAGGCCAGCCAGCGGGTCGGCGGGAAGGTCGCGCCGAGGAAGGCCGGCGTGGTGACGTTGAAGCTGAGGCCCTGGTCCCCGCCCAGCAGCCCGGCATAGCGGTTGGCCAGGGACGGCAACGCGACCGCGAGCATCAGCGTCGCGCCGGCCAGGTACGGGCCGCGCAGCCGGGCGGCCGCGACTCCCACGATCCCGCCGGCAACGGCGGCCGCCACGATGCTCGCAACGAAGATCAGCTCCAGCGGCCAGTGCAGGTGCAGGGCGATCAGCGCCGAGATGTAGGCGCCGATGGCCATGAACGCGCCGTGCCCGATCGAGACCTGGCCGCTCAGCCCGATCAGGTAGGTCAGCCCGGCGATCGCGGTCACATAGGCGGCCACCTCAGCGATCTGGAAATCCCGGAACGGGCTGAGCCGGACCGTGAGGACCAGCAGCACGACTGCGACGAGTACCGCGGCACCGGTGTGGCGGGCGAGGGTCATGGCTACACCTGCCGGGTTTCCGTCGAGGAGAACAGGCCGGACGGCCGGACCATCAGGACTATGACGAGCACTGCGAGGCCGAACAGCAATACCAGATCGGAGCCCAGGTAACCACCGGCGTAGCTGAGCACGACGCCGAGCATGAGGCCGCCGACGACGGCCCCGACCGGGCTCTCCAGCCCGCCGATGACGGCGGCGGTGAAGCCGAGCACGAAGATCGAGTCCATGCTGTTCGGGTAGAGGAACGTCTGCGGGGTGACGAGCACGCCCGCCAGCGCGCCGATCAGCCCGGCCAGCGCCCAGCCGAGCGTGAGCACCCGGCCGATCCTGACCCCGAGCAGCCGGGAGACGTTCGGGGCGAAGGCCGTGGCCCGCAGCCGCAGGCCGACGGCGGTGAACCGGAACAGCGCCGCGAGCAGCAGCGCCGCGGCGAGCACGGCGCCCGCGGTGAAGAGGTCGTTCCTGGAGATGCCGAGCGCGGTGGAGCCGAGCTTGAGCCCGACGATCGAGAACGCGGGCGGGAACGACCGGAACTGGCCGCCGTAGATGATGCCCGCCAGGCCCTCCAGGAAGATGAGCAGGCCGATGGTGACGATCACGGCGTTCAGCGGCGGCTTGTTCTCGACGGGCCGGATGACGGTCCGTTCCAGCACCGCGCCGAGCAGCAGGCCGGCCGCGAGCGCCGTGGCGAAGCCCTCCCAGTAGTTGCCCGTGTGGTTGGTGACGATCAGCGCCACGTAGGTGGTGAACATCGCCATGCCGCCCTGGGAATAATTCAGGATCCGGGTGCCGCGCCAGATCAGCACGAGCGACAAGGCGATCGCGGCGTAGATCATGCCGAACGCGATCCCGCCGAGGGTGAACTCCAGGAACTCCTGCATGTCCCGCCTTCCCGCCTTCGCGTTCGTGCCTTCGCTAGAAGCCCAGATAGTGACGACGGAGCCCGACGTCGGTGAGCATCTCGGCGGCCGTGGCCTCGGCGACGACCTTGCCGAGGTTGAGCACGATGCCCTGATCGGCGATGCTCAGCGCGCTGCGCGCGTTCTGCTCCACGAGCAGCACGGTCAGGCCGGCGTCATCGCGTAGCTTGCGCACCAGGTCCATCACCTGCGCGACGATCCTGGGCGCCAGGCCAAGCGAAGGCTCGTCCAGCAGCAGCACCCGCGGCCCGGCCATCAGCGCCCTGGCGATAACGAGGATCTGGCGCTCGCCGCCGGACAGGGTTCCCGCGGCGCTAGACCGGCGCTCGGCGAGTATCCCGAACCGCTGGTACGAGCCGGCCAGCGCGGTGGCCCGGCTGGTCTTCCCCCTGCGCAGCAGGCCGCCGAGGCGGAGGTTGTCCTCGACGGTCAGCTCGGTGATCACGCCCTGGCCCTCGGGCACGTGCGCGACCCCTGCCCGGGCGACCGCCTCCGGCGGGCGCCTGGCCAGGTTCACGCCGTCCACCGTGACCCGGCCCGCGCGCGGCCTGACCAGCCCGGTGATGGTGCGCAGCAACGTCGTCTTGCCGGCCCCGTTCGCGCCGAGCACGGCAGTAATGGTGGCGGGCTTCACCAGGATCGAGATACCGTCGAGAACCGGGGCGCCGCCGTAGCCGGCCACCAGGTGCTCGACGCCCAGCGCCGCGGCATCACTCATCTGCGGGCGCTCCTTCCTGGGCCTTACCGACCTCGACTCCCAGGTAGGCCGCGGTAACGGCCGGATCGGATTGCACCTGGGCCGGCGTGCCGCCGGCGATCACCTTGCCGAAATCCAGCACCGTGATCGTGTCGCAGACCGACATCATCAGGTCCATCCGGTGCTCGATTACCACGACCGACGCGTCGGCGACCAGCTTCTCGATCAGGTCGCCGAGCTCGGGAAGCTCGCTCTCGGACAGCCCGCTGGCCGGCTCGTCGAGCAGCAGCAGCCGGGGCCTGGCGACCACGGCGCGGGCCAGCGCGATCCGCTTGCGGACGCCGTACGCCAGGGTTCCCGGCAGGCTGTCGGCGTGGTCGGCCACGCCAACCAGGTCAAGCGCGTCCAGCGCGTGCTTCCTGAGCAGCCGCTCGTCCCGGTCCGACCAGGGCAGCCCGAGCATCCCCGACCAGAAACCGGCTCGCGCGTGGCAGGTCGCCCCGACCATGACGTTCTCCACCGCGGACAGCCCGTCGAAAAGGCCAACGCCCTGCAGTGTGCGGGCGATGCCGAGCCTGACCAGCCGGTGCGGCCGTAGCCTGGTGAGTTCGAGGCCGTCAAACCAGATCTGGCCGGAGTCAGCGCGGACCAGCCCGCAGAGCACGTTGAGCAGCGTCGTCTTGCCGGCCCCGTTCGGGCCGATGATCCCCGTGACCTGGCGCGGGGACGCGGTGAGCGACACGTCATCGAGCGCAGTCAGGCCGCCGAACCGCACCGTCACGCCCCGGACCTCCAGCGCCCCGGCTTCCGGAGCTCCGGACTTCGGTGCCGACGGCTGCACCCGCTCTCCCCCGGATGAACCACCATTCATCGGGCCAACCCTTGTTAGGAGGGGCGTAACTGCCGTCCAGTGAACTTAGATTCATCGCATCGTGGCGCGGTCGCAAGACCTAATGCGGCAGTCAGCCCGTTTCGTGGCCAAACCGAGACCAGGGTCTGGGGCCTACCCGCTGACGTGATCCCGCCAGGAGTGAGCCGGCCCGAAGCCAAGCACGCGCGCGGCGCGGTCGATGGAAAGCAGGGTGGCATTCCCGCTGATCTTGCCGCGCAGCTCGGTGCCGGGAAAGACCTCGCCCATCAGGTCCGCCGACGGGCGGGTCATCACGGTGTCCGCGGCGGCGATGATGAAGCTGGCGCTGCCGTCGACCGGAGCATCGAGCGCGAGCCTGCACGCCGCCGCGGCGTCGCGCTCGTCGATATAGCCCCACAGGTTCCACCTCCGCAGCTGCGGATCTGGCCAGTAGGACGGGAACTCCGAGTAGTCGCGCGGGCCCAGGATGTTGGAGAAGCGGAGTGCGACGAACGGCAGGCCGGACCACTGCGCGATGTGACCGGCGATCGTCTCGCTGGCCACTTTGGACAGCGCGTAGGTGCTGGTGGGCAGGGGATAGTGGTCCTCATCCACCGGGGCGTAGCGCGGTGGCTCGTCGAACGGTAGGCCAAGCGTGGTCTCGCTTGACGCCCAGACGACCCGGCCGAGGCGCAGCTGAGCCGCCGCCATGAACACGTTGAAGTTCATGGTCATGTTGGCGTTGAAGGTCGCTGCCGGGGTGCGGATGCCCGGTGCCGGGATGTTGGCCAGGTGGATCACCGCGTCGGCGCCCTGCAGCGCCTCCATCGCCTGACCGTAGTCGGTGAGGTCAGCCCGGAGCACCGGGATGCCGGGGTCTTCGGCCGCCGCCACCAGGTCGGTAGCGATGACCCAGTGGCCGTGCTCTATCAGGTCGGCCACCACCGCGCGGCCTGCCTTGCCGCTTGCCCCGGTAACGCAAATCCTCGCCATTCCCGTCTCCCGTCGGTCAGTCTCGCTCGTAGCGATACAGCTGACGGTAGCCAGCGGGGCTCAGTCGCGCGACGGGTCCGGCGCCCATGGCACGTACTCCCGGGCGTCCGCGGCAGCCGCGGCCCGTGCGGACGCGATCTGGTAGTCGCTGATCCCGCCTGTCTGCCACGGGCCGACCGACCCGGCCGTCACCGCGGCCGCGTCCTTGGGAACCAGGCCGATCTCCCGGCGGATGACCGGAAGCGGGCGGTCGGCCAGCGCGAACCAGTCGATGTCGAGGAAGTCGTGGCTGCCCTGGGTCAGGGCGCCACGGCGCATCGCATCGGCCAGCCGGGTCGCCATCCCGGAGGTGTGCAGGTGCCCGGCATCGGCCTCGAACAACCCGGCCCCAGCGGCGAGGTACCCGGTCTCGAACAGCGAGACCACCATCGCCAGCAGGCTGAACGCGCGCGGGTCGTCGTTGGCGCGCGCCATGAGCCCGAACACCTCGATCTCGTTCTCCAGCGCCGTGCCGTAACCGGCCAGCACGTGTGCCCAGTCGTGCTGCGCGAGCAGCGGCGGCGCGGACCCGGGCAGGCCGGGGAACGCGAAGCCGCGGTCGCGGTAGAAATCGGCGACCCCGCGCCCCAGCGTGCCGGACCTCGGCGGCATCCGGCGGGGTGAGCAGGACATCCACGGTCATTATCGTATTGGCCCCGCAGTGACTCACCGCCGCCGCTGTGACCGACGTCCATGGGCGCTGCAGCTAGGGCGCGGCGGCCTTCGACGGGTTCGCGGACGCGCTCGGGCTCGGCGAGATGGGCGCCGGCGCGGACACCGAAGGCGACGGCGACACCGATGGCGAGCGCGTCGGAGTGGGAGTCGGCGTGGGGGTCGGCGTGGGCGACCCTGTCCGGCTGTGCGACGGAGATGGGGATGTCCCGTGCGGCGTCGTGCTATGCGCGGGCCGGGAGTGCTGCGTCCCGGTGGCGTCGCCGATCGTCGTACCCACGTTGTGCCGCCCCCAGATCAGCGCGTCGAGTGGCTTCCCGGCGGCCACCTCGACCGCGGTGAGGCTGCCCAGCGTGAGGGCGAACACGCCGGCGGCCGCACCAGCATAGACCGGCCAGCGCCGCCGGGCGCCGCGCGCGGCGGCCTGCCCAGATGGCTCCCGGTCCGCGCCGTTGCCAGGACTCCCGTTGCCAGGATCCCCGTGGCCCGCGCTCGCGTGGCCCGCGCTCGCGTGGCCTGCGCTCAGGTGATCAGTGCCCACTTGATCAGCACCCAGGCCATGAGCACCCAGGCCATCAGCGCCGGTCCCCTGACTGTCAGCCGTATCTTGCGCGGCCGCCGCCTGGCCCGCGCGCTGCGGGCCCGGGAAGGTTGGGGAGTCAGCAAGCCCGGCGGCTTCAGCCGGCGGGCCGCTCCATCGCGTGGCTTCGCCGCCGACCGCCGGAAACGCCTCGGTCACCGGGGCGTCAGGCGACCATGGCCAGCTGCTGAGCTCACCAGCCGCGCGCCCCTGCTGCGCTGTCGCACCGGCGGCGTCGGCCCGCTCCCCCGCCGAGCCGGCCGATTCGCTCGTGTTACCAGCCGCATTGCCCGGTGCCAGGGCATGATCCCCGGCGGCCTGGGCCCGATCGCCCAGCGCCCGGCCGGTTTCACCGGCCCTGGCGGATTCACCGGCCCTGGCGGATTCACCGGTGCTGGCCGCTTGACCGGCGTTGGTGGCTTCACCGGGCCGCCGGCTTCGGTGTCCGGCCACGCCATTGAAGGTCGCAAGCGGCGCGATGACCACGGCCGCCGACCGCAGCCGCTCCTGGCTGCGTCCCAGGTAGTGCTTGTAAACGGCGGCCCCTGCGGTGCTCGCGACGCTCATCACGGCGACGCCGATGACGGTTCCGCCGACGCCCGCGTAGGACGCCGCGACGGCACCAGTCACGGCGGCGAGCATGCTGGCTATGACTTGGGTGGCGCTGAGTTCTATTCGGCGCCCGCTCATCCTTTCTCCTCCCGCTGACGGCCTTTCGCGGCAGCTGTTGTTGTGGCCCGGGGCCGAGACAGCCCAGCAACCGAGCCTACGTGGCAAGTCGAGCTGGCAAGCCAGGCATGCTGATCCCGCGGTCTCTGCTTGCCAGTCCTCGGCAGGTCATCCGTAGACTCGTTGATCAAATGGCGGGACCTAGCCGCGCGGGCCACCGCCGGCGCCGCCAGGATGAGCTGGCGCGACCCGCCGGAGAACGGGTCGCGTAGGTTGGCCGACGTGGCGCACTACAGCAGGCTTTCCAAGCTCATCATCGATGTCCCGCCGGCGGATCATGACCGCGAGCTTGCGTTCTGGCAAGCCGCCAGCGGGCAGCCGCTGGCCCAGTTCGACCGGCATCCCGAGTATCACGGTGCCCCGCTGCATGGCCAGGATTTCTGGCTGCTGATCCAGCGGCTCGACGGTGGCCAGGCCCGGATACACCTGGACATCCACACCGACGACCTGGCTGCCGAGTTGGACCGGCTGGAAGGACTCGGTGCAGAGCGAGTGCAGGAGGTGAACTCCTGGTGGGTGCTGCGGGATCCCGCTGGACTCCACTTCTGCGTGATACCAGACGCACCGGGGTCGCTGAACGACGACAACGCGCACCGCTGGGACTGACGCGTGCTGGCTTGCAGCCGGGCGGCGCACGGGCAGGCTGGCGCACGGCGGGCTGGCGTACAGCGGCTGGCGTACGGCCGATGAGTCGACCGCCTCGCTCGTGCCACGCCGACGTTGGCTGATCGCGGGCGCCTACCCGGTGGCAGCATATCTCGCCTACCTTGACGACCTTGGCGGCGTGGGGACGGGCCAGTGACCGGCTGCCCCGGATGCTTCCCGCCGTTACTCGTCATCGCCGCCGCGGCGGCCCTAGCGGTCATTCTGGCCCGGTAGTCATGAGGGCGAAATCGCGGACGCGGCCAGCACGGCCCCGAGCGCCGCCTGCGGTGCGGGCACCAGCGAGCCGCCTCCCGCGGCGAGCGCGATCAGCGCCATGGCCACGACCCTTGCCCGCCGCAGCACCGGCCGCCCGGCGGTCCCCGTCCCGGATGACATCGTTCCCGTCCCCTCAGCGCGGCCGGCCGTCACAATCGGAGGCCGTCGCCTCACGCTGAGTGAGCATACAGATACGCTTGCTGGGCACGCGCGGGAGCTTGCCGCCAGAAACGGCCGGAACGGCGCGGGATCGCCGGGCAAAGCAGAGCAGATACGGCAGCCGCGTTACGGTCAGGGCATGAGCAGCGAGCCCGATGTCCTGGTGATCGGGGCCGGCGTGTCCGGCCTGACTACCGCCGTCTGCCTGGCCGAGGCGGGTGCCACGGTAACCATCACCGCAGCCGCGCCGCCCGGGCAGACCACGTCAGCCGCGGCCGGTGCGATCTGGGGACCGCACCTCGTCCAGGTCGACAACCAGGCAGCCAGGTGGGCCGACGTCACCCTCGCCCGCCTGCTCGACCTCACCGCCGAACCAGCGGCCGCGGTACGCACCCTCACCGGCTGCCTGGCGTCCCGCAGGCAGGAAGACGCGCCGGCGTGGGTGGCCGGCCTCGACGGCTTCCGGCCGCGTGCCAGCCAGGAGCTGCCGGCCGGATTCGCGGCCGGCTGGAATTTCAGGGCTCCAGTGGTCACCATGCCGGTGTACCTGGGCTACCTCCTGGCCAGGTTCCGCGACGCCGGCGGCCAGTCCGAGACCGGCGACCGTGAATTCGGCTCCATGGCCGAGGCGTTCGACTACACCAGCGCCAAGGTGATCGTCAACTGCGCGGGCATGGGCGCCAGAAACCTCGTTCCAGATCTTGAATTGATGCCGGTGCGCGGACAGGTAGTTGTGGCAGCCAACCCCGGGATCACGGACTTCTTCATCGGGCTCGGCGACGAGTCGGCCGACCTGACCTATCTCTTCCCGCACGGTGACACGGTCGTCCTCGGCGGCACCGAAGGCCGCGGCGACTGGAGCCTCGAACCCGACCCGGCCACGGCCGACCGCATCCTGCGCGACTGCGCTGAGATCGAGCCGAGCCTGCGCGGCGCCCGCGTCGTCACGCACCGGGTCGGGCTCAGGCCGGTGCGGCCCGCGGTCCGGCTCGAAGCCGAGGAATTGCCCGGCGGGCCGACGGTCGTGCACAACTACGGGCACGGCGGGGCGGGCGTCTCGCTGTCCTGGGGCTGCGCCGCGGACGCCGCAGAACTCGCGCTCGCCGCCCTCGGCCTGGCGCCCCGCGACACCCAGCCGACCAGCCGCTAGCGGCCGGGCAGCGGCGAGTCTCCTAGGGTGAGGGCATGAAGATCGGTTTCGGCGCCCCCGTGTCGGGCGCGTGGGCAACCCCGCAGAACCTGGCCGGCTTCGCCGTCCGCGCCGAGCAGGCGGGCTACGCGTCGCTCTGGTCGTTCCAGCGGCTGATCGTCCCGGCGGAATCGGCCATGGAGCCGGTGTACCGCAGCGTCCTGGACCCGTATGCCGCGCTCACCTTCGCGGCCGCCGTGACCAGCAGGATCCGGCTCGGCACGGCGGTCGTCAACCTGCCGTTCGTGTCCCCCGCCTATCTCGCCAAGCAGGCCGCTTCGCTCGACGTGCTCTCCGCCGGACGCCATGACGTGGGCCTGGGCATCGGCTGGATGCCGGAGGAGTTCGCCGCGACCGGCGCCGACATGGCCCGTCGCGGCGCCAGGACCGCCGAGTATGTCTCGGTCCTGCGTAACCTGTGGACCCGCGACATCAGCGAGTTCAGCGGCGAGTTCTTTTGCGTGCCCCGCGGCCGGATGGCGCCCAAGCCGGTGCAGCCGGGCGGCCCGCCGGTGCTGCTCGGCGGGATGGCCAGGCCCGCGCTTGAGCGGATCGGCCGGATCGCGGACGGCTGGCTGACCTCCAGCCGGACCGACCTGTCCAGGATCGGCGACGGGATCAGCGTGGTCCGCGAGTCCGCCGAGGCGGCCGGCCGCGATCCGGCCACGCTCCGGATCATCTGCCGCGGCGTGGTCCGCGCGGGCGCCGAGGCGCAGGCTCCGGACGGCAGCGGGCGGCTGCTGCTCTCCGGGACCGCTGATCAGATCCGCGAGGATACTGCCTGGCTTTCTGAACGAGGGGTAACGGAGCTGTTCTACGACCTCAACTGGGATCCGCTGGTGGGAGCCCCGGATATCGATCCGGCGTCGGCCGCCGCGAGGGCAGGCGAACTGCTGGAGGCACTAGCGCCGACCGGGGCCTGAATCCTGGCCTAACGGAGCCTGGCTGGCAGCCCGACGCCCTCCCGGTGCGCGATCGCGGCCGCCTCGGTCCGGCTGGCCGCGCCGAGCTTGCCGAGGATGTTGGACACGTGCACGCTAGCCGTCTTGGGGGCGATGAAAAGCTCGGCGGCGATCTCCCTGTTGCTCCGGCCGGCCGCCAGCAGCCGCAGCACTTCCCGCTCGCGGGCGGTCAGCCCGGCCAGCGGGCTGGCGAACGGCCCGCTGCCCTGCCCCGTGGCCGCCCCGCCAGCTCCGCCGGTCCCGCTGGACCCGTCCAGCATGCCGGTCCGCAGCCGGGCGCGGCGGGCAAGGTCGTTGAGCGCGGCGCGGAGTGGCTCCGCACCAAGCCGGTCGGCGACCTCGAATGCCAGCCGCCATTCCTGCTGCGCCTCATCCCGCCGGCCTGCCTCGGCCAGCGCCTCGGCCAGCCGCCAGCGAGACCGCGCGCCCTCGTACACGAAGCCGGGCCCGAACGCCGCCACTACCGCCCGCCAGGCATCAGGGTCGTTGTCGTCCTGCGCGCGGCGCCATTCGGCCTCGGCGCGGGCCAGCCACGCTCGCCCTTCCACCCCGAGCACGAACGCGGGCCGGCGGCGGTACGCCGCGCCCTCGCGGGCGGCCTCGACCATCTCGCGCGCCGCCTCGACCGCCGCCGCCGCGCGCACCGCGTCGCCCGCCGCCCTGGCCCGGCTCGCGATGTCAGCCTGGGCGCTCACGCCCACTGCGGCTACCCGGATGGTCGGCGGGCTGTAGCCGCCCACGTACTCCACCTGCGACTGGACGATCTCGGCCGCTTCCCTGGCCGCCCGCTCGGCGTCGCCCTTCCACAGCGCGTGCTCGGCCAGCAGCCCGCGGGAGATGTAAGCGCCGAAGCCGTCGGCCGGCCAGAACGGCCGCAGCCAGGCCCGGCGGTCGGCAACCTTCGGACTGCCGCGGGCGACATCGATGAACAGCGCCATCGCCGACAGCCGGGCCTCGGCGACGCTGGTGACCCGGACCACGAAGCCGTCGGCCACCTGCTGCGCGTGGTCCCAGCTGCCGTCCGCGTAATGCGCCAGGTAGTGGGTGTACTGCAGGTCAAGGCCGTACGGCGCCAGGCCGAGGCCCGCTTCTTCTGCGAGCTGGATGCCCTGGTGCGCGGTCTTGCTCGCGTCCGGCAGGTCGCCGGTCTCCAGGTAGATCCTGGCCAGCTGGAAAGCGGCCCGCAGCTGGACGCCCAGCACCCCGGCGTCGAGTGCCTGCCGGTGCGCCATGGTGAAAAGGCTGATGGCTTCCTTGGTCTTGCCTGCCCGCTCTTCGAGCAGCCCGAGCGTGACCAGCGCGTCTGCCTCCACCCAGGGCGCTGCGGCGATCCGGGCGGCCTCCCGCGCCTGCTCGGCCTTGGCGCGGGCCGGGCCTTCGTCCTGGACGATGTAGAGCAGGGTCTGCGCGTGCGTCGCCAGTGCGCGGGCCCGCTCCCAGCGCGGCGGATCCTCGGGCAGCACGTTGACCGCGGCCTCCGCGGCCTCCGCCGCGGGGGCCACTTCCTCGGTCTCCAGCAGGAAGTACGCCAGCCGTTCGGCTACCCGGTTGACGAGCACCGGATCGGCCTCGACGTCGAGATATCCGTACAGCCGGCGCAGCTGATGGACAGCCCGCGCGACCTCACCGCTTGCGGCCGTGTTCTTGGCCGAGTCGAAGGCCAGCCAGCCCCGGTCGATCCCGGCCAGCTTCTCCGGGTCGTTCACCCGGTCCCAGAGCGCCAGCGCCTGGTCGAAATGCCGGTGTGCCTCGGCGGGCGCGGCGAGCCGCTCGGCCTCCTTGCCCGCCCGCACGGAGGCGGCAAACGCGCCGGGAATGTCGTGGCTGGCCAGGTAGTGATGGGCGAGCTCGGCCGCGGAGCCGGGCACGGCGGCGAGCCGCGCCTCGTCGGCGAGCAGTTCGGCCAGCCGCGCGTGCAGCCGGGTCCGCTCGCCGGGCAGCAGGTCAGCGTAGACGGCCTCGCGGATCAGCGCGTGCCGGAACGCGTACCCCTGGTCGCCGTCGGGGATCAGCAGCTGGTTCGCGACGGACTCCCTGAGCCCCTCCTCGTAGTCGGGTGCGGCCAGGCCAGACGCCTGCCTGACGATGTCGTCGTCCATCCGCCGCCCGGCCACCGCCGCCGCGCGCAGCACCTGCTGGGCCGGCGCCGAGAGCCGCTCGACCCGCGCGATCAGCAGCCCGGCGACCCCGGCCGGCAGCTCGCAGCCGTCATCCGACGCGGCCAGCAGCTCCTCGGCGTAGTAGGCATTGCCCTCGGCGCGCCTGATGATCTCATCGACGGCCGCCGCCTCCAGCCGCCGGCCGGCCAGCGTCGTCAGGTACTCGGCCATGGCAGCCGCACCGAGCGGCCCGAGCTCGACCGCGGTCACGCTCGGCAGCCTGAGCAGCTCGCCGATCACGCTGCGCAGCGGATGGCTCCGGTGCAGGTCGTCGGTCCGGTAGGTGGCGATGATCGCAATCCGCTCGCGGTGCAGCACCCGGCTGAGGAACGTCAGCAGGTCGCGGGTGGAGCGGTCGGCCCAGTGCAGGTCCTCCAGGATCAGCAGCACCGGCCGGTCGGCGGCGATCTCGGCGAGCATCCCCAGGACCGCGCCGAACAGCTGCTGCTGCGCCATCCCCGGCAGGTCCGCGCCGGGCTGGTCGGCACTGCCCCGGTCCGGCAGCAGCCGGCCGAGGACCGGGCGCGCGGCCAGTGCCTCGAGCAGCCCGGGCGCCGTCATCGGGCCGGTCGTCGCGTTCCGCAGGGCGTCCGCCAGCGGGAGGTACGGCACGCTGTCGCCAAGCTCCGCGCAGCGGCCGGAGAGCACGGTCACGTCACGCTCGGCCGCCCGCGCGGCCAGCTCGGCGATCAGCCGGGTCTTGCCGATGCCCGCGTCGCCGCTGACCAGCGCCACGATGGGCTCGCCGGCGGCGGCCTGGTCGAGCAGGGCCACCAGCCTGCCCAGCTCGCGCTCCCTGCCGATTAGCTGCCTGCCAGAAACCTGTAGCACGTCTCCAGTATCCCAGCTGGATCAGACATTTCCGGCCGCGACCGCCGCCCCGCCCCTAAGCCCCCAGCTGAACCTACGTTTCCCGGGTCCGGATCGGCCAGCCGGGGTAAGCCCGGGTCAGTCGATGTCGAATTCCCCGTCGCGGACGCCGGCGGTGAACGCCTCCCATTCCGCGGGCGTGAAGATCAGCTGGCCCGCCTCCGGGTTCTTGCTGTCCCGCACGACGATCACGTGGTCGCTGCCTTCCTTGGAGCCAGGCATCACCGCGACCTCGACGCAGGAGTTCCCGTCGCTGCCCGAGTAACTCGCCTTGCGCCAGCTGGCGCCCGTCAGGTCCATGTCCCCATCACCTTCGTGATCAGCTCGGCCGGCGCCCCCGCGGGAGCGCCCACGCTCTGAGTATGTCCCAGCACAGGAATGGCGGCGCGGATCCATCCGGCGATGCGCGGCGGATGGACCTGCACGCCAGGCCGATGGCTTCCCACCTGTCACCGTGGGTAGGTAGTTAGCGACTTAAAGTTAGACAACCCTTGGTGGTGACCAGATGAGCGGTGCCGTGGTGCGGGACGGCGCGCGGATCTTGCTCGTCGAGGATGACGAGCTCAACCGGGCCCTGGTGCGCGCCATAGTGTCCCGCTGCGCCGAGCCGGAGCTGCGGGGCGCGCAGCTGGTCGAGGCCGGTGACCTGGCGCAGGCACGGGCCGCGATCGAAGACGCGCCCGTCGACGTGATGCTGCTGGACATGGGGCTGCCCGACGGCAGCGGGCTTGACCTCGCCGCGGAGCTCAGGGACTCGCCTCGCGGGCGGGCGCCCGCCATCGTCGCGGTCACCGGCAACTCGGCCGCGGCGCAGGCGGACGCGGCGATGGCGGCCGGCTGCCAGGCGGTGCTCGCGAAACCGTATGCCGCGGCTGACCTGCGGGCACTGCTGGCGTCCCTGCTGCGCCGCGACCGGGCAGCGCCGGATCAGTTACTCGTTCCACATGCTCGCCGGTGAGCGAGTCCAGCGACCCGGTCGGCTCGTCGGCGAACAGGACCTCGGGCCGGGCGACCAGGCCGCGGGCCAGCGCGACCCGCTGGGCCTCGCCGCCGGACAGCTCCCCGGACCTGCGCTGCTCCAGCCCGTCCAGGCCCAGCCGTCCGAACCACGGCCGGGCATCGGCCAGCGCCGCTGCCCGGCGCGCGCCGTCCAGCAGCAGCGGCAGGGCGACATTCTCCTCGGCGGTCAGCTCGGGGACGAGCTGGCCGAACTGGAACACGAACCCGAACCGGTCCCGCCGCAGCGCGCTGCGCTCGGTCTCGCCCATCGTGTCCACCCGGCGGCCGTCAAACCAGATTTCTCCGGCGTCCGGCGTGAGGATGCCGGCCAGGCAGTGCAGCAGCGTCGACTTGCCTGACCCGCTCGGGCCCATCACAGCCAGGATTTCCCCGGCGGTCACCGACACGCTGGCACCGCGCAGCGCCGGGGTCTGGCCGGATACTGGCGTTTGCCAGCGAACCGGCCGTGGCACGATCGGGTGATGGCTCCCGATCGTGACATCGCGGCTTACCTGTATCGGCTGGGCACCGCAACGGTTCCAGCCGAGCTGTTGAAGTGTCCGGGCCGGGGTTTGCGGGCGTGCGTCAGTGTGCTCCCTTGCCCCTGATAGCTGCCAGGTCTTGCGAGCGGTCGGGCGGGTC
>WNFZ01000859.1_pt1 | contig 38797 bp, 30 predicted proteins | sample 5400081 | NCBI WGS metagenome assembly WNFZ01 (sample SAMN13153365, study PRJNA577476) | soil metagenome | isolation source: 80 cm soil or saprolite under grassland replicate 1 | place: USA:California | collected 2016-06-15
GTGCGGATCATCCCGTCGGCGGTCAACCGAATGCGGCTGCAATGGCCGCAGAAGGGCTGTGTGACGGGGTTGATGAAGCCGATTTCGCCCGGCGCGCCGTCGGCGAATCGCCACCGCCTCGCCGTCTCGCTCAGGTTTTCCGATTTGACTCGTTCGAGCGGGTAGACCGCGTCAATCCGCCTTCTCAACTCATCGCCCGGAACGACCATTTCGCGCCGCCAGATTTTGCCGTTGTCGAGCGGCATGAATTCGATGAAGCGGACGCTCACGCCCTTCTCGCGCGCGAACTCGGCGAAGCGGACCGCCTGGTCGTCGTTGATGCCGCGAATCGCCACGCAATTGATCTTGACCGGGCGCAGGCCGGCTTCGATCGCGGCGTCAATGCCGTCCAACACTTGCGGCAATTCGTTGCGGCCCGTGAGCAGCGCGAAGCGGTCCGGCGTCAGCGAGTCGAGACTGACCGTGATGCGTTGCAATCCCGCGTCTTTGAGCCCCTTCGCGCGGCCACGCAGGAAATGCGCGTTGGTGGTCATCGCCAGGTCCTCGACGGCTTCGATTTTGGCCAGGCGCTCGATCAGGCTTTCCAGATCGCGTCGCAGCATCGGCTCGCCGCCAGTCACGCGCAATTTGTCGATCCCGAGGCCGACGAAAATCTCCGCCAGATGAATGATCTCTTCGTAGGTCAGGATCTCCGGCTTGGGCTTCCACTCCATAGCCTCTTCGGGCATGCAGTAGAAGCAGCGGAAATTGCAGCGGTCAGTGATCGAAATGCGCAGATCGCGGATGGCGCGGCCGTAAGTGTCTTTAAGCAATATTGGCGCTGTCGCTGTTTCCATAACTTCAAGGTGTATTTAGTCTTGTCTTTATCTTTCCTGGCCACGTATTCTATCAGCGATAACCTTTAAAGTCAGTTCCCCGTAAATTCGCACACCAATCGAAGGAGACCAGTTTGCTCAAATCACAATCTTCTCCGCTCAGGCTGTTTCTTGCGGCGACAATCTTGGCGTTGATCGCCGCAGCCGCTCGCGCGCAAGACCCGTTCGAAATCCAGGTGTACGAATATGAGACCGTGCCCAAAGGCATGTGGAATCTCGAAACGCATATCAACTACATCGGCAAAGGAACTAAGTCTTTCGAAGGCCCGGTCGCCCCGACCAACAATCAATTCCACCTGACTTACGAATTGACTCGAGGAATCACCGATTATTTTGAGACGGCCGCTTACCTGGTGTTGGCGCATCGGCCCGGCGCCGGATATGAATACGTCGCCTGGCGCATTCGCCCGCGAGTGCGATTGCCCCAATCGTGGGGGCTGCCGTTCGACGTCAGCATCAGCGGCGAAGTCGGCTTTCCGCGCAAGCAGTACGAAGAGAATTCCACGACGCTCGAAATCCGCCCGATCATTGAAAAGAAACTCGGCCGGTTTCAGATAGATCTCAACCCGGTCATCGGGCGCGCACTGCGCGGGCCGGGCACGAATGAGGGGTGGGATTTCGAGCCGGGCGTGCGGCTGGGTTATGAATTGAATCGGCGGTTGGATTTGAGTCTCGAGTATTACGGCTCGGTCGGGCCGCTGGGCGACCTGCTGCCGACTGACGAACAGGTCCATCAGATTTTCCCAGGAGGCGATCTGAAATTCGGCGAGAACGTCGTGGTCAATTTCGGCGTCGGGTTCGGAGCGACGGATGCGGGCAATCGGCTCGTATATAAAATGCGCATCGGCTACCTGTTCGGAAAGAAGAAATGATCTGGCGAGTTCGCTGTCACGATTTGTACTTCCTGTCCTCTGACTGAAAATTGCCGCTATTGGCGCGATAATAGCCCTAGGCTCTCGCGTGGCAAAATCGGCGCAAAACCATCGCCGAAGAAGTAAAATGTAACCGCCACCCCGAGCGACTTTATTTATGGCGCAAACACTTGAATCAAACCTAATCGCTCAGTTGCGTGAGATCACAGGCCGTGACGGTGTAGCCGTTGGCGAAGACGAACTGCTGGTCTACGAATGCGACGCGATGACGACGCACAGGGCGCGGCCGCTGGCCGTCGTCTTCCCGCGCTCGACCGAACAGGTTTCGCGTGTGGTCGGGCTTCTCCACGAAAACCGCATCCCGTTCGGGCCTCGCGGCGCTGGCACGGGATTGAGTTCCGGCGCGATCGCCACCGGCTGCGAAAAAGGGGACCGCGCCGTGGTCATCGAGATGGCGCGGATGAATCGCATCCTCGAAATCGATTACGCCAACCGCCGCGCCGTCGTGCAGCCGGGCGTGATCAACGTCAAACTGTCGCAGGCGGTCGCCGCGCGCGGTTACCATTACGCGCCAGACCCTTCGTCGCAGACCTCGTGTACGATCGGCGGCAATGTGGCGGAAAACGCCGGCGGGCCGCATTGCCTGAAATACGGCTCGACCACGAATCACATCCTCGGCCTGGAAGTCGTGTTGCCGACCGGCGAGGTGATCGATCTCGGCGGCGGGGGGGCGGACGTCGCGGGATATGACCTGCTGGGAGCTTTTGTCGGCAGCGAAGGCACGTTCGGCGTCGCGACCAAAATCACGGTCAGGTTGACGCGCACGCCTCAAATGGTCATCACTCTGCTCGCCGACTTTATGGACATTAATGACGCCAGCCGCGCCGTCTCAGCCATAATCGCAGCCGGAATGCTGCCGGCCGCGCTGGAGATGATCGACAAGGTGACGATCAACGCCGTCGAAGACTCTGTCTACGCCGCAGGCTATCCGCGCGACGCGGCGGCCTGTCTGATCGTCGAACTCGACGGCCCGCGAGCGGGACTGCAAACCCAGGCTAAACGGGCGGCTGAAATCTGCTTCCGACACAACGCGCGGACCGTGCGCGAAGCCAGCGACGAGACCGAGCGCAAAAAGCTGTGGGCCGGGCGCAAAGGGGCTTTCGGCGCGTTGGGGCGCGTCAGTCCCGATCTGCTGGTGCAGGACGCCGTCGTGCCCAGGACGAAATTGCCCGACATTCTGGCCAAAATTTACCTCATCGGCGCGAAGCACAACCTGCGCCTCTCGACCGTCTTTCACGCGGGCGACGGCAACCTCCATCCGAATCTGAATTACGACGGGCGAGACGCCGACGAGGTCGCGCGCGTCCACGCCGCGAGCAAGGAGATCATGAAATTGTGCGTCGATGCGGGCGGCTCGATCACCGGCGAACACGGCGTCGGCGTGGACAAGATCGAATACATGCCGATGATCTTCGACCAGGCCTCGCTCGACGCGATGCTAGCGGTCAAGGACGTCTTCAATCCGCTGGGGTTGTGCAATCCCGGAAAGGCCGTTCCCGCCCAGCGCATGTGCCGCGAATATCGCAAAGGATTGAACTTTGAGCTAAGCTAAAACGGTATTCGCCCCTCGAACATTCCCCAGGAGATTCAGAATGAAAAGGTTCCTCATGTTGATTTTCCCCAGGACGCCGGAGGTGAGATTTAGTCACTTTTCAATCCTTCCGCTGATTCTGTCTTTCTCTATCGTCGCCTCGGCGCAGGATCAGAGTTCCGCGAACGAATCGCCCGAGGCGATGAGACAACAGGTCGAGCGCATGCAGCGGCGCCTGCAGGATTGGCCGCAGCTCAACCGCTACAAAGAGGCCAACGCCAAGGTCCCCGCTTCTGACAAGGGCGAAAGCCGCGTGGTCTTTATGGGCGATTCGATCACCGACGGTTGGAAGCTGGACGAATACTTCCCCGGCAAGCCTTACATCAACCGTGGCATCAGCGGTCAGACCACGCCGCAGATGCTGATCCGATTCCGTCCCGACGTGGTCGCGCTGAAACCACGCGCCGTATTGATACTCGCCGGGACGAACGACATCGCCGGCAACACCGGCCCGATGACGTTGGAGATGATCGAAAACAATTACGCCTCGATGGCCGATCTGGCGAGGGCCAACGGAATAAAGGTCATCTTCGCCTCGGTGCTTCCGATTCACGATTACGGCAAGACGAAAGTCTCCGAACGCCGCCCGCCCGAACAGATCCTCAAACTCAATGAATGGTTGAAGGGCTATTGCAAAGCCAAGGGGCACATCTACCTGGACTATTTCGGCAAGATGGTCGATGACAAAGGGATGCTCAAAGCGGAGCTGGCCAACGACGGCTTGCACCCGAACGCCGAAGGTTACAAGATCATGGCGCCGCTGGCCGATAGCGCGATCCGGCAGGCGCTGATTAAGAAATGAGAGCGAGGGAGCGGGAGAGCGCGAGAGCGGGAGAAAGAGAGATGTTGAGCAATTGCTCCCATTTTCTCCCGCTCTCTCGCTCCCTCACTCCTTCGCTCTCCCGCTCCCTCGCTCTCTCACTCTTATGCACAAGATCACGGTCATTCGCGGGGACGGCGTCGGGCCTGAAATCTGCGACGCCGCGATTCGGGTCATCGAAGGCGCCGGCGTCGACTGCGAGTGGGACTTCGCGCTCGTCGGCCGCGACGCCGAAAAGCAATATGGCGCGCCGCTGCCCGGCGAGACTCTCGAGAAAGTTCGCGCCAGCCGCGTTGTCCTGAAAGGCCCTGTCATTATCGAGAAGATGGGCGACAAAGTGGTCATCTCGCGCGAAGACCACACACAGCGGGTCTATTCGAACGTCAACACGGCTCTGCGGCTGGAACTCGGCGCTTACGTCAACGTCCGCCCGCTGCGCGCTTTCGAGGGCGTGCGATCGCATGCGCCAAAGCTGGATGTGGTGGTCATCAGAGAGTTGACGGAGGATTTGTACAGCGGGTACGAGCACAGCGTCGGCGAAGACGCCGCCGAAGCGATCAAAATCACCACCCGCCGGGCCTCCGAACGCGCCGCGCGATTCGCTTTTGAATACGCCGCCGCGCGATGGCGACGGCGGTTGAGCGTCATTCACAAGGCCAACGTGCTCCAACTGACCGACGGATTGTTCTTGCGCGCGGCCCGCGACGTCGCCCGCGAATATCCGAGGATTAAATGCGATGACGCCATGATCGATTCGTGCGTCTATCAACTTGCCTGCAAGCCCGAAGGCTGGGACGTATTATTCATGCCGAACCAGTACGGTGACATCGTATCGGATTTGTGCGCCGGACTGGTCGGCAGCTTCGGCCTCGCGCCGGGCGCGAGCTTCGGCGACGACATGGCGATCTTCGAGGCCGCGCACGGCGCCGCGCTCGACCTGGCCGGACAGAACAAAGTCAATCCGGCGGCGATGATCCTGTGCGGGGCTATGATGCTGGAACGCCTGGGCGAGATCGAGGCCGCGCAGCGCGTCCGCGACGCAGTCAAAGCCGTCATCAAAGAAGGCCGCGCGGTCACGCCGGACCTGGGCGGCAACGCGAAAACGACGGCGATGACTAATGTCATTATCGATCACCTGTAATACGACGATTTGCGCGTATGTGACAAAAGGTTACACAAAGTTTTGTCAGGAGAGTCGCCGGTAATCGAACAAGTTTGCTTTTAGCCTTCGTTCATTGTCTCTGGAACCAACGCTAACTCAACGACCCCCGCAGATGTAAGATGACCGTAAGATGAAAGAACAGCATTTCGATCTAGTGGGCGTCGGCTCGATGGTCGTCGATTTGATCTACCGCACGCCTCGCCTCATCAGCGGAGAAGAGAAAATCAAGCTCCGCCAATACGACTCCGGCGGCGAGACCGTTAAGATGCTGGTCGGCGGCGTGACGCTCAACCACCTTTCGTGGGCAAGTCTGCTCGGTCTGCGCGTGGGAATTTTTGGCAAGCAGGGCGACGACGAGTACGGGCGCTTCTTGCGCGCGGGGATGGATCGCCACCGCATCGACAAACACATCACGCTCGACGGCTCGGCCTCGTCGTCGGCGCACATCTTCGTCGATCCCGAAGGCAGGCGCGGGATCTATATGAGTCCGGCGGCGACGAGCGAGACGACCGGCGAATACCTGCGGGCCAGGCACGCCGATTACATTCGCCGTTCGCGCATGCTCTCGACGGAGATTTCGCAACTGCCGCTCGACGCGGTGGTCGCGGCGCTGGAGATCGCGCGCGCGGCGGGCGCGACGACCGCGCTCGACGTAGACATTCCGCGCGGCGACGCGATCAAGACTTTGGGAAGCGCGGAAGACTTCGAGCGCGCGCTGAAGCTGGCCGATTATCTGAAGCCGTCGAAGGCGGCGGCGTCCGAAATAGTCGACGAAAACGACGCGCTGCGGGCCGCCCGAATCCTGCGCGAGAAGTACGGCGCTCGCGCGGTCGTCATCACGGACGGAGAGGCCGGCTGCGCGATCGCTTCCGACGAATTGACCGCGCGCGCGCCCGCTTACCCGATCAAAACGATCGATTCGACCGGCGCCGGCGACGCCTTTTTCGGCGGAATGATCGCGGGCTTGAATTACGGCTTGAAGTGGAAAGACGCGCTGAAGCTGGCCAACGCCTGCGGCGCGGCCTGTTGTGAAATCCTCGGCGCGACCCCCGACCTGGCCGAAAGCCGGTCGCGCGTGTTCGAACTTTACGAAGGCGCGCCGTTCGACGCGGCCGCGTTTGAATCGGCGCCGAGCGACCCGGACGCCTCTTCAATCTCTCCGTACCGGAGCGCCGTTCCGATCTTCCTCGACATCGCCATCGAAGAACTCGGCAAGCTCCGCGCGAAGATGGGCGACGAAAACTATTTCAAGCGCGCCGCCGACCTGATCGCGCGGATCGAGTCGCGCGGCGGGCGCATCCACGTCACCGGCATAGGCAAACCTGAATATGTCGCTGGATATGTGGCGGCGTTGTTTTCGAGCACCGGCGCGCCGGCCTACTTTCTGCACGGCACCGAATGCGTCCACGGCAGCGCGGGTCAGGTCGTCCCCGGCGACCTGGTGATCGCCATCTCGAACAGCGGCGAGACCGTCGAGATGAAAGCCGCGATCACTGCGCTCAAACGCAACGGCGCGTTGATACTGGGCGTTTCCGGCAACCCGGATTCCTGGCTGGCCAAGGTCAGCGATGAATTCCTCTACGCCGGAGTCGAGCGCGAAGGCAGCCCGCTCAATTTCGAACCGCGCGCCAGCATCCTGGCCGAAATTTACGCGCTGGCCGCTTTGAGCATCGAACTGCAAGCGCGCAAAAACATCACGCGGACGCATTACAACTCCTGGCATCCGGGCGGGATCATTGGCAACGTGACTTCGGATTAGCCAAATGTTTGATGCGCGAACTCCGATTTTAGCTTTCATTGGCGCATTGGCGCATTCGGTTTAACTGAAGCGTGCGCATAAATCGGATCGGCGAAGCCTTTGGAGTGCGGGCGCTCGGGACCGCTTTGGTAGTCAACTTCGATACCCTGTCAATGATGGAAAGGAAGCCCACTGCATTTTCTGTCCCGGAAGTCTGTAGAATCTGGAGTTGACTACCAAAGCGGTCCCGAGCGCCCGCACTCCAAAGGCTGTCGCCATTTCATGTCGCGCGGCAAGCCTCAACCAGTCCGCTTCAGCTTGCCGGTCTTCTTCGCCCATCGTTCGACGTGTCCGAATACCCACAATCCCGCGGGAACCATCACCACTCCCATCAGCGTCAGCATCAACAATTCTGGCGCGACCTCCGAGATCGGAGCGCCGACCAATTGCCCTTGCCCCGATCCGAGGCCCATCAGTTTGCGGCAGGCGGACAGCGAATAGGTCGCGGGCGAAAGCTTCGCGAAAGGCTGCAACCAACCGGGCAATATCTCCACCGGATAATAAACGCCCGAGACCAGCAGCAGGCAGCCTTGAAAGATGTTCGTCGCCTCGGCTCCGCGCTCCGGGCTGAACACCGGCAAGACCGCGGCCATCAATCCCAGGCCGATGAACGCGAAGCTGCTGACCAGGAGCACGATCAGTATGCCCAGCAGGTTCGCGCGCGAAAGGTCGAGCTTGATGAAGAGGGCCAAACCGCTGATCACGACGGCCAGCCGTAAGATGCTGTAGATCGCCGCGAAAAGACTCACGCCGAACAGGTGTATCAGGCGCGACACCGGCGCCATGAACGTGTATTCGAGCGTACCTTCCCATCGCTCGTAGGCGATCGAACTGGCGATCTCGTTGAAGAGCACCGAGAGAAAGCTCCACAGCAGCACGCCGACTATCAACGTCAACGTCAACTGCTCGTCCTTAGCGGCCACGCCGATCAGCGCAATGGTCGCCGAATTGACCATCGCGTAAAAAGTGAAGACCACGACCCAGCCCAGGTAGCGCTTCGTCAGGCTGAAATCCCGAAAGACGAAAGCCATCAATTGGCGTCCGGGAGTGATCATCGGTTTTCGTTCCGCAATCATACTTTTCCTCCTCCTTCATCGCCGGTCAGCGACTCGCCCGTCATCTTGATGAAAGCGTCTTCGAGCGTCGCGGTTTGGGCTTGCCGTTTCAATTCCTCCGAAGCGCCTTCGGCGACGAGTTGGCCGTGGGCGAGAAATCCTATGCGCGCGCACAGCCGCTCGGCCTCGTTCATGTCGTGCGTGGTCAGCAGGATCGTCGTGCCCTCTTCTTCGCGAAGCTCTTCGAGGAACCGCTGAACGTCGCGGCGGCTCTTCGGGTCGAGCCCCGTCGTCGGCTCGTCGAGCAGCAGCATCGGCGGATTGATCATCAACGCGCGGGCGATCGAGACCTTCTGCTGCATCCCCCGGCTCATCTCTTCGAGCGGGTCGGAAAACCGCCGCGACTCGATGCCCAGCCGTTCGAGGATTTCGAACGCGCGCTTCTCGGCCTGCTTCGGCTCGAGGCCGTAAAGATAGGCCGAGTAGAGCAGGTTCTCGCGCGCCGACAGTTTCTTGTAGAACGCGGCGTCGACGCTCACGCGCCCGATCTTCCAGCGCACGGCGCTCTCTTCGTCCGGGAGCCTGTGCCCCATCAAACGCACTTCGCCATGATCGGGAATGAGCAGCGTCGAAAGGATCCGAATCAGCGTCGATTTGCCCGAACCGTTCGGCCCCAGCAGCCCGTAAGTCTCGCCATGCGCGACCTCGAACGACACGTCTTTCACGGCCCACTGTTCGTTGATCGCGTACTTGAAGATGCCCTGACGTTTGCGCTTGCGAAAAACCTTCTTCAACTGGCGAACTTCTATCGCGTGGTGATGATTGTTTGAATCGAACATAACATTCCGGCCACATGCTCACTCCGAAGACTCATTCGCCGAAGCGGCGGCCTTCGAAGCTGCGATTGAAAATCGGGTTAGTGGATTAGGTTGAAGCGGCGAGAATCGGCTGGGAGTTTTGACGAAAGGACGATTGCGGCGCGGTAAAACGGCGGACGCAGGGAAATATCGCTCACAAAAAAACGTCAGCGCCCTGAGGCGCGTAAAACTCTCAGCTTGTTAATTGGATACTCTCATTTTGATTGCTCGCATTAGCGATGCCTCCTTCGGTTGAAATCAGTTGTTTTACGATCTTGATTGATCGTCAAAGCGGACGAAATGGATTGTACAGACGCGGCGGCGCGTTTGCAAGAATCCGATTAGATTTTTACGTGATGCTAAACGTCAGGGAGCGCCAGATAAGGTTTGCCGTTTTCGTTCCAGGCCGTGCCCGCGATGTCCAGGTGCGCCCAGGGCGTGTCTTCGGCGAATTCACGGATGAAATAAGCGCCGGTGATCGTGCCCGCTTTGCGCCCGCCCACGTTTTTGATGTCGGCGATCTCGCTCTTGATCTGTTCGCGGTAATCTTTGTCGAGCGGTAATTGCCATAGCTTTTCACCGGCCTTCTTGGCGGCGGCCAGGACCTGATCGATCCACGCCTGGTCGGTTCCGAGAAGAGCGACGTAAACGTCGCCGAGCGCGATCGAGACGGCGCCGGTCAGCGTCGCCAGATCGATGATCCTGGTCGCGCCGAGTTTGCGCGCATAAGCGACGGCGTCGGCCAGGATCAATCGGCCCTCGGCGTCGGTGTTGATGACCTCGATGGTCTTGCCGCTCATTGCGCGCACGACGTCGCCGGGGCGTTGGGCGCGCCCGCCGGGCATGTTCTCGGTCGTCGGGACGACGCCGATGACTTTGACCTGCGGTTTGAGCTGGGCGATGGCGCGCATCGCGCCGATGGTGGTCGCGCCGCCCGCCATGTCGTATTTCATCTTCTCCATCCCGTCCGACGGTTTGATCGAAATGCCCCCGGTGTCGAAGGTAATGCCTTTGCCGACTATGGCGATGGTTTCTTTCGATTCGGTCTTCGGCGCGTAAGTCAGCGTGATCATCTTCGCGGGCTCCGCCGAACCTTGCGCGACGCCGAGAAACGCGCCCATCCCGAGTTCCTTCATTCGCGCTTCGTCGAGCGCGTCAAATTCAAGGCCGTATTCCCTGGCCATGTCTTCGGCGCGCCGGGCGAGTTCCGTCGGCGTGATCACGTTGGCCGGTTCGTTAATCAGTTCGCGCGCGAAGTTGGTCGCCTCGGCGATAATCCGCCCGCGTTCGACACCTCGTCCGACTTCGCCGGCGTCGGCGCCCGGCGCGACCAGCGCCATCGCCTGAAGCGGATTCTCCGTCTTGTCACTCGTGTGGTATTTGTCGGGATCAAAGAGCGAGATCAGAGCGCCCTCGGTCGCGGCTTGCGCGCCCTCGCCGGCGGGCAGTTGCGAACGGCGCAGGATCGCGAAGCTGCGGGCCTTCTTGCCGCGCAGCGTTCGCGCCGCCGTCCCGGCCAGCTTGCGAACGCCGTCTGTGGTGAACTCTTCCTTCTTGCCCACGCCCAGAAGCAACAGTCGCCGCGCTTTCATGTCGCCTGGATTATGCACGTAGACGCTCTCTCCCGATTTGCCGGTAAGCTCCCCGGTCTCGACCAGCGAAGAGACCACGCCCTTCGAGCGCCTGTCGATCTCGGCGAGAACGCCCCCTTCAGGCTTCTCACCCTCAAAAACGGCGACAACCAACGCGTCGCACTCTATTTCATGAAACTCCCTCGAATCCGCCTTTACTTCCATGTTTCTCCTCTCCGAAATGGGACTTATAGGACTAATAGGACCTATAAGACTTATAGGTCCTATTAGTCCTATAAGTCTTATAAGTCCCATTCATGATATCCCCAAGGGATTATTCAATCCTCGACCTGTTTTTAATCGCCGCGCGGGCATCGCGCTCCTGCGTCTTTCGCGCTTCAGTTTCGCGCTTGTCGTAGAGCTTCTTGCCGCGCGCGACGGCCAGCTCACATTTTATCAAGGCGCCTTTGAAGTATAGCTTGGTGGGGACCAGCGTCAGCCCTTTTTCCTGAATCTTCGACTGCAAGCGATAGATTTCGCGCTTATGCATCAGCAGCCGGCGGTCGCGCTTCGGGTCGTGGTTCTGGCGGTTGCCGTGCGAATACTGGCTGATGTGCGCGTTGAGCAGCCAGAGTTGGCCTTCGCGCGCCATCGCGTAAGCGTCCTTCAGATTGACGCGCCCTTCGCGGGCCGATTTGACCTCGGTCCCGAGCAATTCGATTCCCGCTTCGTAGGTTTCGAGAATATGGTAGTTGTGATAGGCCTCGCGGTTGGTCGCAATTACTTTGTCAGTCTGTGTCTTTGTCGTCATCACTCTTCTGAACCTTGCCAGCTCATTTCGTTCGTCTGAACGAATCCCAGGCTCTCGTAAAGCGGGCGTCCATCCTGCGAAGCGTGCAACACGACTTTAGCTATTCGCTCACGCTCACACCATTCTAGCATCGCCGCCATCAACGCGCGCGCCAGCCCGCGCCTGCGATGCTCCGGCTCGCAATAGATATTGAGGATCATTGCCTGGGCGCCTCCGTCAATCGCCTCGGGGCGCGGCAGCAATTGGCTTATCATCAGCCCGCCGCCGGCGACTACTTCGCCCTCCCGCTCCGCGAGCCATCCGAGGAAGCGCTGCTCCGCTATCATTTGCCTCAAGAGGAAGACTGACGCATTCTCGATCCGCGAGAGGTCATCTCCGTTCGCATAGCCCATATCATGGAACATCGCCGCGCGATGACGCGCAATGACCGGCGCGTCCTCAACCCTCGCGCGGCGGATACGATACTCTGTATTCATCGGCCCTGCGCCTTCTCCTTCAACCCCGCTCTTTGTCATTCGCGTTTGAGCGGGCGTTCCATAAGCTCGATTTCAAGTTCGCGCGGGCTTTTGCCCTCATAAAGCATTTGATAAACGCCTTCGGTGATTGGCACTTCGATCCCGAGCCGGGCCGCCAACTGGCGCGCCGAACGCGCGGTCTTCACGCCCTCGGCCACCTGGCGCATCTCGCCGATGATCTCGTCGAGTTTTCTCCCGCGCCCGAGTTCATAACCGACGCGGCGGTTGCGCGAAAGGGCGCCGAAGCAGGTCAACACCAGATCCCCCATCCCGGCCAATCCGGCCATCGTCTCGGCGCGCCCGCCGAGCCTGACGGCCAGCCGGCTTATCTCGGCCAGGCCTCGCGTCACCAGCGCGGCCGCGCTATTGTAGCCCAGTCCCAGCCCATTGACCGCGCCCGTGGCGATAGCCATCACGTTTTTTATCGCGCCGCCGACTTCAACCCCGATCACGTCGCTGTTCGTGTAAACGCGAAAGCGGTTTGTCGAAAGGGCCTCCTGCGCGGCCTCGGCCCACTCCGGCGCCCGCGAAGCCGCGACAATCGCGCACGGCTCGTCCTTCGCGACTTCGAGCGCGAAGCTCGGTCCCGACAGCGCGACGTAGCGGGGCTCGAAGCGATCTTTCAAAACGTCCCGGACGACCTCTTCCATCCGCATCCCGCTTTCGACCTCGATGCCTTTGGATGCGTTGACAAAGATCATGTGCGGGCGCGCATGATCGAGCATTTGCGTATAAACCTCGCGGCAAATGTGCGAAGGCGCGACGGTCAATACGATTTCGGCCCCGGACATCGCTTCGGCGATGTCATCGGCCGGCGCGACAGAGTCGGGCAGAGCGAATCCCGGCAGATAGATTTTATTCTCGCGCTCCAGCCGCAGCGTCTCTGCGACCTCCGCGCTGTGCGCCCACAACCGGACGCGATGGCCCGCGCGCGCCGCGACGAGCGCCAGCGCCGTCCCCCAACCGCCCGCTCCGATGATCGCAACCTCCCGATTGCGGATTGCGGATTGCGGATTGCGGATTTCAGAATCTCTATCAGCCATTTTGACTTTAAGTTGGCGGACTGACGAGAGCTCGTTACGGATTCAATTCTGAAATCCGCAATCCGCAATCCGCAATCCGCAATTCAACGAGCCACGCCGAACTTGTTCTCTTCGCCGGCCATCAACCGTTTGATGTTCTCCGAATGCTTGAAAATGATCACGGCCGAGACCGCGCATAGAGCGGTCATTATCGGCGCAAAATCGCCAACCGGCTCGATCCACGTATGCGTCAGCAATATCCAGAGGGGCAGGAATGCGGCGGCGATGATCGAGCCGAGCGAGACATAGCGCGTGCGCCAAACGACGACGATGAAGACTGCCAGGGCCGCCAAAGCGGCCCACGGCGCAATCGCCAGAAAAACTCCCAGGCCCGTCGCCACACCCTTGCCGCCTTTGAACTTCAACCACACGGGGAAACAATGCCCGACGACGGCCAGAGCCGCCGCGGCGGCGACGACCCAGGAAGTTCCCGCTTCGTCGGTCAGCCATCGCGCGACCAACACGGCCGCCGCGCCTTTCATCGCGTCGAGCGCGAGCGTAGCGACGCCGGCGGCCTTCCCGGCCTTGCGCGAGACGTTGGTCGCGCCCGTGCCGCCGCTGCCTGTTTCACGAATGTCCGCGCCGCTAGCCAATTTCACTATCAGATAGCCGAATGGGATCGAGCCGAGCAGATAGGCGAGAATCAGTGACGCTATTTCAGCCGATGTCATTTCAGTTCCTCCATATTTGCGGCCTTTGCGTTAAATCGGAACAACCGACACCGGCCCCGTTCAATTTAACTGAAGCATGCGCATAAATCATGTCGGCGGAGCCTTTGGAGTGCGGTTGCTTGGAACCGCTTTGGTAGTCCACTTCGATCCTGCGGCAATGATGGAAAGAAATCCACTGCGTTTCTTTTCTCGGAATTATGTAGAATCCGGAGATGACTACCAAAGCGGTTCCAAGCAACCGCACTCCAAAGGCTGCCGCTATTTCATGTAGTTGACCGTATTCAATTTTGATTTGCACACACTTCACTACTTGAAATGAATCACCTTACTTTATACGCCGCCTCAACATATCCAGCGCCGCATTCACCGACAGCATGCGAATGAATTGCCGGTCGCCGGGAAAGATGAATCTGCGCGTCGTGGTTTGCGAATCGTCCGCGAGCGCGATGTAGACCAACCCGACCGGCTTCTCAGGGCTGCCCCCGCCCGGCCCCGCGACGCCGGTGACGCCTATGCCTAAGGTCGAACCGGCGCGCTTGCGGATTCCTGATGCCATCGCCCCGGCCACCTGATCGCTCACGGCGCCGTAAGTTTCGATCAATTTCTTCCGCACGCCTAGCAAATCGATCTTCGCTTCGTTCGAATAACTGACGACGCCTTCGAGGAAATATTCCGAGCTGCCCGGCACGTCGGTGATTCGCCCGGCCAGCAATCCGCCGGTGCAGCTTTCGGCCGTCGCCAGCGTGTAGCCGCGCAGTTTCAGTAATTGGCCGACCACCTCTTCAAGCGTTTCGTTGCTGCGCGAGAAGATGTATTCGCCGAGAACTTCATCGAGTCGCCCGGCGAGGTCGTCGAGCAGTTTCACTGCCTCGCTCTCGTTGCGCGCCTGGGCCGTCAGGTGCAATTCGATCTGGCCGTCTTTGAACAGGATGGTCGTCGAAGGGTTTCGGTATTTCGTGTAGATCGGCGCGGCCAACTCGTCTGTGGCCGATTCGGTCAGACCGAAGATGCTCAAGGTCCGGCGCACGATCAGCATGTCGCCCGCGCGTTGTTTAAGCGCGGGAGCGACCGAGGCGTCGAAGATCGGCTTCATTTCGCGCGGCGGCCCGGGCAGCAAGACGACCGTGCATTTGCCTTCGGTAATCAGCATTCCCGGCGCGGTGCCGTTGCCGTTTTCCAGGATTTGCGCGCCGCTGATGACGAGCGCCTGCCGGGCGTTGATTTCGGGCATCGGCATGTTGCGCCGGGCGAAGCGCGCCCTGATCTTTTCGAGAATCGAGTCTTCCAGAATCAACTGGCGCTTCAAGACGCGCGCGAAGATTTTCCGCGTGATGTCGTCTTCAGTAGGCCCGAGTCCGCCGGTGGCGATGACGATCTCGGAACGCTTCATCGCGTCTCGGACGGTCTCTTCCAGCCGCGCCTCGTCGTCGCCGACCACGGTCTTGAGTTTGACCTCGACGCCCATCGCGTTGAGCCTTTCGGTCAGCCAAAGCGAATTCGTGTCAAGTCGGAAGGGTGTCAACATCTCCGAGCCGATAGCTATGATTTCAGCGTTTAGCATAAGTAGGTAGATTGATCAGTGTGTGGAGCGGGCTTTAGTCTGCTCTTGCCTCATTCCACTCGGGCTGAGCGGACTAGTGGTCTTTGATCATTAAATGTAACCACGCAATTCAACGTAGGGGCGCCCTTTTCCCCGCCCCTATCGCTTGGGTCACGGACCAGGGCGGGGAAAAGGGCGCCCCTACGCCAATGGTTGTATTTATTTTTCAAAGGCCATTAGTCCGCTCCACAATTCTCCCGGAGTTATACGACCAGCTTTAACAACAGTGACAACACAACAGCCGCGTAGACTCCGGCGAGCGCGTCGTCCATCATCACCCCAAGCCCGCCAGGCAAGCCTTGTAGCCTATTGATAGGATACGGTTTGAAGATGTCGAACGCTCGGAAGAGCGCGAAGCCGGCAATCATCCACCAGCGCCAGTTCGCGCCCAGCCCCGACAGATACGGAGCGATGAAAACGAATGAAATGATCTGACCGAAGACCTCGTCAACCACGATCTGGCTCGCGTCCTTGCGGTCGAAAATCTTTTCGGCGCGATCGCTCGCCCAGACGCCGAGGGCGGCGGAGACCAGGCCGGCGGCAATCAGGATGTTTTGCAGAAGTAACGCGTCGGAGCCGAAAGCCGCGATCAATCCGTAAGCGATCAGCAATCCGACGATTGAACCCCATGTGCCGGGGCCGAATGGAATGAAGCCCGCGCCGAAACCGGTGGCGATGAAGACCGCAATGAGATCGGCGCCGCTCTCGATCTTGAGAGCTTTGCCGCGTTTGGAATCGAAGGGGTTGTTCTGAGGCATCGTGACGTTCAAACAACTCGCGCGACCAGATCGTACTCGTGCGCATCGGTGATCTCGATCTCGATGAAATCGCCCGGCCTCCCTGCGAAATCCTCAGGCGCGTCGTTGATCAACACGTGCCCGTCGACCTCCGGCGCCTGCGATTCTAAACGGGCTTGCAGCAAAAGTTCGGTCTCCTGCGAAGCGCCTTCGAGGATCGCCCTGAACCGCCTTCCGATCAGAACCTTGTTGCGCCGCTTTGAAATCCCGGCCTGCTGGCGCATCAACTTCGCGCGCCGCCGCCGCATCACGCCCGCCGGGACCTTGTCGCCGAGTTCGTAGCCATGCGTGCCCTCTTCGTCGGAATAAGTGAAGACGCCCACGCGGTCGAATTCGACGTCGCGCGCGAATCCCATCAGTTCTTCAAAATCCTCGTCAGTCTCGCCGGGAAATCCGACGATGAACGTGGTGCGCAGCGTGACGTCGGGGACGAAGCGGCGCGCGCGGTCGAGCAGTTTTTCGAGCATCTGCCGATTGCCCCCGCGCCGCATCCGCTTCAAAACGGCGGCGCTGGCGTGCTGCAGCGGCATGTCGAGGTAGCCGCAGACCTTCGGCTCTTCGGCCATCGCCGCGAGCGTCGCGTCGCTCAAGGAGTTCGGATAGGTGTACATCACGCGAATCCATTCGACGCCGCCTGTGCGCGCGAGCGACCGCAACAGATCGGCCAACCCGTCCTTGATCCCCAGATCCAACCCGTATTGCGTCGAGTCTTGCGAGATCAGCACAAGCTCTTTGACGCCCGCCGATGCAAGCTGCTCGGCCTCGCGCAGAATCGATCCGGCGCGGCGCGAACGGTAGCGCCCGCGCATCTGCGGAATGGCGCAAAACGCGCAGGTGTGGTCGCAGCCTTCGGCGATCTTGACGTAAGCGAAGTGCTTGGGCGTGGCCAGCAGTCGCGGCGCGTTTTCGTCGTAGATGTAAGTCGGCAGCCCGCGCGACATCCAGGTGTTGGAGGCCACGAACGCGGCGTCCTGGACGTCGACCGCCGCCGGATCTACAGCCGCGACTATCTTCTCGATCTCGCTCGTGCCGAGCACGGCGTCGATTTCCGGCAACTGGTCGAGCAGTTCGCGGCGATAGCGTTCGACCAGGCAGCCGGCGACGACCAGCCGCTTCAGGTTGGACGAATCTTTCAACTCGGCCATTTCGAGGATCGTGTTGATCGACTCTTCCTTGGCCGATTGAATGAACCCGCAAGTGTTGACGACGATCACGTCGGCGGCCTCGCGGTCGGCGGTCAGTTCGTAACCGTGTTGTTTCAGTTGTCCCATCATCACCTCGCTGTCCACCAGATTTTTCGGGCAGCCGAGGCTGACAAAACCTATTTTTTGAATGTTAGACTTCATTTCATTTATCAAGGCGTTCAAGTAATTCAACTCATAGTATCATATGTCTGTTTGGCGGGCTTGCGTTATGATGAGGGCTTGATATACAGGATTTTCCAATATCCAGTCCGGGCAATCACAAACCGATATAAAAGAGCTATGAGTTTACTGACGCAGAGCGAAGTTTACGAAGAGATCAGCAGGGCGCAAAGCGAGAAGAGGAAACTCGCGGTGGCGACGATTGTGACGACTTCCGGTTCGACGCCTCAGCGCACGGGCGCCAAGCTGCTGGTTTTTGAAGACGGCGGGATGATGGGCACGGTCGGCGGCGGTTGCGTCGAGGCCGACGTCTGGGCCGAAGCGCGCGAGGCGCTAGCCGAAAACAAGCCGCGTTTGTGCAAATTCAGCCTGCGCGACAACCCGGACGTCCCTCCCGACGAAGAGGGAATGATCTGCGGCGGCGACATGGAGGTCTTCATTGAGGTCTGGAACTAATGGTCATTTGTCATTCGCCATCGCCTTGCGCGTTATTTGACCAATGACCAATGACGAATGACGAATCGCCAACCACTATGCTATCCGCAACTGAAATTTCATCCGCGTTGAAACAAGCGCTCGCCGACGGCGAAGCGATGTGCGTCGTCTCTCTGATGGAGACGGACGGGCGGCCCGCGACACGCGTCTCGCGGCTGTTGGTCAAAGAAGGCGGCGCGATTGCGGGCGGCTCGCTCGGAGATCGGGCGCTCGACGAGGTCGCCTCGCGCCACGCCGTCGCGATGATGATAGACGAGCGGCAGGAGATAGCCGTCGCGAGTCTGAGCGAATTGGGCGAACCGGGCGCGGCGCTCGCTGGCGTGGTCGGGGCGGAAGACGAGCGACGGATCGGCGCCACGCGGCTGCTTTTTGAAATCTCTCAGCCGCCATTGGAATTGATCATCTGCGGCGGCGGTCACGTCGGACAGGCCGTGGCGAAGGCTGGCGCGCTGCTCGATTTTAAAATCACCGTGATCGACGACAGGCCCGAGTTCTCATCGCGCGAGAAATTTCCCGACCCCGACGTTCGCCTGATCACCGGCGATTTCACAGAAGCTCTGCGGGCGCTGAAGATCACACAGGCTTCGCACTTGGTGATCGTCACGCGCGGCCACAGGCATGACGAGATCTGTTTGCGCGAAGTGATCGAGAAACCTGCCCGCTACATCGGAATGATCGGCAGCCGGCGCCGCGCGACCACGATCCGCGAACACCTGCGGCGCGAAGGCGTTGGGGCCGAACACCTGCGACGCGTCCACTCGCCGATCGGGCTGGACATCGGCGCGATAACCCCTGAAGAGATCGCCCTGGCGATCCTGGCCGAAATCACGCTGGCGCGGCGCGGCGGCAGCGGCGCCCCGAAGGGCGCTGAGGGGCCGATGGCCCGCGCGCGGTGAGGGAGAGTGTTTGGGGAATGACTGGGAATAATTTATGGGGAAAACATCTCCCCTAACACTCCTCAACACGTCCGATTGCGTTTTGGTATCAATGCGGCCAAGCTTTTTAGCAAGCCTTGTTTTGTCCACTGTGCGAATCTGATCAAGAACAACCTGCCCTTGCTTGCCTTGGAATTTGCAGGCCACTCTCGTGGGGTACGCTGTGCCCTTCGTGGTCATCGGAGCGATGATGACAGTAGCGATGTAGCGATTCATCTCATCCGGCGAAATTACTATACCGGGACGTGTCTTCTTCATTTCGGCGCCGCTGGTCGGGTCCAGATTGATCAAAAAGACATCAAATCTTTTCACTACCATTCCCATTCCTCATGATCCCACTGAGGTTGGCCGATTAAGTCATCATCTAGCAGTTGATCGTCCCCACGCTCCGCCATGGCTCGAAATGCCTCGTCCCATCCTTGCCGCGGGTAAGTAACCGGCCGAATGATAATCTGACCGTCCTGGGCTTCCAGTTCCACCTCGTCGCCAAGATTGGTCTGTTCCAGAAAAAGCTTGGGAATACGAATTCCTTGCGAATTGCCAATTTTGATGATCTTAGCTCTCATAGTAATCACATTGTAATCACGTGGTGTGACGGCAGCCAAGCCAGAGTGCGCCAGTTTTTTCTGCAAGCCTACCGGCGCCTCACGTTCTACTCACGAGCAGGCCGCCACTGATCACAGACACTCATTGTCAAACGCGCGGCGGCGCGGCCCATCGCTTCGGCGGCCTCGGGCTGATGCTGGGATAACCTCACCACCGTAAAGCAGGAGGTAGTCGTTATGCGCCATCGTTTGATCGGCTCGGTATTGGTGTGTCTTTTTTCGGCTTCGATCTTCGCCGCCAGGTATTCGGCAAACAGTCCCAGCCTGCGCGTGAATGAATCGGCCACGAAGTTCTCATTAAAGAAAGAAGGGGCTGTCGTCTCGCTCGCGATTGAAAATTCCAGTTCCTCGGCGTTGACGGCGCGAATCAAGCTGGAGTTGATCGACCCACGCGACGCGGTTCGTGCGACGGCGATGATCGAGGCTTCAGTTCCGTCAGGTTCCAACGTCTCGACCGTCCCGATGGTCAAAATCGGCGCGGGCGATTACGACGTCAGAGAACTGCTCTGGCACAGGCTCCGTTACGAAATCGCCGCGATTGATTCTTCGGGCAAAGAGACTGATCAGGTCTCCGGCCTCATCTCGCTGTCCGAAATCACGCCCGACATATTCCGGTTGATTGTCTTGGCGCCGCAGGAAGCCGGCAAAGAGGCGAAATACGCCGTCCGCGCGCGCACGCTGCATCCGCTGACCGGAGAACCTGTCCCCGGCGTGAATTTGGGAGCCAGGATAGTTTACAAGGAGGACGACAAGGAACGAGATCTGAAGTCGTCAGGCGTGACCAATTCCATCGGCGAGGCGCTCCTGGAATTCAAACTGCCCGGCCCACTCAAAGCCGATGACGTCGAGATCAACGTCGTCGCGCGGCGCGAGGGCTTTTTACAGGAGGCCAGGGAAGAGGTCAGCCCCATCCATTCGAACCAGATCCTGGTCAGCACGGACAAACCGCTCTATCAGCCCGGCCAGACGCTGCGCGTCCGCATTCTAGCTCTGGATCGAGACAGGAAGGCGTGGGCGAACGTTGACGGCAAGCTGAAGATTGATGACATGGAATCGACGACCCACTTCCGCGCCGATTTCAAAACTTCGCGGTTCGGTGTCGCTAACGTCGACTGGAAGGTCCCGGACGACGCGCGATTGGGCGATTACAACATCGAGGCCCACATCGGCGCCGAAAGCCCGCGCAGGGCGTGGGGATCAAGTTGGATCAAAATCAGCCGCTACGAACTGCCCAATTTCATCGTCAACGTCAAACCCGATCGCGGCTATTACCTGTCTGGACAGAACGCCGAGGTCGAGGTGCGCGCCGATTACCTTTTCGGTCAGCAGGTCAAACGTGGCCGCGTCCGAGTCGTCCGCGAGACCGAACGGCGCTGGAATTACAGCGAGCAGAAATGGGAGACCGAGGAGGGCGAGGCGTACGAAGGCGCGCTCGACGATGACGGGCGCTTCGTCGCCCGCATCGATCTCGCGGAAGAACACGATGACTTCAAACCGGGATCGTATCCACGCTTCCGCGACCTGCGTTACGCGGCCTATCTGACCGATACGACCACGGGCCGAACCGAACAGCGCCGCTTCGACCTGCGCGTCACAAAAGACCCGATTCACGTCTATTTGATCGAGCGCGGCAGAGCCAGCGAGGGACTGCCGCTTCAGTTTTACATTTCGACGTTTTACGCCGACGGCTCTCCGGCGCAATGCGAGGTGACGATCAATCGGACGTTCGACGACGAAGACGGCGATGTGTCGAAGGCCGGGAATGGAAATGTCGAGCGGCGTCTGGCGACTGTCAAAACCAATCGTTACGGCGTCGCCAAAGTCGCTTCGCTCGATGCCGGCAGGGCCGAAGAAAACCAGGCTCTGCGTTTAAAGCTCACCGCGCGTGACGATCAGGGCGGATCAGGGCGCAATGTTCACGAATACTGGACTCGTTCCTCGCCCGCAACGCGCGTCGAGACTGACAAGACGCTCTATCGCGCCGGCGAGCCGATCAAAGTTCGATTGACTTCCAACTCATCGCGCGCGAGCTGGGTAATCGATCTGATGTGCGGCTCCCGGCTGCTCGCCACGCGCGCGGTTCAATTGAAAGAGGGCCGCGCCGAAATCACTTTTCCATTCAATCAGGAATTCGGCGACGAGTTGATGATCGATGCCTATCCGGCTTTCTGCGACGATAACGAAAGTTACAACTCAGGCTCCACCGCCCGGGTCCTCTACCCGCGCGACCGTGAGTTGAAGCTGGATCTAAAGTTCGATCAGGCTTCTTATCGTCCGGGCGACGAAGCCCGCGCCGATCTGCGCGTACTCACGCCGCAAGGCCGTTCTGTCGAAAGCGCGCTCGGCGTGGTGGTCTTCGACAAGGCCATCGAGGAGCGCGCGCGAACCGATCAGGAGTTCAGGGGCAGAGGCTTCGGCTTTTACGATTGTTTCCGCGACCTGCTCGGCGCTGGCGGGTCTCTCTCCGGCGTCACGCGACGCGATCTCGACCGCGCCCTGACGGCCCATTTCAGAAAAACGAAGTCGCTCCCGCAAGACGACGGTGAGTTGCGCGAAGTTCTGAAGCGATCGGGCGTTGATTTCGACGAACTGCGCGACGGCTGGGGTAATCGTTACTACGCGGCGTTCAGAACCGCCTCTCGTTACTCCGATCGCGTTTCACAATTCAATCAAGCGAAGTACGGCGAGCAGCCGAAGCCGAAAACCGAGATCATCCCCGTCACTCAGCAGATCGCGCGCGTTACCGTTCGCAGCCTCGGCGCGGACGGCAAAGAGGGGACGTCCGACGATTTCGACGTGACCAATTTCTCGCAAATCGTCGCTGAAGAGTCAGCAAAAGAGGCCGTCGAAAAAAACGTCTCGCAGACGAAATCGAAGATCGTCAGTTTCTCAGGCGAAGGCGGCGCGATCGCCGGAATCGTCACCGACCTGAATGACGCGATCATCGCGAACGCGACTGTGACGGCCAAACACGTCAACAGCGAATCCATCTGGACGGCGAAGACCAACACCAACGGCGCATATTTGCTGCGCGGTCTTGCGCCGGGAATTTACGAAGTCCGTTTTGAGGCCGGTGGTTTCAAAATCGCAGTAGTAACCGACGTGGCGGTCTATTCGTCGAGATTGACGGAGGTTGACGCGACGCTCGATGTTGGCTCGGTAACGGAAGCGGTGATGGTCACAGCGGAACGGTCGATTGTTCAGACCCAAAGCGCTTCATTCTCCACCATTACCAGCGTCGGACCGGCGCTGCCTCACACAGTCGCATCGCAGCAAATCGCGACTCCGCGTTTGCGCGAATACTTCCCGGAAACGCTGCTCTGGCAGCCCCAGATCGAAACCGACAAACGGGGCCGCGCGCATTTGAAATTCAAGCTCGCCGACAACATCACTACGTGGAAGATGTCCGTCGTCGGCTCGACGGTTGACGGCGAGATCGGGATCGCCGAGAAGGAGTTCCGCGCCTTCCAACCATTCTTCGCCGAACACGACCCGCCGAAAGTCTTGACCGAAGGCGACGAGATTTCGCTGCCCGTCGTCTTGCGTAACTACCTGGACAAAACGCAGACCGTCAACGCCGAGGTCAAGCCTGAAAGCTGGTTCGAACTGCTCGGCGCCGCGCGCAAACGCGCCGACGTCAAAGCCGGAGACGCCGGGCAAGTGGTCTTCGACTTCCGCGCCGTCGCTTCGGTCAAAGACGGCAAGCAACGCGTCACGGCCTTCGGCTCCGACGCGAGCGACGCCGTCGAAAAACCGGTCAGCGTTCATCCCGACGGCGAAGAGGTCGCCCAGACCGCGAGCGAGGTCTTCGGCGAAAGCGGATCGCTCGACGTCGTCATCCCAATAGACTCGATCAATGGCTCGGTCCGCGCCGAGTTGAAGATTTATCCCGACCTGATGGCTCACGCGCTGGAAGGGATCGAGGGCATTTTGCGGCGGCCTTACGGCTGCGCCGAACAGACCATCTCTTCGACATATCCGAACCTGATGATCCTGCGCTACCTCGAACCTCAGAGCGAAAAGCTCTCGGCCCCGATGCGAAAGACCGCCGAGAAGGCGCGACGCTACGCGCAGGCGGGCTACGAGCGATTGCTCGGTTATCGCGCAGAAAGCGGCGGATTCAGTTATTGGGGGCGCGGCCAGGCCGACCTGGCGTTGACGGTTTACGCGCTGCGTTTCCTGAACGACGCCGGCGATTTCATCGGCGTTGACGAAGACGTGATCGCCGACGCGCGCAAATTCATCCTCAGCAGTCAGCAGCCTGACGGCCGTTGGCCGCAGCCTTACCGGGACGAAAAGGAAGACGCGAAGCGCACGGCGCTCAACACCGCCTTCATAGCGCGCGTGTTGGCGATGGAGAAGGGCAAAGAGGCGAAGGCCGACAAAGCGTTCGCCGCCGCATTGAGCCGCGCGCTCGATTATCTGGCGAAACGGATCGAAGAGATCGACGAGCCTTACCTGATCGCCTCATACGCGCTGGCCGCGATGGACGCCGGCGAAAAGAAGGTGGCGGAGAAGGCCGTCGCGAAACTGCGAACGCTGGCCCGTGAAGAGGCCGGAACAAGTTACTGGAACCTGGAGTCAAATACACCGTTTTATGGTTGGGGACTTGCGGGAAGAATCGAGACGACGGCGCTGGCGGTCAACGCGCTGAAGCGTGCGGGCGCCGCTGAGATCGGCAAAGCGGGAGAGCGAGACAAGGCCGAATCGCTCACTAATCGCGGGCTGCTCTTCTTGCTGCGCAACAAGGACCGCTACGGCGTTTGGCTTTCGACTCAGGCGACGATCAACGTCCTAGATGCGCTCATCAGCCTGAACGAAGGAGAGGTCGCAATGTCAGGCGCGACGGGCGGGGCCGAGATCGTCGTCAACGGGAAGCGTGTCTCTTCGGTCGCCCTGCCGCCGGCCGGGCAATTGAGTAATCCGATCACGGTCGACCTTTCATCGTTCCTCAGCCGGGGTAATAACCGCGTTGAAATCCGGCGCTCGGGCTATGCGGCCCGGGCGTCGGCGCAGGTTGTCGAAACGCATTACGAGCCGTGGGAGCAGGGCGCTGCGGCGCGGCGCGAAAACTTCAGGCTCCGCAATTCGAGCGCGCTGCGCCTGGCCGTGAATTACGACAAACTCGAAGCGAAGATCGGCGAAGAGGTCGTATGCAACGTTACCGCCGAACGCGTCGGACATTATGGTTACGGAATGATGCTCGCGGAGATCGGATTGCCGCCGGGCGCCGATGTCGACCGCGAATCGCTCGAACGGGCGGCGCAGGAATCGGGCTGGAGGTTGAACCATTACGACGTCCTACCCGACCGCGTGATCGCCTATCTGTGGCCGCAAGCGGGCGGCCTGAAGTTCTCGTTCAAGTTAAAGCCGCGCTACGGCGTCAAGGCGCAGACGGCGCCGTCTGCGCTCTACGACTACTACAACCCGGAGGCGCGAGTGGCGCTCGCTCCCTCGCGGTTTGTAGTCAAATAAACGAAGAAAGTGGGCAGTGGGCAGTGGGTAGTTGGCAATTTTGATCCATTCACTGCCCACTCCCCACTTTCTTGGGAGTCTTCATGTCGCGCTGCGACGCCCTGAAAGAATGAAAACGCGCCCTGGGTACGCATCGCTTCCAGCGTGCAGTCTCGGCGAAAGACGAATTTATAGGAACCAGACCCGGGTACGCTTCGCCTCAGGTTTGGGGCGACTGATTCCGATCAATAGGTCTCTAGCCGAGACTGCACGCTGGAAGCGATGCGTACCCAGGGATTTTCCGAGGAGGTACAAATGAAGAGGAAGATTTTGATAGGAGGAATCGCATTGCCGGCGCTCGCATTCTGCTTCGCGTGCGCCTCATCCACGGAGGCTCAACTCGGCGGGCCGGAGAATAAAGCGCCGGAACAATTCGCCGCGTCGAATTACGTCGTGAGTGGGCCTTATTCGCACAAGAACCTGACGATCTTTCTGCTGCACGGCGCCGATCAGCGACAGGATAAAACGCCGTTGACTTTGCAGGAGGCGATGGATCGGAAAATGGTCGTCGTTCATGAAACCGGCGACGTCAACAATCTGGCCGTCGAAAATCTCTCGGATGAAGAGGTCTACGTGCAATCGGGCGACATCGTCAAAGGCGGCAGGCAGGATCGCGTGCTGGCCTTAGACCTGATCGTGCCGCCGAAATCGGGAAAGATTCAGATCGCGTCATTCTGCGTCGAGCAGGGAAGGTGGAGTGGGAGAGGCCAGGAGGAGGCTGGGCAGTTCGCTTCTTCAAGAAAGGCGCTCAGCTCGAAAGACCTGAAGATCGCGGCCAAACACTCGGTCTCACAGGGGGAAGTTTGGGATAAGGTGTCGCAGTCTCAAGCCAAATTGAGCGCCGGAGTCGTCGCGGCGGATCCCGAAGCGGCGGCTTTGCCGGCGCCGCCTGCGCAAGGTCAAGTGGCTGCGGGCGGAGGCGGGGGAACGGCGAGCGCCAGGCCGGCGGCGCGGGGGGGCGAATTTTCAGTCGCGTCGTCGCTCTCGTCCTCAAGTCTGCAACTCTCGCTCGAGAACGAAAACCTGAAACAGGTCGTCGACGATTACGTCAAGAAACTCTCGCCGATCATCGAAGGCAAGAACGACGTCATCGGCTACGTCTTCGCGATCAACGGCCAGATCAACAGCGCCGACGTCTATTCATCGAGCGCGCTCTTCAAAAAGCTATGGCCGAAGCTGATCGAGTCGAGCGCCACAGAGGCGGTCGGGGAATTCGAGAAAGGCAAGACCTATGGCCAGCCGCAGGCCGACGCGGTCAAGGCTTTTCTGGTGGACTCGGAGAGCGGAAAGGCGGACGAGAAAGAATTGACTTCGCGCGTGACCTCGGTCAAACGCGAGACCGAGAAGAACCTCTTCTTCGAGACTCGTGACCGCAACCGTAGTAAGACGTGGGTCCATCGGAACTACCTGGCGAAGTAGGTTTGTTGTTCCGCCTTCAGGCGGTAGGCGTCGTTAACGAGGACCTCCTAAAGGACAATGAGGTTAAGTTAGCGATTAGTGGCGCGGACTTTAGTCCGCGCGCCAGCCGTCAGCGCGGACTAAAGTCCGCGCCACTAATCGCGCCAGATGCCTAACTTAACCTCATTGCCCTGAAGGCGGAACTACGAACTCGCGCTCTTTAAATCCAAGTCTCAATCAAGGAGGTAAAAATGAAGAGACGAGCTTTCACCACCGGATTATTTTTGACTGTATTCTGTGTCGCGCTTGTCGCCGCAATGGCGGCGCGAGGGCAACGCAAACAATCACAGACCCCACCTGTGGCCGATTACACCGTGAGCGGGCCGTATACGCACAAGAACCTGACGATCTTTCTGCTGCGCGGCGCGGGTCAATCGGCGGGCCGGACGCCGCTGACTTTGCAGGAGGCGATGAAGCGCAAGCTGGTCGTCGTGCGCGAGACCGGCGACGTGAACAGATTGACCATCCAGAACAGGTCGAACCAGGATGTCTTTGTTCAGGCCGGCGACATCGTCAAAGGCGGCCAGCAGGATCGCGTCCTCGCGCTCGACCTGATCGTCCCGCCGAAATCGGGCAGAATCCCAATTGACGCGTTCTGCGTCGAGCAGGGCAGATGGAGTCGTCGCGGCAATGAAGCGGTGGCGGCTTTCAGCGCGTCGGACAATGCGTTGGCGTCGAAGGATTTGAAGATCGCGGCCAACGCCAGGAGGTCGCAGGGCGATGTGTGGGCGAACGTCAGCAAGACTCAGGAAAAACTGGCGATGAATATGACCGTCACTCCATCCGCGACGCCGGCGCCTAGAAGAGCCAGGCGCGGCGCAGGATCGGCAAGTGGCGGCGGTATTCCAGTTGGAGGGGGGCCAGCGACTGGCATTGGTTCCGTAGCGTCGGTGACCGACCGCGCCTCACCATCGAGTCTGCAACTTACGCTCGAAAACAAGCTGGTGAAAGACACGGCCAACGATTACGTCAAGAATCTCTCTTCGATCATCAACGGAAAGCGGGACGTGATCGGGTTCGTCTTTGCGATCAACGGCCAGATCAACAGCGCCGATGTCTATTCGTCGAACGCGCTGTTCGCAAAGCTGTGGCCGAAGATGCTCCAAGCGAGCGCGATCGAGGCCATCGCCGAGTTGAAAACCGAGGAGAAGTTCCAGCCGGTGGGCGAGGGCGCGGTGAAAGCTTTTCTGCGCGAATCTCAGACCGGCAATGCCGAAACAAAGAGAGTGACGGCGCGAACGAGTGTGGTCAAACATGAAACCGAGAAGAACCTGTTTTTTGAAAGTCGTGACCACGCTCAGAATGGCAAGTGGGTTCACAGAAACTACATAACCAAATGAGCGGATCTGTCACAATCCGCGGCTCATCGGAGTCGCCGCCCTAACGTCAGAAGAAGGACGCTGCGCGCCACATCGCCGAGGTCCTCATTTCAATTTAAGCGAACGCGCGATCAGGTCGGTGTGGCTGCGCAGCGTGCCCAGGATGTTGCGTCTGCCGGTGAATTGCAGTACGTAGATCATCTTCTCGTTCGCGCGCACATAATAGACGCGTCCCGTGAAGGGTTGTCCCGACGCGTTCTTATAATCGTAAGAGAGCAGCGCGCCGGTCCTGGTTCCGCCGAGCAGGAATTTTTCCAGAGAGATTTTGTCGTAACTGGGCGCGAATCGGACGCGCTCACGCTCGTCCTGGGCCGCGTAATCCATCGGCTCGGTGTCGAGAGCGACTTCGGCCACTCTGATTTTAAGCGCGCCGTTCTCGCGCACTTTGTAGACGATGTTAACCTCATTGCGGCCCAGCCCGTCGGTGTTGACCACGCCCAGCCAACCGGAGGGCAGGTTCAGGGTATATTTGCCGTCCGGGTCATCAAAGACCTCGGTCTGGGCGAAGGCGCAGATGGCGCCCAAGAACACAGACAAAAACAACAGCGAGCAAAAACGACACAGGCCCGTCACGATGCGTTTTCCTTCCAATTGATTTTTGTGCGCGATGCGGGATCGGTCATCGCGCGGAATTCTTTTCCGTCAAGGGTCTGAACGATAAGTTCGCGCTGGATTGCAACCAGACGATCGACGCCGATCGAGGCCGCCTCGATCATTAAGTTCATCATCTCGCGGTCGAAAGGCTCGGTCTCGGCGGTGCCCTGAATCTCGACAAAGCGCCCGTCGCCGGTCCTCACGACGTTCATATCGACTTCGGCCGCCGAATCTTCCACGTAATCGAGATCGAGTAATACGCGCTCTCCGACCACCCCCACGCTGACCGCGGCGACGTAATCGCGCAGCGGGGGGCGCGCGATCTTTCCTGCCTCCATGATTCTGTTCAAGGCCAGCGCGAGCGCGACGAAGCCGCCGGTAATCGATGCCGTGCGCGTCCCGCCGTCGGCCTGGAGCACGTCGCAATCGATGGTCACGGAGCGTTCGCCGAGGGCGGCCATGTCCACGACCGAGCGCAAGCTACGCCCGATCAGGCGCTGGATTTCGTGCGTACGCCCCGAAGGACCGCCCCGGCCTATTTCTCTCGGCATGCGGCTTTCGGTCGCGCGCGGCAGCATCGCGTATTCCGCAGTGACCCATCCCACGCCCTTGTTTTTCAAGAACGACGGCACTTTCTCTTCGACCGTGGCCGTGCATAAGATGCGCGTTTCGCCCATCTCAATCAGCGCCGCCCCTTCGGCGTGTTTCGTGTATCCGGTCATTATTCGCACGGCGCGTAAATCCAGCGGCTGGCGTCCGTCCTTACGCGAGTCATTCTGGTTTGAGTTTGTCATTTCCCCACACTTCCACCGCCTCAAGATGATCTAGAGGCTCTTCCAAAATCCTTTCCGCAATTCGGTGGAACCTGCCCGCCGCGTCCGTCACGTAAAACCTGCTTGCGCCCGCGTTCGTCGATTCTGCCGTCGGCATTAAAGGATGATTTAATAGTCCGTGTCTTTCCAGCAACTGCGCCGTCTCTTCCGCAGTGGCTTCGGCGGAATCGACCAGCGTGACGCTTCCTTCGTCTGTCGCCCCGATTGTGGACTTGATCACTGATTTTAGCAAAGGATAATGCGTGCATCCGAGCACCAGGGTGTCAATCCGATTCTCGCGCAGCGGGGCGAGATATTGCTCGGCGACCAGGCGGGCGATCTGCGAATCGGTCTCTCCCTCTTCGACCAGCGGCACGAACAGCGGACAGGCGCGCGAGAAAATCTCGACTTCCTGATCCTGGCTGGCCTCGCGGATGGCGCGCTCGTAAGCCCCGCTTTCGAGCGTGGCTTCAGTGGCGATCACGCCGATCCGCCCGTTTCGCGTCACGCGCGCGGCCATTCTCGCTCCCGGTCCCAGCACGCTCAGCAGCGGCAAATCGAACTCGGCCCTGAGGCGCTCGCGCGCTATCGCCGAGATCGTGTTGCAGGCGACGACCAGCATCTTCACGCCCTTGCGCGCCAGAAAGCCCGCGTCTTCGACCGCGTATCGCTCAATTGTCTTGCGCGATTTCATCCCGTAAGGCACGCGCGCCGTATCGCCGAGGTAGATCACGTTTTCGTGCGGCAACCGCTTCCGCACCGCGCGTAAAACCGTCAGCCCACCAACACCTGAATCGAAAATGCCGATCGGGAGAGAACTCATTTTGATTAATGGAGGTGACCGGAATTGAACCGGTGTCTGGCAGCCATCTTCGAAGGAATCTACATACTTAGCCGCTTCGCTTGAATTTTCATTCCGGCGCGGTAGCAGAAGCGGCGAAGAACCGCGCCGAAACTATGTCAGATTGATCTCACCCTTCGACTCTGACCTGCGCCGAAGAGCCAGCCTATAAAGTCGACGCTCGACATCGCGCCCATAGGCGGGGCGCGAGCGAACGGGCTGTGCCACTAGCGATTAAACTAGGCAGCCATTGCGAGTTCAGTGTTCGCAATTAAAGTTTGCCTGCAGTTTACGGGTTACAAGCTTCCCGGTATGCATCCGTCGCCTCAGGTCTCCCATCGAAACCAATGCACCCCCGAAGGTTTACACATTTCAGCGTACGTGAGAAAGTTTACCCAGCCGGTTTGAGTAGTGTCAAGAAGGCGATCTCGCAAATGGATCGTTCAGATCGCGTTTGCAAAGGAATCGTTACGTCGCTATGAGCGACGTCTGAAAGAATGAAAGTAGACAGAATTGACAGAATTTTTCAGGATTATGTGAGTTGAGCTGAATCTCGAATAATCCTGTCTACTTTCGGAGGGGATCTTGATATCTACAAAGCGCGCATCTGCATTAAACGAGACGACAATGGAGATTGCCCGGAATTGAATGATGGACATGATATCTATCTCCTCCCTGATCTGTGCTCCAATCACCGAAGTCGGCCCTGACTCATTTCTTGCCACGATTCATGAAGCCGAGCGAATCGCCGACGCCATCGAACTCCGCTTCGACTATTTGCCAGCCGAATCTCTGCCGCAATTGATCGTTGATTTGTCTTCCAGCATCGCGCGCGTCAGCAAGCCCCTGATCTTCACCTTTCGCCCGCGCGAACAGGGCGGCAAACGCGATCTGAGTTTGCAAGACCGCCGTGATTTCTGGCGCGGATTGCCGCCGGAGATCGTCAACTCAATCGCCTACGCCGACTTCGAGTTCGATCTGGTCGAGAGCTTCGCCAACGAGCCACCGCCCGCGCCATGGGAGAAGGTCATTTGTTCGTGGCATGATTTTGCGGAGACTCCGCATGACCTGATCGCGCGCTACGACCGAATGGCAAGCACACCCGCCGCCGTTGTCAAAATCGCCACGCAAGCGAACCGCATCACCGATTGCCTGCGCGTCTTTGAATTGATCGAACACGCAAAGGGCAAGAAGCCGGTGATCGCGCTGGCGATGGGCTTGCCGGGGTTGATGACCCGAGTCTTGGCGCCGGCGCGCGGCGCTATCCTCACCTTCGGCTCGCTCCGTCGCGGGGCCGAGAGCGCCGCCGGGCAACCGACCGTCGCCGAGCTGCGCGATCTCTACCGAGTCAAACAACTCTCGCGCGCGAGCGAGGTTTTCGGCGTCATCGGCAATCCCGTTGGCCACTCGCGCTCGCCGCTGATGCACAACGCGGCGCTCAAGGCTTTGAATCGTGACGGGGTCTATCTACCATTCGAGGTCGATGACTTGGGATCATTCGTGCGCGGCTTCGTTCATCCGAAGACCGGAAAACTCGACTGGAACTTGCGCGGATTGAGCGTGACGATTCCGCACAAACTCGCCATCATTCCATATCTCGATTTCGTCGACGCGACGGCCCGTGGCGCTGGCGCGGTCAACACGGTAGTGGTCGAAGGCGACGAACTTCATGGATACAACACCGACGTCGCCGGCGCGATGAAGCCGCTGGACGAAATGATCGATGTGAAAGGCGCGCGAGTCGCTGTGATCGGCTCGGGCGGCTCGGCTCGGGCGATCTGTTACGGGTTGAGCAGGCGCGGCGCTGACGTGACGATCTATGCGCGCGATTTGAAGAAGGCCCAACCGCTCGCCGATGAATTCAGGGCGCGAACCGCGTCGCTCGAATCGTTCAAGGGCGAGGCGGACGTCGTCATCAATTGCGCGCCGGTCGGAATGAGCGGCCCGAGCGTTGGCCGGAGCCTGATCAAAGCCGAATCGCTCGAAGGCGTGAAACTGGTTTACGACTTGATCTACACGCCAGAAGAGACCGCGCTGCTCGCCGACGCGAAGCGGGCAGGCTGCCGGACGCTGGGCGGCCTGGCTATGCTGGTCGGGCAGGCGGCGGAGCAGTTCCGGTTGTGGACCGGGTTGGAGGCGCCAATAGACGTGATGTGGCGGGCTGTAAAAGGTAATTGGATGTGAAAGGATGAGCGCATGGAATCCACTGAATGGTCAGATTGGCTTGAGAAAATTTGGGAATACCGTGAAGAAACAATCTATCCTGAATTTTTCGGAGAGCTTGAAGGGGAAGGGATATATACACTCTCGGCCGATACTTTCCTGAAAACGTTTGGGCAGGAAACTTTTGATCCTCGCTGGCTGTTTTACGGTGTGCTTATTTATCAACCGTCAGCTAAACGTAATAGCTGGTTGTATGTCACATCGGGAATGTCGAACCCATGGGATGATGAAGTTCCGAATCCCTCAGGAATATCCGGTCTGGGTTGCGAGTTTGTTTTTGAGACTGTGGAAAAAGTGGACTGGGCGATTTTACAGGTTCAAAATATTATGGCTTATGAAATTCTCTTGAGCCATGGTCGCTATGAAGGGCGCGAACCAATTCAGTTCTACGACCGCATACCGCTGCGATCGTCCATCAAGCCTGGCTTCGATTCCGCAATCAGAAATATATTGTTTTGCCCACCGGTTAGCTATCCAGACTCCTTCAATCTCGAATCGGGCGTAGTTGATCTCATGGCTCTTGTTGGAATAACAGATGATGAAGCTCAATACGCCCGTGAAAACGATGGCGAGAAGTTGGTTGAACTACTGGCGCGCGCCGGCGCATTCCCGGTTACCGACCCGGCGCGTAAATCAGTCATCTCCACTTTGAGGTAAACCCATGCGAACCACATCAACAAAACAGAGGTCACACCTGATCGGCCGGCAAGTTTGCGAAGTCGCGCTGATCGCTTTGTTTGTCTTCGCGCCGCATCCACTCGCGACCTCAATGGCGCAGTCTGAGGATCCCGAGTATAAAACGCCTGCGCCGACGACGCCGCCGGCGATACAGGGGAATTCGCTTTCGCTGAGGCCGAAGATCACCTACAGGGAAAAAGCTAAATACACCGAAGAAGCCCGCGACAATGTGATACACGGCACGGTAGCGCTGAACGTCGTCTTTCGCTCCGACGGAAGCCTTTCCGACATCAAAGTCGTAAAAGGGTTGCCTTACGGTTTGACCGAAAAGGCGATAGACGCAGCCAGAAAGATTCGCTTTGAGCCGGCAATAAAGGATGGACAACCGGTCCATGTCCGCGGAGACCTTGAGTTCACATTTCATTTGTATGACCTGGAGGAAAAGTCAATCCACAAGATGCTGCGCAATGATTTTCCCGTCTTGTCGAAAGATGCTGTCCAGGCGCTGGCCAAGGTAATTTATAAGCGTGGCGACAGGGATTCGGAAAAAGCATGGCGTTTTGCGCAACAGTGTCTAGAGACGGGGGTGAGCAAACTTCCGCCATCAGAACAAGAAGAATTGACGAGTCTGACACTTGAAGCGGTACGGGTACTGGATGAATCGGATCAGCGGATTTATCAAAAGCTCATAGAGAAATCGAAGACTGGGCAGGCGCCTTACTACTATGAGATGTGGATGATCGAGTTCCGCTTCAGAGGAATATCCAAGTTGCCGAATGAGACGCTCAAGCGCGCGGAGGCGCTTTACACTAAGGCGGCGACTCTCGGAACCGAGATTCCCTGAAGTGATGTATGAAGCCACGGCCCGCTGAATCGGCGAGGATAACAGAATCTTTCTCCCCCCGGCGCGAATAAACTTTCCCAGCGCGCGCGTCGGAGTCGTCTATCGATTCTGACGCGCGCTGTGAGATCGCTTTTGTATCAGTCTTCCGGCCCAAACGGAGCCGCCAGCGCAAATTGGTATTGAAGAGTCTTAGGTCCTCTGCCGGCCGCTCTGCGGCAATTCCGCCAGTTGGATATCCAGCGTCATGCGCCGCCCGTTTCGCACGATTTCGACCTGCACGCGGTCGCCCACATTTTTGCTGTTGAGCACACGATCGAGATCGTCTTGCTGGCTGATTGTTTTCCCGTCAACCTTCGTGATGACGTCGCCGAGAGGGACAGTATAATCAGTGCCGCGGATACCGACCGCTTCGGCGTTTCGCATTCCGGCTTTATCGGCCCCCGACCCGGGAACGACCCTGAGCACCATCAATCCATCGCTTACCGGCAAATTGAGAGCCTGGATCAGCCGCGGTCCGAATCTACTGAGTGGAACCACTCCGTTGATGCCCAATTGTGGCTTTCGCACACGGCCATATGTCTTGATGTCTTCGATAACCTTCTTCGCCGTTTTGACCGGCACGGCGAAACCGATGCCGACCGAGCCGCCCGAAGGGCTGATAATCATTGTATTGATGCCGATCTGTCGTCCGTGCGAATCGAGCAGCGGGCCGCCCGAATTGCCATGATTGATCGCGGCGTCGGTCTGAATCGCGCCCTCGATCAGTCTGCCCGTGATTTCTGATTTCAACGGCCTGGCGAGTCCCGAAATGACGCCTCTGGTCAGCGTCCGGTCGAATCCGAACGGGTTTCCGATCGCCAGAACCTTCTGCCCGACAAACAGCTCGTCGGAATTGCCGAGTTGTACGGTGGTCAGCTCCGAGGGCGGCGCATCGATCTTGATCACAGCCAGATCATTATCCGGGTCATAGCCGAGAGGCTTTCCCTCATATTTCTTGCCGTTCGCAAGCGTGACTTCAAGCTCCCTGGCCTCCTGAATCACATGGTAGTTGGTAAGGATGCGGCCTTCTTTATCCAGAATCGAGCCTGAGCCGGAGCCTTTTTGGGGAACTACGTCGAAAAAGTCTTGCACGTAGACGGTGGAAGTTATATTGACCACGCCCGGACTGACCGCGTCATAAACTTCCCGGTTGTTTTTCTCATCGGTCGCCACCGACGGGTCAGTCAACGCGCGAATCTGAGTCTCTTCGGCCCCTTTTCCGGACTTCGCCCCGGCCCATCGTCCGAGCAAGGCGGAACCAAACCGGTCATAAATCAATACCCCGCTCGCGGCGAAGACGGCCGTGACGAGCGCAAGCACAATAATTTGTTTGGCGGTGATTTGATAAGTAGCTTTCATCGCAACCTTTCTCCTTCATTGATCGCAATTATGTGTCTTAATGACTGCTGTCGCAGACAAATGAGAGTACCCCCGCGGGTTGTAAAAAGTTCCGAAAAAGCCCCCGGAGCGCTTGCCGAAGACTACCCCGAAGGATTCAAATTACACTCATCTGGCCTGATTTGTTAAGTATGTAAAGCGATGTAGATTTTTCAGCAGGAGAACGCCATATGACTCCCCGACTGCGCCGACATTTTACCACTCAAATCGCCTCATGCGCGTTCGCTCTCGCGTTTTTTGGAACCCTGGCCCTGGTCTGTCTGGTAGGCGCCCGGATCAGTACCGCGAGCGGTACTGATCCGGGCCATTCGCAGGAGCAACAGAAACAGGACGACCCTCGCTGGAAGATTCAGCTTCCTTCTCCGATCGATGGGCAGAAGGGCAAGGAGCAAAAGAAACAGGACGAGCCGCTGCTTCGCATCGAGACCGAGTTGGTTCAGATCGACGCCGTCGTCACGGACAAACAGGGCAAACTCGCGCGCGAATTGAAGCGCGCGGATTTCGAGCTGTTCGACGACGGCAAGAAGCAGGAGATCGCGCACTTCGCCATCGGCACGGCGGCGCAGCCCGCAAGATGGCTGGCGGTCGAGAAGAAGCCGGCTGAAAAATCGCCCGCCGATTCCACTCCCGTTGAAATTCGAGCGGGGCGCTACATAGTCATCGCGGTCGACGATTTCCACCTCGCGCCTGAAAACCTGATGATCGCCAAACGGACGCTCCAGCGCTTCATCAACGACCAGATGGTCGGGGGCGATCAGGTGGCGATTGCGACCACCAGCGGCAACATCGGGATGTTCCAACAGTTCACCGACGAACGCGACGTTCTGGAACGCGCGGTTAACCGGCTCAGCGTCCAGCAGCGCACGGTCACAAGTTCTTCCGACGTCCCGCGAATCACCGATTATCAGGCGGAATTGATCGACACCGGCGATCTGGACGCCCTGGAGCTTGCGGTGCAGGAGATACTTCGGCAGGAACCGATGCCCGCTCCTACACAAGCCGGGGGGCGCGGAGGGCGCGGAGGAATGAACGCGGCGGGTTTCGACGGCGGAGCGTCGCCGCGCGATCGGGCGATCCAGCAGGCGCAATCGAGAGCGCGAACGATCGTCGCTCAAAACGCCCATTATACGCGCGCCACGCTCTCCAATCTGGAGAGCGTCATTCGCAACCTTGGCGCCCTGACCGGGCGCAAGATGCTCGTCCTGCTCTCCGACGGGTTCTATCTCGGCGGCAGTAGCTCCTCGCAGATTTACGACATGCGGCGCATCATCGACGCGTCGACGCGCGCCGGCGTGGTGATCTATTCGATTGACGCGCGCGGGCTGGTCGCCGTCCCGCCCGGCGGGAGCGCGAGCGACTCCTTCGGCGCCGGCGACATCAATCTCCCCGGCGCCCGCGAGCGAGTCGAGTCGAGAGGGGTCCAGGCCAAACTCGACGGGTTGAACGCGCTGGCGCGCGACACCGGCGGGACGCTATTCAATAACAGCAACGACCTGAGCCTCGGCCTTCAACGCGTGCTAGACGCCAACGAGACCTATTACGTGCTGGCTTACGAACCGTCCACGCCATACCGCGACGGGCGCTTTCACAAGATCGAAATCCGGATCGCGGGCCGCCCCGACTTGACCGTCCGAACGCGCAAGGGTTACTTCGCCCCGTCCGATAAGACCGGCAAGACTGGCGACCTCGCGGAAAAATCTCCGGATAAACGCAAAGAGAAATCGCCCGAAAAGATTGCGCAGCAGGAGAAGCTCGAAAAAGAGAAAGAAATGCGCGAGGGTTTAGGCTCGCTCGTTCCGCTCCGCGAGATTCCCGTCGAGATGGCCGTTGATTTCCTCGACGTTTCCCATGGAAATTCCGGGGCGCTGGTCAATTTGCACGTGGACGCCTCGCAGTTGACCTTGCGACTCCTCAACGGGACGCATCAGAGCGCGCTCGACCTGCTGATGGCGCTCTTCGACGAAAAGGGGAAAGCGGCGGCCAGCTTTGTCGAGCGCATCAGCGTCAACATCAGACCGGAGAGGGTGGAAAACGCGCTCAAAAACGGATTCAACTATCGCCGCCTGATGGCGCTAAAACCGGGCTTCTATCAGGCCCGCGTGGCGATCAGAGAGGAAGGCTCGGCGCGGATGGGCAGCGCCTCGAAATGGGTCGAAATCCCCGACGTCGGCAAAAAACAACTGACGCTGAGCGGCGTCTTTCTCTCGGCGAGCAAAGAAGACCAGAACGATTTGCAACCCGCGAACAGCGTCTACATCCCGCAGCCGTCGTCGGCGACGCGGCGCTTCAAAAAGGACGGCGCCGTAGATTTCATGGTCTTCGCCTACAACGCGAAGGCCGAGAAGAACACCGCCGACCTGGTGATCCAATCGCAGGTCTTTTCGGGCAGCAAGCTGGTCTACGCTTCGCCGATCGCCAAGATGACTATTCCGGAATCCGTCGACCTGCTGCGCATCCCTTACGCCGCGCGCGTCTCGCTGGAAGCATTCAATCCGGGGCCGTACGAACTGCGAGTCGTGGTAATTGACCGCCTGACAAAAGCCACCACGTTCCGCCGAGTCTATTTCACGGTCGAATGAATGATTTAAGGAGTAATTTATGGAAGTCCTTCGCAGTTTGAACGCCCGGTTGGGTTTGCTGTCTATGCTATTGTTGAGTTTCTCGACTCTTGGGCAAGTCAGTCAAGATCCATTTCAGCGCGTCTCGGAGTCGCGAGACGTTCAATGGCTCGAGCAGGTCGCCGGCTCGCTTTCGACAGCCAGGCAACTTCAACCTGCTGGCGGTCTTGGCCGTGACTACAAGGATTTACGTACGGCGGCTTATGCTCGACTCGGAAGTCTGGGGACTCCGGAAAGTCTCGCGGCGGTCAAAAGGATTGAGGCGATAGAGGCCATTCCCGCTCCTGAATTGGTTCCGCTCGGCGTTTCGACACATCCATGCTTTCACTTTTCCGACTGTGAAATTAAACCGTTCGCGCAGGCCAAAGGAAACGATGGAAACACTTACGCCATCCTTACGAGTTCTATCCTGGGGGATTGCGACCTCTTCCTCGTTCACACAAAAACGCCAGAAGACATCAGCTCCTGGTCACGCCCCAAGCTGATTCCCAATCGTTTCTATCCAGGCATTCGAGCCCCGAAGTTAAGGGTCAGCGATTCGGGCGTCTTATTGTTTTCATTCATTGAATCGGTCCGGTGAGTTGAACATAATGTAATCTTTCTTGACCGAAGACTGATTCATCCATTGGCTCCCACTTCGTAAGCTTCTTTTTGATGCTTTATGATGCCCGCAATCGCCGTGGCTTGCGCCACCAGATCGCGGAACATATCGAACAGAAGCGCTTGCGGCCCGTCGCACAACGCGCGTTCGGGGTAAGGATGAACGTCAACCAGCAATCCGTCAGCGCCGACGGCCACTGCGGCTCGCGCCATCGGGATTACGGTTTCACGATTGCCAGTGCTGTGGCTGGGATCGAAGACGA
>WNFZ01001668.1_pt1 | contig 38792 bp, 48 predicted proteins | sample 5400081 | NCBI WGS metagenome assembly WNFZ01 (sample SAMN13153365, study PRJNA577476) | soil metagenome | isolation source: 80 cm soil or saprolite under grassland replicate 1 | place: USA:California | collected 2016-06-15
TACCGCGGCATGGAGCGGGCCGACTCGCTGGCCCTCGACCCGCACAAGTGGCTCGGCGTTCCCGTCGACGCCGGCTGCGCGCTCGTGCGGCGCGGCGACGACCTGCGCGACGCGTTCAGCCTCATCCCGCCGTACCTGCGCCAGGACGCCGACGCGCCGGTCGGTACGTTCGCCGAGTACGGGCTCGAGCAGACGAGACCGTTCCGCGCGCTCAAGACGTGGGCAACCATCGCCGCGCGCGGACGCGCCGGCATCGCCGCCCAGGTGGCGCACGCGAACGGGCTCGCCCGCGAGCTGGCGACGCTGATCGAGCGGGAGCCCGAGCTGGAGCTGGCCGCCGCGCCCGAGACCTCCATCGTCGCCTTCCGCGCGCACCCGGCGGGCTGTCCGCCCGCCCGCCTGGATGACGTCAACCGCGCGCTACCCGAGGCGGTTCAGGCGCGGGGGCGCGCCTTCGTCACCGGTACCGTCTTCGGCGGCCGCGAGATGCTGCGCGCCTGCATCCTGCACCCGGACACCGGCTCGGATCACCTGGCGACCCTCGTCGCGGAGGTCGTCGCGACGGCCCGTACGCTGGCCGCCGCCGGGTAGCGGGCGTCCGCAAACTCCTTCAATAAACCGGAACGAACTTTCGGCTGCATCCACTTAAGAGCGCTAGTAGTACCCACCGAAATACCCCTTCCAGTAGTTTCCAGAAGACGGGAAGCGGGGATTTTCTGGAACATGACCCGTTCCCTCCAAGCCCCCCTGTTGCTGTTCTTCACCAGCTCACGCTCCGGCCCAGCGAGGCGCATGGAAAGCCTGCTCGCGCACCTCGCGCGCAAGGAGCGCTCCCGGCTGCGGATCGCCCGCATCGACGCTGAAGCGCAGCGCGACTGGATAGAGCGTCTGCAGGTCACCCAGATCCCGACGCTCGTCCTCATCAAGGACCGCCGCCCTGTCGGCCGGCTCGAGGGGCGCGCAAGCGCACCGCAGATCGAGCGAATGATCGCCCCCCACCTCGCTCCGGTCGAGGCTGAGGCCGCGGTCGCCCGACGAACCACGGCAGGGCGGGCTCCCGCCGCCCGCCCTGCGAACAGCGTGGCTTAGCCGGGTCCGTTCTCCTTGATCTGACCGCGAATTTCTCCGGCCGGGAAGTCGCCGGGTCCCTCGTTCAAGACGAGGTCGCCGTCGTCGGTGTGCACGTTCGTGTACGCCCCGCCGTTGCGCAATAGGTCAACCAATGCCGACAGCGGCTGACCTGCGAGCGGGCCGGTGAGGTCCGCGGCCGTGATCGTCCCCTGCGCGATGACGCCGTCGATGCGACCGCCACCCTTCGGCGCCTGCACGCCTGGCGCGGTCGACGGATACAGCCACACGACGATGGGCCCGGCGGTGCCGCGTGGCCCCTGATGGATGTGGGCCATGAAGACGTTCTCGATGTTGGCCACCATCAGCATGTACTCAATCGCGCTCTCGTCCCTGTTCAGCATGTAGATCGCGTTCCCCCGCGCCTTCGTGTCGCGCGGAATCGGCGCCTCCTGAGCGCCCTCCAGCGGCGAATTGAAGTTGAACGACACCGCCGCGAAGGCCGCGCCGGCGGCAATGAGAACCGCAAGTGTTGCCACGATTGTGAGCCGTGTCCGTTTCCTCATAATGCGTGCTCCCCTCTTCCCCCTACCTGCGGACCGAAGATGTGCCCGGACCTACGGACGCGGGCCCGAAACGGTTTCAGGCCGACTCGAGGCGGGCGATGACGCCCAGGAGGAACTCGCTCGCCCGCGCACCGTCCACGACTCGGTGGTCGAAGGTGCATGAGAGCCACCCGATCTCGCGGGCCACGACCTGGCCGTCACGTACGGCCGCACGCGGCCCGATGCGGTGCAGGCCGAGAATCGCCACCTCCGGATGGTTGACGAGCGGTGTGGCGAAGAGGCCGCCGAGCCGCCCGGCGCTCGTGACCGTGAACGTGGAGCCACGTAGTTCCTCCGGCTTCAACTTCCTCGCGCGCGCACTCTCGGCGAGGCGCGAGGCTTCGTCGTCCAGCTCCTCGAGCGACTTCTCGTCGGCGGCGCGCAGCACTGGCACGACGAGCCCTTCCCCGGTCTGCACCGCGACCCCGATGTCGTAGCGCTCCCAGTAGACGATCTCCTCACCGGCGAGAGTCGCGTTGAGCTCCGGGACTTCCTTCAGGCCGGGGACCGCGGCCTCGATCAAGTACGCCAGATAAGAACGTTCGCCGCGCTTCGCTGCGAGCTCCGTGAAGTCGCACTCCTCCACCACCGTCACGGCCGGGACCTCTCGGTGTGCGCGCGTCAGGTGCTCTGCAATCTGCCGTCGCGTTCCGCGCAAAGCCTCTCTTCGCTCGCCCTCCCGCGCCGGAGCGGCCGATCTGACGTCGACTTCCGTGATCCGCCCCTCGGGGCCCGTCCCCTTCAGACCGTCGAGCTCGACGCCCAGGTCGGCTGCGAGGCGGCGAACGAGCGGGGTGACCTGAACTTTCTTCGGTCCGGGAGCGGTAGCGCCGTCGCCGATCAAGACGAGCAGCGTTCCGACCGGGACCACCTCTCCTTCGGCGACGAGGATCTCGCCAACCCGCCCGCCGGCGGGCGACGGAATCTCGACGGTGGTCTTGTCCGTCTGGATCTCGACGAGCGGGTCGTCCTCGGCGATCTCCTGGCCGACCTCGACGAGCCAGCGGGCAATCTCTCCTTCGCGCACGCCCTCACCGAGATCCGGGAGCTTGAACTCGTAGGTCATCAAAACCCCATGACCTTCGCCACGGCTTCGACCACGCGCGGTGAGGTGGGCAGGTATTCGTCCTCGAGCGACCAGAACGGGAAAGGCGCGTCGTAGCCGGTGACCCGGAGGACCGGGCCACGGAGGTCGAGAATCGCCTTCTCCGCGAGAACGGCCGCGATCTCGGCGCCGAAACCCGCCACGCGTGGGGCTTCCTGGACGATGACGGCCCGGCCTGTCTTGGCCACGGACCCGAGGAGCGTTTCCTCGTCCAGCGGCTTCAAGGTGCGGACGTCGATCACCTCGGCACTGGCGTCGAGCTCCTCGGCCGCGGCGAGGGCGACCGACACCATCCCGCCGTAGGCGATCAGCGTCACGTCGGTGCCCTCGCGCGCGACGCGCGCCTTCCCGAGCGGGACGACGTGGTCCCCGTCAGGGACCTCCTCGCGGGGGCTGCGGTAGAGGACCTTCGGCTCGAAGACGACCACCGGATCGGGTGAGCGGATCGCCGCCGCCAGAAGGCCTTTCGCGTCAGCGGGCGTGGAGGGAATCGCCACTTTCACGCCGGGCGTGTGGACGTAGTACGTCTCGGGAGAGTCCTCGTGGAGCTCGGGCGCCTTGACGCCGCCCCCCGTCGGCATGCGGATCGTGATCGGAAACTCCATCGCGCCGTTCGTCCGCCAGTGATAGCGCCCGACGTGGCAGATCAGCTGATCCAGGCACGGGTAGCTGAAGGACTCGTATTGCATCTCGCAGACCGGCCGCCACCCGGCCATGGCGAGACCCACCGCGGTGCCGAGGATGCCCGCTTCGGCAAGCGGCGTGTCCACGCAACGGTCGGGCCCGAAGCGGTCGAGGAGCCCCGCGGTCGCACGAAAGACTCCGCCGGCCCGGCCGACGTCCTCGCCCATGACCATCACGGTCCCGTCGCGCTCCATCTCGCCGTGGAGAGCCTCGTTGACCGCCTCGACCAGGGTCTTACTCGACATAGGCGTTTCTGGTCACGAGCTCGGGATCGGGCTCGGGCAGGGCCTCGGCGGCGGCGATGCCCGCTCGCATCGCTTCGAGCGCCTCGGCGCGGGCTACTTCGGCCAGCTCGTCGTTGAGGACGCCGATCCGGCTGAGGTAGCGCTCGTAACGGCCGAAACACTCGTTCTCCCGCTCGCGCTCGACGCGATCGGCGTCGACGTACGCGCTCGGGTCGTCGGCCGTCGCGTGCGGCGCGCAACGGTAGGTGACCGCCTCGACGAAAGTCGGGCCCTCGCCGGCACGGGCGCGCGCGAGGGCTTCTCTGGTCGCTTCGTAGACAGCGAGCACGTCGCCGCCGTCGACCCGTACTCCAGGCATGCCATAACCGACGGCCTTGTCCGCCAATGTCTCCGCCCTGGTCTGAGCCGGCAGCGGAGTGGAGATCGCCCAGTAGTTGTTGTTGCAGAGCAGGACGACCGGGGCCTGCATGACCGCGGCGAAGTTGGCCCCTTCGTGAAACGCGCCCTCGGAGGTGGCGCCGTCACCGAAGAAGGCGAGCGCGCAGGTGTCCTCGCCGCGCAGGCGCTTTCCCCACGCGAAGCCGACGGCGTGCGGCACATGGGTCGCGATCGGGACGGCGATGGAGGCGAGCCGGTATTCACGCGGATCCCACCAGCCGGCGGGATGGCCGCGCCACCAGGAGAGCACGGTCTCGACGGGCATGCCTCGCAGCAGCCCGACGGCGGACTCGCGGTACGACGGAAAGATCCAGTCCTGGTCGGCGAGCGCGCGAACGGCACCGACCTGCATCGCTTCGTGCCCCCAAAAGATCGCGTAGGTGCCGATCCGTCCCTGCCGGTGGTAGACGAGCGAGCGCTCGTCGTAGGTCCTGAGCAGGACCATGTCTCGGTAGAGAGAGAGGAGGTCGGCCGCCGCGAGCCCTTCGACCTTGCCGTCGGGCAGCGCGTCCCCGTCCCCGATCACCCTGCGCAGGTCCTGCTCGGCGGGCGCCACCTGGGCCATGGCTGAAAATCTATCCGGGCGTGAGGACCTGAAGCGCGTCGCGCTCGGCCTCGAAGTGCGCTTCGCCTACGTCGCCGAGGTCTTCGCCGTCGACCTGAAGCGGTAATGGCGCGTCGCACACGATCCGCAGCTCGTCCGCGTCGTGCACGTAAAGGAGGTGACGCGAGCGCTCCTGTCCACGTCCCGCGAGCACCCACCACGCTACCTGTGGGAGGACGCGGGCACGCAGGCTCCGTGGCGCGACGAGGTCGAGCCCGAGCTCGAAGCGGGCCCTCGGCGCGACCCGGAGGGGAAGCCGACCCGCGTAGCTGTAGGGATCGCCGTTCGCGACGAGCGCGAAGGCCACCCGCCCCACCCCGACTACCTCCATTGCCGGGTCGAAGCGTCCCCGCCGCTCCGCGAGGATCCCGAGCAGCGTGCGGACGAAGGCGACGTCGCCCCCTCGGCGGCCACTCTCGCGTCCCAGCGCGTCGACGCGGCGAACCAGCTCCGCATCGAGGCCGAGTCCGGCGCTGAACGTGAAGCGCCGCCCGTTCACGCGGCCTAGGGAGATCCGCATGGGCTCGGCACCGTGAGCGAGCAGCCGGGCCGCGGCCACGGGATCTCGCGGCAGCCCGAGGGCCCTGGGGAGGACGCTCGTGCCCCCGCCTGGGATGAACCCGACCGGAACGTCGGCGACGAGCCCGTTGACAACCTCGTTGTAGGTGCCGTCGCCGGAGTAGACGAAGATGCGGTCGTACTTCTGCGATGCCTCGGCGGCGAGGTCGGCGGCGTGCGCGGGCCCCTCCGAGAGGAGAGTCTCGACCGCCCCTGACGCGGCAAGCTCACGCTCGACGGCGAGCGTGAGGTCCGGCGTGACCCGGCTCGCGTGCGGATTGACGATGAGCGCGGCGCTCAAGCGGGCGAGGAGTAACCGCGCATCCCATCCATAAGCAGCGCGTAGAAGCGATCGGCGAGCGTGTCTGTGTCGGCTCCCGCTTTGAGCCAGGTGTAAGCCCAATTGGCGGCCGAGAGGAAGAGAAGCGCGGCGACGCTCTCGTCCAGGTCGGTCCGCAGCTCGCTCTGCTCGCGTCCCTCCCGAAAGAGCTCCCGGATGCGCTCCTCGTAGCGACGGCGCTCGGCGACGATCTCCTCGCGGCGCTCGCCCTCCAGGTACTTCCACTCCTGGACGAAGACCGTGGCGACCTCGAGCTGGTCGGCGACGACCTGCAGGTGAGCGCGCAGGGCAAGACGGATCTTCTCCGTCGCCTTGAGTTGCTCGGGGATCGCGTCCAGGCCGGCGTGGAACGCGCTCGCGCCGTCGCGCATGGTCTCGTAGAGAAGGTCCTCCTTGCCCTCGATATGCGCATAGAGAGAGCCCTTCTGGACGCCCAGCGCCTCGGCGAGGTCGCCGATCGACGTCCCGTGGTAACCCTTCTGGGCGAAGAGGCGTGCCGCCTGGCGGGAAAGCTCCTGACGCCTGGTCATGGTAGATTCTTACCTAACGATCGTTTGGTTGCCATGAACGACAACGAGTTCCAAGCGTACGTCCAGGAAGGCGGGCAGGTCGAGACCGGCGACGCCATGCCGGACGACTACCGGAAGGCCCTCATCAAGTTCATCGAGATGCACGGGAACTCGGAACTCATGGGGGTCCTGCCCGAGCGCGAGTGGATCCTCCGGGCGCCGACGCTCCAGCGGAAGCTTGCCCTCACCGCCAAGGTGCAGGACGAGGTCGGCCACTCGCAGCTCATCTACCGGGTGGTCGAGGACCTGGGGAAGCCCCGCGAGGCCTGCCTCGACGACCTCGTCGCGGGTAAGACGAAGTTCCACAATGTCTTCCATTACCCGACGAAGACCTGGGGGGACGTTGCCGTGATCGCTTGGCTCGTCGACGCCGCGGCGATCATCTCGCAGAAGGCGCTCCTCAAATGCTCGTACGCGCCGTACGCGCGGATCATGAAGAAGATCTGCTGGGAGGAGTCGTTCCACATCCTCCACGGGCGCGACTGCATTCTCGCGCTCATGACCGGGACGGACGAGCAGCGCGAGCTCGTCCGGGAGGCGGTGACCCGTTGGTGGGGGCCGCTGATGCAGTTCCACGGGAACCCGATCGCGGCGGAGGACGATCCGATGTACCGCTGGCGGATCAAGAGCCAGGCCAACGAGGATGCGCGCCAGCAGTTCCTCGACGGCTACGTGCCGCAGATCTGGGAGCTCGGGCTGACGGTGCCCGACCCGAGGCTCCGCAAGCGCGACGACGACGGCGTCTGGGAGTATTCGGAGCCCGACTGGGACGAGCTCAAGCACGTCGTGACGGGCCACGGGCCGAAGACGGAGGAGCGACTGGGCTTCCGGCGCTGGTCGCGCGAGGAGACAGCCTGGGTGCGGAACGCCGTCCTTCCGCAAGCTGCGTGATTTACGAGGTTTTCCGCCAGGAGCGTGAGGGGCAGCCGTTCCAGCACGGCGGCTCTCTCGAGGCTCCGAACCTCGCGTTCGCAGAGGCGTACGCGCGCGAGCTCTACGGTCGCCGCGACGAGTCGTTCGCTCTCTGGATCGTCCCGCGTGAGTCCATCGAGGAGGTTCTCGATCCGTACGTGGCCGACGTGTTCGATCGCGACTACCGCCGCGTGGACGGCTACTCGTTGAAGGTCAAGCTGAAGGAGGCGCGTGAACTAGCCGCGAAAAATGCTGCGCATTTTCCGCGGGAAGAATCCTCAGCCATTTCTGATCTAGGGCCAGCGTGAGCGAAGACGACATCACCAAACCGGCCGGCTCTCGGAGCGAGGGTTCTGTTCCAGAATCCGCGCAGCGGATTCTGGAATTAGCGGACGACGAGCTGATCCTCGGCTGGCGCAACTCCGAGTGGACCGGGATCGCGCCCTTCCTCGAGGAGGACGTGGCCTTTTCGTCGATCGCCCAGACCGAGATCGGGCACGCGCGGGCGTGGTACGAGCTCGCTGCGCGTCTAACTGGACGCGGACGCGTTGATGCCGACACGCTCGCCTTCGACCGGGATCCGGACGAGTACCGCTGCGCTCCCTTCGTCGAGGCGCGGCTGGTGCCAGACTGGGCTAAGACCATCGCCCGCCACTGGCTCTACGAGACGGCGGACGCGATCCGGATCGAGGCGCTGCAGGCCTCGGACGACCCCGAGGTGGCCGGCCTCGCCGAGAAGATCGACCGCGAGGAGAACTACCACCGAATGCACGCCGACATGTGGGCGGAGCGACTTCGCGATGAAGCTCGGTTTCGCAGCGCTGTCGACGAGCTTTGGCCTTCCGCGCTGGGCTTGCTCGAACCCGGGCAGCGCGATCGTCTCTGCGAAATCCTCAGTCGTGAGCCGGTCGATCCGGTCGAGCGAGGGGAGCACACGGAAGAGCTGCGTCCCCTCTGGGAGGAGATGACGATGGTGCGGCGCTCCGTGCCGGGGGCGTCATGGTGACCGTCGAGCGCGTCTGGGAGGCACTCGGCGAGATCCCCGACCCCGAGATCCCTGCGATCTCGCTCGTCGACCTGGGCGTCGTGCGAGCCGTGACCGTCGAGGGCGACAAGGTGCGCGTGGAGTTCACGCCAACGTTCCTCGGCTGCCCGGCCGTCGAGGTCATGCGCGCGCAGATGGCCGAGCGGATTAACGACCTCGGGGCAGAAGCCGAGATCGACATCGCCGCGGAAGGCTGGTCGTCCGACCGGATCACTCCCGAGGGAAGGCGGAAGCTCGAGGAATCCGGTTTCGCGCCCCCGGCCCCCGGCGCCGCTCCGACAACCCTTCTTCAGCTCCAGAAGATCGTCTCCCGCTGCCCCTACTGCGGCTCGGAAGACACCCGGCTCGAGAACCTCTTCGGCCCCACCCCGTGCCGCTCGATTCGCTACTGCGTGAGCTGCCGCCAGCCGTTCGAGCAGTTCAAGACGATTTAGCCCGGACGAAACGCAGCCGAGCGAGCTTCGAGGCCGCGACGCCGACGGCGAGAGCCGGCGCCCACAGGAATGGCGTCTGGAACGCGATCTGCGTCGCGACTGGGGTGTCGTAGCCGTCTGCCGGAATGGAAATCAGAGCCCACGCGACTGGGAGGCCGAGCGCCCACCAGCCGCCGACCGCCGCCCCCACGGCGACGTGGAATGCGAGCACGAGCGTAATGACCCACCACGAGAAGGGTCGCGGATCGACGCCTTCCCACGGGCCCCAGACGAGGTAGCTGAGCGCCGCGCCGGCGACGACATAAACGGCGACGGCCACCGCTCTCACGCGCGAACCCTCGTTCGGGCGCAGACCGCTTGGACTCCGAAGCCGGCTGCGACGAGAGCCACCTCGGCGGGCGCCCAGAGAAGCAGCCCTAACCACAGCGGGAGCGGCTCGCCGCGGTTTGCAGAGGGATAGCCGAGCGGCGCCGCCAGCAGCACCGGGAGAAAAGGGAGGAGCACGGCCCACCACCGCTTGACGACCCATCCGAGGGCCAGGTGCGCGATCACGACAAGGGCGAGCGCCACAACACCCGCTGCATCACTCCCGAAGAAGAGCTGTCGGTCGAGGATCCAGTACACCCAGACGAGAGCCAGTGCGAAATACGAGGCAACCGCTATGCTTCGGCTCTATCGCATCCATGCTATGTATAGCAGATCTGAGATATGAGCCAAGCATCCCCTAGGAGAACCCACGAGGCGCTCGAGCGGATCCGCGAGCGACTCGCCCATGCCGAGGACGGCTGGTTCTTCGCCCGGATCGCGGACCGCGTGGCCGAACGCAGACGCGAGCTCGGGCTCTCTCAGGCGGAACTGGCGCACGCGGTCTCGACAACGCAGTCCGCGATCGCTCGCCTCGAGAGCGGCGGGCGGCCGCCGCGCATAGACACCTTGCTTCGGATCGCCGAGGCCCTCGACTGCGATCTCCAGGTCGAGCTTCGCCCCCGCTAGACTCCTGGGCCGACGGCGCGTGAACCGGCGACAAAGGGGGGCGGGTGGGCATCATCGCGTGGATCATTCTCGGGCTCGTAGCCGGCTTGATCGCGAAGGCGATCTTGAAGGGGCCTAACCCCGGCGGACTGATCGTCACGACGCTGCTCGGGGTCGCCGGCGCCCTCCTCGGCGGCTTCCTCGCCAGAGCCCTCGACCTCGGCGACATCAAGGATTTCTGGGACCTCGAGACCTGGCTGATCGCAATCGGAGGCTCCATTCTCGTACTCGTTATCTGGCGGGCTCTGACCGGCGGTCGGCGCCGGCGACTCGTCTAGTGCGTCGCGCGCTCGGGCTCACACTGTCCTTTGCCTGCCTCGCCGCCGGCTGTGGTGGGGGTGGGGGAGACCGCCTCTCGCAGGAGGAGTTCCAGCAACAGGCAGACTCGATCTGCGAAAAGTACGACAAGAAGATCCAGGCTCTCGGAAGCCCGAAGACGCCGTCTGACATCCCGGCCTATGTGCAGAAGGGCATCCCTCTTCTCCGGCAGGGCATCGCCGAGCTCCGCGCGCTGAAACCGCCCGCCGACGTCGAGGACGATTACAACCGGATGCTGGACGAGACCGCCAAGGCGATCCCGGCTGCGGAGAAGCTCGCGGATGCCGCCGAGAAGAACGACGCCGCGGCCGTACAGGACGCCATCAAGGAAGGTCAGCAGGCCGACGAGGCGTCTGACGAGCTCGCTACCAAGCTTAAGCTGGACGGATGCGCAGCGGACTAGCGGTCGTGGCGGGCGCCGCAGCTCTTTTCCTCGCCGCCTGCGGCGGAGGAGGAGGCGGGAGCAGTGCCCAGAGCCTGACCGCGGAGGAGTTCCGCCAGCAGGCGGACGCCATCTGCAAGCAGTACGAGGACAAGCTCAGCGAGCTCGGCTCGCCCAGCTCGCTGGACGACCTCGGCAACTTCATCGACAAGGCCGTTCCAATCATCGAAGACGGCAACGACAAGCTTTCCGCACTCGAGCCTCCGGACGACCTTTCAGGCGATTGGGGGCGCGCGATGGACCTCCAGGACCAGAACCTCCAGGTCGCGCGCGACCTCCAGAAGGCGATTCACGGCAACGACACTGCGCGTGTCCAGGACCTGGTCTCCCAGCTCGACGCCACCGACGCCGAAAGCAGTCGCCTCGCCCGCAACATCGGCCTCGAGGACTGCGGGCAGCAGAACCAGTAGGGCTCTAGTAGGACTAGCGCCCTGTGAAGCGCGGCTCCCGCTTCTCGAGGAACGCGTTCGCGCCCTCGCGAAAATCCTCGCTCCCCGCGGCCTCCGCCTGGAGCTCCGCCTCGAGCTCGAGCTGCTCGTCCAGGCTCGAGAGCGCCGCGCGCTGGAGTAGCCGCTTCGTCATCCCGAGCGCCCGCGTCGGCAGCGCGGCCAGGGTCGCGGCGAGGTCCGCGGCTCGTTCGCTCAAGCGGCCGTCGCCCACGACCTCAGCGACGAGCCCCCACGCGTGCGCGTCAGCGGCGGAAAGGCGGCGACCCGAGCAGAGCCATTCGAAAGCACGTGAATAGCCAAGCAGGCGCTCGATGAGGTAAGTCGCGCCGGTGTCGGGAACGAGGCCGATGCCAATGAATGCAGGGACGAAGGTCGCGGAGGACACGGCAAGCCGAAGGTCGCAGGCGCACGCGAGCGAGAGGCCGGCGCCGGCCGCTGGGCCATTCACCGCGGCGATAACGGGCTTCTCGAGCCCCCAGAGGGCAAGGACGTTCGGGTTGTAGGTGCTGCGGAGGCGCTCGCCGATGTCGCCGGCGGCTTCCTTGAACTCGTTCAGGTCCTGGCCGACGCAGAAACCGCGACCGGCGCCGGTGAGTACGACGGCGCGAACCTCCGGGGCCTGCGCCTCCTCGAGCGCGGCGCGAAAAGCTTCGTGCATGGCGCTGTCGAAGGCATTCAGGACCTCGGGACGATTGAGCGTGATCGTCATCACGCCGCCGTCACTCTGGGTCTCGACCTCAGCCACTCGGTAGACCTTGCCGCCGCTGCTAGCGTGGAAACGCGGTGGCTGATCTTACGTTCATCTCGTCCGGGGAGGTCGCCGACGAGGAGGCTCTGGACGCCTACTCGCGTGCGGTGATCGGCGTTGCCGAGCGGCTCACGCCGTCGGTGGCCAACCTGCGCATTTCCCGCCGGGTGCGCGGCGGCCGGGTCGTCGCCGGCGGCGGCAGTGGGGTCGTCGTGACTCCCGACGGCTTCATGCTCACCTCCGCCCACGTTGTGGCGGCGTCGGACGGCACGGTTCGCGCCTCCTTCGTGGACGGAAGCGAGGTCGAGGCGAAGGTGGTCGGGACGGATCCGCTTTCCGACCTCGCGGTCCTGCGCGCGGAGGACGGCGGTCTCGCCGCAGCCGACCTGGGCGACGCCGAGACTCTCCGCGTCGGACAGCTCGTCGTGGCTATCGGGAACCCGAACGGTTTTGCCGGATCCGTGACGGCCGGAGTTGTCTCGGCCCTCGGACGCTCCCTGCCGGTGCGCTCCCGCGCGGCGGGGAGGATCGTCGAGAACGTCATCCAGACCGACGCGGCTCTGAACCCCGGCAATTCCGGCGGAGCCCTCGCTGACGGAACGGGCTGCGTGATCGGTATCAACACCGCCGTCGCCGGCGTCGGGCTCGGTCTGGCCGTGCCGATCAACGCGACGACCCGCAAGATCATCGGGGCGCTCATGAGCGAGGGGCGCTTTCGCCGCTCCTACCTCGGCATCGCGGGCGGCTCGCGGCCGCTGCCGCCGCGCCTCGCCCGCCAGCTCGGCCGCGTCGAGTGCGTCGAGGTGGTCGAGGTCGTGGACGGCAGCCCCGCCGCGAAGGCGGGTCTCCGCGCGGAGGATCTGATCGTCGACCTGAACGGCGAGCCGGTCGAGGGCGTGGACGACCTCCAGCGGCTGATGGCCGGCGAGCTGATCGGCATCAAGGTGGTCGTCAGCACGGTGCGCGACGGCCGCCTGCAGTCCGTCGAGCTCGTGCCCGTCGAGCTCGCCGTCTAAGAGCTATCGCCCCTTGAAGTTCGGGTCGCGCTTCTCGGTGAACGCCTTCAAGCCCTCCTGAGCATCCTCGGAGGAAAGAGCGAGGTGGAACGCCTTGCGCTCCGCGTCGAGGCCGGCCGCGAGCGGCGTCTCGAAGGCGTTCAAGACGGCCTCCTTTGCCAGCCGGACTCCCACCGGGCTCTTGGCCCCGATCGTCCGCGCGACGCCCTTGGTCTCCTCCAGCCAGTCCTCCTCGGAGGCAACTCGGGCGACGAGCCCCGCCTGCTCGGCCTCGCGGGCGGACAAGAAGCGGCCCGTGAGGATGACGTCCATCGCCTTCGACTTCCCGATCGCGCGCGTCAATCGTTGCGTGCCGCCCGCCCCCGGCAGGACGCCGAGGTTGGTCTCCGGCTGTCCGAACTGCGCCGTCTCGGAGGCGACGATCAGGTCGCAAGCCATCGCCAGCTCGCAGCCGCCGCCCAGGCAGTAGCCCGACACCGCGGCGACGATCGGCGTCCTGATCTTCCTGATCGCGTCCCACTTGTCGATCCGCCCGCCGAAGTAGAGCTCGAGGTGAGTAGCGTCGGAAAGCTCGTTGATGTCGGCGCCGGCGGCGAAGGCCTTGTCGTTTCCCGCGAGGACGATGCAGCGGATCGACTCGTCGTCGTCGAGGTTCTCGAGCGCCCCCACGAGCTCGCCCATGAGCTGGTTCGAGAGCGCGTTCAGCTGTTCGGGCCGGTTGAGGCGGATAACCGCGATCGGCTCGTCCCTCTCAATGAGGACGGTCACTTCTTCTCCAGAAACTTCTTGATCGCCTCCTGAGGCTCCTCGGTCGCCATCGACAGGGCGAGCCAGTCGCGCGCGTGGTTGATCGTCTGGTGCCAGGCGAAGTCCCGCCAGAAGTTGAGGTGCTGGCGTGCGTAGCGGGTGGTCTGAGGGAGCTTGCGCGCCAGGTTCTCGACGAAGCGGTCGACCTCGGCGTCGAGCTCCCCGGCCGGGACGGCGCGGTTGACGAGCCCCCACTCCTCGGCCTTGCGGGCGGGGATCTCCTCGCAGAGGAGGACGATCTCGCGGGCTCGCCGCTCACCGACCATGATCGGGAGCCACTGCGTTGCCCCGCCCGCGGGAACGGAACCGTGCTCGGGTCCGACGTGGCGGATGAACGTGTCCTCGACCATGACGGCGAGGTCGCAGGCCATCTGGAATTCGTTGCCGCCCCCGACGCAGATCCCGTTGATGCGAGCCAGCGTCGGCTTCCCGACCTCGCGCAGGCGGTCGTGAGCGTCCTTGAAGGCCCCGAACCACTTCCAGTACTCGCCGGGGTTGCCGAGGTAGTCATCGCCCCAGGACTTGAGATCGGCGCCGACGGAGAATGCGCGCCCCGCCCCAGTGAGGACGACGACGCGGATGGAGTCGTCCCAGGAGGCGTCCTCGCACGCCCTCGCGATCTCCCGCAGCATGCGGAAGTCGAACGCGTTCAAGATCTCGGGCCGGTTGAGCGTGATCGTCGCCCGCGGAGGCGCCTTCTCGTAGACGATCCGCTCGAAGCCGAGCTCGCTCGGATCGACCGGAGCCGGACGGTCCGGCTCGGTCACGCGAGCTCGGCGAAGTGGACGTGGAAGGGGATGCCCATCTCGGCCGCGTCCTTTCCGGTGGCGGCGAACTCGTCCGTGCGCGCGGCGGACTTGAAGGCCTCCATGTCGGGGAAGTCCCACTCGGCGTAGTAGGCGAACTTCTGTCCCGTGGGGGCGCCGAACACGTTTCCATGACGGAACGTCCCGCCCGGAACCTGACGGCACAGCTCCGCGTGCTGCTCGTAGCGAGCAGCATCGGGTTCCTTCTCGTACAGAACAAAGACCTTGACCATCTATCGCCTGCGAAGGATTCCCGATTCCTGCGTCAGGCGCGAGGCCAAGTAGACGGGGATAGCGGAGAGAAGCACGACGCCGATGGCCGCAACGTTGACGATCGGAAGCTGGTTGGGACGCGAGAGGTTGACGAAGATCCAGATCGGGAGGGTCTGGATCGAACCTGCTGTGAACGTGGTCACGATGATCTCGTCGAAAGAGAGCGCGAACGCCAGCAGCCCTCCCGCCAGGAGAGCTGTGCGAAGCTGCGGGAACGTGATGTACCGGAACGTCTGCCAGGGGTCGGCGCCGAGATCCATCGAGGCCTCCTCGATCGAGCGGGAGGTGCGCCGCAGCCGCGCAAGCACGTTGTTGTAGATGACCACGATGCAGAACGTCGCGTGGGCGACGATGACGCTGAAGAGCCCGAGGCCGACACCCAGAGGCTCGATCACGGTCCGGAACGTTGCGTTCAGCGCCATGCCGGTGACGATGCCCGGCAAGGCGATCGGGAGGATGACCAGGAACGAGATCGTCTCGCGCCCGAAGAAGCGGTAGCGCTGCACGGCGAAGGCGGCCAGCGTTCCCAGGACCAGGGCGACCGCCATGGCACCGGCCGCAACCTTGACCGATTCCAGCAGTGCGCTCCGCACGCCCGGGTTGTCGATCGCCTTCCCGAACCACTTCAGGGTCAAGCCGTTGATCGGCCATGTCTGCGTGCGGGTCTCGTTGAAGGCGTAGAGGGCGATCACCGCCAAAGGCAGGTAAATGAACGCCAGCGTCAGACCGGTGGCCAGCCGTAAAAGAATCCTTGCGAGCGGGGATTCCGACATCAGATGTTCTCGAAGGCGCCTAGCCGCCGCGCGATCAGGAGGTAGACGACCATGACTGCCACGGGGAAGGTGGCGAACGCGGCGGCGAGCGGGATGTTGTTGGCCACCCCGACATTGGCGTACACGACATTCCCGATGAACTGCTTGCCCTGGTAAACGATCTGCGGCGTAATGAAGTCGCCGATCGTAAGTGAGAAGGTGAAGATCGAGCCGGCAACGGCGGCCGGGAGGAGGAGGGGCAAGACCACGCGTCGGAAGGTGCGCCCTGCCTTGGCACCCAGATCGCTCGAAGCCTCCAGCAGCGAGTCGGGGATCCGCTCGAGCCCGGCGTAGACCGGCAGAATCATGTACGGCAGCCAGAGGTAGCTGAAGACGAGCCAGGCGCCGAACCAGCCGAACCCGGGGCCCTTGAGCCCGATCGGGTCGAGAGCCCAGTTGAGGATCCCTTCCTCTTGAAGGATCACCCTCCAGGCGTAGACCTTGACAAGGTAGCTCGACCACAGCGGCATCAGAACGGCGACGACGAGCAGGTTGCGAACTCTCGGCGTCGCCACCTTCGCCATGTAGTAGGCGATCGGCAGAGCGAGGGCGAAGTCGGTGAGCGTGACGGCCGCCCCCATGCCTAGCGTCCGCATCGTGATCGTCCGGTAGACCTCGCTCTGGAAGAGGAGCTTGAAGTTGTCGAGCGTGAAGGTGTGGACGACCTCTGCCGTGAACGTGTCGAGCGTCCAGAACGCCGCCACCAGCAAGACGACGAGCGAGCCGATGTAGGCGCCCAGAAGCCACGCCAAGGGCGCGCCCAGGAGTGCCGCGAGCTGGAGGCGCGGGTGGCGATGGAAGAACGTGGCGAGCCGGCGGCCGAACGACGGCTTCCGCGGAGAGAGAGGTTGGGCGGCTGTGGCCATCGCGGCAGTCGGTGGGGCGCCCCAGGGCGCCCCACCGTTCAGCGAGATCTAACCCTTGATCTCAGTCCAGGCTTGGGTCCACTCGGAGTAGTCCTTGCAGACCTCTCCGCGGTCGTCGCCGCAGTCCTTCGCCGGCGTGTTCCAGTAGTAGACCTTCTGCCAGTACGGCTCGTCGCCGGCGTGATACGTGTCACAGTGATTCTTGTCGGCGGTGAGAGCGCACGACTTCGAGTTCGACGGGGCCTCCCCGAACCACTCCGCGACGGCCGCGTTCGCCTTCGGCGAGATGATGTGGTTCATCCACATGTACATGCAGTTGGGATGCTCCGCTTTCGAGGAGATCATCCAGGTGTCAGACCACCCCGTCGCGCCCTCGTCCGGCAGGATCGCCTCGACCGGGACCTTGTCGGCCGCCAGCAAGTTGACGATCACCTGCCACGTCGTGCCGAGGACGCTGTTCTTGCCGCTGAAGGCCGAGATCTCCTTCGTGTAGTCGGACCAGTACTCGCCGACGAGGCCGCGCTGCTCCTTGAGCAGATCGACGGCCGCCTGGAACTGCATGTCGTCGAGCTCGTATGGGTTCTCGATCCCGAGGTCCGGCTGCGTCGCCATCAGGTAGACGGCCGCGTCCGCGATGTAGATCGGGCTGTCGTAAGCGGTCACCTTCCCCTTGTACGGCGAGTTGGGGTCGAACACCGCGCCCCAACTCGTCGGAGCCGGCTTCACGACGTCGGTTCGCCACATGAGCAGGTTGGCGCCGCGCCCGTGCGGTACCCCGTAATGGACTCCGTCGACGGTGTTGTGCGGCCGGTCCTTCAGGTCCGGGAACATGTCCGCGTAATTCGGAATCAACTCCAGGTTGACCGGGGCCACGTCGCCGGCTGCGATCAGCCGGAGCGTCGCGTCACCGGAGGCCGAGACGCCGTCGAACTGGCCTGACCGCATCTGGGTCACCATCTGGTCGGACGTGTTGCCGATCGTGACGTTGACCTTGCAGCCGGTTTCCTTTTCGAAGTCCGTCACCCAGTCCACGCTCGGATCGGTCGATCCGTCCTCCACGTAGCCGGCCCAGGCGATGAGGTTGACCTCGCCCTCGCCGGCGCCGAGCTTCTCCGGAGCACCGGCGGCTACGTCGGGGTTCGAGGACCCACCGCCACCCGTCCCGGTTGCGCCGGAGCCTTCCTCTCCACCGCCGCATCCCGCAGCGAGCAGGGCGAGTCCGGCCACGACGAGGATCAGGGCCGCCCAGCCCGCATGTCGCTTCCACTGTTTACTCATGGGCCTCCTCCGTTTGTCCGTCCCCTTCGATCACATAGGTCTGCTCCGGGCGCCATTCGAGCCGAACCGCTCTTCCACGCGCTTCGACTACGTCCGCCGAAGTCGTCTGCAGGTTCTGCCGGACGACGACTAGCTCCCCACCCGCGTCGAGATCGACCACGTAGCGCGTAACCATGCCCACGTAGACGACGTCGCGGATGCGCCCGTCCTCAACGTGCGCGCCGCTCTCGGGTGAGTCCCCGTCGCCGAGGATATGGATCTTCTCCGGCCTCACTGTGAAGCGACGCCCGTCACGCTCGAGCATGTTCGAGATGCCGACGAAGCTCGCCACAAACTCCGTCGCCGGTCGTTCGTAGAGGTCAGCCGGCGGACCGACCTGCTCGATGCGGCCCTCGTTGAAGACGGCGATCCGGTCGCTCATCGTCAGCGCTTCCTCCTGGTCATGTGTGACGTAGACGAAGGTGATTCCGACCTCCTGCTGGATTCGCTTCAGCTCGATCTGCATCTCCTGTCGCAGCTTGAGGTCGAGGGCGCCGAGCGGCTCGTCCAGGAGCAGCACCTGCGGCCGGTTGACGATCGCCCGTGCCAGCGCGACGCGCTGCCGCTGACCGCCCGAGAGCTGGCTCGGCTTGCGCGTGCCAAAGCCTGTCAGCTGAACCATGGCGAGGGCGTCCTCCACACGTTCGCGGCGCTGTCGCTTCGGGATCTTCCGGATTCGGAGTCCGTACTCGACGTTCTCGGCGACGGTCATGTGCGGAAAGAGCGCGTAGTCCTGGAAGACCGTGTTGACGTCCCGGTCGTACGGGGGAAGATTCGTGACGTCCGTCCCGCGGAGGTAGATCAGGCCGTCGTCCGGCTGCTCGAAGCCGGCCACGAGCCGCAGGGTGGTCGTCTTCCCAGATCCCGAGGGCCCGAGCAGGGTGAAGAACTCGCCGACGGGGATCTCGAGATCGACCCCGTCCACGGCGACCACGTCGCCGAAGCTCTTACGGACGGATTCGAGCCGGACGTCGGGCGGGCCCTCGCGCTCCGCGAGCTCGATGTCGTCAGTTCGTTCTTTGGGCCGCGTCGACAAGGGCTTCTTCGAGGATCTCGAGGCCTCGGTCGAGGTCCTCGTCGGTTATGACGAGGGGAACGAGAATTCGGATGACGTTCCCGTAGAGACCGCAGGAGAGGAGGATCAGCCCGCGGTCGCGAGCGGCGGCGGTCGTCTTCGTGGCCAGTGTCGCGGCGGGCTCCTTCGTCTCCCGGCTCTCAACGAGCTCGAGCGCGAGCATGGGGCCGACCCCTCGCACCTCGCCGACGGCGTCCACGCGGCCGGCTATGCCAGCGAGCGCTGCGCGAAGGCGCTCCCCGATCGCTTCCGCTCGCAGGCGGAAGCCCTCCGTCGCCACCTCGTCGAGGACGGCGAGGGCTGCAGCGCACGCGACCGGATTTCCGCCGAAGGTGCCGCCGAGCCCGCCTGCGGCCACCGAGTCGACGATCTCCGCCGGCCCTGTCACCGCTGCCAGAGGAAGTCCACCGCCGAGGGACTTTCCGGAGACGACCAGGTCGGGCTCCACGCCATAGCGCTCGATCGCCCAAATCGGCCCGGTGCGGCCGATGCCCGACTGGACCTCGTCATCGACGTAGAGGATCCCGTAGCGGTCGCAGAGCTCCTTCAGTCGCCGCGGGAAATCCTCAGGCATGGGAATGAAGCCTCCCTCGCCCTGCACGGGCTCGAGGACCACGCAGGCGACCGACTGGGGGTCGACATCTCCTTTGAACAAACTCTCGAGCCCGTGGATCGCGTCGTCGGACGTGACGCCCCGGTACGGGTAAGGCGCCGGCGCGCGGTAGACCTCGGGCGCGAAGGGGCCAAAGCCGCGCTTGTACGGGACGACCTTGCTCGTCATGGTCATCGAGAGCAGCGTGCGTCCGTGGAACGCCCGGTCGAAGACGACGACCGCGGGACGACCGGTCGCGACGCGCGCGATCTTGACCGCATTCTCGATCGCTTCGGCGCCCGAGTTGACGAGCAGGCTCTTCTGTTCGTCCCCGCTGCAGGGCGAGAGCTCGGCGAGCCGGCGGCAGACCTCCACGTAGGGCTCGTACACGCCGACCATGAAGCACTGATGCAGGTAACGGTCCACCTGCTCGTGGATCGCCGCGACGGCAGTCGGGAGGCCGTGACCGGTGTTCTGACACCCGAGGCCGCCCGCGAAGTCGATGTACTCCCGGCCATCAACGTCCCAGACGTGAGCGCCCACCGCCCGATCGACGACGAGCTCGGGAGTGGCCACTCCGGCGGCCACGTAACGCTCGCGCGCAGCCAGGACGCGGTCGGTCGCGCTACGCTCTCGGAGCGACATCCGCCGAGTCTACAACGGTGCGCGTGGCCATTCCTTGGCCGTTGCGGCCGAATCCGTGCGGTTATGCTCGCCGCCGTGTCCGCGAGCTCGACGGCGATCTTCATTTCCCTCGTCGCCGGCGTTGCCGGTTCCGTGCAGGTCGCGGTCAGCGGCGCTTTCGGCCGCCGGATCGGCGTGCTCGAGGCCACGGCCTTCGGCTCGCTCGGCGCCGCCATCATCGTCTGCTCTCTCGTACTCGTCGCCCGCCAGGGCTTCGACGGAGTGCTCGCCGGGGTCCGCGAGCCTCCGTGGCTCTGGCTCAACGCGGTCATGGGCGCGATCGTCGTCCTCTCGATCACCTTCGCCGCGCCGCGAATCGGCACCTTCGCCACCATCGGTCTCCTCATCGCCGGCCAGCTCGCCATGGGCGTCCTCATCGACGCGTTCGGGCTGTTCGGCTTGGAGCGGATTCCGTTGAACGCCGCCCGCCTCACCGGCCTGCTCCTTCTGGCCGGCGGAGCGCTGCTCGTCCTGAAGCGCTGACCAGAGAAGCGGTTTGTGTTTCAAACGCACAAAGTCCCATTCCTTTACGCAAGGGGTTCCGGCTACGAAGTCGCCCCTGTACGTGGAACACAAACCCGGTCTAGCCGGAGAGGTCGAGCAGCGGCGCGAGCTTGTCCCAGCGAGAGATCTCGCAGCCGTTCGCGCGAGAGAAGGAGGCGTTGACCCCCGCGCCGGAGAGCGTCGCCTCCTGGTCGCCGCCGTAGATCTGGGTGCAGGCGACATCGCCGGCAGCGGGCTCCAGCGCGTCCTCGTGCTCGAGGAGCGCGTCGCAAGCGCTGACCGGGTCGGGGTGGGAGCCGCCGTCGGGGTCGCAAGTCAACGTGGCCGTACGTGCTTCGCCGCCACGACCCGTGGGCCAGTAAGTGACAGTGAGGTCGTAGCGCGGCGGGCGGTCGTCTCCAGCGGCCTCCGTGCCTCCGCATCCTGCCGCCAGGGCAAGCGCTAAAAGAAGCGCGACCCGACCTACAAGCCCCACGGGTTGACGGGCTTGCCGCCCGTCGAGACGAAGACGGTCTTCGTCTCCAGATACATCTCGATCGTCTCGAGCGAGCCTTCGCGGCCGAAACCGGATTGCTTGTGGCCGCCGAACGGCAGTCCCGGGAAAGCCGTGTTCGGGAGGTTGATGCCGATCACTCCGGACTTGATCTGACGCGCGAGCCGGTGGCCTCGGCCGGGGTCCGACGTCCAGACGGTCGCCGTAAGCCCGTACTTGACGTCGTTCGCGATCCGGACCGCCTCCGCCTCGTCCTCGAAGGGGATGACCGTGACCACCGGGCCGAAGATCTCCTCCTGCGCGACCGCCATGCGGTTCTCCACCCCCGCGAGCACCGTGGGGGGATAGAAGGCGCCGTCGCCGTCGGTGGGCTCGCCACCCGTGATGACCTCGGCCCCCTCCTTGCGCCCGGTCTCGACCAAGCCGTGCACCTTGTCGCGGTGCGCCTGCGAGATCAGCGAGCCCATCTGCGTCTCTGCGTCGAGAGGATCGCCAGGCACCGCGTCCGCGAGGTTCGCGTCCGCGAAGACGAGGTTCGGGCTCTTGCCGCCAAGCTCGAGAGAGAGCCGCTTCACGGGCTCGGCGCAAAGCCGCATGATCTCCGAGCCGGTGGCCGTCGACCCCGTGAACGCGACCTTGTCCACTCCCGGGTGCTGCACGAGGTAGGAGCCGGTCGTCGGCCCGTCCCCGGGGACGATGTTGACGACACCGGCAGGAATCCCCACCTCGGCGGCCAGCTCGGCCACACGGAGGACCGTCAGAGGAGTCGCGGGGTCCGGCTTGAGCACGACCGTGCAGCCGGCGGCGAGCGCAGGCGCCAACTTCCAGGCGGCCATCATGATCGGGTAGTTCCAGGGGACGATCTGCGCCGCGACGCCGACGGGCTCCTTGAGGGTGTACGCGAGGATGGATCCGCCGATGGGCGTCGTTCGCCCGGCGATAGATGCGATCGCCGACGCGTACCAGCGGAAGTTCTCTGCGGAGACCGCGACCTCGCCCTTGACGGAGGACACCGCCTTCCCCACGTTTCGCGTCTCGAGCTCAGTCAGCTCCTTGCGGTTGGCAACGATCGCGTCGGCGAGCGCGTGTAGGAGGCGTGAGCGCTCGTTGGGAGGGGTCTTCCCCCAGGGACCCTCGAGCGCAGCCCTTGCAGCCTCGACCGCGCGGTCGACGTCGGCCTCCCCCGCCATCGCCGCCTTGGCAAGCGGCGCACCGGTCGCGGGCTCGGTGAGCTCACGGACTTCCCCGGATGCTGGCTCGACAGTCTCTCCGTCGATGAAGAGCCCGAACTCGCGCTGCGTGACAACCGCCATGGGGGGCAAGATACCGGCATGACGCAGGCGCGAGTGTTCTTCTACGGGCTGACAGTCCTCTTCCTCCTCGGCGTCGTCGTGCAGTTCTTCCTTGTCGGCCTCAACGTTTTCGGCGGCACCTCGATCGAGTCCCACCGGGTGCTCGGATTCATCCTTTCGGCGGCCGCGCTCCTCCTGATCATCCTCGCCCTCGTCGGCCGACTTCCGCGGAAGACGGTGCTGCTGACCGTCCTCCTGCTCGGCCTCACCATCCTCCAGAGCGTCCTCGTGAACGTCCACATCGACGAGGTGGGCGCCCTCCATCCCGTGAACGCGCTCGTGATCGCGTTCGTGGCGTACGGGCTGATGCAGCGCTCGCGCAACTATCTGGCTTCGAAGATGGCCGCCTGACCCTGGCCGACCCCGACGCAGAGCGTCGCGAGCCCGTAGCGCCCCTCCCGCCGCCGTAGCTCGTGGAGCAGGCTGACGACGAGCCGCGCGCCGCTCATCCCGAGCGGGTGGCCGATGGCGATCGCGCCTCCGTTGACGTTCACGCGCTCCGGGTCGAGTCCCAGCTCGCGGATGACCTGGAGGCTCTGAGAGGCAAACGCCTCGTTGAGCTCGACGAGATCGAGGTCGTTCACGTCGAGACCGACCCGCTCGAGCAGTTTGCGCACCGCGGGCACCGGCCCGATGCCCATGACCCGTGGATCGACGCCGGCGACGGCGCTGCCGACGAACCGGCCGAGCGGTCGGGAACCGAGCTGCTCGGCCTTCTCCTCGCTGGCGACGACGAGCGCAGCGGCGCCGTCGTTGATCCCGCTCGAGTTTCCGGCGGTGAGGCTCCCGCCTTCGCGGAACGCTGGCTTGAGAGCCGCGAGCTTCTCGGCGTTCGTGTCCGGCCGGGGATGCTCGTCGCGCTCGACGTCGCCGACGGGAACAAGCTCCTCGGCGAACCGGCCTGCTTCGTCGGCGGCGGCCCAGCGCCTTTGGCTCTCGAGCGCGAAGGCGTCCTGCTCCTCGCGCGAGATCGACCATCGCTCCGCCACGTTCTCACCCGTCTCGCCCATCGACTCGAGTGGAAACATGGACTCCATTCGTGGGTTCGGGAAGCGCCAGCCGAGGGTCGTGTCCCAGACCGTCTGGTCGCCGCTCTCGGGCTTGCCCATGACGAGTGGCGCGCGGCTCATGGACTCCACGCCTCCGGCGACGAACAGCTCACCGTCTCCGGCCCGAATCGCGTGGCACGCTCCGATCACCGCGCTGAGGCCTGAGGCACAGAGACGGTTGACCGTCACGCCGGCGACCTCCTGCGGCAGGCCGGCAAGGAGAGCGGCCATGCGGGCGACGTTGCGGTTGTCCTCCCCCGCCTGGTTCGCAGCGCCGAAATAGACGTCTTCGATCTGCTCAGGAGGGACGCCTGCGCGCTCGACGGCGGCCGAGATCGCCAGCGCAGCGAGATCGTCGGGACGAACGCCTGCGAGGGCGCCGCTGTAGCGCCCGACAGGGGTCCGGACCGCAGAGAGGATGACCGCCTCGGCCACGACTCAAGTCTAGCCCTGCGTTTGACGATCACTTTCGGGTGAGGGCCCTGCCGCTCCTCCTAATCGCCCTGTTGCTCGCCGGATGTGGATTCGGCGGCGAGAGCGCGCCCGAGGCCGTGGTAGGCGACGGGCTGACCCGCTACGAGATCTCCTCGGGCCGCTTCTCCATCAGCGTGCCGGAGACCTGGCACGCGACGACCTCGTCGCAGATGCAGAAGGCGAGCTTCAAGCGGTTCGCCGACCAGAATCCTGCCTTCGCGGCCTACGCCAGCGCGGTGGCGAAGAAGAACTCGCCGTTCAAGTTCTTCGCGTATGACCCCGTCGTGCGCAAGCGCTTCGCCACGAACCTGAACGTCATCGTCACTCCCGTGCCCGCAGGCGTGACGCCCGAGAAGTACAAGCGGAGCGCGCTCGCGGAGGCGAGGGCGATCGCCGACTCGCGGCTTCACTCGAGCGAAGTCGACCTCCCAGCCGGAAAGGCACTGCGAATCGAGTACCGCTTTCGCTTCCGCTTGAACAGCCGCAGGCAAGGCGTCGCGACGACGCAATACGCGCTCCTGCTCGACGGCAAGAGCTACGTCCTCACGTACACGACTCTCCCGGCGCTCCGAAGCGACTACGCGAACTGGTTCAAGCTGTCAGCAGAGTCTTTCCAGCTCAACAGCCGCTAGCGCACCCTGGCCGCGCTGATTCAAGAGACGAAGTCGACGCGGACGGGCCGCTCGAAGGCACCGATCTGCTCGCCGCGCTGGAGGAGCTCGCTGACCGCCTCCCGGCCCTCGTCGCCGTAGTCCTCGGTCAATCGGTTCACGTACATGCCGACAAAGCGGTCTGCTAGGCGGGGATCGAGCCCGCGCCCGTACTGCAACGCGTAGGAAAGCGCCTCCTCACGGGATTCGAGCCCGGCGCCGATCGACTCCCGCAGCACCTCGGAGAGCTCGTGAAGCGTTTCTTCGCCGAGGTCGCGCCGCGCGACGTTGATGCCGAGTGGGAGCGGCAGACCCGTCTCCAGAAGCCACCATTCGCCGAGGTCGACAACGGCGTGCAGCCCGTACTGCTCGTACGTGAGCTGACCCTCGTGGATGAGCAGCCCGGCCTCGGCACGACCCGACGTGACCTCTTCGATGATCTCGTCGAACGGCACCTCACGGAACCGGTACTCGCCGCCCAGATACATGCGGAGCACGAGGAAGGCAGTAGTCATGCTCCCGGGCACGGCGATCTCGATGTCGCACAGGTCCTTGCGGGTGAGCGGCTCCGAGGAGACGACCACCGGCCCGTAGCCGGAGCCCATGCTCGCTCCGTGGGGAAGGATGGCGTAGGAGTCCTGTACGAACGGGTAAGCGTGCAGTGAGATCGCGCTCACCTCGAGCCGCGCTTCGAGCGCCCACTCGTTGAGGGTCTGGATGTCCTTCAGGACGTGCTCGAACTCGAAGCCGCGTGGATCGACAACTCCTACCGCCAGCCCCCAGAACATGAACGCGTCGTCCGGATCGGGGCTATGTCCCAGTCGGATCTGCAGGCGCCGGACGCTAGCAACCTTGTGACCGAACTGTTTCGGGAACCGCCGGTCTACAATTTGAGATGTGTCTAAACCTGACCTCTCGATCTCGATCCAGGACTACCTGAAGGAGATCTACAAGCTCCAGAGCTCAGGCCAGCGAGCAACGACCACGGCGATCGCGAGGGCGATGGGCGTCGCTCCTTCGTCGGCTACGTCGATGCTGAAGAAGCTCGCAGCTCTCGGACTGGCAGAGCACGCTCCGTACCGCGGCGTCGAGCTCTCGGAGGCCGGGACCAAGATCGCCCTCGAGGTCATCCGCCACCACCGGCTGCTCGAGCAGTACCTCGCCGAGACGCTCGGGCTCGGGATCGACGCGGTGCACGCGGAGGCCGACCGGCTCGAGCACGTCATTTCCGAGGAGCTCGAGGCGCGGATCGACGAGCAGCTTGGGTACCCAACGCACGACCCGCACGGCGATCCGATCCCGGACGCGGGCCTCAACGTCGACCGGACGGCCCTGCGCTCCCTCGAGGCGCTCGAGCCCGGCGAGGAGGCGACCGTCCGGCGGATCCCCGACGGCGACGCGGGACTACTGCGCTACCTTGCCGAGCTGACGATACTCCCGGGCCGGAAGGTGACGATGCGCCGATCCGAGCCTTTCGGAGGCCCCCTCACCGTGGATGTGGACGGGAGCGAGCACGCCATCTCCCGCGAGCTGGCCGGCCAGATCGGAGTTTCCGGCTAAGCGTTGGGAGAGTGGCCGAAAAACCAGCGTTCGAGGGGCTTGAGCAGCTCTTCCTCGGTGAAAGGCTGGACGTCCTCGTTGACGCCCTCCTCGGCAGAGACGTGGAGATCGTCGCTGACGGCGTTGTTGGCGGCCTCCAGCGCGTCACCCATCTCGTAGCCCTCGAAGACGAAATCGTCGGCACGCGGTCCCGGCACTGCGCGGTTCCGTGGATTGATGGCCCGGCCCACGGCCCAGACGGCCCCCGGCCGTCGCTCGATCCAGATGACGATCTCGTCGCGGGTCCCGTCCTCGCCCACGGCGTGAACGACCCGTTCGGCGAAGCGAATCTTCGCTGAATCGGGGAGCACGGCGCAAGGATACAATCGGCCCGGTGTCCAATCTCGACGACGACAAACCACGCCAGGGCGGGTTCTTCTCGCGACTGTTCGGGAAGCGCGAGAAGACGGATGCCGGCCGCGGGTCGATGTCGAAGGAAGAATCTCTGGCCGCCTACGTCGTCCGTGAGCATCGGAGCGGCCGCTCGCTGGTGGACATTCTCGACGACCCCTACTTGAAGAACCGCGCTACGGACGAGCAACGCCTGCGCCTGCTCGAGCGGCCCGAGGTCATCCGCGCCGTCGGCGAGGACACTGCCGCCATGGCCGCGGAACGAGTCCGGAGCACTTAACTTAGGACGGCTAGAGCTCGACGCCGATACCGCGCTCTAGGGCGCGGTCGTGGACCAGCTTGGCGACGGCAAGATCCTCGGCCGCGATGCCGAGGCTCTTGAAGAGGACGATGTCGTCCTCCTGCCCCCGGCCGACCGTCTCGCCGCTCACTACCTCGGCGAGCTCGTGGACCTCGAGCCAGTCGAGGACGCCTCGTTCGACGGGCTCGACCAGGTCTCCCGCCTCGAGACGTGCCTGCTCCTTGGAGTCGCAGCAGACGAAAGCCGCCCGCTCCAGGACGGCGTTGTCGAGCTCGCGCGACTCGATCCGGTTTGCGCCCATCGCGCACACGAGCGCGCCGGGCTTGAGCCATTCGCCCCGGAGCACCGGATCCTTCGAGCTCGTAGCCGTGACGACCACGTCCTGTTCCGCCGCGTCGCGGTTGTACTCGCCCGGCTCGCAGTCGAAGCGTTCGCAAAAGGCCGCGAGGCGCTCGGCGTTCCGCGAGTAGGCCACCACCCGCTCGAGCTGCGGGAGCACGACGCGCATGCAGGCGAGCTGCGACTCGGCTTGCCACCCGGTTCCGATCAGGCCGAGCGTGGACGCTCCAGCCCTGGCGAGATGTCGAGCCGCGACGGCGCTCGCGGCGCCTGTCCGCAGCTGCCCCAGCCGGTCGGCCTCGATCAGGGCCAGCGCCTCCGGCCGGTCCGCGGCGAAGAGGACGACGACGAACCGGGCGCCTTCCGCGAAGCCGACGTAGCTCTTCAGCCCGGCTACGCCCAGCTCGAGATCGGCCGCCGCCATGAGGTTCAAGAGCCCCCCTGCGAGACCGATCCGAAAGCGGGGCCGGTTTTCCGCGCGGCCGGCGGCCAGGCGTGCGAAGCACCCCTCCACGGCCTCCACGGCGTCTTGTGGAGAGAGCAGCTCTTCGACCTCCGATTCCCCCAAGTAGAGCGGCATGGCGGGGTACTCTAGGTCGGTGGAGTGGCTTCGGGTCCCGCTGGCCGATCTCGACGCGGAGGGCCGTGCTGTCGTCAACGGGAAGGGAGACGAGATCGCCGTCTTCCTCGTGGACGGAAAGGCTCATGCGGTTGCCAATACCTGCCCTCACGAAGGCAACCCGCTGGTGGAGGGCGAGATCCTGGGCCCGACGCTCACGTGCGCTTACCACAGCTGGAAGTTCGACCTCGAGACCGGCGCCTGCCTCTTCGGGGACGAGCCCGTGCGGCTCTATCCCGCCGAGCTCCGGGACGGTGCCATCTGGATCCAGCTCACAACCTGACGCGGCTCCAGGGAATACCGGGATCCGAGTACGCCTCGGGATGGAGCAGGTAGGCGAGCAGCTCCACGCCGTCGACGAGACGCGGCCCGGGACGGGAGAAGTTGGCGTTCGCGTCGACGGCGAAGACGCGGCTCTCCTGGCGGGCGGCGGTTCCGAGCAGGCCCGCGGAGAGGTCGAGGGTCACGATCTCCGACAGCGTCCTGTCGAGGTCGAACCCGCATGGAGCGAGTACGACGACATCCGGCTCCAGCGCGGCCACGTCGGGCCAGCGCATCCGGTGCGAGGGCTCGCCCGACATTCCAGCCACTTCGATTCCCCCGGCCACGGCGACCATGTCGGGAACCCAGTGCCCCGCTGCGAAAGGCGGGTCGAGCCACTCCGAGATGAAGACGCGCGGATGCGTTTCGACCTCGGCCAGCGCCGCCCGCACCCGGTCGAGCCGGCTGCGCATGCCGCCGGTGAGCTCGTCGGCTGCGCCCTCGGCGCCGAAGCGGACTCCCAGTCCGACGATGCAGACGAGCACGTGGTCGAGCGTCGAAGGCGAGAAGTCGACGACCTCGACCTCGAGCGAGCGGGCGGTGACGATCTCGTCGAGCTGGTCGGTCGAGACCGCGCAGACCTCGCAGAGCTCCTGGGCGATGACGACGTCCGCGTCGATCTGTGCCCACACCTCGGAGTCCACGGCGTAGAGCGGCTTGCCGTTGCCGGCCGCATCGGCGACGGCCCGGTCGATCTCCGCACTGGTGAGCTCGGCGGTCTCGACGAGCGCTGCCGTGACGGCGGGCCGCTCCGCGGCCTCGGGCGGCCAGTCGCATTCATGCGTGACGCCGACGACCTGGTCTCCGAGGCCGAGCGCGAACAGGGTCTCCGTCGCGGCCGGGACGAGCGAGCAGATTCGCACGTGGCGTACGCTAGCTGCCGCTCGTCGGGATGAAGCTGATCTCGCCGCTGGTCTCGAGGATCGCCCAGCGGATTTTCCTGAGCGAGTCGATCTGCTGGATGCGCGCCTGGGCGGCGATCTCCTCCACCGAGATGCGCTCTCGGCGCAGGTTGTCGTCGATCGGCTTGCCGTCCTCGACCAGCACGACGGGATTGCCGTCGAGGATCGGGCGGGCGCGAGGGAACCGCCACGACACCCACGAGGTCGCGACGATCATGAGCGCAAACGTCCCGACCGCGAGCACGGCGCCGGTCACCGAGTAGTCCTGCTGGGTGACCCCCTGCTGCACGAAGTCGGCGATCACCACCAGGATCAGCAGGTCAAACGGCTGCATCTTCGACAGCTCGCGGCGGCCGAGCAGGCGCATGACCACCATCACGAAGAGGAAGACGACGGCTGAGCGGAGGACGATGTCCATGGCTACGGGTAGATCGTCTGTGCGTGCTCGAGCGTGGCCAGGGCAGATTCGCCGTCCGCGAGCACGACGTTCTGGGTCCGGTGGCCCAGCACGTTGGGGTTGACCTGGTACTGAAACCTGAGCACGAAATGGTCTCCGGCAGCGATGGGCCTTAGGGCCACCGTGTTCCGTCCGCCTTGCTGACCCCAGGTGACCGAGTCGGGCTCGACCGTATTGATGGTGAGCCCGTCGAACCAGCCGGGGTCGAGCACGAGCGTCGGCTTAGCGAGGTCTCGATGAGCGTCGATCCGGAAGATCGTCTGGTAGATGAGGCCGCCGCGGGCAGCGCGCGGAGTCTCAACGGTCAGCTTCGCAGCGGCTGCGTCCACCGACAGCACGCGCGTGTGCTGACCGAAGAGGTTCGCGAGGCCCAGTACGCAGGCGGCCAGGAGCAGGACGAGGCCTGCTCGCCGGAACCACGGCTCCAGGTTCCGGCCGTGCAGGTCCACGTGCGCAGAGCGATCGAGGTGATCGGGAAGCTCAGTCACCGGGCCGAATTCGGCGTGCGCCCGGATGCCTCCTTCCACTCCCCCGAGCGACCGCGGAGCCCGTCCTCCCGGCCGCTACACTCTTTCCGCGCGCCCGTAGCTCAGGGGATAGAGCGCTGCCCTGCGGAGGCAGAGGTCGCATGTTCGAATCATGCCGGGCGCATCATGGAAAGGCCCGCAGACACGGGCCTTTTTGAGTAAGCAGGTGGTTCGGCTCTCATTCGGCCGTGTCCAAGAAATGTCCATCCGCTTGAGAAACGCGCGCGTCGAAGGCGTCGAGCAGGCCCACTTCGTACTCGTCGGCATCGGGACTGAGGTGACCGTACGTCTTGTCGATCATCTCAAGCGATGTTCCCATTCTCCGCGCGAGGGCGAAGAGAGAGACGCCCGCGGCGATAGAGAAGGTCGCATACGTGTGCCTGAGGTCGTAGGGCCGGCGGTACTCGAGGCCGGCTGCCCGAAGCGCGGGCTTCCAGTGGCGCTCGCGAAAGTTGTGGAGGTCGAGATGGCCGCCTCGGGCCCCGGGGAAGAGGAGTGGCGTATCGAGCCGCGCGGCCGCGACGTCGAGTGCGCCGAGCACTCGCCTACGGAGTGGCACCCTGCACCGCGAGCGGTGTGTCTTCGCGTACTCCTTGAGCTTCCCGTTCGCGTAGACGCGCTGAACGCTGACGATTCGCCGCTCCCGTCGATGTCACGGCGCTCAAGAGCAATCCATTCCTCGGGCCTGAGGCCCGTGCCGGCGGCGAACTCCGGAATTGCTCGGTAGAGCGGGCGAAGCTCGGCGGCGATCATCTCGAGCTCTGACCAGGAGAGAATTTTCATTTCCCCCTGCCTCGGGGCGGGGTTGGGAATCACCGCGGCAGGATTCTCGTCGAGGTAGCGGCACCGGACGCCGTAACGGAGCACCTGGCGAAGAGCGCGGTGGACGTAGTGCGCAGAGCGCGGAGGGAGTCGCTTCCGCCACGCGTCATGACCCAGGACCTCGACGATCTGTCGTCCGGTTCGTTCCGCTGCCGCCGAAGCGCGCCCCGTTCATAGACTCGATCGCCGCGCGGATTGGCGCGCCGTGTCGGCCGAGCCGCTCGCTCAGGCCGCGCAGCCCGTCAGCATCCGGTGGCGCGGACCAACCTCGACCGTCGAACCCTCGCGGTCGAGCACGTGGAAGTCGAGACGCTTGCGACTGAGATCCAAACCGGCGTACAACATCGAAGCGGGCCTGCTCTGCGATAGCTCCCAGACGGCAAGCTGGAGCCTGTCACCCGGGGAGGCCCTTCTTCATCGCATTCCTCACCATGGAGCGGTCACGGTGTTCAGTCCCAACCGTGAGGTGGTCGCGCGCTCCGATCGGGCCTGCCGGGCAGCTCGCGCACCCGGTTCGAGCAGCATTCCCGGCTCGTCCTCTCCGCTCGACGCCTTGGCGCTCTTTGTCAGGCTGGTGTGCTGGTAAACGGCCGCGGGGTTGAAACGAGGAACATCCGGTCCCAAAGCGGCTCGACGGATGTAGCCGCAGCCAACAGAACCAGGGCGACCCCCGCGGCTCCTTCGACCAGCTCGATGCCGGTCCACGTCCACCGTTTCTGCTGCGCCGGGTCCCAGCTTCCTTGCACCCACGAGCCCCCGTTCTCTCTGGCCCGACGGTAAAAGTCGAGCGTGCGCTCGAGCCAGTACACGGCGGCCCGGCCGAGCTTCGGTTCCCCGGTCGCCTGGTACATCCGGTTGTAGAGGTGGGCCAACCCGGCCGCTCCGTGGCAGAAGCCGGCGTTGACGACTCCTGTCTCTGAGTCCGGCCGTTCCGCCGCCCGGCAGGCCAGCGCCACCGCCGCCTGCTCCCAGCCGGCATCACCCACGCCTCGAGCCGCCATCAAGAGGGCGGTCGCGATCCCTGGGTCCCCGTAGCACCAAGCGCAGCGTGCTGGGTAGGGCTGAAAGCCCGGCGCCACCCAGAGGGGGAAGGTCGGGCCCGCCTCGGTCGCCACTGAATGTGCGAAGAGCCACCGTACTGCCCCCTCGAGAAGCGGGCGGGCCGTCGCCTGCTCGATCCCGGCTCCGCAGATGCCGCCGAGAAGGGCGATGGCCCCAGGCACGCCGTGAGCGACGCCGAGGTCTGCGCGCCCTGATGGGTACTGCTTCCGCCATGCTTCGTGTATCTCCGCGGGTGGCGTCCACCAGTAGAGCCCATGCTCGTCGTGCTGGGCGCTCTGGCGCAGCAGCTCCACGACCCGGCGGAGGCATTCGATCGCCAAGGTGCGCGGGTAGCGCTGCAGGGCGTACACGCCAAAACCAGTGAGACCCTCGACGAGGTCGTAGGGCGCCGGCCAGTGGTCGGCCCGCGACAGGAGGCGCAGGAGGGCGTCGTCGACTGCCTCGTTGCGGTCCTCCGCGTCCGGGTCGAGGAGGCGGTCGACCAGCTCGGCAGCCCACGCCACACCGGTGAATCCCCCGTAGAGGGAAGCGTTCATCGCCTGCGTCGACACCGCCTCGATGGCCCGGTCGAGACACTGCCATGGAAGGACGTCAGCCTGCGGCATGCGGCGGGTTCGGGCCAGCCAGGCATAAAGAAGGGCCAGACCGGCCTGTCCCCTGCCGAGGGAAGGGTCCTGCCCGGCAGGTAGCGACGTGATCGACGGAATCGACCCTGCGATCGCGTCGACCGCCTGCAGAGCCTGCTCGGCCCTCGCCCCCGACAAGATAGGTTGCCAGCGACTCGCGGCGCTCGCATCGTCGAGCTCCGTCATATGGCCAGCCCCGATGCGCTCACGAGGCGGCGCCGCGTGCAGGATTGCCGTGGACTACCTCGGTCACTCCTGCTCCTCGCGAGCCGCGCCGCGGTCTCTTCATGCGCCGGCAACCGTATCGTCCGAACTGCGAACCAGACAGCGCACATGCATGTGCGCTGCCTGGTCCCTTCAGCTTGAAACCGGGGTTAGTAACAGGCCCTTATTACGTCCTCGCGCTACGAGCAGCCTGCCGCCTTGGTGTTCGGGCAGGAGTTTGGTCCTCCGTTCGGCGGTTGGTGGTTCCCACTTGCGCCACCGACGACCAGGGACAGCTCCTTCTCGTCGAGCGTCCGCAGCGTCTCCTTGGACAGCGTGAGCTTCTTGCCCTTCTTCATGCCAACCCTCCTCTCCCAAGATGACGAAGAACAGTCAACTGCGTGCCTTGACCGCTGGATTTTACCCCGTAAGCCAGTTTTTGAAATCTGACAGCCCTTTCATGACGTATTTGTCAGTCGACGGTGACGTGATGCGACGGCATTTTTATGACATTTCTGCAGGGACGAGCTCGATCCGAGCCGACGCGAAACACAGTCGCTGAGGCGTTCAGTCAGGATCTTGCCCTCCGCCATCGCTGCGGGCGAGCGCAATGAGGTCGCCGACGAGCCCGTTTTCCAGGGTCGGGTCGCGGAGCGGAAGGCGCGGGTCGATCTCATAACTGTTGTGCCGACCGACCTTCCGACGTTGCACGTAGCCCGCCTGCTGGAGATCGGCGAGCACACGGTAGGCGGAGCGCTCGGTGATCCGTGCTGCCCGCGACGCCTCTGCCACGGTTGCCTCCGGACTGCGCGCCACAGTCAGCAGCACCTGTGCGTGGCTCGTGGTGAACGTCCAGGATCGCAATCCGCATGGCTCGACTGCACGTGTGTTTTCCATCTGCCGCAGCTCCATGCTCGGAGACTCTTTGAGTTTCTCACCGTTGCCACGCGTGTCAAGGCGGTGAGTTCGACCCCGCTGAATCGACCGGATCAAACCGACGCCTCGGACACTTGCGTCTGAGCCCTCTCGTGAGTCAAGCTCAGAAGGAGGGACGGAGAGGAAATGGCAGACGCGAAGGCTGGCAACGCTCGGTGGTGCGGTTCTCGACGAGGGCGTCGGCCAGACTTGCTCGTAGCCGCAACCGACGTGAAGCCCCCGTCGGACGCCGTCATGCTGCTCGCGAGCGCGTCGCCATGAGCTTCCGCCGCGAGTTCGCCCCCTCGGGATTCTTCGTCCTGCGCACCCCGCTGCTGCCGTTCGACGAGCTCGATGCCTGGACGGAGGGCGCGGACCGGCAGATGCTCGAGCGTCGCCTGCGCGAGGCGTACGAGCGTTCGGAGCTCCGCGAGGCCCTGTATCTCGCGTCCCCGCAGCTCTGCGAGACGCTCGACGCATGGGGGAGCGAGCATGCGCGGAAGTGGCTTCCGGCGCTCGTCTCGTACTTCGAACGAGCCGCAAGCAGACCAACTCCCTTCGGCCTCTTTGCCGGCTGCAGCCTCGGCGAGATCGGCGAGCGGAGTTGCCTCGAGCTCGAGGAGCGTAGACGCTACCGGCGGCACACGCGCCTCGACATGGACTACCTGACCGCGCTCGTGGAAGCCCTCGAGGCTGACCCCAGCATCAGGCGGAGGCTCTCGTTTCGGCCGAACTCGAGCCTCTACCGCGCCGGCGGGCGAATCCGGTACGCTGAGTCGCGGCTCGACGGGACGCTCCGCTCGTACCACCTGGTCGCCGTCGACGACTCCGTCGAGCTCGCGGCGACGCTGGCGCGCGCAAGCGCAGGCGCGACGCCGGACGAGCTGGCCGCGACGCTGGTCGGCGATGAGATCTCGGTCGAGGAGGCGAAGGAGTTCGTCGACGAGCTGATCGACGCGCAAGTGCTCGTCTCCGATATCCAGCCGGCACTCACCGGCCCCGAGCCGATTCCGGCTCTCATCGAGGCTATGGACGAGCACGAGGAAACGGCGGAGCCGGCGAGGGCGCTTCGCGTGGCACTTGACTCGCTCGAGCAGCTGGACCGGCAAGGTCTCGGTACGCCGCCGGCGGAATACCGCCGGATCGAGTCGCTCTTCGAAGGTCAGCCTGCGAAACCGGAGTCCGCCCGGTTGTTCCAGCTCGACCTCACGAAGCCGGCGCGGGCAACTCTGGGCCGTGCAGTCGTCGATGAGATCACGCGCGCGCTCGAGCTGGTCGCCAAACTGACGCCGCGCGTACGCGACGACCCGCTGGACCGCTTCCGCGCAGCGTTCACCAACCGGTACGAGGATCGTGAAGTGCCGCTCGTGGAAGCGCTCGACGAGGAGATCGGGATCGGCTTCGACGTGAGCCAGGCCGCCGAGAGCGCACCGCTCTTGGTGGGCCTCAAGCTGGGCTCGCAGAACGGGACTGGCCCAAGTTGGGAGGGGCGCGACCGGCTCCTCCTGCATCTCGTTGGCCAAGCGCTTCGCGACGGACGGCGAGAGTTCGAGCTTACGCCGTCGGAGATCGACGCCCTCGCACCAGCAGAGCAGCCGCGGCTGCCCGATGCGCTCGAGGTGATGGCCACCGTCGCCGCCGCTTCGCAGGACGAGCTCGACCGCGGCCGCTTCCGCGTGCTTCTCCGCGGCGCGATCGGTGCACCGGGGGCCGGCCTCATCGGCCGCTTCTGCCACGCCGACGGCGCATTGCGCGCCCGTGTCGAGCAGCATCTCCTCCTGGAGGAAGCCCAGCGCCCGGACGCGCGGTTCGCGGAGATCGTGCATCTGCCAGAGGGCCGCGTCGGCAACATCCTCTTGCGCCCCGTGCTCCGTTCGTACGAGATCCCGTTCCTGGGCAGGTCGGGTGCGCCGCCCGAGGCGCAGCTCCCGGTTACCGACCTCCTCCTCTCGGTCGTCAGCGACGGCGTTGCCTCAGGGGCGGCGGAGCGGCTCGTCCTGCGCTCGCGCCGTCTCGGCTGCGAGGTGCTCCCGCGCCTGACGGCGGCCCACGAGTACCTCCTCAGCAGCCTAGGCGTCTACCGCTTCCTTTGCGAATTACAGCGGCAGGGGACGGTCGCGGCGCTTGGGTGGGACTGGGGTCCGCTCCACGCCTTGCCCTTCCTCCCGCGCGTGTGCAGCGGCCGGATCGTCCTCGCCCGTGCTCGGTGGAACCTCGACCGGCGCGACCTCGAGCGCTTCTCGGACCGTACCGAAGCCTTCCGCGAATGGTGCCGCGAGGCGGGACTGCCGCGCTGGATCATCCTGGCCCACGACGACAAGGAGCTCGTCACCGACCTCCGCAACTCGCTCAGCGTCGAGGCGCTGCTCCACCACCTCCGCCGCCGTGAGCAGGCGACGCTTGTCGAGCTGTTCCCCTTGCCGCACGAGCTCTGCGCTCATGGCCCGGAAGGACGCTTCACGCACGAGATCGTGATTCCCTTCGTACGCGTGACGGAAGGCCGGACGAGCAATCGCCGAGCTGCTCCACCGGAGACGGTTCAGCGCCGCTTTCCGCCGGGATCGGAGTGGCTGTACGCCAAGCTCTACACGGGCAACGGGACGGCGGACCGGGTGCTCACCGACGTCGTCGAGCCCGTCGTCCAGGCGGCGCTCGAGACGAGCGCCGCCGAGCGCTGGTTCTTCGTCCGCTTCGCCGATCCGCATTTCCACGTCCGACTGCGCGTGAACGGCGATTCGCGCCGTCTCATGGGGGAGGTCTTGCCGCTGCTGCGCCAAAAGGCCGAGCCGCTTCTCGCTGTCGGTGTGATGTGGCGGCTCCAGCTCGACACGTACGAGCGCGAGCTCCGGCGCTACGGCGGCGACGAGGGCATCGAGCTCTCGGAGGAGCTCTTCAGGCACGACAGCGAGGCGGTGCTTGGAATCGTGCGCACGCTCTGGGGCGATGAAGGGCTCGACGCGCGCTGGCGGCTCACGCTCTATGGAATCGACCGGCTCCTGGACGACTTCGGCCTCGACCTCGAGCGTAAACGCGTGTGGGCGCGCGGGTGCCGCGACGGCTTCGCGCGGGAGTTCGACGTCCGCGGGCAAACGAAGCGCGCCCTCGGCGAGCGTTACCGCGCGGAGCGGAAGGCGCTCGACGAGCTGCTCGGTCTGGAGGAGGGGGACGACCACCCGCTGGCGCCGGGCGTCCAGCTTCTACGCGAGCGATCGCGGCGGCTCGCGCCGTTGGTCGAGCGCCTGCGTGCACGCGAAGAACGTTTGTCCGTCTCGCTGGACGACCTGCTCTGGAGCTACGCACACATGCACGCGAACCGCCTGCTCCGCGGGGCGCACCGGGCTCAGGAGCTCGTGCTCTACGACCTGCTCGACCGCGTCTACGCGTCACGCCTGGCAAGGACGGCCGTGTGAGCGACATTTTCCGCGAGGAAGCGCTCGCAGAGCTGCACAGCCGCGGCGGCCCAGGCGACGTCCTGCGTGCGGGCCCGCGTTGGATCGTATGGGCTTTTGCGCTGCTGCTCGTGCTCGTCGGAGTGGGTGCAGCGGCAGTGTTCACGATTCCCGTCCGGGAGGAGGCGGAGGGCACGGCGGTCGTCGGCTCCGACGGACGGTCCGTGAAGGCCGTGCTGCCGCTTGCGTTCCGCGGTGACGTGCAGCGCGGTATGACGATGCGCCTCGAGTTCGGCGCCACGCGCCGGACCGCGCGCATCACGAGCGTGCGGGTTCGGCCGGCCGGGCTCGTGGCGGAGAGCCGTCTGGTCTCGCGGCTCCCGGACACGGTTCCCCGCACCGGTCGCGCCTCGGCACGCGTCGGCAGCGGTACGCTCTTCGATCTCCTCCGCGGGTAGCCGATGCCACGCCGGATCCCGTACATCGCCCAACTCGAGATGGCCGACTGCAGCGCGGCGTGCCTCGCGATGACGCTCGCCTACCACGGCAGGCACGTCGGCTTGGACGAGCTGCGGGATGCGACCGGCGTCGGCCGCGGAGGCGCCGACGCTCGGGGGATCGTCGAAGCCGCGCATGCGTACGGGCTCTCGGCGCGCGGCGTGAAGGCCGACGTCCACGAGCTCGGCCATCTGCCGCGCGGGTCGATCCTCCACTGGCAGTTCCGGCACTTCGTCGTGCTCGATCGCGTGGCGAGGCGCGGCATCCACGTGCTGGATCCCGTGGCCGGGCGCGCGTACATCCCGCGCGAGCTCTTCGGCCGCGCCTACACCGGGGTCGCCATTGCGCTCGAGCCAGGCCCAGACTGGGAGGCGGGTGGGCGCCGGGCCAAAGCCAACCTGCGCTACCTGCGCCCGATGCTGCGGGAAGCACGGCTGGTGCGCTTCGTGCTCGCGACGTCGATCCTGCTGCGGCTGTTCGCGCTCGCGCTTCCGCTCTTCACCGCCGTGCTCGTCAATCGGATCCTGCCGGGCGGCGAGAGCCACTTGCTGCTCGTCCTGACGGCCGGGATGCTCGCCATCGCTGCGTATTACCTATTCGCGGCGTTCCTCCGCGCGCGTCTTCTCTTGACGCTCCGGACGAAGCTCGACATGCAGCTGACGCTCGGCTTCGTGGAGCACCTCGTCGACCTCCCCTACGCCTTCTTCCTCAAGCGCTCGGGAGGGGATCTGGCGATGCGGTTGCAAAGCAACGCGGAGGTTCGCGAGATCCTCACGACCGGCGCGCTCTCGGCCGTGCTCGACGGCGCGTTCGCCTGCATCTATGTCGTCGCGCTCCTCGTCCTGAGCCCGTCAATGGGGCTGCTCGTATTCGGACTCGGCGTGCTCCAGGTGGCGGTCCTCGTGCTCGCGCGTCGCCGAAACCAGCGACTGATGGCGGAGAGCCTCCATGTCCAGGCCCGCTCCCAGAGTTACGTCTATCAGCTGCTAGGGGGGATCGAGGATCTGAAGGCCGCCGGGGCGGAACGCCGTGCGTCGGCGCACTGGTCGAACCTCTTCGTGGACCAGATCAACGTCTCGCTCGCGCGCGGTCGCCTCGAGGCGCTCACCGAGTCCGCTACCGCCGGGCTTCGCGTGGCCTCGCCGCTCGCCGTTCTCGCGGTCGGCGGGGCACAGGTCTTGAATGGGGGTCTCAGCGTCGGCAAGATGCTGGCCCTCGCCGCGCTCAGCGCCGGCTTCCTCGAGCCCCTCGCCACGCTCGTCACCACGGGCCTCCAGCTGCAGCTGCTCGGCAGCTACATGGAGCGGATCAACGACGTCCTCGACGCGCCGAAGGAGCAGCAGGACCGGCATGTCCGCCGCGCACCGACGCTGAGCGGAAGGATCGCTGCCGAGGGCGTGTCGTTCCGCTATAGCCGCCTCGCGCCGCTCGTCGTCGAGGACGTGTCGCTCGAGGTCGAGCCGGGGCGGACGCTGGCGATCGTCGGGCGCTCCG
>WNFZ01002711.1_pt1 | contig 38736 bp, 37 predicted proteins | sample 5400081 | NCBI WGS metagenome assembly WNFZ01 (sample SAMN13153365, study PRJNA577476) | soil metagenome | isolation source: 80 cm soil or saprolite under grassland replicate 1 | place: USA:California | collected 2016-06-15
AACCCGAAAAGCACGCCGCCGGCGCCGGCCAGCTGGAAGTTGGGACGATCGGCGGGCTCCATCGAGCAGGGCCAGCATACCAAGTTTGTGACACTTGAAATTCCCTCCGGAAGCGGCGTAGTGTCATCACTTGTGACTCGGATCGTCTTCGTGCACGGCAGCGTCGGCAACGCCCAGGCGACCTGGGCGCAACAGCGCTCGCTCGAGGGGCGGTTCGAGTGCGTCTTCCTGACCCGCGGCGGCTATCCGCCGGGACCGCCGCTCGAGCGCATCGACTTCGAAGACCAGGCCGACGACGTGGCGGCGGAGTTGCGCGACGGCGACCATCTCGTCGGTCATTCGTACGGCGGCGTCGTCTCACTGCTCGCCGCGGCGCGGCGGCCCGTGCTCGCGTCGCTGACCGTGAACGAGCCTCCTGCGTTCGGCGTGGCCCGCGGCAATCCGGCGGTCGAGGAGTTCGTTTCGCGGTTCGAGGAGTTCACCCCGAGGACCGCGCGGGAGTACCTCTCGTTCTTCCTTCCACTCGTGGGCAGCACAATTCAACTGCCGGATCCGCTGCAACCCGAACTCGAGCAAGGCGGCCGGGCGGCGATGGTGGAGCGCTCATCCCGCTTTCGACGCCGTGTGCGACGTGCTCGAGAAGCAACTTGGAGCAGAGCGCGCGGTCCTGCCGGGTGCCGGGCACTCGCTGCCTCGCGCGCCGGGCTACAACGAGACGCTCGTTTCGTTCGTCCAGCGCGCGTCTTGATCGAGACGGAGCGGTTGCTGATTCGCCCGCCGACCGACGAGGAGCGAATCGAGATGCTCGCGCTGTGGTCCGATCCCGCGAACGAGCGCGCCGCCCCGGACGCAACGCCGGAGCAGGTGCGCGCGTGGGCCGAGGGAGTGCCCTGGGGAGTCTGGGAACGCGCGAGCGGCGAGCTGGTCGGCGACTGCAGCCTCCACTTCGATACCGGGTTCGGCGAGTGGGAGCTCTCGTACGGCTTCCGCCGCGACCGCTGGGGCCACGGCTACGCGACCGAGGCGGCCCGTGCGTGCGTTCGCTACGGCCTCGAGGAGCTCGGCGTTGGGAAGATCGTCGCCGACGTGGACCCCGAAAACGTCGCGTCGGCACGGGTGCTCGAGAAATGCGGCTTCGTGCGCGTCGGCGAGCTCGACGACGGGAGGCTGTTCTACGCCGTCGTGTCGACCGCGTGAAAAAGCTCAAGCAGTCTTACGCTCACGCGCAAGCTGCTCTCGGCGCCGGATGATCGGGTTCGCGAGCTTCACGATCTCGAGCAGGTAGACGATGTAGGTCGACGCGGCAAGCGCCAAGAGCCCGATCGCCGCATCGACTGCGATCGCCCACGGACGCCAGTCGCCGTGTGGATGCGGTTTGACGAAGCGCGTCGCCAGCGCCGCGGCCGCAAGGGTTGCGCACCACCCGTAGATCGTCAGCACCGCGCGCCTTTGCGAATAACCGATGGCGAGGAACCGGTGGTGGAGGTGGAACCGGTCGCCCTCGTAGACGGGCAGCCCGTGCTTGATTCGCTTCGCAACGACGAACGACGTGTCGATGATCGGGACCGCGAGAACTGCAAGCGGCAGGAAGAGCGAGACCAACGAAGCCGTCTTCAGCAATCCCTGGACGGAGATCCCCGCGAGCGTGAAGCCGAGCAGCAGCGCTCCCGAGTCGCCCATGAAGATGCGCGCCGGGTAGAAGTTGTGGCGGAGGAACCCCGCCGTGGCTCCCACGACGATCGCCGCGAGGATTGCCGCGTTTGGGCGGCCCAGGTCGAGCTCGATCAGGGCGAACGTTGCCGCCGAGATGCCGCAGACGCCTGCCGCGAGACCGTCGAGCCCGTCGAGGAAGTTGACCATGTTCATCACGGCGACGATTCCGAGCACGGTCAGCGGCACGCCGATCCAGGAGGGCAGCTCGTGCACGCCGACAATGGGAAACGTGAAGCGCTGGATCCAGATCCCGAAGCCGGCAGGGATCGCGGCGGCGACGAATTGCCCGCCCAGCTTCTCCCACCAGCGGAGACCGCGGAAGTCGTCGATCGCGCCGACCGTGGTCGCGACTGCCGCCCCCAGCAGGAGGCCGCGCATGTTTCGGTTCAGGTCGAGGAAGGCGAGCGCCGGCACGAAGATGCCGAGGAAGAGCGCGAGCCCGCCTAGGCGCGGCACCGCGCGCGTGTTCGCCCGCCGCCCCTCTCCCGGAAGGTCGACGGCGCCGAGCAGCCGCGCCATCCCACCGACCGCCGGCGTCAGCAGGACGACGATGAGCAGCGCGACGCCGAGGCCGTAGAACACCTCGAGGTGCTGCCGCAGCTCGTGCCCGATCATTTCGTCCCGTAGAGGCGGTCGCCGGCGTCGCCGAGACCGGGCACGATGAACCCGTTCTCGTTGAGACCGCGATCGATGGCCGCGCAGACGATGTGCACATCCGGATATTCGGCGTGGACGCGCTCGATTCCCTGCGGCGCGGCGACGATGCAGACGAGGATCACGTTGCGCGCCCCGGCCTCCTTGACCTCCTTGATCGCCGCGACGCTCGAGTTGCCGGTCGCCAGCATCGGGTCGAGGACGATCGCGTCGCGCTCCGCGAGGTCGGACGGCAGCTTCACGAAGTACTCCACGGCTTCGAGCGTCTCCTCGTCGCGGTACAGGCCGATGAAGCCGACGCGTGCGCTCGAAATGAGCGAGAGCACCCCGTCGAGCATGCCGACGCCGGCCCGGAGCACCGGACACACCGCAACCTTCTTTCCGGAGATGCGTGGAACCGTCGTTCGCTCGAGCGGCGTCTCGACCTCGACCTGCTCGCTGGGCAAGTCCTTCGTCGCCTCGTACGTCAGCAGCAACGTCACCTCCTCGACGAGCTTGCGGAAGTGCACGGTCGGGGTCGTGCGGTCGCGCAGGTACGAGAGCTTGTGCTGAACCAGGGGGTGCGTCACATGCGTGAGCCGCCGTTCCGTCTGGACCGGGGCCGTCACGCCACGTACGTGGTGAAGCCGGAAAAACCGGGGTAGAGCGGTCGCTTCGCGCAGAGCGCTTCGGTGCGGGAGCGGAGCTCGTTCAGCTCCGCGTCTTCCTTCAGCGCCTCGACGATGATCCGCCCGACGTCGCGGAAGTCCTCTTCGTCGAAACCCCGCATCGTCGCGGCCGGCGTCCCGATTCGCACACCCGAGGCAACGGTCGGCGGCCGCTCGTCAAACGGCACCGTGTTCCGGTTCACGGTCAGCTTGACCTCGTGCAGACGCTCCTCGGCGTCCTTCCCGGTCCACGGCGTCGCCCGCAGGTCGAGCTGGAGCAGGTGCGTGTCCGTCCCGCCGGTCAGAACGTCGAGCCCGCCGTCGATCAGCGTCTCGCAAAGCACGTCCGCGTTCGCGCGCGTCTGCCGCTGGTAGTCGCGGAACGCATCCGTCATCGCGATCTTGAAGCACGTCGCCTTCGCGGCGATCGTGTGCTCGAGCGGACCGCCCTGCATCCCGGGAAAGACGGCGCGGTCGACCGCCTGGGCGTGCTCCTGGCGACAGAGGATGAATCCCGAGCGCGGGCCGGCCAGCGTCTTGTGGGTCGTGGATGTGACGAAGTCGCAGTCTTCGACGGGGTTCGGGTGCAGACCCGCCGCGACGAGCCCTGCGTAGTGCGCCATGTCGCAGAGGAGCAGCGCACCGACCTCGTCCGCGATCTTGCGGAACTCCCACGTCTCGACGGTGCGCGGGTACGCGCTGCCGCCGCAGACGATCAGCTTCGGCTTGTACTCCTTCGCGAGCTTCAGCACTTCGTCGTAGTCGACGACGTTGGTCTCGCGCGAGACGCCGTAGTGCGCGATCGTGTAGAGCCGGCCGGAGAAGTTGACCTTCAGTCCGTGCGTCAGGTGTCCGCCGTGCGCGAGCTCGAGGGACAGCATCGTGTCGCCCGGCTGCATCGCCGCCATGTACACCGCCATGTTCGTCTGCGCTCCGGCATGAGGCTGAACGTTCGCATGCTCGGCACCGAACAGCTCCTTTGCGCGATCGATCGCCGTCTGCTCGATCTCGTCGACGACCTCGCAGCCGCCGTAGTAGCGCTTGCCGGGATACCCCTCGGCGTACTTGTTCGTCGGCACCGAGCCCACCGCCTCGAGCACGGACGGCCAAGTGAAGTTCTCCGAGGCGATCAGTTCGACCTGGCCGCGCTGCCGTCCGAGCTCCCTACCGAGCAACTCGGCAATCTCCGGGTCGACCGCCGAAAGCCCGGCTGTCGTCAGATGCTGAAAGGTCTCGCGCGCGACGGCCACACCGGGATGCTACTGCGCGCTCAGGCCGTGGCCGCCAGCGCCCGCTCGATCGCCTCGGCGCCGCTTGCCGCGCCCTCTCTCAGCACCCGCGGCTGCGGGCGCGTGAAGTCGAGCACGGTCGAAGGTACGCCCTGGAGCGCGCCGCCGTCGATGACCGCCGCCGCCGCTAGGCGAAGCTCTTCCGGCACCTCGTCGAGGGTCGCAGGGTCGCGGCCGCCCGACAGATTCGCGCTCGTCGCCGCCAGTGCATTTACCCGCCGCAGGATCGTCGCCGTCGGCTCGGGCAGGTCGGGCACCCGTACGCCGATCGTGTCGTAATTCGCTCCGGTCAGCCAGCGGTAGCGGCGCGCGGGATTCGGCAGGACGAGCGTGTACGGCCCGGGTAGTAGCGCCCGCGCGACCACACCCGCGCGCCCGCGCAGCTCCGGCACGAGCTCGAAGAGCATGTCGAGGTCGGGCGCAAGTAGCGCGGTCGACTGCGCCACGGGCCGTACCTTCAGCCGGTAGAGATTCAGGACGGCATCACTGTGCAGCGCTGTCGTCGCGAGCCCGTAGACGGTGTCGGTCGGAAGAATGACTGGCCGGCCGCGCTGGATCGCATCCACCGCCTGCTCCGTCAGCTCAGGAACGCCGCCACCTCCCGGCGAAAGCGTTCGGGCCGCTCGACGAATGAGAAGTGGCCGCAGTCCTCGATGACCACACGACGCGTGCATGCGATGCCTTCGACGAGGTCGTCGGCACACGCTGGGCCGCAGATGAAGTCGACGCCGCCGGTGAGAACGAGCGTCGGCGCCCCCACGCGCCCAAGCTCTGCGCGCATGTCCCAGGTCTCGATCCCCTCGTTGAAGAGCTTCAGCGCGTCGGGATTCGGCCGCTCGACCGCGACCTTCTGGTCGAGGTACGTGCGCGCGCGGTCGTCGTAATGCGCGAAGTAGAACGGGAACTCGCGCAAGACGAGCGCGCGCAGCTCGTCCTCGTCGGCGAAGTCGCCCGCTTCCTCGCGTGCGAACGCATCCTGCGCATCCTCATACCACGGCTCGTTCGCATGCGACTGCATGAGTGCCTCCATTTCCTCGTGGTGCAGGCGCACGAGCGAGTTCGCAAGGACGAGCCGGCGGATGGACGCCGGATGGTCGGCCGCATGCGCGACACCCACGACTCCGCCGTGGGAGTGCCCGAGCACGTCGATCTGCTCGACGCCGAGATGCAGGCGCAGCTCTTCAATGTCGGCGACGTAATCGCTCGTCGCATACGCGCGTTCGTCGGCCGGGAGATCGGAGCCGCCGGTTCCGCGCGGGTCGAGGAGGATGAGCGTGCGGCTCTCGGTGAGGCCGCCGAGGTCCCCGAGGCAAAGCGAAGAGAAGCCCGGCCCACCCGGATGACACACGAGCAGCGGTCCCTCGCCTTCGCGACGGTAGGTCAACGCACGCCCGTCCTGCGTCCGAAACGACTCGGTCACATTCGCTTTCCCTCGACAACGCGATCCCGGCCCGTGAGATCCACGCCGATCCTAACGCTGTACCCGAGCCGTTCGAGCAAATCCTGCACCTCCCTCGCTCGCTCCGCGTGCACTTCGAGCACGAGCTCGGCGTTCGGCCGGAGGACGTCGCGCGCCGCTCGGGCAAGCGCCTCCGTCTGCCCGTTGTCGACGAGCGCGTCGCGCGGCTCCCAGTCGCGTACCTCGGGCTCGAGCGAGTCGATCTCCTCCGGCCGCACGTACGGCGGGTTCGAGACGACGAGGTCGAACGGGCCGGCCGGCAGACCCTCGCGCAGATCGCCGTGGACCAACTCGACGCTGAGGCCGGCGCGCCGCGCGTTCTCACGCGCCAGGTCGAGCGCGTCCTCCGACGAATCCATTGCGACGACGTGCACGCCGTCCAGCTCGTCCGCGAGCGCGAGGGCGATCGCGCCCGTGCCGGTCCCGACGTCGAGCACGCGCGTCTGTTCCGTGCCGTGCAGCAGCTCGAGGCAGCGCTCGACCACAACCTCGGTCTCGGGCCGCGGCACCAGCGCGCGCGAATCGCAGCGGAGGGTAAGGCGGCGAAAGCCCCACTCACCGAGCACGTACGCCAGCGGCTCTCGATTCGTACGACGCTGGACGAGCGGCCACACGGCCGCGTCGTCGACGTCGAGGCCGCTCAGGTCGGAGCGGGTGACGCCGAGCACGTGCGCGACGATCCACTCTGCGTCGGCCCGCGCCGTCTCGATGCCGTGCTCGGCGAGCAGTGCCGCCGCACGGTCGACGATCACTCGAGCGCGCGCCGCCGCTCCTCTGCCTGCAGGGCCTCGGTGAAGTTGCCGAGCTCCCCGTCCACGATCTGGTCGAGCCGGTGCTCGGTGAGCTTGATCCGGTGGTCCGTGACGCGGCTCTCCGGAAAGTTGTAGGTGCGGATCTTCTCCGCGCGCTCGCCGGTGCCGATCTGCAAGCGGCGCTGCGCCGCCAGCTCCGACTGCTGCTTCGCGCGCTCGAGCTCGTACAGGCGCGCGCGCAGCACGCGCATCGCCTTGACCTTGTTCTGGAGCTGCGACTTCTCGTCCTGCATCGCGACGACGACGCCGGTCGGAAGGTGCGTGATCCGCACCGCGGAGTCGGTCGTGTTCACGCTCTGGCCACCCGGTCCTGTGGAGCGGTAGACGTCGACCTTGAGGTTGTTCTCGTCGATGTCGACCTCGACGTCCTCGGCCTCCGGCATCACGGCCACGGTCGCCGTCGAGGTGTGGATTCGTCCCTGCGACTCGGTCGTCGGCACGCGCTGCACGCGATGCGTGCCGCCCTCCCACTTGAAGACCGAGAACGCACCGTCGCCCTTGACCGCGAACACCGCCTCCTTGATCCCACCGCCCTCGCTCTCGCTCGTGGACAGCGTCTCCGTCTTGAAGCCGCGCCGTTCGGCGTAGCGCTGCAGCATGCGCGTCACGTCGCTGGCCCAAAGCGCAGCCTCGTCACCGCCGACACCCTGGCGCACTTCGACGATGACGTCCTTCGCATCCGCGGGGTCCGTCTCGACGAGCGCGAGCTTCAGCTCTTCCTCGACACGCCCGATCTCAGACTCGTACTCGGGGACCATCTCGGCCAGCTCGGGGTCCGAACGCGCAGCATCGAGATCCGCGGCGGCGGAGCGCCACCGCTCGGCGAGCTTGTACGGCGTCTCGAGCTCTTTCAGGCGCCGTCCGACCTCCGCCGCCTCGCGGTGGTCGTTGTAGACCGCGGGATCGGACAGCCGTTCCTGCGTCTCGCGGTAGTTGCGTTCCAGCTCGTCGAGGAGCTGCTCCATTGCCGTGCCCGTGGCCATCCTCTAATTCTGCAGCCGTGCGTCGAGCGTCAGCTCGACATTGCCCTTGAGAGCGCGCGAGACGGGACAGCCTTCCTTCGCCTGATCGGCGGCTTCCTTGAAGCCGGCCTCGTCGAGGCCGGGGACGGTGCCGACGACCGTCAGCGCCGCCTTCGTTATGCCGGTGCCCGGGACGAACGTAATCGCGGCCGACGTCTCCAGCTTTTCCGGTGCGTGCCCGGCCTTGGCCAGGCCGCCCGACAGCGCCATAGCGAAGCAGGCCGCGTGTGCGGCGGCGATCAGCTCCTCCGGGCTCGTCTTGTCCTCCGGCTCTTCCGCGCGCGCCGCCCACGTCACCTGCAGCGGCCCGAAAGCGCCGCTCGGCACCTCGTGGATCTCGCCGCTTCCCGACATCAGATCGCCTTGCCACGTCACCTGCGCACTGCGTTCGGTCGCCATCTCATCCCTCCAGTTCTGCGTCGATCGACACCCTTGCGCTCGCCTTGATCAGCGCCGAGAAGGAGCAGCCCTCATCCGCCTCCGCGACGACTCGTCGGAACGCGCCCTCGTCGATACCCGGCACGCGCGCCCGCACACGCAACTCCGACGCCACGATCAGATGACCCTTGCCCGCGACCTCGTCCATAACGACGTTCGCCGTGACGTCGAGCCGGTCGGGGGGCGCCCCGGCGCGCGTGAGCTCTCCCGCAAGCGAGCTCGCGAAGCAGCCTGCGTGCGCGGCCGCGAGCAGCTCCTCTGGGCTCGTCTTGCCCTCCTTGCCCTTGCCGATGCGCACCGCGTTCGAGTACGCGAGAGCTTCGAATGCTCCGGTGCCGGCGCTGATGCGGCCGGTGCCGCGGGCGAGGTTTCCCTCCCAGAGGACGTTCGCGTGCCGCTCGATGCGAGGCACCGGCCGCTACGCCATCACTTCGACGCGGGCGTCCGCGTCGGTCCGCTCGACGCGCAGGACCTCCTGCAGCGCGCGGATCGAAACCTCGATCTGGTCGAGCGTCGGCTCGCGCGTCGTCAGACGCTGCAACCAGAGGCCCGGCGCGAGCAGCACCATCAGCGCACGGTTGCCGGTGTGCTTGCCGGCGAAGCGAATCAGCTCGTACGCGAGCCCTGCGATCAAGGGCAGCAGCAGGATGCGCGTCGTAATCAGCCAGTACCACGCCGGCCGTCCGAAGAACGCGAAGACGAAGATCGCTATCACCATCACCCACAGGAGGAAGGCCGTGCCGCAACGTGGGTGGATCAGCGAGTAGCGCTGCACACGCTCGGGCACGAGCTCATCGCCGGCCTCGAGGGCGTTGATCGCCTTGTGCTCGGCCGCGTGATACTGGAACACGCGGCGCAGGTCCGGCAAGAGCGAGATGAGCGACAGATAGACGATGAAGATCGTCACGCGGATCAGTCCCTCGACGATCACGAACGGGCCGGTGCGATCGATCGGCAGCAGGTTGGTGAGCAGCGCCGGCGTCACCTTGAAGAGCGCGATCGCGAAGCCGATCGCAACGGCGAAGGCGAAGAACAGCTGTCCGCGCGACAGCTCCTTCGGAACCTCGTCGGTGTCGCCCTCCTCCTGCGCCGCATAGTTCGCCGAGATCGCAAGGGCACGGAAGCCGATGGTGAGCGACTCGCCGAGCGCGAAGATGCCGCGGACGACCGGCAGCCGTGCGAGGACGTGCCGCTTCATGGGCGACTCGATGTTGCGCGAGACGTGCGCGATCTCCCCGTCGGGCTTGCGCACCGCCACGGACCAGTTCGACGGGCCGCGCATCATCACGCCCTCCAAGACGGCCTGACCGCCGTAGCTGACTGCCATGTCGAGCGGTCTAGCCGCCGCGCCGAGCGCCGCCGGCCTTCTCGAGGCGCCGCTGGAAGCGCTCGACCCGGCCGCCGGTGTCCATCAGCTTCTGCTTGCCCGTGTAGAACGGATGGCAGTTCGAGCAGACCTCGACGTGGAGGTCCGGCTTCGTCGAGCGCGTGACGAACTCGTTGCCGCAGGAGCAGCGAACGGTCGCGACGACATACTCGGGATGAATGCCGGTTTTCATTGCTCGGCCAGAATAGCAGCGGCCGTTTGGGGAGCCACGTTGCCGCCCGAGACGACTGCGGCGACGGTGTTACCGGGTTCGAGCGGAACTTTTCCCGCGAGCAGCGCGGCTGCGGTCGCGGCGCCGGCCAGCTCGCAGGCGAGCTTCATGCGGCCGTACATGAACCGGAAGCCCTCGTTCAAGTCGTCCTCTGACACGAGCACGTTTTCGACGCCGAGATCGAGACACACGCGCACGCAGTTCGGGCCCGCGTACGGCCCGTTGAGACCGTCGGCGGCGGACTTCGGCTCGATCGTCACGGACTCGCGGGCCGCCATGCTCGCCGCGAGCGCGTTGGAGAGCTCGGGCTCGACCGCGTACACGCGCGCGTCGGGCTTGAGCGCCTTCACCGCCGTGGCGATTCCCGAGACGAGGCCGCCGCCGCCGACCTGCACGACCACGACGTCCGCGTCCGGAACGTCCTCGAGCATCTCCACCCCGACCGTTCCCTGCCCCGCCATCACGAGCGGGTCGTCGTACGGATGGACGAGCGTGCGGCCCGTCTCCTCGACCAGCTGGTCGAGGTGCTCGAACGCGGCGGGGATGTCGGGCGGCGAGTCGTCGACCGTCGCACCGTAGGCACGCGCCGCAGCGATCTTCATCGGCGACGCCGACTGCCACATCACGACGAATGCGTCGATGCCCTCGACGGCGGACGCGTAGGCGAGAGCCTGCGCGTGGTTGCCCGCGGAGATCGAGATCACGCCGCGCGCCTTCTCGTCGTCGCTCAGCGTCGAGAGCTTGTTGAGGACGCCGCGCGGCTTGAACGAGCCCGTTCGCTGGAGGAGCTCGGCCTTGAAATGCACGGGCACGCCGACCTGTTCCGAGAGCGTGCGCGAGCCGAGCATCGGCGTGCGGTGCAGGCGCCCCGCGATCCGCTCGCGCGCGCGGTGGACGTCGTCGAGCGTCAGCAGCGGCTCGCCCATCTGTTCGGAGCCTAGTGACAAAGTGTCACTAGGCGAGTCAGGTGAGTTTGTACTCGGGGCCCGAGCCGCCTTCGGGTGGCGTCAGCCGGCCCCCCTTCGCGGTGATCGCACCGCACTGCACGCAGTTCGACGGCGTCACCTGCACGGAGCCGTCCGTCCACTCGTAGACCTGGGCGGGACACATGCGCTCCCAGAGACGGCCGAGCTCCTCCGGCACGCGCGTCTGCACGGATGTGATTCGGCTGGTCGTCGCGCGTCTTGTTCCCCGACGCGAAGACCGACGACAGCTTGTCGAACGTGAGCTTTCCGTCAGGAGTCGGGTAGCTGCGGGCGCGGCCTGTCTCGATGACGTCCTGCTCCGCGTCACGCTCCGTGCGCGCGTTCCCCGGCGGGAAGTGGCCCTTCGTCGCAGTCATCGCGCCGGCCAGCGCACCGCCGAGCCAGAAGCCGCGGCCGAACGCCTGCCGCATGTTGCGCACCTCCTGCAGGTCCGTCCAGATGAAGCTCTCGCGAAGGGCGTCGTCGTATGAACCGAGCGCCGTCGCTGGGCTCGCGCCGGGCCGCACCGCGGCGAATGCGGCCTCGGCCGCCAGCCGTCCCGACTCGACCGCGTAGTGCACACCCTTCAGCGCGGGCACGTTGACGAAGCCGGCACCGTCGCCGCACAGCAACAGGCCGGGCGCGTGCAGATGCTTCGGCAACGCGACGAAACCGCCCTCGGGAATCGTCTTTGCGCCCCACTCGACGCGCTCGCCGCCCTGGAGAATCCCGCGCACCAGCGGATGCAGCTTCAGCTCCTGTAGCACGTCGTGCACCGAAAGCTCGGCGTCCCGGTAGTCGAGCCCGACGACCATCCCGAGCGTGACCATGTCGTCCCCGAGCGGATATATAAAGGAGCCGCCGAACTCGCGGTAGCGCGGGCTGTTGCGAAGCGGCCACCCCATCGTGTGGATGACGCGATCGAGCGGCCGCGCGACCTTCCAGACCTCCTTCACGCCGAGCGCCCACACCTGCTGGTTGTCGCCTGCGAGCCCGAAGCGGTCGATCGCCGCGCCGGTCAGGTGCCCCTGCGTTCCCTCGCACAGCACCGTGACTCGCGAGACGATGTCCGAGCCGGGTTCGAAGTTCGGGAGCTGCTCACCCGAGCGCCCGCGCCCGCGATCGCCCGTGCGCACGCCTCGAACGCGGCCGTGCTCGACCAACAGCTGCGTCGCGGCGGTCTCGGGAAGAATGGCGGCGCCGCCTTCCTCCGCTTGCTCGGCGAGCCAGCGACCTAACTGCGACAGCGACGCAACGTAGTTGTGGTGGTTCTTCATGGTCGGCGGCGCCGGAATGCGCAACGACTGATGGCGCGTGAGGTAATAGACGGCCTCCCCCTTCACCTCGCCGTAGAACGGCATCTCTGCAACGGGCTTACGGTCGCCGAACAGGAGACGAAGCGACCGAGGGTTGACCACGGCGCCCGACAGGAGATGCGAGCCGGGCTGCTTGCCCTTCTCGAGTACGGCCACCGGTACGTCACCGAGCCGCTCCGCGACCCGAGGCTCCTCTTCGAGCAACTGGCCCAGCCGAATCGCGCACGCCAGGCCGGCGGGCCCGGCGCCGACGATCAGCACGCCGACCTCGATGCGCTCGTCCGGAGGGTCGGTCGGCTCGGCGATCGCCTCCCGCACGCTGAAGGGCGGCGGGAAATCGGCGGGCTTGACGCTCACGACCTGCGCTGCTTCACGAGCTCGGTCAGCTTGGGGACGATCTCGTGGAGGTCTCCGACAACGCCGAGGTCCGCGAACTCGAAGATCGGGGCGTTGCCATCCTTGTTGATCGCCACGATCGTGCCGGAGCCCTGCATCCCCACCTTGTGCTGGATCGCGCCGGAGATGCCGACCGCGACGTAGAGCTTCGGCGACACCGTCTTGCCCGTCTGCCCGACCTGCGTCGAGTACGGGTACCACCCGGCGTCGACGACGGCGCGCGTCGCGGCGACTGCGCCCCCGAGTGCCTGCGCGAGCTCCTCGACGAGCTTGAAGTTTTCCGGCCCTCCGAGGCCGCGGCCGCCGGCGACGATGACCTTCGCATCCTCGATGGACGGGCCTTCGCTCTCGGCGTGCGCCTGCTCGACCATCGTCGCGGCAGTGGAGAAATCCTGCAGCTCCACGTTCACCTGCTCGACCTCCGTCTCGCCGCCGCTCTCCTGCGGATCGAACGCGCCGGAGCGGAACAGCGCGAGCCGCGGCTCGGACTTCCAGCCGACGTCGACGAGCACGGAGTCCTGCAGCGCCGGACGCTTGCCCACGAGCGTCCCGTCCTGCTGCACGAGATCGGTCAGATCCCAGTTCAGCCCTGCGTCGAGCCGCGCTGCGAGGCCCGACGCGACATCCGCGGCGAGCACGCTCTGGCCAAACAACACGGTGTCGTAGTTGTGCTCGCGGACCAGGTGCTCGAGGACGTCGACGCGCGGCTGCGGCAGCGGAGCCTCGACCGCCGCGTCCTCTGCGACCCAGACCTTCGCTGCGCCGTACGCGCCCGCGCTCGCGGCCGGCTCGCGCACGTCGGAGCCGACGGCGACGCCGTGCACCTCCTCGCCGAGGGACGCGGCCTTCGACAACACCGCGAGCGAGTTCTTCACGAGCTCGCCGCCGTGGTGCTCGAGAAAGACCAGTGCGGTCACAGCAGGCGCTTCTCTGCGAGGAAGTCGACGATCTTCTGCGGAGCGCCGCCGTCGTCCTCGATCTTCTGTGTGTCGCCCCGCGGAGGCGGATCACCGAGCGCCAGGACTTCCGTCTTCGATCCGTTCTCTCCGAGCTGCCCCGCATCGACGCCGAGGTCGGCGGCGCTCAGGCTCTCCTGCGGCTTCTTCTTCGCGCCCATGATCCCCTTCAGCGACGGGTAGCGCGGCTCGTTGATCGCGTCCGACACCGCGACAACCGCGGGCAGCGGCGCCTCGATCACGTCGTAGCCGAACTCCGTCTGCCGCTTCACGCGCGCCTTCCCATCTGCGACCGTCAGCTCTGCCGCCTGCGACACGAGCGGCAGGCGCAGTCGATCCGCGACCGCGGCCCAGAGAACGGCTCCGTCCGAGTCGCTCGCCTGCTGGCCGAACAGGATCAGGTCGGCGCTCTCACGCTCGAGCGCCTTCGCAAGCGCGAGGCTCGTCGCCACGAGGTCGGAGCCGGCGGCGGCGCCGTCGCTGACCAGCACGGCGCGATCGGCTCCCATCGCGAGCCCTTTGCGAAGCGAGTCGAGCGCCCTCTCCGGGCCGAGCGAGACGAGCACGACCTCAGCGTCGCCGCTCGCTTCTTTGACGCGGAGCGCCTCCTCGACCGCGTTGGCATCGAAGGCGTTCAGCGCGCTTTCGCCGGAGCGGTCGAGCCGTTTCGTTGCCGGATCGATTCGCTTTGCCTGCGACTCGGGCACCTGCTTCACGCACACGGCAATCCTCATCGGGCCGGACTCTAACGAGGCGGTCCCGCCGCGACGCGGTGGAGCATGGCATCGAAGTCACCACGCTCGTCATGGATGGACTCGAACCACCAGGTCGCCCCCGCTCTCGCATACGCGGCCGGCAGCTCGTTCTCGCCCGGCTGCGTGTGGCCCTGGGCGGTGACGTCGAATCGCGCGTTGTCAGATCTCGCGCGAAAGATTATCTCGACCTTCTCGGCGAGCTCGTCGGGGGTCATCGTCATCCGATCCGGCGCCGCGGTGTTCGCGGCCCACCCGTCGAAGCGTGCTGCACGTCGCAGTGCGCGCGGTGCGTTGCCGCCGATCCAGATCGGCAGCGGCTGCTGAAGCGGCAGCGGCAGCAGGTGTACATCGCCGACGCGCTCCCCGGACCAGAGCTTCCGCAGCACCTCGAGACTCTGCTCCAGCTTCCTCGCGCGGACGCGCTCGTCGGTTTCCTCACCGAAGGCGGCGAACTCGCGCTCGTTTCCGCCGAGCCCGCACCCGAAGACCATGCGCCCTCCGGAGAGTCGGTCGAGCGTAGCGACCGCTAGCGCGACATCCTGAAACCGATGTCGCGGCAGCGCCGCGACGAGCGTGCCGAGCAGGACTCGTTCGGTCGCGCCGGCCGCAGCTGCGAGCAGAATCCAAGGATCCGCAGTCGCTCTTGCTCGACTCCAGGTATAGGCGAGGTGATCCCAGACGAAGACGGCCTCCCACGTCGCTGCTTCCGCCGCCCGCGCGAGCTCGACGAAGCGCGCTGGATCCGCATACGTCCCGAAGTTGGCGACCGAAAGGCCGTACCTCAACGGCGGGACTCTATCCGCCGATGTGCGCTAGGGTGCCCGACTTCGACGTCGAACCCCACGTTTTGCGGATCACCTTTGCCCTACTAGTCACGCTCGTGCTCGCCGCAAGTGCCGAGGCGGCGCCGCGGAAGCAAACGCCTCGCTTGATCTTCCCGGTCGTCGGCACGGTCGCGTACACGGACGATTTCGGTGACGCGCGCGCGGGCGGCAGACACGAGGGCAACGACATCCTGGCTTCGCGCCACGCGCCCGCGGTTGCAGTCGAGGCGGGCAAGGTCGAGTTCTGGACGACGTCGGCGCAGGCCGGGTGCATGCTCTATCTGCGCGGCGCAAGCGGCACGACGTACCTTTACATCCACCTCAACAACGACCTGACCTCGCGCAACGACAATCGCGGTCAGTGCGTTGCGGGGACAGCGTATGCCCCGGGCCTCAAGAGCGGGATGCGCGTCGCCGCCGGCGAGCTCATCGGCTTCGTAGGGGATTCAGGCGACGCGAACGGAATCCATCCGCATCTCCACTTCGAGGTGCATCCGAACGGCGGGGCGGCGGTCGACCCGTACTCGTTCCTCCAGAAGGCACAACCGCTCCTCTTCTACGCGAAACGGGGAACAACCGTCTCGGTCACGCTGGCAGGAACGATCGTCTCCTCGTTTGCGGGCGGCCTCGAGCTGAAGGCGTCGGAGGTTCAGCTCAACTCGTCCAAGCCGGTCGCGATCCGACGGACACTCGCCCTCTCCGTTGCGCCCGACGCGGTCGTCACGAGCGTGCTCCCGGGTGGGTTCAGCGGACTGGCCGCGCTCCAGCGGGGCCTGCCGGCGAAGGTCACCACGGCCCCGTTGCGCGCGTCACTCCGTGCGGCGCGCGGTGACGACAACGCGCTCGTCGCGTCTCAGATCGTCCTCGGCGCTTAGCGACCGACGAAGCGCGGCTCGCGCTTCTCGATGAACGCGCCTAGGCCCTCCTTCGCGTCCTCGCTCTCGAACAGGTCGCCGAAATGCTCCGACTCGCCGCGCAGGTTCTCGGCGTGGCCGCCCTGCAGCGCGTCGTTTATCGCCGCCTTCGCGGCGGCGAGCGCGACCGGGCTCTTCGAGGCGAGCAGCCTCGCCGTCTCGAGTGCCCGCTCGAGGACGGGATCGTGAACGGCGTTGACAAGCCCGCGCTGCAACGCCTCGCCGGCGTCGACGGTGCGGCCGGTGAGGATCAGCTCCTTTGCAAACCCGATCCCGCACGCGCGCGCGAGCCGCTGCGTGCCGCCCCAGCCGGGAATGATCCCGAGGTTGATCTCCGGCTGCCCGAGCTTCGCCTTCGACGACGCGTAGCGGAGATCACACGCGAGTGCGAGCTCGCACCCGCCGCCCAGCGCGAAGCCGTTGACCGAGGCGATCGTCGGCTTCGGCATCGTCTCGAGCAGCGTCGCGACCTCGTGGCCGAGTGCTCCCCACTCCTTCGCGCCGTCGACGTCGAGCGCGCTCATGTACTTGATGTCGGCGCCCGCGATGAAGGCGCGGTCGCCCGCGCCGGTGAGGACGAGCACGCGGACGTCGCCGTCGTCGCGCAGCTCCCGCAGCCGGTCGCGCAGCTCCGCCAGCGTGGCGACGTCGAGCGCGTTCATCGCGTCGGGGCGGTCGACGACGACGGTCGCGACGGCTTCTTCGCGCTCGACGCGGATCATGCGGGAACTCGAGCGCGCAGGAACTCGACGATCTCCATCGTCGGCGCGCCCGGGGTGAACACCTCTGCGACGCCTTTCCCTTTGAGCTCCGCCGCATCCTCGGTCGGAATGGTGCCGCCGACGACGACGATCACGTCCTCGGCGCCGTTTTCGCGCAGGCCGTCGAGGATCTTCGGGACGAGCGTCATGTGTGCGCCCGAGAGAATCGAGATGCCGACGGCGTCGGCGTCCTCCTGGACCGCCGTCTCGACGATCTGCTCCGGCGTCTGGTGCAGGCCTGTGTAGATCACCTCCATGCCTGCATCCCGGAGCGCGCGCGCGATGATCTTGGCGCCGCGGTCGTGTCCGTCGAGACCCGGCTTGGCGATGACGACTCGAATCTTCCGCGCCATCGCGGCGAGTATACGAGGCGTGTTACCTACGCGCGCTCGCGCAGGTACTCGCGCAGCGCGCGACGACTCCGTAGCCGCTGTCGCCCGAAGATCACGATCGGCAGCCCGAAGATGAGCCCGAGGACCACGCCCACGGGCAGGAAGATCCAGGCGACCGGAAGGCGCGAGCTCGGCTGCCGCAGCGCCTCCTTCGCCACGGCCCGCGCACGCGGGCCCGAGACCGCCACGCCGACTCCTGCCGGCACCCAGTAGTCGACGCGCCACTTGTGATCGGCGTGACCACCGTCCCGCGTCAGGCCCATGTCGTAGGCCTGCCCCTGCACGTCGGACGTCGGCTTCGGAACGATCGCGATCTTCAGGTAGACGATGTCCTCTCCGGTCCAGTCGAGGCGGTACTTGACCACGCCCACGGCGTTCGCCGGGAAGGGCGTCACCGGGATGTTCCCCGAGTCCCACTCCCGACGCGAGAGGCCCTGGCGCAACTTCGCCGTCGTGAGCTCCCAGGAGTCGTCGACATGCTGCCGCAGGACAGCCGTGTCGATGAACAGCTCCGCGATCTGCTGGACCGAGTCTTGGTCGACGGCCGAGAGCTTCGCCGCCGGGAGCGGTGGTGCAACGCGCTGCACAGGCCCGGGACGGAAGTGCTCCTTGAGACCTTTACCGGTGTTCGAGTACTCCAGTCCGATGAATACGAGCCCGCCGGTTGCCGCGCACGCAAGCGCGAGGATTCGAAGCCGGCGTCTCCGCCTCGGCGACTGCAGGAGACGCGTTACGAACCCGCCCCCGCCGTTCAAGGGTTAACCGTTCGGATTCGCTCGGATGGGCGGGGACCAGCGCGGCACCCAGCTCCACACGACCCAGTGCGACTTTGCCCCGGCGCCGATGCGCTTCAACTCGAGCCAGTACAGCTCGATGCTTGCCTTCGTCCCCTTCTTCGGCACCATCGAGATCTCGACGAGCGCGTGGTTCTTGAACGAGTAGTCGATCTTCATGGGCGTGATCTCCGTCGGCGCCAGGTAGGGAACGACCGGAATGCTGCCCGTCATCCACTCCCTGAGCGAGAGGTCCTGGCGGATCTGCGGGCCCGACAGCTTCCACGCCTCGGCGAGATTCTTCCGCCTGACAGCCGTGAGGATGAAACGCCCCGCGACCTGCCGCGCCGCGTTGGAGAGCGGCACGGTCTTGGGCGCCTTGCCCGGCACGACGACCGGATTCTGCGTCTTCGACGTGTCCGTGTTCCCGCTCGTTCCCGGCACGAGCTTGATGATCAGCGCGATCACGCCCGCTGCGAGGACGAGGGCAGACAGCCAGGGAAAGATCTTCCCCCAGAGCTTGCGCTCGGGCAGGGACTCACGAAAGACGCTCATGTCCTTACCTTCGACGGTCAACGCCTCAACAGGTTAGCGCCGATTTTCTCGGCCGGAATGCAAGCATTCCGGCCCGGAAGACCGGGCAGGCGCGCTTCGCGCGCGCGCCCGCCCAACGGCTTTATTGGAGGGTTGCGGCTCCGCCGGTGAGTTGGTGGGCAGCTGTCAGAAGACTGGGGTCTCCTTCCAGACTCCCCAGACTTCACGTAGCGCATCGCACATTTCGCCCATCGTCACGTAGGCCCGCGCGGCTTCGATGATCGGCAGCATCAGGTTCCGACCCTCGTGCGCGGCATCCTCCTTCAGCCGCGCGAGAGCGGCTTCGGCGGCTGCCGGATCACGCCGGGAGCGCAGCGCTCGGACGCGCTCGACCTGCTGTTGCTCGAGCGCGGGATCGATGCGCAGGATCTCGAGCGGCGTCTCATCCTCGAGCTCGTAGCGGTTGACGCCGACGACGATTCGCTGCCGCGCCTCCACCTCCGACTGGTAGCGGAATGACGCCTCCGCGATCTCGCGCTGGAAGAAGTTCTCCTTGATCGCCTCGACGACGCCGCCGAGCTTCTCGATGCGGGCGAAGTACTCATACGCTTCGGCCTCGAGTGTGTTCGTCAGCTGCTCGACGTGGTACGAACCGCCGAGCGGATCGATCGTGTTCACGACTCCCGTCTCGTGCGCGATCACTTGCTGCGTCCGCAGCGCGAGTCGCACCGCGTCCTCGGTCGGCAGCGCGAGCGCCTCGTCGAACGAGTTCGTGTGCAGTGACTGCGTGCCGCCGAGAACCGCCGCCAGCGCCTCGAGCGCGGTGCGAACGATGTTCACCTCCGGCTGCTGCGCCGTAAGCGACACGCCGGCGGTCTGCGTATGGAAGCGCATCAGCCACGACCGGGCATTGCGCGCCCCATAGCGGTTGCGCAGCTCGCGCGCCCAGATCCTGCGCGCCGCCCGGTACTTCGCGATCTCCTCGAAGAAGTCGAGATGCGCGTTGAAGAAGAAGGACAGGCGCGGCGCGAAGTCGTCGACGTCGAGCCCGCGCTCGATCGCCCAGTCGACGTACGTGAAGCCGTTCGCGAGCGTGAACGCGAGCTCTTGCGCAGCCGTCGAGCCTGCCTCGCGGATGTGGTACCCCGAGATCGAGATCGGGTGCCACTTCGGCATCTCCCGCGCGCAAAACTCGATCATGTCCGTGACGAGCCGCATCGACGGCTCCGGCGGGAAGATGAATTCCTTCTGCGCGATGTACTCCTTGAGGATGTCCGTCTGGATCGTCCCGCGCAGCTGCGCACGGGACACGCCCTGCTCCTCGCCGACGCAGACGTAGAACGCGAGCAGCATCGCCGCCGGTGAGTTGATCGTCATCGACGTCGAGACGTCGCCTAGCGGAATCCCGGCGAAGAGCGTCTCCATGTCCTCGAGCGAGTCGATCGCGACGCCCTCGCGCCCAACCTCGCCGAGCGAGCGCGGGGAGTCAGAGTCATGCCCCATCAGCGTCGGCATGTCGAACGCCGTCGAGAGCCCGGTCTGCCCGTGGTCGAGGAGATAGCGGAAGCGCTCGTTCGTCTCTTCGGCGGTGCCGAAGCCTGCGAACTGGCGCATCGTCCAGAGGCGGCCGCGATACATCGAGGGATAGACGCCGCGCGTGAAGGGATAGACGCCCGGGTAGCCGAGATCGCGCTCGTAGTCGACGTCGACGTTGTCCGGCGAGTAGAGCGGCTCGTTCTCGATCCCGGAGATCGTCGAGAAGAGCTCGCCCTGCCGCTCGGGCGAAGCGTCGTACAGCTCCTTCCGCCAGGCCTCGGTGCCGGAGAGCGAGCGCGGATCTTCCGTCGTCGCCATCGCAGCCATTGTAGGGAGCGGTCGCCGCTCTCTCCCCCTTTCCGGTGCAGCGAAGAAGCTCTCGGTCTCGATCGGCGCAGCCGGACACCCACGGCGTCCTGACGATCCGCGCTATCACCGTCGCTGCGACGTTGAAGGCCGATCTCTACAGCTCGAAGAACGTCCACCTGTACGCGTGGCACTTCAAGCTCCGCGCCGGAGCGAACACCCTCAAGCTCAAGTGGCCTTCGAAGGCGCGCAAGCGCGGCACGTACAAGATCGTCTGGCTCGCGCAGGCGAACGGTCAGATCACGAAGAAGACGATCTCCGTCCGCCCGCCGCGCGCGCGAGGATGAAGAGAAGGTCGGAGAGCCGGTTGAGGTAGACCGGCACGAGCGGATTGACGCTGTCGACCGCGAGCGCCCGCCGCTCGGCGCGGCGGCAGGCCGCCCGGGCGAGAAAGAGCCGTGCGGCGTGCTCCGTCCCGCCCGGGAGCACGAAGCTCTTCAGCGGCTCGAGCGAGGAGTTCGCGTCGTCGCACTCGGCCTCGAGCCTGTCGACGGCGTCCTGCGTGATCCGGAGCCTGCTGTCAGCGTCGGAGAACGGCACGGAGAGGTCCGCGCCGAGGTCGAACAGCTCGTTCTGCACCCGCACGAGCCGCGGGTCGGCCCCCGCCGTGAGCGCCCATCCCAGCGCCGAGTTGAGCTCGTCGACGTCGCCGATCGCCTCGACGCGCTCGTCCGTCTTGGGCACGCGCGATCCGTCGCCGAGGCTCGTCTCCCCTGCGTCGCCGGTCCGCGTGTAGATCCGCGTCAACCGGACGGGCTCATTGCGCTTGCGCATGTGCCACAGGTTACGGGCCATGTCCCGGGACCTGATCCCGAGCCGCGGCTTATGCCTGTGCGGGCGTGCTCACGCGATCGAGGCGGCCGAGGATCGCCCTGGCGATCACGAGACGTTGGATCTCGCTCGTCCCCTCGTAGATCTCCGTGATCTTGGCGTCGCGGTAGTAGCGCTCGACCGGGAACTCCTTGGTGTAGCCGTAGCCGCCCAGAACCTGGATCGCCTCCGCCGTCTGCCGGCGCGCCATCTCCGACGCGAACAGCTTCGCCTTCGCGCCCTCCTCCGTGTGCCGCGCGCCGGTCGCCTTCAGCCACGCCGCTCGGTAGACGAGGAGGCGCGCCGCGTCGATCTCGGTCGACATGTCCGCGAGCTTCCACTGGATCGCCTGGAAGTCGCCGATCCGCCTGCCGAACGCGCGCCGCTCGAGCGCGTACGCGCGGGCAGCGTCGTACGCCGCCTGCGCGATCCCCAGCGCCTGCGCGGCGATGCCGATCCGGCCGCCGTCGAGCGTCGCCATCGCGACCGTGAAGCCCTTGTTCTCCTCGTGCAGGAGCCGGTCTGGCCCGACGCGCGCGCCCTCGACGACGAGGTCGTTCGTGACCGACGAGTTGAGCCCGAGCTTTTCCTCGTCGCGCGTAATGCGGACGTGCTCCGCGTCGAGGATGAACGCAGAGACACCGCGCGCGCCGTCGGTGGACTGGTCGGTGCGTGCAAAGAGGAGGAACGTGCCTGCGAAGCGACCGTTGGTGATCCACTGCTTGCCGCCGGTGATCGTCCAGCCGTCGCCGTCGGGCTCGGCGCGCGTCCGCAACGACCCCGCGTCGGAGCCGGCCTCGGGCTCGGTCAGCGCGAAGGCGCCGAGCAGCTCGCCGCGCGCGAGCGGTGGGACAAAGCGCGATTTCTGCTCGTCGCTGCCGAAGCTGAGGATCGGCAGCGTCGTCGCGCTCGTGTGCACGGCGACCGTGACGCCGACGCCCGCGTCGGCGCGCGAGAGCTCCTCGAGCACGAGAATGTAGGAGACAAAGTCGGCACCTGCCCCGCCGTACTCATCCGGCACGCACACGCCCATAAGGCCGAGCTCGGCGAGCTGCGTGAAGAGCTCGCGCGGGAAGTGATGCTCGCGGTCCCACTCGGAGGCGTTGCTCGGCCGTGAGCTGAAAATCCATCGCACACATGTAATCACCGATCAACCTCTCGCCGGCAGCGCGGCTATGCCGCGCTGCTCACCCACCACGACCGAAGCAGGGCGCCCTAAACATCGACAAATTGGGCACGCGCGCCGAAGGCGCGCATGCCCGGTTTCGTCGCACGAAATGCGCAGCATTTCGTGCGAAAGCGAGCGCGGGCGAAGCGCTCTATGCCACCTGAGCGCGGATACCGCGCAAGGCGACGTCTCGCTCGCGGAACGCCTCGACCACCTCGGGATCGAACTGCTTTCCCGACTCCGCCGCGATCTCGTCCACGGCGTGCGCCCACGGCAGCTGCCGGCGATACGGCCGGTCGCTCGTGATCGCGTCGAGCGCGTCCGCGACCGCGAACACCCTCGCGCCGAGCGGTATCTCGTCGCCGCCGAGCCCGTCCGGATAGCCGCGGCCGTCCCAGCGCTCGTGATGCGAGCGGACGATGGAGAGGCATTCGCCGCTCATAAACGACACACCCTCGAGCATCTGCTCGCCGAGCACGGTGTGCGTCTCGATCAGCCGTCGCTCGGCGTCTGACAACGCCGCCGGCTTCTGCAGAACCTTGTCCGGAATCCCGATCTTGCCGACGTCGTGGAGCAGGAAGCCGTACTCGACGCTCGGGTCGTTCAGCAGCTCAGGCGCGCACACGCTCGCGAGCTCGACGGCATAACTCTGCACGCGCTGCGAGTGCGCGCGTGTGCCCGTGTCCTTCGACTCGAGCGCGCCTGCAAGCGCGGCGACCGTGTCGTGGTATGCAGCGTTCAGCAAGGCTCGCTGCTGGCGCTCGAGCTCCACCAGGTGGCGGAGATCGCTCGCGTAGAGCAGCAGCTGCTCCTCGGACTCGATCTCGCGAGTCGGGCGGAGCGGCACACCGTTGTTGAGGCCGCCGGCCAGGCGCTCGACCGCCGAGAGGAGCTCGAGCGGACTGAACGGCTTCCTGATCAGCGCGTCGGCGCCCGAGCCGTGGAGCTCGGACACATCCGAGCCGGTGAGCAGCACGACGGGAATGTTCCTCGTCTGCGGGTCGCTCCTGAGCGTGCGGCAATACTCGAGTCCGTCGATCCCCGGCATCAGCACGTCGAGCACGATCACGTCAGGGCGGCAGGCCGAGATGCGCCGAGCCGCCATGGCCGCGCTGTCGGCCTCGTCAAGCTCCAGGTCGAATATCTCGAACGTGGTCCGAAGGAGTGCCCTCAGACCTGGGTCGTCGTCTACCAACAGCAGACGCATGCGGCATACCCCCTTTGACGCGTTGTGGCTGTCGCCGCGCCTGCCGTCAATCCCCCAAATGGGTTACGTCGCGCTGATCGGCTCGCTAGTACTCGTAGAACCCGCTGCCGCTCTTACGTCCTAGGCGGCCGGCCTGCACGTACTGGCGCAGGAGCGGGCACGGCGCGTACTTCGGGTCGCCGAGCCCGCTGTACAGGACTTCCATGATCGCGACGCACGTGTCGAGGCCGATCAGGTCCGCGAGCGCGAGCGGCCCTATCGGGTGCGCGAAGCCGAGCCTCGCGATCGTGTCGATCGCTTCCGCTTCGGCAACGCCCTCCATCAAGGCGTAGGCGGCCTCGTTGATGAAAGGCATCAGGATCCGGTTCGAGACGAAGCCGGGGAAGTCGCGGGCCTCCGCCGGCTCCTTGCCGAGGGCGCGCGCGAAATGGAGGATCGCCGCCGCCGTCTCGTCCGACGTCTGCACGGCGCGAATCACCTCGACGAGCTTCAGAACCGGTACCGGATTGAAGAAGTGCATACCGATCACACGCTCCGGCCGGCGCGTGACCGCGGCGAGCGACGTGATCGGGATCGACGACGTGTTCGACGCGAGGATCGCGGCCTCGGGGAGCGTCTCGTCGGCGCGGCGAAAGACGTCCTCCTTCGTCTGCGCGTCCTCGACGACCGCCTCGATCAGCAGGTCGGCCTCGACGAGCTCATCCACGGGCGTCACGCGCGCGAGCACCTCGTCCGCCGGAGCGCCACCCTTGTCCGCGAGCTTCTCGAGGCTCTTTTGCATCGCGCCGAGACCGCGCTCAATCGCGCCCGGAAACGGATCATGGAGGGACACGCGGCGCCCCGAGGCGGCGACGACCTGCGCGATGCCGCCGCCCATCTGGCCGGCGCCGACGACGAGGACGTGGTCGAACGCCACTCCCGGAGGCTACAGCGGCAGCGGCAGCGCCTCCCTCGGATGTCGACGGCGGCCGAGCAGCAGAGCGCCAAGGCCGAGCACGGCGGCGACCACGCCGCCGGCGCCGACAACCAGCCACCGCAGTGGAAATCCAGCGGGGGCAGCAGCGTGCGCGATCCGCCAATCCGACGTGTTGACGGTGAGCCACGGCTTGCCACTCTTCCAGCGCACGGCGAGCGTCTCGCCGTTCGCAGCGAGAGCGAGCCTGATGTTCCACAACGGTCTCTGATCACCCGTCCACGGCAGTCCGATGCAGTGCGCGACGCCGCGAACGGTGTCGAGTGCGTGAATGAAGGGATAACCACCCGGCTTCTGGTAGAGCGTGTAGACCCAGCCGCCGTCGGCGCTCGCGGTTCGCGTCACCGGGTAACCCGACATCACCCAACCTTGTTGCGTCCTGTCGGCGATGCGCCCCGGCTGCAGGCTGTTGGTGCGCAGGTCGTAGCTGCGCACGATGTAGTGGCTGAGGTCGTCGAGTGACGTGTGCTGGATCAGATACAAGCGCGACCCGTCAGGCGAAAGCGCGTCGAACGCGAAGCTGCCGTTCAGCCTGACGTGATTCCTCTGCCTGAGCGTTCGCGTGTCGAGCACGAGGAAGCTGCTCGGGGAGCCGCCGGATGTGTTGCCGAGCACGAGCGTCTTGCCGTCAGGTGAGAGCCCGCCACCGGTGCCGTTCGCGGTGACCGACGGAATACCCCATGAACCGGGGTAGGCGGTCCATCGCTGCAACCGCGCGCCTTTCGTTTGCAGAACCTGCACAACCGTGAAGTCACCTACGCCGACCGCGAGATAGCGGAGGTCTCCGCCTGCGGAAACGACGCCGGTGCCGCTCTGGAGCGCCGCGCCTTGCGGCCCGTCAGCGCGAGCGGCGGGCGCTACGGCGAGCACGACCGATGCAAAGAACCAGAGAACGCGCCGGCGGGACATCGTTCCTCCTTCGTCGCTGATGTAACTACTACGCCGGCCCGGCGGAAAAAGTCCGTCAGGCTTCGAGAGCGACGGGTCGCCCTAATCGCCTGGTCACCGCTGCGGCGGCGAGCGCGAGCAAGAGCACGAGCGCGCCGCCCACGCCTGCGAGCACCCACCGCCAGGCGAAGGCGTGGGATTGGATGTGCGTCAGCCGCCAGTTCGCCGTGTTCAGGGCGAGCCACGGCTTGCCGCTCTTCCAGTGCACGGCGAGCGTTCTGCCGTCGCCGCCGAGCGTCATGCGGATGTTCCACAGCGGCGCCTGGCCGCCGTGCCACGGCAGGCCCGTGCAGTGCGCGACGCCGTCTACCGTGTCGAGCGCGTGGATGAACGGGTAGCCGCCCGGGCGCGAGTACAGCGTGTACACCCAGCGCCCGCCGGCGCTCGTCGTGCGCGTCACCGGTGAGCCTTCCATCACCCAGCCAGCCTGCGTCTTGTCCGCGATCCGGCCGGGCAGGAGCTGATGGTGCTCAAGGTCATACGCGCGCACGATGTAACGGTTGACGTTGTTCGCGTTCATGTGCTGGATGAGATAGAGCGTCGATCCATCCGGTGACAGCGCGTCGTAGGCGAAATTGCCCTTGAGCGAGAACCTGTCGACGACACGGAGCTGCCGCGTGCCGATGACCGCGAAGTCGGTCGGCGACCAGGTACCCATCGAGGCCACGATCAGCCACTTGCCGTCGCGCGTGAGCCCCTCGCCGCCCTGTGGTGAGAACGTCACGGCTGGGATGCCCCACGTGCCGTCGAGCGTCGCCCACCCTGCGACGGCGCCGCCGGGAACACGCACGCGCTCGATCGCGGTGGTGGTGCCCGTCGACACGGCGACGTAACGCGTCTTTCCGTCGGGCGCGAGCACGCCGAGCCCTCCCTGCGCGGCGTAGGCCGGCTGCCCGTCGGCAGCAGCAGCGGATCCGGAGGCGAGAAAGGTGAAGATTGCGAGACCAGCAATGGCGCGGTGCACGGCGATCCCTCCTGTTCGCGGACGTCTCTAATACGCCCGCCGGGGCGAAAAGGGTCCCTCAGACCTGGATCAGCAGCGCATCGCCCTGGCCGCCGCCGGAGCAGATCGCCGCCAGGCCTAGCCCGCCGCCGTTGCGCCGCAGCTCGTGCACCAACGTGCCGACGATCCGGCCGCCGCTCGCACCGATCGGGTGGCCGAGCGCCACCGCGCCGCCGTTCACGTTCACGATCTCCTCGTCGGCTCCGAGCATCCGCGTCGAGTTCAGGGCGACCGACGAGAACGCCTCGTTGATCTCCACACGCTCGACGTCGCCCATTGTCTTGCCCGCCTTCTCGAGCGCGCGATGACCGGCGCGCGCCGGCGTCCGCGCGAGGTACGCGAAGTCGTCGGCGACGTAGGCCTGGGCGAGGATCGTCGCGAGGATCTCGAGCCCCCGCCGTTTCGCGAATTCCTCCGACGTGACGATCACACAGGATGCGCCGTCGTTGACGCCCGGCGCGTTGCCGGCCGTCGTCGTTCCCTCGGGATCGAAGACCGGCTTCAGCTCGGCGAGCTTCGCAAGGGTCGTGTCGTGTCGGATGCTCTCGTCGGCAGTGATGTCGCCGACGGGAACGATCTCAGCATCGAAGCGCCCGCCGTCCTGCGCTGCGGCTGCGCGCTGGTGCGAGCGATACGCCCACGTGTCCTGCTCCTCGCGCGAGATGCCGAGCTCACGCGCGACCTTCGAGTTCTGCTGCACCATGTGCAGCGCGTCGAAGGTCGACGTGAGGCCGTCGAAGACCATCGAGTCGATCAGCTCGCCGTTGCCGATCCGGTAGCCGAAGCGCGCCTTCTTGAGCAGGTAGGGCGCGTTGGTCATCGACTCCATCCCGCCGGTGACGACACACTCGTGCTCGCCCGCGCGGATCATCGCGTCGGCGATCTCGATCGCGCGGATCGACGACGCGCACACCTTGTTGATCGTGTCCGCCGGCGTCTCGACCGGCAGCCCCGCGCCGACCGCGGCCTGACGGGCCGGAGCCTGGCCTGCACCGCCCTGCAGCACCTGGCCCATGATCACGTACTCGGGCTCGTTCGGCTCGAGGCCGATGCGCTCCAGCGCCGCCTTGATCGCGATCGCACCCAGCTGCGTCGCCTCGTACTTCGCGAGCCCGCCGCCGAGCCGACCGAACGGCGTGCGGACGGCCTCGACGATGACTGAACGTGCCTCGTTCACGCGGGTCCAGCCTAGCGCCGCGGACCCCGTCACCTGAGAGAGTTCACGCATGGTCGAGCTGCCGACCGGCACCGTGACCTTTCTCTTCACCGACGTCGAGCAATCGACGCGGCTGCTCGCGCAGCTCGGCTCGGCAGAGTACGGACGCGTGCTCGAGGAGCATCGCACCCGGCTGCGGACGGTGTTCAGTCGGGGTCGCGAGGTCGACGAGCAGGGCGATTCGCTCTTCTACGCGTTCGCCCGCGCCGACGATGCCGTCGCGGCTGCCGCCGCCGGTCAGCGCGCGCTCGAGGGATTGCCGGTCCGGGTTCGGATGGGCGTCCATACGGGACAACCGTCCGTCGTCGGCGACCGCTACGTCGGCCTCGACGTCCACCGGGCCGCGCGCATTGGTGGCGCAGCTCACGGCGGCCAGGTGCTGCTTTCCCAGGCGACCCGTGATCTCGCCGAGGCAGACACGCGCGACCTCGGCGAGCACCGCCTCAAGGACCTGACGCAACCTCAGCGGCTTCACCAGCTCGTGGCCGAGCGTCTGGAGACCGACTTCCCGTCGCTGCGAACGCTGGAGAACCGGCCGACGAACCTGCCCGCACAGGCGACGCCGCTCGTCGGCCGGGCCGCGGAGCTCGGCGCGCTGAAGGAGCTGCTGGCGGACGACAGCGTACGGCTCCTCACGCTCGCCGGGCCCGGTGGCTCGGGGAAGACGCGGCTCGCGCTGCATGCGGCGGCAGAAGCAGTCGAGCTCTTTCCGAACGGGGTCTGGCTCGTGTCGCTCGAGGCTATCGACGATCCCGCGTTGTTCCTCCCGACGGTTGCGCAGACTCTTGGTCTGTACGAGTCCGGCGACCAGCCTCTCGACGCGGCCGTCAAGGAATACCTCGCGCAACAGCGGGTGCTTCTCGTTCTCGACAACTTCGAGCAACTGCTCGACGCAGCGCGGACGGTGAGCAACCTGCTCGCAGCGTCGCCGCAGCTGAAGGTGGTCGTGACCACTCGCGCGCCGCTCCGCGTGGCAGCGGAGCACGTGTTCTCGGTCCCGCCGCTCGGGCTGCCGGATCCCGCTTCGCTCCCGGCCTTCGAGGCGCTCTCGCAGTACGAAGCCGTCGCGCTGTTCGTCGAGCGCGCTCACGCCGTCGCGCCGGCGTTTGCGATTACCAACGAGAACGCTCCGGCGGTCGCAGAGCTCTGCGTCCAGCTGGACGGTCTGCCGCTCGCGATCGAGCTCGCGGCGGCTCGCGTGAAGCTCCTTCCTCCACAGGCGCTCCTCGCACGACTCGGCCAGAGGCTCGAGCTCCTTCGCGGGGGCGCGCGCGACCGCCCGGAGCGCCAGCAGACCCTGCGCGCGACGCTCGACTGGAGCTTCGATCTCCTGAGCGAGGAGGAGCGGCGATTGTTCGCGCGTCTGAGCGTCTTCGCGGGCGGTTTTCGTCTCGATGCTGCCGAAGCCGTGTGCCACGCCGAACTCGACGCGGTTGAGGCCTTGCTCGAGATCAATCTGCTGCGCTCAGAGGAGCGGCCCGACGGCGAGCCGCGCTTCTTCATGCTCGAGACGATCCGGGATTACGCGCGCGAGCAACTCGAGCACGACGAGGAGTCGGACGAGGTGCAGGAACGGCACGCCCGCTGGTACGCAGATTGGATCGAGCGCCGAGCGGACGAGCGGCAAACCGGCACACTCATCGGCGACTGGGTACCGGAAGACGAGGAACATGACAACGTTCGCGCCGGGCTCGCACGGGCGCGGCACACCGGCGACGTCGACCTCGAGCTGCAGCTTGCAGGCTCAGCTGGGCGTTTCTACTGGCCGAACCGCGGCCACCTGACCGAGGGACGGCGCTGGCTCGACGAGGTTCTGGCCCGATCCGAAGGCGCGGACGACCGCTTGCGGGCACAGGCCCTGGTCGGCGCCGCACATACCGCGTGGCGTCAGGGTGAGCCCGACCGCGCCGAAGAGCTCGCCGCCGAAGCGCAGCCGGTACTCGAGCGGATCGAGGACCGGCCGACGCTTGGGGCGGCTCTCATGGCGCGCGCCATCGCGGCTGAATGGCGGGGCGACTTCGGAGCCGAGGCGGCGTACTACGACGCTGCGGAACGGATCTTCCAGGCGCTTGGCAACACTCAAGCGCTCCATTCGATCGTCAACAACCGAGCTTACGCCGAGATCGTCGTCGGGAACTTCGAATCTGCCGAACGCCGTTTGCGCGAGCTCGCCGGCCGCGCCGTCGGGTATTCCAGATCCTTCGCGTTCCTGAACCACGGCCTGGCACTCGCCCGCCTCGGCCGGCTCGAAGAGGCCGGCGCGCAGTTCGCCCAAGCGCTCCCGGACCGAGACGAAGTGGAGATCACCTTCTACGCGCTGGAGGGTCTCGCATCCGTCGCAGGCAAACAGACGGACGACGTCCTCGCGGCGGAGCTCTGGGGAGCGTCCGCCGCAATTCGTGAGGCAGGCGGATACGCGCTGTCGATGGCCGAGCAGAGCCTCCACGACGAGGTTGCGCCGGAGGTTCGCGATCGTCTCGGCGAGGCAGAGTTCGACCGCGCGTGGAACGAGGGCCGGCAACTTCCGCTCGAGAGCGCGATCGAGCTCGCGCTGCGCGGTTCCTAGCGCTCGAGACGCTGCGCGAACGCGACGAGCAGCCGCACAGCGTTCTCGACGTCGTCGAGCGAGACGAGCTCCGTCGGGGTATGGATGTAGCGCGTCGGAATCGAGACGAGACCAGTGGGAATCCCAGCACGGCTGAGGTGGTACGCATCCGCGTCCGTATGCGTGCTTCCCGTGACGACCTCGACCGACAGCTCGATCTGCTCCTGCTCGGCCGTTTCCATGAGGAGCTCGAAGATGCGCGGGCTGAGTGGCGCTCCGCGGCCGAGGGCAGGCTTGCCGATCGGATGGTCACCCGATTCGTTCGGATCCCCGTCCGGAATGTCATTCGCGTCGTACACATCGATCGCGATCGCGACGTCCGGTTCTACCGCGTACGCGGTCGTCCGCGCTCCCGCGAAGTCGCCGACCTCTTCGCCGACGGCGGCGACGGCGACGACCTCCCCCGGCGCGCCGCCGGCCTCGGCGACCCGCCGCGCGGTCTCGAGCGCGACGTAGCAGCCGACCCGGTTGTCCCAGGAGCGCGAGGCGACGCGGTTGTTGCGCAGCTCTATCGGTTGCGGCGCGAGCACCGCACCGTCGCCGATGCGGACGAGCGCGCGGGCGTCTGCGCCGTCGCGCGCGCCGATGTCGATGAAGAGATTCTTTAGCTCGATCTTCTCGTCCTTTTCCTTCTTGAAGGGACCAGCCTTCTTGCCGATGACGCCGGGCACCCTGCCCTCGCGCGCGAGCACCTCCACGCGCTGGGCCAGCAGCACCTCCGGCAGCCAGCCGCCCAGCCCGCGGAAGAAGAGGAAGCCCTTGTCGTCGATGTGCGTGATCGCGAGGCCGATCTCGTCGATATGTCCGATCAGCGCGAGCGTCGGTCCGTCCGCCGTGCCCTTGACACGCGCGATGGACGAGCCGAGCGCGTCGGAGGAGACCTCCGCGAACGACTCGGCGTGGCGACGCCAGACGGCGGCCGCCTCGGCTTCGTGGCCCGAGGGACCGGGCGTCGTCAGCAAGTCCCGGAGGAGATTCGGAAGCGCCACAGCGCCGCCTATCTTGACGCACGCAGCCGTCACGCTTACGCTGAGGTTGATGACTCTCTCCCCGCACACCTGGGCTTGGCGCAGCGAGCGGGGCGGGACCCTGCGCTGATCTGAGCGCTCACAGCCCGTTCCGCTAGACCGAGACCCGTCAGGGTCTTTTTTCGTGCAATGACGACAGCGATCGCAACCGACCTCATCACCCCGCTCGGGGCGTACCTCCGCCTGCGCAACGGCGGGAGCGGCTCGTTCCTGCTCGAATCGGTCGAGCAAGGACGTCTCGGCCGCTACTCGTTCATCGGTGCGGGGACGCGGCTCGTCGACCTCGACGAGGCGGAGGCACTCGCGCTTCCCGTCGTCGGCTTCGTGTCGTACGACTACGTCGCGCGGCTGGAGCCGCTGGTGCCGCTCCCGGACGACGGGCCGGGCTTGCCGGAGAGCCGCTTCATCGTCGCCGGCACGCTCGTGCGCTTCGATCACGTGCTCGGCGTCGCGGAGGTGCTGCGAGGCGACGCGGGCGCGCTCGAAGGACCGCTGCCGCCGGTGCCGCGCGGCGACGGCCGGCGCGGTCCGCTCCGCCGCTTCCCCGAGCAGGCGGAGCACGAGCGGCGCGTACGCAAAGCAAAGGAGTACATCCGCACCGGCGACGCGTTCCAGATCGTCGTCGCGCAGCGCGCGGAGCGCCCGACCTCCGCGTCGGCGCTCGAGCTATACCGCGCGCTGCGCCGGATCAACCCTTCGCCGTACCTCTTCCTGCTCGAGCTCGACGGCCTGGCGCTCGTGGGCTCGTCGCCGGAGACCGTCGTCAAATGCGAGGGAACGCGCGCGGAGCTGAACCCGATTGCCGGCTCGATCGCACCGGGAGAGGGCGACGCGGAAGCGCTCTTACGCTCCGAGAAAGACCGCGCGGAGCACGTGATGCTCGTCGACCTCGGACGCAATGACCTGTCGCGCGTGTGTCGACCGGGGACGGTGCGTGTCGAGCGCTTCCTCGAGCCGGAACGCTTCTCGCACATCACGCACCTCGTCTCCGAGGTCGCCGGCGAATTGCGCGACGGGATCACGCCGTTCGACCTCCTGCGCGCGTGCTTTCCCGCGGGAACCGTCTCCGGCGCGCCGAAGATTCGCGCGATGCAGATCATCTCGGAGCTCGAGGGTTACCGGCGCGGCATCTACGGCGGCGCCGTCGGCTACGCATTGCCGGACGGCGCACTCGACACGTGCATCGCGATCCGCACGATCGTGCTCGTCGACGGGCTCGCGCGGTTGCAGGCCGGCGGAGGGATCGTCGCCGACTCGGATCCCACCGAGGAGCACCAGGAGTGCCTGGACAAGCTCGCGGCGCTCGAGGCGGCGATCGAGCTGGCGGAGGCCGAACAGCGATGATCCTGCTTGTCGACAACTACGACTCGTTCACCTACAACCTCGCGCACTACCTCGCCGAGCTGGGCGCCGAGGTGTCGGTGCGGCGGCCCGAGCAGCTGGACGACGATCTGGAGCCGACCCACCTCGTTCTCTCCCCCGGTCCCGGCCGCCCTTCGGCGCAGCTGGTCGAGCTCGTGCGGGCGTCGCGTGTACCGACGCTCGGCGTGTGCCTCGGGCACCAGGCGGTGGTCGAGGCGTTCGGCGGCGAGATCGGCAGTGCGCAACGTCTGCTCCACGGAAAGACGAGCGTGCTCGAGCACGACGGCCGCGGCGTGTTCAGCGGGCTACCGCAGGGGCTCGAGGTCGGCCGCTACCACTCGCTCGCGGCAACGCACGTGCCCGATGCGCTGGAGGTGTCCGCGCGCAGCGACAACGGCGAGGTGATGGGCGTGCGCCATCGCGAGCTGCCGATCGAGGGCGTGCAGTTCCATCCCGAGTCCGTCCTGACCCCGCTCGGCAAGGATCTCTTGCGGAACTTCATCTCATGATCCAGCGCGCTATCACTCGGCTGCTCGAGGGCTACGACCTGACGCGCGCCGAGGCGCGCGAGGTGATGACGGAGATCATGGGCGGCGAGGCGACGCCGGCGCAGATGGGCGGCTTCCTCGTCGCGCTCCGCTTCAAAGGCGAGACGGCGCACGAGATCGCGGGCTGCGCGGAGGCGATGCGCGAGCATGTGCTCCCCATCAAGCCGAAGCGCCAGGACCTCGTGGACACCGCGGGCACGGGCGGCGACAACGCGCACACGCTGAACATCTCGACGGCCGCCGCGCTCGTCGCCGCCGCCGCCGGGGCCGCGGTCGCGAAGCACGGCAACCGTGCCGTCTCGTCGAGCTCCGGTTCTGCGGACGTGCTCGAGGCGCTCGGCTTCTCGCTCGAGCTTCCGCCGGAGCGGATCGAGCAGTCGATCGACGAGCTCGGCTTCGGCTTTCTGTTCGCGCCGACGCACCATCCCGCGATGCGTCACGCGGCGGGGGTGCGGCAGGAGCTCGCGACGCGGACGGTGTTCAACGTGCTCGGGCCGCTGACGAATCCGGCCGGTGCGCGCGCGCAGGTCGTGGGTGTCTTCGCCCCCGACCTCGTCCCGACGCTCGCTCAGGTTCTCGCGCAGCTAGGCGCGCGGCACGCCTTCGTGGTTCACGGCGCTGCGGGGATCGACGAGCTCTCGCCGGCAGGGCCGAACCTCGTCGCCGAGGTGATCGAGGGGCAGATCGTCGAGCGGGAGATCGACCCGCTCGAGCTCGGTATCCCGCGTTGCGATCCACGCGAGCTTCGCGGCGGCGCGCCCGAGGAGAACGCGGCTGCGATCCGCCGGGTGTTCGACGGCGAGGCCGGCGGAGCACGCGATGCGGTCCTCCTGAACGCGGCGGGCGCGATCGCGGCCGCGGGCCACGCTGCGGACCTGAAAGAGGGGCTCGCGCTCGCGCGCGAAACGGTGGCGAGCGGCGCTGCGGGGGAGCGACTCGAGGCGCTCGTGGCATTCTCGCGGGGCGATGGGACGGTTTAGCGAGGCCCTCGCCGGCTCCGGACTGGGCGCGATCGCAGAGGTGAAGCGCCGCTCCCCTTCCGCGGGCGACCTGCGCCCGGATGCCGATCCCGCGGCGCTCGCCGCCACGTTCGAACGTGCCGGCGCAGCCGCGGTGTCGATCCTCGTCGACGACCGCTTCGGCGGCTCCCTCCAGGACCTGCGCGCGGCGCGGCAGGCGGCGACGCTGCCTCTGCTCGCCAAGGGATTCTTCACGGAGGAGCTCGAGCTTTTGCAGGCAAAGCTCGCCGGGGCCGACGCGGCGTTGCTCCTGCTGCGCGACGTTGACGATGCGCGCGCCCACGCGCTGATGATGTACGCGGCGGAGTTGGGACTGGAGACGCTCGTGGAGGCGCACGACAAGGATGAGCTGGAGCGGGCGACTCGGCTCGGCGCACCCGTAATCGGAATCAACGCGCGCGATCTCTCGTCCTTCTCGATCGACCGGCGCGCTCAGCTCGAGCTGGTCTCGCGCGCGCCGCGTGATCGCCTGATCGTGGCGGAGTCGGGAATCCACTCGCGCGCGCAGGGCGCAGCGGCGGAGCTGGCAGGCGCGAATGCGGTCCTCGTCGGAAGCGCATTGATGCGCGCTAAGGATCCGGCGGCAAAGCTGCGCATGCTGTTCGCGCGCCCCCTGGTGAAGGTGTGCGGACTTACGCGCGAGGAGGACGTCGCTGTCGCCGCCGAGGCGGGTGCCGATCTCGCGGGATTCATCCTCGCGAAGGAGAGTCCGCGGCGCGCGAAGCGCGTCCTCCACGTGCCCGACACGATGCTCTCAGTCGCCGTCTTTGTCGAGGACGTCGCGGAGACCCGCGCGGATCTCGTCCAGGTGTACGCGCGCGAGAACGAGCACCGCAGTCGCGACGGCGCGTTGCTGCGCGGCGGCGAGCGGGTCGCGACGGTGATCGACTTGCCGTGGCAGGAGGACGACCCCCGGCACCTCGAGCGCGCCCGCGAGGCGCAAGGGCGCGTGATGCTCGCGGGCGGGCTCGCGGCGGACAACGTGCGCGGAGCCATCGACGCCGTGCAGCCCTGGGCCGTCGATGCGAGCTCGCGCCTCGAGGTGAAGCCCGGCGTGAAGGATCCCGACGCCGTCCGCGCGTACGTGGAAGCCGCGCAGTGGTGAAGTACGGCGCGTACGGCGGCCGCTACGTGCCGGAGACGTTGATTCCCGCGCTCGACGAGCTGGAAGCGGGCTGGCGCGAGGCGCAGGCGGAGCCCGAGTTTGCTGCGGAACTCGACGCGCTTGCACGTGAGTACGGCGGCCGGCCGACGCCGCTGACGCTCGCCGACCGCTTTGCGCCCGAGAAGCGGCTGTACCTCAAACGTGAAGACCTTTTGCATACGGGAGCGCACAAGCTGAACAACGCGCTCGGTCAAGCCGTGCTCGCACGCAGGCTCGGGAAACAGCGGATCGTGGCGGAGACCGGTGCGGGACAGCACGGCGTCGCGACCGCGACCGTCTGCGCGCGCTTCGGCTTCGACTGCGTCGTGTACATGGGTAGCGAGGACATGCGCCGTCAACGCCCCAACGTCGAGCGTATGGGTCTTTTGGGCGCCGAAGTCCGGCCCGTCGAATTCGGCACGCGCACGCTGAAGGAGGCAACGAGCGAGGCGATTCGCGACTGGATCACGAATGTCGAGACCACGCATTACCTGATCGGCTCGGCTGTCGGCCCGCAGCCGTACCCGGAGATCGTGCGAGAGCTGCAGTCGGTGATCGGCCGGGAAGCGCGCGAGCAGTTTCTCGCAGCCGAGGAGCGCCTCCCGGAAGTCGTGATCGCGTGCGTCGGCGGCGGCTCGAACGCGATCGGCATGTTCGCGGCCTTTCTCGACGACGAGCAAGTGCGCCTCGTCGGGGTCGAGGCTGCAGAGGCGGCGTCCCTCGGTAAGGGGCGGGCGGGCGTCCTGCACGGTGCCCGCTCGTCGATCCTCGCCGACGACGACGGTCAGATTCTCGACGCGCATTCGATCTCCGCGGGGCTCGACTATCCGGGTGTGGGACCTGAGCACGCGTTCCTCCGCGACAGCGGCCGGGCCGAGTACGTGCGCGCGACCGACGGCGAAGCGCTCGCGGCGTTCCGCGACCTGACGCGAACGGAGGGAATCATCCCGGCGCTGGAGCCCGCGCACGCGCTGGCGCGAGCGCGGGAGCTCGAGGAGTCGCACGTGCTCGTCTGCCTGAGTGGCCGCGGAGACAAGGACTTGGCGGAAGTGCTGGCGCGATGAGCAACTTCGACAAGGCCTGCGCAGCGGCGACGGAGGGTGTCGACGTAACACTCTTGGCGCGCCTGGCCGATGACTAACGCTCCTTTCCGGTGCCAGGCACCGAACGGAGTTAGTGACGATTCGTCCACAGGGCCAAGCCCAGCAGCAGAGCGTTTTTCGTCGTGTTGCCACATCGGCGAAGAGCGTTTCGGTCGACAACCGGTGCCAGGCACAGGTGGGCTGCCGGGGCACGTCCGTTGCGGCCGGTGAAGGCACTTTCGATCTACCTCATGTGCGGACGCGAGACGCCGGCGCTCGCGCACGCGGCGGTCGAGGGAGGTGCGGACCTGCTCGAGCTCGGCTTCCCCTTCTCCGATCCGCTCGCCGACGGGCCCGTGATCCGCCGCGCCGCCGAGCGCGCGCTCGCGGAAGGAATGCGTACCGCGGCGTGCCTCGAGGTCCTGCGCGAGACACGCGAACGCGTCGACGTGCCGCTGATCCCGATGACCTACGCGTCGCTCCTCGAGGCGTACGGCTGGCAACGCTTCGCCGATGACGCGCGTGCCGCGGGAGCGACGAGCCTCATCGTCGCCGACCTGCCCGCCGGCGAGCGCCCGGAGCTCAAGCGGATCCAGCTAGTCGCGCCGACATCGACGGACGAGCGGCTCCGGGTCGCCGCCGCGCAGACCGACGGCTGGCTGTACCTCGTCACCGTCACGGGCACGACGGGCGCGCGCGCCGACGTCTCCCCCGCGCTCGCCGGTCTCGTCGCACGTGCTCGCGCCGCCGCCGACGTGCCGCTGTACGCCGGCTTCGGCATCTCGACGCCGGAGCACGCTCGCGCGGCGGCGGAGCTCGCCGACGGCATCGTCGTCGGCTCGCGCGCCGTCGAAGTTGCCGACGACGGCCCGGCTGCACTGCACGCGTACGTCGCCAGCCTTCGCGCGGCACTCGATCGGTAGAGTCCGTCGAAGACGCGGCCGCGGCCGCGTCTTTCGTGCGTCCGCGTTTTCCGGAGGAACCCAAGTGCAGGTCGACCCACCCGATCTCGGATTCGTCGCCACGGCCGTCAGGCTGCTCCGCGTCTGGCGCGAGCAGTGGCGCCTGGTCCTGGTCGGGCTCGCGTGCGCACTCGCCACGACCGGGCTCTCGCTCGCGATCCCGATCCTGATCCGGCACGCGATTGACTACTCGATAGCCCCCATTCACGGTCAGCGGCAGCGGCTGTGGCCCTACCTCCTCGTCGTGGTCGTGCTCGCCGTCGTCCGCTTCGGAACGAACTTCACGCGCCGCTACGCGACGGCGCGCGTCGGCATCCGCGTCGAGGCGCGCATGCGCGAGCTGCTCTACCAGGCGTACCTCCGCTTCCCGCGAGCGTTCTACGACCAGCACGCGACTGGGCAGGTCGTCTCGCGCGCGACGAACGACCTCTACCCGATCCGCTACTTCATCGGCTGGGGAATGGTTCAGGGCGCGCAGTCGACGATGATGATCGTCGGCGTCGCGATCGTCCTCGCGCTCGTCAATCCGCTACTCGCGCTGTACGCACTACTCGCAATGCCGCTCGTCGGTCTGCTGACGTGGGCTTTCGCGGTGATGGTGATGCCCGTCTCGCGTCTCGTCCAGCAACTGAAGGCGGACGTAACCGAGGCCGCGGACGAGTCCGTCGTCGGCATCGAGATGGTGCAGGCATTCGGCCGGGAGGACGACGTGCGCGCTCGCTTCGGCATCAAGGCGCGCGCCGTCCGCGACGGCGTGCTCCGGCAGGCACGCATCGAGGGCGCCTTCCTTCCGGGGCTGCTCTTCCTGCCGACGCTCTCGATCGCGATCGTGCTCTGGTTCGGCGGCCGCGACGTGATCCACCGGAGCCTGACGCTGGGCGAATTCTTTCTCTTCTATTCACTGCTCCTGCAGCTCGTCTGGCCGCTCGAGGCGCTCGGCTGGATCATCAACCTCGGCCAGCGCGCGTCCGCCTCGGCGTCGCGCAGCTTCGCGTGGCTCGAGCACATCGGCGAGAATCCCGAGCCGGCGGAGCCGAAGCACCTGCCGGAAGGCCCGCTGGGTCTGACCTTCGAGAACGTCCACTTTTCTTACGGGACGAAGTCCGAGGTTCTCTCCGGCGTCGACGTCCACATCGACGCCGGCGAGATCGTCGCCGTCTGCGGCCCAACGGGCGCCGGGAAGACCTCGCTGCTGAACCTTCTGCCGCGCTTCTACGACCCGACCGGAGGCCGGCTGCTCATCGGCGGCGTCGACGCGAGCGAGGTGGCGATCGCCGAGCTCCGCTCGGCGGTCGCGATCGTGACGCAGCGTCCGATTCTCTTCTCGATTCCCCTCCGCGACAACCTGACTGCGGGCCGGCCCGACGTTTCCTGGGACGTTGTCCTGGAGGCTTGCGAGGCCGCCGGCGTCGCAGAGTTCGCCGACGACCTACCGGAGGGCTACGACACGCTGATCGGCGAGCGCGGCGTCAACCTCTCGGGCGGCCAGCGCCAGCGCGTCGCGCTCGCGCGCGCGCTGATCGCCGGCGCACGCATCATCG
>WNFZ01004566.1_pt1 | contig 38600 bp, 35 predicted proteins | sample 5400081 | NCBI WGS metagenome assembly WNFZ01 (sample SAMN13153365, study PRJNA577476) | soil metagenome | isolation source: 80 cm soil or saprolite under grassland replicate 1 | place: USA:California | collected 2016-06-15
CCTGAAGTCGGGCGTCCGATCCTACAGCATCACGGCGTGCGTTGACATGTTGATGTCCTATTACTTCCGCTGTCCCGGCATGAAGCGCTTCTCGGAACTTCAGATGGATCGTATTCGGCGGTCGCTGGAGCAGGTGACGTTCACACTCCCGGTGCTGTCCCGGCATCACTTGATCGCCACACGTATACCGAGGCCGCCGATCGAGTTTATCACGTTTCCGCGACGGATTCTCCGAACGGCTGGGCGGTGGCTGGGGCTCGGCATGGATCACTGATAGCCAGAGGTAAGTTCGCCAACGTGTCCAGGATCATCGCTAAATCCAATTCATGTTGAAGCCGTCTCTACTCCAACTCTCGGCGCTATATTTGAACCGCCACCGTAAGACTGTTGTGAAACGGTACTTGTAAATAATCGCTGACAAGCTCAGCAACACGGTTGGAGCTGCGAAATTTTCTCTGATTTGCGTTCCTATGCCACCACCTGAAAATGTTTTACGAGAATCTCGACCTCGGTTATCGGACCTTGATCGCCGCTCCCGTGCGCTCCCACCTGATGAAAGGAATGGCCCTTGGGTGGACCTACAAACAAATGCAATTCGGGTTTCCCATGATGCCCTTCGTCAGGCCGAAGAACTTGCTGCTCTCCGGCCCGCACTCGTCCGAAAAGTTGGCTTGCCTAGCCCCTTACTGATGCTCTGCTTTCACGCTTTTCAGAACGGCAAACACAGACCCTGGTGGGATATTCAGCTTCGCCGCGATCTTACGCCCCGACAATCCTCTTCGACTCAGCTTTGCAACTGCGCTCTTGTGCCGATGGAGCGTACGAGGGCGGCCGAGTATGGTTCCGCGTTCGCGGGCTGCTGCCAACCCGGCATTAATGCGCTCGCGAATTACGCTTCGCTCAAATTCTGCGACCGCAGCCAGCACATGCATTTGTAGGCGACCGGCCGGATTGCTTTCACTGGTGTCGATCCCTTGCGATGTAGCGACCAGTGCAGTGCCGTGTGCTTCAAACTCACCAATGAGTTGCGCGAGATGCTGCAAGCTGCGGCCGAGCCGGTCCAGCTTGTAAACTGCTACAACATCGACGCGTCCTTGCCGCATTTCTGCCATTAGAACGTCCAGCGCTGACCGGCTGAAGCGTGCTCCGCTTGCCTTGTCGAGATAGGGAACGACTTCTGCCTTCGGCCAACGTCGGTGCACGTATGCGCGGACCTCGCGAAGCTGGCTGGCGTGACTCTGCGCGTCGGTGGAGACGCGCCCGTAAACTGCGATACGCTTTGCTCTCATTCCGCGAATATAGGCAGGATGGCATATAAATCAATAGTTTTTTATGCACACGCTCTGTTTTTATTTCTTGCTCTACAAGAAACCACGATTTTCACGGGATGATTTTTATGCAGCCCAGAACGCGACGCACTAACCCTGTTCCGATCTGAGTCGATAAGCCGCGGCCCCTTGTGACGAACGGCTCGCAGAAGACTGATTCAGTTCGACTTGAACTGAGACACAGATACGATCTCCACAGCTGGACAGCAAAACAGTCACAGGGAGATTACAACATGACCACGAAAGCATTATTTGTTAAACTGGAGGCAAAACCGGGCAAAGAAAACGAAGTCGCCAAATTCCTGCGCGACGGGCAGGGCTTGGTGCAACAAGAGCCCGCAACAACCGCTTGGTTCGGCATTCGACTTGGCCCAACCACGTTCGCCATCTTTGATGCATTTCCGGATGATGCCGGACGCGACGCGCACCTGTCTGGCAAAGTTGCCAAGGCGCTGATGGAGAAAACGCCCGAGCTACTAGCGAAGCCGCCGAAGATTGAGAAGGCAGACGTATTGGCAGACAGGTTACCGGGTTAGGAATTCTTTTGGGTTAAGCCATTAGCGCGATCACCCCGAATCGCCCGCGCCCGTGCGGGCAAGATACTGAAGTCGGGCTCCGATTGCGCATAGGTTTTGCCGCCCGAAAAGATTGTTAGCAGTTCACAGGGACGCTATGAAGAGGCTGGGAACGAAATCGAACCATGATTTTTTGCTCGCATCACGTCGGCCTTGCCGGGTAAAAAAGGAATTTCCCATGACTCCGTCTTTATCGAACTGCTCCCAGGTAAGGAAGCGTAGCGGCTCATCTTGGTCTCGTTGGGTGGTAAACCACACAAAATAGGATGTGAACGGAATAGCGAACGAAGATTGAACTGGCTCGCTCAAAACAAAGATGCATTTGCTGCGGCCGCTAGCTTGGTGTCGATCCTTGGCGTCCTCAGCATCGTCGTCGCACTTTGGAGTTTTATCGGTCAACAGCGCGAAACCAAGCGAAGTCGGGCTTTCGAACGAACAAAACTCAGTCTCGAGCTTATGTCGCAGTATTACAATGATCCTGAGTTCGACGAACTTCGGCATCGCCTTTGGGCTCGCAAGGCAGGCGAGCGCACCCAGGCTAATTTGCTTACGCGGGGCGAAATCAGATTACTGAATTACTTCGAGGCACTCGCATTGGCGGTCGATCAAAGGGTGCTCGACGCTCATCTAGTGAGCCGGATGCTTGGTTCCCCCCTACGTCAATTGGCTGAAAACCCATTTCTCGGACCATACGTCAACAATCCGAAGCACAGCTACGAGGGAATAAGAGAGCTATGGGCGACGCTTGGAATCTCGGTTAAGACGCAGCCGCCCACGCCCGCCTAACCAATCGCTCCAGCCAACTGCTGGCCGTTTCGATGACTAGCTTCCAATGATTTCAACACTGAAAATTGCTCGTTAGATGGTGACATCCACGCACCGATCAGAGGCACGATGATGGGCACCCGAAAACTCGATGGCAGGCTGCCCGTTGCGCAACGGCTCGCTGACCTCGCGTCGCTGCATTTTGATTTGCTTGCGGCCGAACGGTTATGTGAGCTGTATCAACGGGAATGGGCGAAGCGATCATTTAATCCGGAGATAGTATCAGCCATCTGCATAGCGGCAATCATGCGTTACGGGCGAACGTTTGGAACGGGTGTGCGACCTCCGCTTCTACGATCCATAATTGGCTCCTTGTCACCGGCGCTCAGAACAGTGCATTCCCAATTTAAGGACCTTCGCGACAAGTGGATTGCGCACTCGGTGAACGACATGGAAGAAACCCGTATAGTGATTGAAGTGCGAAGAGAATCACCGTCAAAACTCGACGTAATCGATGTGTTCGAAGAGCATCAAACTATCGCGGCTGTATCTAGGCAAGAGATAAAGCATTTCGCGCGTCTACTTCGCGCAATAAATAAGAAACTAGGGCGTGCAATTCAGACGGAACGCGCCGCGGTACTGCAAAGCCTGAAGGCGTTACCAGCTGGTGAAATTGCGAGGCGTCCCAGAGCGAAATGGACGCAGCTAGGCAAGCGACCAAGCGCGGGTCGGTCCCGTTGGTGACTTTAATGTGGTGAGTCATAGACCGAATCACGGAGCCCGTTTAGCTATGCGTGTACACGTTTACGAAGTCCGGCCCCGCAAACATAAACGCGGCGTCAATCTGATTTCTGATGCGCTGCCTTTACGAAGATTCGTGTAATTATCGTTCGGTCTCCCATGCCACGCGCCATTCCAGAAAACCCAAGTGAACAGTTAGTTCAGCACTACCTCGATGTCTTTCACGCTGACGAGCGCTACTACCTGGCCGATAAGGCCATCCTCGAACTCGTGGAGCAGTTTCGCGATAACACTACGTTACAGCACATCCTTTTGAAGGTTACAGCGATTAACGACCTTTATGGCACGAACATCTATGCGACCTTTAAGATGGCTCACCACATCCATACGCTTCGCATCGATCCAGAGCTGACTGCCGCCTCGACCGACATCGTTGACAAGATTGCGGCAGTCACGTTTTCCGACAAGCCGCGCAATTTGTTTTCATTCGCATCGAAGTATTGTAGCTGGCATGACCCGCAGAATTACCCACTTTACGACTACTACGTTGAGAAGCTCTTACTTGCTTACCGCCGCAAGGATAAATTCGCCAAGTTCAAGAACGCGGACTTGCGGAAATACGGCAACTACAAGAACATCGTTTCTCGGTGTCGCGATCACTACCAACTGGGACGTTTTTCATTCAAGGAGCTAGATAAGTTTCTGTGGCTTTATGGAAGGGAACTTTACCCAAAAACTTACAAACGAAAAGGAGCTTAACCAGGCGATACATTCCCTCAGCTATGAAAATGCTGCCGCCAAAGATGATCCCATTCACGCCCTTCGATGGATTGCCTCCCCTAAACAAAGTCGATCAAACAATGATGAGGAGGCTTAGGAAATTGGCGAATCGCAGGGGCGGCAGCGTGGAGCACCTGATCCATGAAGCGCTGGAGCAATGGGCGGTCCAGTGCCAAGCCGAGCGGGAACTGGAAGCGAAGATTATCAGATTTCCAAAACAGCTAATACGAGTCTCGCGCTGCATTCGTTAGGCGTGCTGCAATCGTTCACCGTCTCGGAACTGCCCCCATAAGGCGCTCCCATTCGTCAAGGCTCCCGCGAAAGCCAAGCTCACACGCAGTATTGAAACTCAACCGGGCGATCATCTCGCGACGCTTTCCGCTTTTAGTATCATTGACGTTCCGATAATGGCGGCGCGAAACAAAGATATGCGACGCAAGCGGATCATGCTCGGCTTTCATTGCCGTAAGCTCGGATTCAACATCACGTATCGCCGCAGTCAGTCGTTCTAATGCGTCTTGAAGGCGTGCCGCGCGCATGACTGTTCAAGCGAACATATGGACTATTAAACGTCAAGCAGCTTGCGGCGGCGCGAATCGCCGCTTCCAATTCCACAAACGCGGTCAACTTTTCTTCGGCTCGCGCAACGAAACGCTTTCCGTTGTCGCGATGCGCGTCAACAATCCAGATTGTTCGCCCCTCGGAATCAACGGCTGAGACGTAGCCCCAACTCCATCCGGCTTTGCTTAGATTGTCTGCGATTATCTCCCAATACTTCATTGGATCACTTCCATTTTCATCACCGGATGAATTTCCCACACCGCGTAATCCTTCGGTGTCCGTCTGCGGTTAGAATGATCGGCGGGCGCGTGTGCAAAATCGTAAAACGCTTTGCCCGTAACCGTGATGACATGCTGCTGGCCAATTTTGAGCCTGTGCGCGGTTTTAACGCCAAATGGAAACTTCTGCGTTGTCCAGCCAAACACTGTTTGCCGAATGTCGCACCACTTTGGGCCAACGGGAATTTCGGCGCTAACCGTTCCGGCGTTGTTTCCGGTCGAATCTACAAGCGCGATATGAATGTCGCCGTCTGCTTCGACCTTCGCGTCAACGATGCGGCCAGTGAGTGCGTACCATTTTTGCTCTGACGGCAATCGCGCATCTGGGTAGCTTGTTAAATCCACATCTGGCCCAAGCCTTGGCCATGCGTAAATCTGTGACGGTGTCACCGATTGAATCGCGGATTTATCCGATGGAACAGGCGTAAGATCGGTCTTGGCTACCCACCGATTTTTGCCATGAAACCCGATACACTCACACGGCGAAACAAACGTTACCTCTGGCGCCGTCGATTTAGCGAATATCGAAGCAACGGCGAAAGCCGCCAATAGGGCGAACAGGACGCGGTTCACGAGGCTACGTCGTAGCAGCTTCTCGATTGGTCAGAAAGAGTTTTTCGATTAAAGACGATAATGGGCTAACAAGGTCCGTCGGGCGAGCTAATTGGTTACCGTCTCGTCTGTGCAGGAAAAAGATCAGCCACGGAGGCACGGAGCGCTCTTGCTAAAAACAGAATCTCCGAATCCGTCACAAGTCGGACTCGCGATTCAATCCGTGCAATGATATCGCGGCCTATATCGCATCCCATTCGCTGGCATCTCGCAGCGAGCTCTGGTTGCGACCATCCTTGCGCATTACGTAGACGGCGAACTTGCGGTCCGACAATGTTGCCAGCGGGTCTAATATCACGAGCCATCTGACCATCCACCGTATGCAATTGAACGGCTCGGATACGTGTGGTAGAACACACGTCTTGACGTTATGAACAACTCGCAGAAAGCGCGGGGGCTTGATTACGTTATCCATAGGAAATACAAGCGTTACGCCCGGACTGTTGCAGAAAGACTCGACAGCAGATTCTTCCCAATGGGAGGCAATGCAGCGGGCGAGCCCAAGACCCAATGAGTTCCACTACTACGTCGCCCATCCGCCGGTTTGGCGATGACCTCACCGTTCGTTGGTCGTGCCGCGCTGGCGAGTTCGTGTTGTGGGCGAGCACGGATTCATTTCTCACCTCGGATCAAGAATCTGCGTGGAAGATTCGGGAGTTCTGGCCACTGCGCGATGGGGACTTTGTGACCATCACCAATCGGTGGTCGGATTTGCCCTCGTGGTTTGAATTGCATCCGAGTGAAGTGGGCGGCAGCGCAGTCTTTAAGATGATGCAGCGATTGACAGCGGGCTACCAGCCCAAGGAGCCGATGCATGCGCCGAATATCTGGCGCGTGAAAGCTGGCGATCGTCTCGCGGTTCCGGATGAAAAAGACCTGTCGCCTGCTGCGGCAGCAGCGATACGAGCCAGTTTCAAGGCGGCAGTCGGCTTGGGCGTTCCGCGCGATTTTGCCGAAGAATGGAGGTTTGGAGTATGATTCCGCTTTCTAAATGCCGAATGATTCGGCACAGTTCTTCTCTTACCCTAAAGCTCCGTGGACTTCATCACGCCGACCATCAAACCATCGATTGATGCTTTAAAAAGCATCCTCGGTGCTGCACGGCATAAGTGGGGGAAGCGAAAATACGAGAAGCTTTTGGCTACCACGTTCAGCGAGCTTCTCAAGGAGCATCCCGACCTTACCGCAGCCGAAGCAAATCTGGCTGCAGCGGAAGCCGTAGGAGCGACACCCGATGTGAATCTGCTTCGTGCGAAGTCCATGTACGGTTCAGCCCTCAGATTTCACCGTGCTGCTAGAGTCAAGGCGAGCAAAAAAGCAGCTAAAAAGATTCCCACACGGAAGCGCCGCGCAACTCGGAAGCGAAACGTCTAACCAGGCGATGGCCCAGCCAATCGCGCCCCGTTAGGTTAAACCGATGCCCGCTGAACTTCACGTCTCGAAACTCGATGTCGCGCTGCGCCAGCTTGAAACGGCCGTTACGCTGTACTTCCGTAGTGCCGACCCCGTCTCCATTCACACTCTCACGGCGGCTGCCTACAACGTCCTGCGAGACCTTAAGGCCCATCGCGGCTCTGAGTTCAAAATGTTCAAGGACGCCGATACGGTCTATCCTCACATGCGGAAGGAGTATCTAAAACTCCTCAACGAGGCTGAGAATTTCTTCAAGCATGCAGACCGAGACCCCGACGCAGCCCAAGTATTCAATCCCGATACAAGCAATTTCCTATTGATAGATGCCTGCGAAGCTTACTGGCGCCTGACTGGCGAACGTCGTCCGTTACTAACTGTTTATATGACTTGGTTTCGCATTCGTCATCCGAAGTATTACGAGGAAGTCCCGCAGGCTTCATATCTTCACAAGGAGTATAGAGAGCAAGATCGTCTGTTGTACTTCCGGGAGTCCTTACCTGTCGCATCCAACATCCGCGCATGAGGCGCTCTACACAATGACCACCACGTCACAACGTGTTTACGAGATTCGCTCGGGCAAAGATCATCGCGGCGCGCCTCCCATATAATCATGCCTATCCCATTCGAACCGACACGCTCCTACGTATACAGGGCCGCTCGATACGAGCTACTTCCCCGCATAGCGGAGATAGCCCGTTCCTATGGAGACGAGCCGTTCCTCCTCCGCGAGATTTCCAAGCGAGTGCTTGCTGAGACGTACACCCCCGAACAATTGGACATTCGTATCAAAAAAGCGAAGTCGGACGTCACCCAAAAGATCAGCACCATCTTCGGGTTTTACATCCCGTTTCTTGCCGAGAACCTGCATGTCTTCGAGAACCTTGGTGGCGGGATGTTCAAGAATATCTCGATCGACGAGGAACTGGCAGAAGCGGACGCTGTTGCCACCGACGTTGACTCCAATGACTCGGGTATTATTTACGCCTATTCCTTTCCTTCGATCAGGAAGAATAATGGCAAATTCCCAATTAAGATCGGATTGACCGCGACCGGCGATACCGAAACGAGGGTTACGCAGCAGTGCAAGCAGACTTGCTGCTTCGAATACCCTGTCGTGCTCAAGACATGGGAAGTTCAGCGAGTAGCGGCCGTCGAGGATGCAATCCATGCGACATTGGAAGCACGAGGGTCAAAGCGTAGGGCACCTGGAACAGAATGGTTCGACACGACACTCGGAGAGGTCGACGCTATCGTAAAGTTCGTTCAACTGTTACCTGACGATGCGATACAGTCAGCCGTCTCAGCGCCGCGGTCCGGCGGTAGCTGATCTTGTTCTCGTTAGGCAACGTGATTGAAACGCACGAGCAAGCGGGCACGTTCAAAGAGTGGTGACGTTTTTACTCGCATCACGTCGCACTTGACGCTAAACCGAATTCCTCATGGACATTCCTCTTAAGACTTTGGAAGAAGCCCTCGCCATTCGCCGAGAAATCGACAGTCTGCAAAAACGTCTTTCCTCAATCCTGGGAAGTGCAGCCTCGAAAACCGCAGGCCCCACAACTCGGGCCAAGCTTTCGGCTGCCGCCAAAGCTCGCTGGGCAGGACTAAAGCGCGGGACAAGACCGGCCGCTGCCAAAAATCCGCACGCGAAACGGGTTCATTGGCCGTTCAAAATTTGCTCGGCTGCTTGAACAAGCTTTTTGAAACCGCCTAAAACCGCAGCTTTGACCGCGTGTTGCGCAGAGTTAATCGGCGGTACTCCGAGAACTATCGTATATTGACGTTCTTGTTTCTGTTTTGCGGGCGCTACCCAAGCATAGGCGCGCTTCGCTTTAGGGTGTCCGTCTAGTTGAAATGTTTCGACAACACCATCCCATACACGCATGCCTTCGTACCGCTCATGGATGACGACAGATTCAATATGCTTAGCGCGACATTTCTCTTGGCGCTCGATGAGATTCTGTAGGTCGTCGATGCGCTTACTCACGCCTCTATCATCGTAACAAGATCGCGCACTGTCCAGAACGTATCAGTCACGCCAGCGGCCATTGCTGGCGTCGTTCCCTCGCAAAATAGTGGGGTAAGGCAAACAGACTTGTCGAAGCGCTTCTGCGAGAATACGCTGCCAGTCGCCTCCCAATTGGAGGAAACCAATGAGTGCTAAAATTCGCGTTACGCTCGGCAGGGGCAAGCCGGGGTATCCGCTCGAAAAGCTCGGAAGGATTGCACAAGATACAGTCAAATTCTTGCAGGATTTAGGGGGAGATTTGGGCATTCCGTCCGCCGAACAGTGGATTGCTGATAATTTCTCTAGCACGCATTCCGTTGTCTTTGAACTAAGCCCAAGCCCTAGAGCTGATTCAGAGCTTTGGAAGCGCGGACTAAGAAGCGTAATGGCGCGAGATTTTTCTGACGATGTTATGAACGTCAGAATATCGCCCCGCACGCGACAGGAGTACGTGGCGATTGCAAACGATCTAGATCCTGATGAGAAAATTGAATTTGCCCTGTTAGACGGTGAGAGAGAGGCCGCGGAAGTTTACGAGCTTGATCGGTCCGCCGTCACTGAATTTGTATCTGAAAAGCCCGATCGTTACCGCTACTCCAGCGAGATTCAGGGAATTGTTCATTCCTTTGTAAAGGAAGCCAAGAAGCCAAAACTCGTTATGCGGGAGCTTTCCACGAGACAATTAGTGGATTGCTACTTCACAAAAGAGATGTACCAAGGCGCTGTCGAGCTTTTGCACGATGAGAATGCTGTAATTTCCGTCGAGGGAATCGTAACAGAGGATTCGAGCAGCGGCTTAGTAACTGAGATGGAGGTAACGGAGTTTACCCCTGCTCCACAATTTGATTTAGAGACGTTCGAGCGGATGATCGGCGCGTTTCCAAAAGCGTTGACCGGCGGGAGAGACTCAGCCGCACTTCTTGACGAGTTTCGTAACGATGAGCGGTAAAATCTATTTGGAGGCTTGCCCGATAATCGACATGGCCGAATACGAGGCCAAGCCGTCGAAAGATCGCGAGATGGAAGTTTGGCTTTGCAAACAGGCGCTTGCCGCAGCGCGAGACGAGAGGAATCAGATCAAAGTCTACACGTCGATGTTGAGCGTTGCCGAATGCACAACTATCGCGTCCAATCTGCCGAATCCTCCCGCAGAAACCAAACGCTTCCTAGATATGCTGTTACTCTCTGGCAAGAGCGGCATCACGATAGTTCAAATTCGCCAGATTATCGCCATCCGCGCGCGCGATCTTCGATGGGCATCCGAGATAAATTTGAAGGGAGCAGATGCCATACACATCGCGACCGCAATAGAAATGAAATGCGATGAGTTGTGGACGCGAGACGGTAGAATTTGGAGAAAGCGAAAGGAAATAGGGCAGCTCGGACTCAAAGTGATTATGCCACAAGAAACGACCGTTTTGCCGGAGAATTATCGCAATCCAGAGCTTCCATTTTCTTCGTCACAGGAATCTTCGTCACAAGAATTCAAAACCAGGCGATTGCTCGATCTTAGCTGACCGTCCTTCAAATTAGGACACTACCCAATGAGAAAGTGATAATGGACGGTCGCAATGCCGCGATTGATACTCACGATTGCAGTTACGTTTCTTTGCATCGCCGCGGCCGACTCGCCGCATGTCACGTTGTTTCGCCGTGCGAATGTCGACACAATCACGGCCAACATCGTTGGTCAGTGAAGATTGATGCTTCACTTCCGCCTACAGATGCAAATGTGATTCAAGCGGTCACCCCGAGCGACATCTACGGTTGGCCCGGCCCCGATGTGCCTTTGACGCAAAGTTCGGAGCGCCATGGGAATCGAAAACAAATGGTTTGTTCTCACGGGCCGCGTCATTGCTGTGAGAGTTGAAACGGATGGTGACATTCACATTGCCCTTCAAGATGCGACCGGCAACAAGCCGGGAATTGTTTGTCTGTGAATTACCAGCAAAACCGCAGTGGTGTGAGATTCGCAACACGGTTTTTGGTCGGACCCGCACGCGATTCCCTTTTCACACCCAGTCTGCCAGGAAGCTGAACGCTTGATCAAACTCCCGTCGTCACACTTACCAACACGGCGTTTTTCGATGTTGGTCATTCTCTCAAAGATCAAAAATCAAACCGGAGAAGCCATCTTCCGGCCTACGCAGCATGGGAGATTCATCCGGTCATGAAGCTGTAATATGACAATCATTGAAATCACACCGCACCCTTGGAGTAACCGCCGTTTACGCCTTCCATCGCGTGTTGCAATAATCGATCGCTTCCTTCGTTGTGAGTCGACGTGTTGAATTCCCAGCTCGAATGTAAAGATGTTCGTCAGCACCTTCTTTTACCCAGACGGCGCGCGGCGCGGCTTCGATGCCGATCTTGCAGACCTGCTTTCCTTCAACTTTGTGGAAAGAAAATTTCAGGTTTCGGCTGAGATCTTTGCCGTAGTGCGTTAGGAGTAGGTCACCGAGGAAGAGTTCGTAGCCGTCGGCGTTCTTTTTCTGAAGCGTTTGGTAATCGTGTTCGAGGCCGAGCACGGCGCCATCGTCGGAGACGCCGAGCAGAAGGGTGCCGCCTTCGCTGTTAAGGAAGGCGGCGACCGTTTTGAGGATGACCTGCTCCATCGCCGCGTTCTTTTTGTTCTCGCGCAGATCCCAGCGGGCGGAGGACTTGAATTCCACCTTCGCGTTTTCCCCGGCGGCGAGCAGCGCCGCGATTTCGGGATCGCCGGGTTTCGGCTGTAGCGCGCGGAAAGCTTCGAGCGCGGCATCCTTCACCGGCTGTTTCACGAGCGGGAAGGTGGTGAGGATGTAGGCAAACTCGTCTTCCGTGAGGCCGTAGAGATGCGCGACGAGGCCGTCGAGTTCCGCGCGCAGTGTGGCGCGCGCGGCGGGATCGGTGACGCCCTCCGCGTGCGCGCCGAGGCCGACTTCGCGCGCGAGATCGTCAAACTCCGGCGTCGTGCAAATCAGCTTCGCCGCCCGCGAGACAATCGGCGCGAACGCGGGGTCTTTCTCCGTCAGCCGCGGGATGCGCATCTTATAGACGAAATGCATGTCCATATGAGCCGTGACGCGCTGTCGAACCTCCCAGTCTGCAACAAAGGAATTAAAGACCGCCGTCAAAAACAAAGCATCCTTGTAAGTAATGAAATTCCTGACGCTTTGCGCTGTGTCCGCACAAAAGCGATTCGGAGGTAACATCGCCGCGATGGCCGTGCGCTCGTCAGTGTTACGAGCGATTCGGCGATGAACAAAGCGATAGTCTTGATAAGTCAGCAATTGCCCTTCGTCGTTTTTCCGCCCCAGCAAAGCCTCTCTTCCCTCCTTCAGATTGATCCAATATTTAGGATTACCGAACCCGTGTTGAAACTGATGGAACATGTTTCCCTGCACTAACGGCACGCACCCAGTCTTTGGAGATTGTTTAAACAGGTAGCTGGCATTTGACATATCGAGCTCTCTGCTGAGTTCGACATTCCACGCGTTGTCGACGGAGTCACCGAGGAAAGGAAACCGTGCGAGGTGATTAGCGATCTCCACGTCCTTCGCGGTTCTGAACTCCATGATTGATATAGAGTCCGGTGACAGGCGACGGATGAGATCGACAGAGATCGAAAGAGCGCCCTCACCCGGGAATCGTTGTAATTCTTCTACGTCCTTGCGCATGAAGGCAGATGGAAATTGGTGCGTCGTGCCTCCACGTTCAAACGTGAGAACTACAAATTTGAACCTTGAATCGACACCCTCGAAAATCTCTTTTCGATTTTCGAAACAGAACAGCCCGCGAATCTGCGCTTTCGTGAATAGCAGTTCTCTCAACTGCTTCGCTCCTAAGTCCGTGTAGATACCACTAGGCACTACAATTCCGCACTCCCCTCCTTTGCGAAGTAGTCGGTAGCAACGTTCGACAAATAGCTTGTAGAGGTTGATGTCAGTGCCCGCCTTCTTTCCATTAACAATAGAGACTTGATTCACGTAAGCGGCCGCAGCTCGAAAATACGCGCTGACATGGGGGAATCCGCTTAGATACTTGATCCAAGCGGCGCGAAGCTCTGGAGTTTTCAACAACTTCGACTTTTCCTTTTCAAAGTCGCCGATTGTCATCTTATTCTTCGTCACCAAATCCGAGTATTCCTCGAAAAACTCCTTGGAGTTTGGCTTCAAGATTTCCCACGGCGGATTGGTGATGATCGCGTCGAAGCCGCCGCGCTCGTTGATGATCTGGTCGAACTCGTAACCCCAATGGAATGGGTTCAACGCTTCGATGTCGGCTAAGCTGAGCGGGCGCTTAATCGACCGACCTTCCTTGTTCTTCGCGTCGTCCCAGGTGACTTGCTCGAACTGGATGCCGAACGCGTTGAACTCGTCGAGGAGGAGCTGGTTGAGCTTGGCGTAAGATTCGGCGCGGACGTTGTCGATGTGGCTGCGCAGCTGCACCAGCGTGGTATCCTGGTCGAGCGCGTCGATTTCCTCGGGCTGGAAGGCGTGCTTGCGGTAGAGCGCGATGGACTTGTTCTTGTCCTCGAGGATGACGGCGAACTTCCCGGCGTTCCGCTCGGCCACAAAGGCGGCGACCTTTTCCCGCTTACTCGGAGCTACGGTTGTCTCGACCGCAAACTCAGGTAGCTCGGCGGTGGAACCTTTGTGCGTTAGCTTGATGAGACCTTGCTTACCGGCGTTCTTATTTTCACTAACCGCATCGAAGCGCTGCGGATCGACCTTTAAGAGACCGATGAGTGAGTTACCGGCGAGGATGTTGAAATCGATGTTCGGCAGCGGCTCGAGCTGCTCGACGCTGTGGGCGGAGGCGACGAGGGCGAGGAAGAGCCGCAGTCGCGCGATCTCGGCGCCTTCCTCCATGATGTCCACGCCGAAGAGGTTGTCGGTGATAATGCGTTTCTTGATGAAGTAATGGAGCGAAGGGTGGGCGGCGCGCGTGGCGGCGAGCCAGTCGGTGAGGGCGCGGTCGTGGAGGAAGTCGATCTTGCCGACGATGGCGGAGTAGAGGTTGATCGGCGGCAGAGGTTTGCGTCGAGGCTCAACAGCAGCTCGGGCATCGAAGCGAACTGGCGTGGCTGGGGCGGGATGGCGGCGTTGATCTTGTCGAGGACGAGCTTGTAGATGGTCTGCTCGCAAAGGTAGCCGGTGATCTCCGGGCGCGTGTAGTAGGCGCCGAACTCTTTTTGGTTGATGTATTTCTCGAAGATGTAGCCGAGCACGTCTGGGTTGATCTCGTCGTCGTTTCCGCCGGGGGTGTCGTCGAGGTTCCAGGAGTAGCGCTCGAAGAGGGCGAAGAGGTTTTCGAAGGCTTTGTCGGGGACGCGGATCTTTGCGTTATCCATCTCGACGCGATGTGGAAGAAAGAGGCCGCCGTTGAGAAACTTGATCTGGCCGAGAAGTTTCTTTGTGGCAGCACTGCGTTCTTTCTCGGGTTTCGCAAAGCCTTCGAAGAAAAGCGCATTGAGGAAGCCCGAGTAGTAGCGGTCGCGACCTAGCTTCCTTGATTGCTCTAGTTTCTCCTGAAGGTAGCGAGTGTTGCCACCATCAAGGAAATACTTCCGCTGAAGGAAGTAGATAAACATAAGCCGGTTTAGAAGTACCGAAGCATACCAGCGGCGCTGGCGTTCATCGGTGATTCCTTCGATTAGTTCCAAGAAAGCCAAGTGCTGCTCTTGAAACTCGAGGTAAAAACGTTTCGTGACGCGCTCAACATCGAGCGCCTTTTTTAAGCGCAGTGCGACTTCGCTGACTGGGATATTGCCTTTTGCATCCAGCTCGCTGATGTCCACCACCATCGATGCGAGTTTGCTGAGGAAGAGATCGCCGGGCTGTCCTTTGACGAAGAGATGATCGCGCGGATACGTCTTCGCGCCGTCACGCTTCACCCAATACCAAAGACTCTTGGTGCGCGGGGCATCGACAAAGATCAGGAGGTTCTCATGGTGGAGCTTGGAGATTTCCTTTGAAATCGCGGCGCGTGTTTTTGCGTCTGGAAGCGACGAGTCTGGCGCATCAATCTCAAAAACAACCACACCAGCTAAATGCGCGATCTGTCGGCGCTCGAAAGAAAAGCCATTGCTTTCAGAGGCAGTCGATTTCGGCGTGACCGGATTTGACCAGCCTAGTTCCTCAACAAAGAGCTTTCGGAAATTGAAACCTTCAAGCAACTCACGAGTATGCGCGATGTTGAGCGACATAATGGTTTAAGGCGAAACTTTGCTGAGGCCGAGTGAGCAAATGAGTTGCGGGTCCCGGTGCTCGCCTTCTTCGCTAACAATACAAAGGCGATCATCTTCGTGGAGGGACAACAACACCTCGGCCAGTTTTTCGTCGGAGACTCCGCTGCGTAGCTGCCGGTTCAGCGTATCGATCGCAGACTGCCTCAATGGATAGCGATAAATTTCGTCGATCGCCTTCGCGAGTGCAGGCGTGTCGAACAGCGTGCCTTTGATGGCTTCGGAATAACGCTTCAATCTTTCGTACGTTCGGAAACGTGCGCCCGACGGGCGGCCAAGCTGACCACCAACTGTCTTTTCCTCTGCAACGATGAGTTTTACCGCTGTCTCGACTAGCTGGTGATGATTGGGCTGTCGCTCCAAACCTGGGGTATCCGGCGAACACTCTGCCGCTTTCAGAATTTCAAATTGAGATTCCGTTACCGGATTGCTCTCGCTGTCTACCCAGGCAAGGGCATCATTGCCTTCGTTAGTGCGAACATATGCGAGGACGCCGGCGGGCTTGGAGGCAGTAGGCGTATGGGATCGAGTCGAAAACACGACGGGCGGAAATCCTGCGACGATCTTTTCGAGAGTTGGATCCTTGTCGATCGCGTTCTTCCATATCTGATAAGCAAAAGAAGCCAGATCGACTTCGGTGTCAGCATCGCCGTCAAGGATTCCAGCTTTCTCGTGATACAGATTTACGATTGCGTCGTCGTTTCGATCATCTTCAAAAAACGCCTCGTCGGTTCCAACGACTTCGCGGTTCTCCTTAAGCCGCTGACGCACACGAGATCGCAACTTGATCAGTCTCTCGACCCCATCTGCGGGTAAGAATGAATAACACAGGATATTGTCGGATTTCTGACCGATTCGATCGACCCGGCCCGCGCGTTGAACTAGGCGAATGATTGCCCACGGCAAATCGTAGTTCACGATGATAGCGGCATCCTGAAGGTTCTGGCCCTCGCTGAGGACATCTGTTGCGACAATCACACGCAGCTCCTCTTGCGGTTTGATCAAGTCTCTTTTGTTGTTGCTTTCCGGGCTAAAACGCCAGGCGTACATTGTTGGGTCGGACGAATTCCCCGTGACCGCTGCTGCATTAGATATTTTGTGAGCTTTAAGCTGTCCGCCAAGATATCGAACAGTGTCAGCAAACTGTGTAAAGACGATCACCTTTTCTTTCGGATGCTTTTTTGTGAGAAGATCGAGAAGGGCCTGAACCTTCGAATCTTTGGCGGCCTGCCATTCACCACTTTTCTTAAGGACTTTTATGAGTGTTTCTGCGTCAGCGAGAAGATCCTTAGCGAGAGACGGAATAAAAAGGCCTGCTCGCAACCAGGTGAAGCGCTTCTTCAAATGCGTTGAATATGCGTCATATACTTCTGCGGCTCGGGACTTGTAGTCATCTGCGGAATTTAGTCCGGCCGCCCTCGTCTCAGCTTCCTCGGGATCGTCTTCTCCGTCGAAAAGATCCGTGTTGGCATCGGCTATTTCGGGATCTTCATCGTAAACTTGCGCGTCCAATAGCGCGGCATCCTGGGTTCCGATTGGCAACGGCGCGTCTTGCTCAATTGCATGAAGAAAAACGAAATTCCTGAGAATGTGCCGCTCGATCGATTGTTGAAAGGCGAGGCCGCTGCTTTCCAGGCGCTTAAACAAATTGACTCGGCAGAAGCCCATGAGGCGCTTGCCAGCGCGTGAGAGATCCTGGATTTGCTTGGCCTCAGTTTGAGTTGGCGCCTCATGCGGAGTCGGAGCGATATAGTTACCTAATCCATAACGGGAAAGACTTAACCCATTGATCGCGCTAACAACTTCGTCGGAATAAAGACGCGCGTACTGGTCGGCTGGATCTTTGGTATCAATTTCGAACGGAACCGTCTTGGGCAATCGGTTTGGAAAGTAGGAATGCGAGCCATCCTCCAGTTTGAGGAACTTTCGGCCGCTGGCTGGGTCGGTCTCTGCGTAGTTATCTTGAATGAAGCTTCGCGTGCGCCGAACCATGTAAAGACGCATCAGTTCGCGCCAATCATCCGCGTATTCACTCTTTTCGAACGCAGCCAGTGAACGAGGGGAACACTGATGTTTTCGAATAAACTCAACTTCGGTCAGCTCTTTGATTTTTCGCTCAGGCCGAATTCCAAGATCATTATCTTCAGGAACGAAAAGCCGCAGTTGGTTTGAAAGGTCTAGATAGCTTTTGTTGTAAGGCGTGGCTGAGAGAAGAATGCACTTGCTGTCGTTTCCGTGAATGTATTCTTGAATTGCGCGATAGCGCTTGCCGGCGCGATTGCGGAGGTTGTGGCTCTCGTCCATTAGGACAATTCGATAACGCCGAAGATTTTGCAGTTCCGAAATCGCACGCGTTACTGAGAGGACTTTCGCGATCAAACGAAATTGGTCGACGTAATCCTGCCACATCTTCACCAGGTTCTTAGGGCAGAGAATTAGGGTTTCGGTGTTGTGATCATCCTGAAAGATTTTCGCTAGCGCGGTCGCCATTAGGGTTTTGCCAAGACCTACGACGTCGCCAATCAGCACGCCGTTCCGCTTATTAAGGTGATGGGCTGCGATTTTTACCGCCGCTGTCTGAAACTCGAACAGTTTATTTCCGAATTCAGCCGGAATACGAAATTCTGAAAGGCCGTGTCGAGCTTCCTGCGCGAGATGATAAGCGATCTTGATGTAGATGTGATACGGCGGGATGATTTCGTCGCGCGCCCAACTTTGCTCGATGATATCGATTAGCTCGGCAGAGATATCGAGGCACCATTTATCGTTCCAACGATCTTCAAACCATCGTGCAAGCTTTTCCGTCGCGTCACCGTCGAGAACGTCGACGTTAAGTTCGCCTTGGTGTGATAGACCCGACAGCGTGAGATTGCTGCTGCCGAGATAGCCGACAATCGGATTGATTTTGTCCGATCGGAAAATCAAATAAAGTTTTGCATGGAGTGTGTGACGAAGGAAGAGTTTCACTACAACTTTTCCCGCTTTTAATTGTGCCACGAGGCGTCGCAATCCCGCTTCATCCTCGTTCGTCGGAACGCCAAATGTGAGCTGCGTCCGAAATTGTTCCGCCAGCTTCTTTTTTAGGCGAAGCGCGGTTTGATTATCAATCGCCTGATCACTATGGACTAAACTGAAGTACTCACGAAGCTCATCTTCAGGCAGCCGCTGCATCCCCACAAGCAGTCGACATCTAGCGTTATCCTGTCCGGACCATTTATTGATATAGCTGTCGAGCTGCTTCCAGCCGCGGAGGTTGAAATATCCGACGCAGAAATCTGAGTGATCGGCAACTTCGAGAGTTTCCTGGAGCGCCGGTAGCAGCTCTCTTTCGATATTGTCGAAGATTCGTGGCACGGGCGCGAGACTTTAACCGAAACGTCTTCCGATGAGAAGGCGGAAAGCCGCCCGGCTTTCGGTCAATTGCGAAGCGCCGCTTAGGTTATCGGCAAAAGAAGGCGCTTGCGTCGAGAATCGCCGTGGCTACGTTCATTTGAACAGTCTGCAGTATTATGTCTAAACGCCCCCCAAAGTCATTACCAAGGGCATTTCCGTGGCGCGAACCGTTCCTCGCGGCTGTGGCCGAAGTCGCAAAGAATGCACCCAGCACATGGCGATTGAATGCCCTGCTGAGCAGAGTGCGATACGACATACTCAATCAATTGGAGCACGCAGCGGAGTGGCGTAGAGGATGGAGGCGCGATTGGAACAGCATTGAGGCTTTCATTCGTTGAAGCCGCCTACAGCGCAGGCAATTGGTGAACCTCAGCTCGAATTCCTGTGGTGGCGAGTCGTGATTTCAGTTCGGAAAACCACTGCTGCACTCTTGCGTCGAGTCGGTCTTGCGCGACAAAGATGGCAGCCCGCTCCGGCTGGATAACTTCGGCAGCTTCGGCGAATCGGTCGAGTTCGTGTTTGTCGAAGGAACCATCTTTGACTTCGCCGATAATCAGTTCGCCGTCGCTTACACAGGCCACATCGACTTCGCGCCAAACCTCCTCGGAGCCGGGTCGGTAAAGGTTCAAGTTGGGCGAATAGAAGAAACACGCCGTCGAATCATGAGCGATAGATGCCAGTGCTTGAAGGACTGCGAGAATGCGCGCTGAAACGCACCGTTTCGCGAGGGAGTTCAGCCGGTAGCGCCACTCTGCGCCTACCGCCAATGGTCGAGGATTCCCACATCCTGCACACTCATTAAACTGCCGCACTTCGTCGGCATGAAACCACGATTCGATGCCACAGTACCGGCAGCGAACAATAACTCCGGCACGAAGAACGTTTCGCGCGAGAAGTTTATTGAGGCCTCTCTTCATCTGATCTTCGGTGAGGGGTGTGACTCCATGCTGATGCACAAGGGTGCCGCCACTCAAATAGCTCACATCTTGTTTGGGAGGTTGCTTTGCTGAAACATCGTCGAGAAGCGCTTTCAAATCCCCATAGCTTAGAGGCTCATCTTCCAATGCTCCCTTAACATGCGGCAGAACGTTTCCGACGATACGTTCGGATGTTTGTTCCACGAATTCTCGTTTACCAGGTAGTGATTTGCGAACCGCATTCCTGATTCGCTCGGACAGCGTTTCACATCGTTGGGCATCTTGACCCGCGAGTTTTGCTAGCGCCTCACGCCAAAACTTTCGCTCGCAGAACTCCTCTGCGGTCCAGAAGCTGCCAAATGCCTCAATCAGCCCTCTCAGGTTTTGACCGGGATTTGAAATCTGCACGCCGCTGAGCTGGCTTTCCTCGCGAAGCTGGTTCTTGCGTGCGTCGTCATTATTAAATCCGAATCGTTCTCTTAGGATAAGGCGGGCAACGACATCTGATTCCTCCGGTAGCGCTACATGAAGCTCTGGCTTCTTCTGACCTCCGACGTGGGCGGTCCGGCGTTCGGCCTCAACTGCGAAGAGGTGGGATCGGTTTACGCGGGCAGAGGCACGGAAAATTGTTCGGGAAAGTGCGCTGCCGCTTTGCCGTGGAAGACACCACCACCGAGGCAATCGAAACCGATTACTTGGGCCGAACTCGATCTGAACGTCAACAGCCCATGTTCCATCGCCGACCAGAACATCAGGCTCGGAGAGGCTCAATGTTTCAGTGCGGTCTGAGGCGCGAAGGCGCTCGGCGTTGGTGCTATTTAGTAGCGCGTGAGGGCGGGATATCTCAAACTCATCGCGCAACTGATCTCGCAATCTCGCCTGACGGGTTGGCCCATCAACCGCGCAAGCCCCAACCGACCCTTTGCCCGTGGACAACGTGAAACACAGCGCTTCCAGGTCTCCTCTCGATATTGTTTCAGACGTAACCTCGACGGAGCGGCCCCCGGAACTGTGCTTGCCGCTGTATTCATAGAGGAACGCGCGCAGCGCCTCCATGAATGCCGGCTCGCCTGTCAGCGCTAATGGCACCCAGAGTGCGTAACGATGTGGAACGGCCCAGCAACCGCACATTCGCAACTCATTCCAGTACGCGGTGAAGTCGTGCAGTGAATCTCCCACGAACACTCGGTATGTGTGTCCGTAGGGGTCTCGTGGAAATCTGTCATCGAGATGAATCGCTGAGAGCTGTGTAGGGCCAACGAAGCGTAAAGCCTGCCGAGGACTCGGCGGAAAGAGGCCGCCTGCAAATGCATCAAGAGCTGCGCATGCCGAAGGCAGGTCAGAAACCCGGATTGCTTCAACCTGGATGCTCGGAAGAATGTCCTCTAGCCATGCGATTCGCCGGACCGTGGTGCCTCGAGGGTCGAACCACTGATAAAACGTGCCGAAATTTCGGTGAAAGAAGCGGCGAATTTCGAGCGGGCACTCTGGCGAGAACTCAGTCATCAAAAGGTTTGCCCGAGGTAGCTTCTTGAGGTTTTCAGGAAGCGGTGGCGTCGCGAGTCCCGATAGAGGAGCGTGTAACCATCGCCATCGCGCCTCACACGATTCTCCTCTCGGTTCGGCCTCCTTGACCGCGTCTTTTACAGCGATTTTCCAAGGCGTGAGGCGAGTGTGGAATCGCTGCACCCACGCATCGTTCAACGGAGCAAACGCTTGAACACAATCCGGGTCAGCGGCTTCGAGTTCTCTCCATTCATGAGCAGATAAGTCCTTGTCGGGTTCTACAAGAACAATCGGATTCTGTCTTCCACCCCACGTTTTGATGGCAGATGTGACGATCCCGTCAAGAAGCGCATCGCAATGCCAAGTTCCTTCCTGGAACACAGTCGTGTCCAATACAAGAGCTGTACGAATGGGCCGCGGTCGTGCGTAGATGGTATAGCTCACGTGGTTAGCCTACAAAAGGTTACACTTTTGTACTACTTTTGCCTAACCGTTGAAACGCGGAGCCCCTCTGCGTGGTAATGCGCTCCGGTAGGGGCAGTCGGCGCATGGACGTGGCTATATCGCAGCGGAGTGTTCGCGCGGCGCGCTCGCTGCGTTACCGAGAATTGGCGCACTCGCGCTTGAATCAATTATAGTTGCGTAAAAGATAAGCCAAGATGCCATCTAAGCGCTTACACCCGATCGTCGAAGTCGAGCCTGCGACGCCGAGCGATATTCTCAATGGCTTGGAAACCTTGGAAGGACGATCTGGACAAGGTATCTTCCTTGCACCACCGGGCGACGGCCCCGACAGACTTTTAAACTGGGCACTTCAGGAGGTGAACAACGCTAGGCAGTCTGTACCTGACGAGCAGAAGCATTATTGCGTGGATGCGGTTCTAAACGCTCGCCGTGGTCTCGGTTGCCTCGTGGACTGGTATCTTCAACGAGATCTTGCGACGCTCTGCAAGGATCCACCGCGGACCACGAAGCAGAAAGTGAGATTCCTAATCATGCGCGGCGTGATCGACGAGTTGAGTTCGCGTGTACTAGAGCGCGCGATTCAGAAGCGAAACGATGCCGAGCATCGCTATAGATCGCCTACCCTAGAGGTGGCAGAGGATATAGTGGAGCTTTTTCGCCGCACCGCCGCTGCGATTCGCACACAGTCGTCACCAGAGCACGGGCCATGGATTTTTGGTACATTTCTACACGCAGTTTTCTTTAGCAAGAATGCGTGCCGTGCTGAGTTTCACGGCTGGTGCGGACCGATTGTCGTTTTTTCCCGATTTGCACCGCAGCCTTGGGTAGGACTCGTGTTGCCAAAGAACGAGACAAAGGCAGTGATTCGTCGAGAGCTGCTGAAGAACACGACGACCGACGAGTTGGTGCAGTTGCTTCTCCTCGCGGGGCGGAAGTTTGGCGCGTCGTCCTCTTTTTCCGACGCACAATCCTGTGAGCTACTCGCATCAGAGGCGCGTTTGCTATGATGCAAACATACCAACCCTAGTTTGCCGGTCCGAACAGCGCTCGGCGCCGCGGTTGCAAAGCGCGTTCCGCCGTCGGTGGGAGCGTGCATTCGAGCGCGGGTTGGACGCGGAGTTTGTGCGCTCGATGGGGGAGCTAGTAAGTGATCCTAAGTTTCAGCGGCTGATGCACCCCTTTGGGCCGCCTTGAAATACTGGCGAAGGCCGCCGAAATAGGCATTACAACCAGTAAATCAGGGGACAAGGGGCCTCGCGCGCGTGTGAGGGGTGTGAGGGGATAGAACCGTGTTGTTCTACTTTTGTTCTACTTTCGGCCCCCTTATGCCGGCCCCTCGGCGGCCGTCACAATTCTACCTGAAAGGCTCGTTTTGCCTCTGAAAATCGGGATTGGCTTTTGACCGCAAGTAATCAGATAAAATCGGCGATTTCTGAATTTTGAGTCCAGCGCGTCTGCTAATACGGATGCACCCTTAACCCAACTGACCGGACTGCCAGTTACTGCCAAGTGAGAAAATGCGGATCGACGATTTCCGCTATGAAAGAGAACAGGCGGTGAGTGGAGATAACGTGCGAAGACTCACCGAGATCGTCCCGAACGCAGCGTAAGGGACCGAGTCGTTAGAAAATTCCTAAAACCTGAATGGACGTTACTGGATGAACTTCCCAACATGTCGCGCGCCAATTGTTGTGCTTGGGATCATTTGGATGAGTATTCGTAGCTTGGCTCGTGTGCGGCGAATCGAAAAACATCCATCCTTCAAACTCAACACGTTTTCCTAGTAGTCGTTTTTTCAGCGCACCGGTACTCCAATCGATGGGCGGAGTTTGGGCGGCTAGTACCTTTCGAATCCGGGGCGTGATCTCTACGATCACGTAGGTTCGCTTGTCTTGCGCCATGTTGGAATTGGTAACAACCGCAATATGCGTGTCGGAATCGATCAACGCCGTTGCACCGCAATTACACGATTCGCCGCGTGTTCCTTGTTTAACATCAGCCACGTAGCCTCGAATTCTTGCTGCGCGTTCATTGCTCCAGCGGGCTCGATCGGTGCCGGGTTGGACCAATGCTTGCGTCGTTGCTGTGTTGTCGAAATTGATTTGCAGAGGAGGGCGCCATCGATTCTTTTGGGCGCTTTCTTTGGCCTTTGTACTTCCCGCTTTTGCGCTGCCCCTCAAAGGACAGTGCTTGTGAGGAGGTGCTTTCTCCACATAAACGTCGGCAGACCACGCGAATGGCCCCAAGAAGAACAGTGGCCAGATTGGGAAGAGGAGTTTCATGATTTGAAGCTGAGGCCTTAAGGAACCCACTGAGCTTCTAGCACAAACTCTAGAACAATCGACAGATTCGCAGGAACCCTCTTGGGTAAATCTTGTCAGACGTGCCAGACTTACACTTGCGAAGAAAGAGCGCCTAACCCACTAGGCAACTGTTCGCTTTTTGAGGCTGTTCTGCGCCTAGCAGTCGGTCCGGAGTCAGGCGCTATCCTTTACCAGGTCCTTTGACCCCAAAGCGCCCAAACGCCGCCGATGTGTGTTCAAACATCACAATCTTAGTTGGATCGAGACACACGAGGGCGTCAGTCACGCTCTGTCACGGGCAATCCCCGTGTTATCGCTGCCCAGATCGCACCCAGGCGTTGCGCACGAACGTGAAGAGCCGCACTTCATCATTTGGCTTCCCAAATGCCGAATGATTCGGGACAATTCTCGTCATGCAGCCCTTTCTATGCTCTCTCGGAACAGCGAGAAAAAGATTGCGAGATGCCGTTAAGTAAACGTAAATTTCGATTTGGAGGCTGAAGATGCAACAAACTGCTCAACACGTCTATCATCTTTATCTGCTGAAACTCCTGGACTGGCCATTTTTGCTAGTTGTTGTCTTGTTGTCGTGCATAATTATCTTTCGCAAACAACTTATTTCTATCCTCAGTCGCGGTGATATTTTGCTTTCGTGGGGAAATAGCAGCATAAGACTCGGGGACCTTTCGGATAATTTAGATAAGGAACTTGATCCTATCCGTGAAGAGATTGAGGCGCTCAAACAAGCTATTGGGAAAATTCAATTGAATAGCGGAGCGCCAAAATCTCAGCAAATCGAACCTCCAGCTACAAGTGACCTTTCTGGCGAGCAGTTGAATGACGCTAAACGCCGAATACAGGAGGCATTGAAATCAGGCAAGTATCGCTGGCGTAGCATAGAGAGGCTTGCCGCTATCGGTGGGTTTTCCGAGAATCAAGCTTTAGACATATTGAGGTCTGATCCTGAAGTGGTTTTTAGTGTCGATAAGTCTTGGCGTCAGATTGCGAGGTTGAAATCTCGATAATGCAAGTCGAATGCTGAGCGCATTTGCGTCTAACAATTCATCTCCCCGGCCCTGCGATAGCATTCCTTTCATCGTTGCTCTTTCCGATTTGCTAGAATGCTTGTCACGGCGCCAGATCGAACGCACCGCTACCGATTAGCGAAAAAAGTGAGATGTCTCTAGACCCAAGCATAATGGGTCAGCAGGGATTAGGAAGCTCAAAATTTGACTTACCATGACGGGGTACCCGTTCTTAGAACCTTGAAGTCAAAGCTAGGCCAATTAGCCACAGCCCGGTCACGGAGTAGCAATCCGTGGTTACCATGACACCGACCTTCAACGGACTCTCACCCTTCTAGAAAACCGTGTTTCTGCGAACCCTACAGCGACTCTTCACATTTTAGCGCTTAGGGTATGGTGATTTTCTCCGCGGCCCGCCAGGATGGGCGCCGGCTCGGTTCATAACAATTTGGTCGAAAAGTAAAGGCGTGGGCCACCTCTTCCTAAACTTAAATTACCAGACTTACACTCGTGACGGTGAACTTGAGTGCACCAAACCGTTGAAAAGTCGATTGCCTAATGCGGCTCCCATTAAAAAGCGTCGATATTTCTCACGCAATCGTAACTTCTCTCGCGAGATAGGCACGCTGAATGGCATTTGAGCAGCTCTTTGTCAGAAAACACGCGATTCAATCTCGCAGAAACCGACAACCCAGTTAGCTTGCTAAGTCCATCATCGGATAATCCCCAAAGCCATGTCTTTATCCAACTCATTTCGGGATCGACAGAGGCCGCCAGTGCTGATACAAGCGCTCCATGGGACTCGTCATCTCGTCCGGCGACTTAGACAATGTGCTTCTTACCGTCCGGTCGGTCCTCATGAGAAAGAGAAACTTGCGGGGCATCAGAACGACACGAACGTTGTGCGTTCAGGCAATTCTCGCTTTGGCTCTCGTCATAATTCCCGGCAGCACCGCAACGGCCGAAGAGCGTCCCGCGGAGAGTGCGGGTGAAAAGATACAGCCTTCGCCTGAGAGCTCAGGTGACGGGCTCACTCCCTCCCCAACCTGTGTCCCAAGGCGAAGCCACTCCTCATGACTACGCGGGCTTCATCGGCGACACCTCGATCAACTTAACGATGACAGTATATAAGGGCAAAGTCAGCGGTGACTTCTACTTCCTTCGCGCACCTAGCACGCTTTACACCTTCGCCGGTAGCAACGCTAAGGAAGGGCTGCTGACCTTCACCGTCGATAGCGGTGGGGTTCCATTTGCAAAGGCGGAGCTAAAAAAGGATCCGCGAATCAAGAACTCGATCCTCTGGGACGGTACCCTGAAAACGCTGGACAAGCAGCAGTCGCTTCGTCTCTTTTTGAATCGCCCTCTAAAACCAGGGGGCGTAGCAGCCTGGCCCGCCAGCGTCGACGAATTTGAGCTGTTGAAAGGGTTCGAGCGCTACGAAGGGTCTGTCACCGACGCGCGCGGTGCTAAAGCAACGGCGGTTTTTAAACTCAAATTTAACGGAATTAAATGCGATGGTTTCTATTATCAGGTTTACCCAAATGGGCGGACGAGTTTTATTTTCCGTTTGGAGGGACAGAACCCTCAGGGACTATTGACTCTAAGGGAATTCGGGTAGTGGTACAGTTTGCTGAAGGACTTACGCAATGAGTCAGTTTGTCTCTCAAAAATCGGGTAGTGTGTCGATTTTGAACGTCAGCAATTCGCCGGGCCTCAAAAGGTTTGAAAGCCCGGCCCCTGCGGGGAAAACGTTGCAACGAAAACCCCGCAGGGGGGCAAAGCCAAACTACGGTTTATTCGTAGATCGGCGCATTAGTCGAGGCCTTGACAAGCGAAATAGCATGGAGGCAGTTCGATTTAGAACTGTAGCCTTCTCCCTGCGCAATGATTTCATTATTCGCCGCCTTCAGGTGCCAATACCATAGGCCACCTGATTGCCAGATTTGAAAATACATAACATCACCTCCCTTCTAAAATGAATGAAAAATGGAAAACCTATGCGTGCCGCTATTACCACGGCGGAAAATGGTGGGCGCTTGATTTGATGGCGCAAAACAACCAAGATGCCGAGGCACGCGCTCGAAAGCTCGGCAATCTCCAACTTTTGGGAGAAGTGAAATTACAGATTCCAGCGATTGCTGGGGCCGGTGTCGTTGTAAGAGCGATAACATCATTACGAAATTTCTTTTGGCGGCGCACTCACTCCGTCGGTTAAAGCGATCATTTCTTCGATAGACCAAACGTGATCGGTCAGACCCGCCTCAATCGCTGGCGTGACGCGTAGTGTTTGATGAATCCGGCAAAAATTGTAATGCATGTAATGGAGCGCCACGGCGTGCTCCAGATTCTCCAGCTTCTTGCTGAACGCGTTTGTTAGCCGGGTAAATCGGCGCATCGACATTCGCATCGTCAAATTCTGGCGCTCAACGTAGCTGGTCGAAACGTGGTAGTAATCGGGATTCCCGCTGATAATCGCCTTGCGAGCGCCCATGCACACCGCTGGGCTGTAGCGAGTTTCTCCGTCTCTTGGGGAGCCGTAAATCTTTTGAAGCTGAGCATAATCGATGGACCCGCCAAACGCTTGTGTGACTCCGCGTAGATAGGCAACGTGACCATCTGTTGTGAGTTGAACGCGATCTGCAAGGCGGCTTTTGAGGTCATTCATAAAATGATAGGCCGCGCCAGCGTCACGCTTTCCGATAAACCAGCACGGCACGAGTTTCGTATCAGGATCGAGCGCAACCCACGTCCAAACATCCCCGCCACCCTCTAATTTCTTTAATGCGCCGCAGTTCTTTTCCTTCGCGTAAACGAAGCTCCAGATCTCATCACACTGCAGTCGTTTGCACTGAAGATTGCGGAAAATCTTGTCCTGATACTCAGAGCAAGCGCGGCCAAGATCGCAGAGAAGTTTCATTACGGTCGTGCGATGCGCGCCAGTCATGCGCGTAACAGCCCGTAGCGAATTACCCTCGACCAGCGCTACAACTACCGCCTTTCGCTCTTCGGTGCTCAATTTATTCATGCTTGAACCATAGCGCAATTTGCTTGAGCGGTCAAGCATATTCTTTAAGAACCTTTGGAGCTGGGCGGTCACACTCCGCCCAGCTCCTTTAGATTGCCGTTACTGCCAAAACCGCATTTGACATCCACCATCTAAATGGATGGGGACGATGCGGCCCTTGGCAGTCAGTTGCGGCAGCAGAATCGTTTTCGTCACCGCCAGGGTGCGAAAAATAATCTGCCCGCCGCAATAACGGCAGGTATAGGTTCTCATTGAGTTTCTCCTATTAAGTTTCTGTAACCTTTTTCTTGACAACGAATCGGTTACAGATGAACCTGCCTAAGTAATTTACACGGCGGGCATCCTAGACTCGTTGTCTTCTCTCGACTGGTTACTTTGCCGGGAGAAAAAGTTAAGGCCGCTTGGAGCGCGTAAACGTTCCAAGCGGCCAAATTTTTAGCTGGTGTTCGTATCTCCTTGGTTAAGTTTCATCAGCTTTTCTTCGCGGCCAGAGCCTCTATGGCCTTAATCGCCTCTTCGGTTGCTTCGAGCTTCGCTTGAGTCGAAAACATTTTTGCTTCGACGCCCTTATGCTGGGCCTTGAGGCGTTTTAGCGTCGAGGCGTAGATCTCCCTTTGTTGGGTCAAAAACGACAGGGCAGGGTCACCGTTCGATGTGGATTGATCCGTTGGCATTACGGTAATCTACATCCCCCGTGTGACCCCTGTCAAGGGCTATCGGACCCTACCCCCTATAAGCAAATCTCATCTATCATCGACCCTATCGCCTAGCCCTATTTGCCTTGGACTTCCACCTTTTGGAAGCCGCTTTCTTGGCAATCTCTCTCCGCCGCTTTGCCGTAAGACTCTCGGCCCTAGCCTTGCCACCTTTTAGCCCACCCAGACGACCAAGTGCGACGGCTGCTGGATTCTTAGCAGGTAGTGTCTCGGTTTGATTGGTTGTGCTTTGTGCGACGATTCTCGCAGCAAGTTCGTTCAGATCGGGCTTCTTTTTTGCCATGCTCAAACTATGCTTGAGCGCACAGGTATCTGCAACCTTTTTAGATTTTCAAACTGTACCACTACCGGAATTCGACGATGAGGGGATGTCAGCCGAACTTTATTTGAAGAAGACGATGACGGGAAAGATAGTGTCGTGGCAGGGCGAAATGACTAATCACAGATTCAAACAACTGGAAAACACGAGGGAAGCTGATCGCCTAGCGGCGCGAGGCATAATAAGTATAGCGCGTACACCGGCTGTGTCAGAAAAGTTGTGACGTGGTGTCTCGGGAACAAAAGGCAAGGGGACAGCCTGAGGCAAGCCGTTCGACCGATCGTTTCGCCACCGCAAGAGCTGGAAAGCGCCAGCTCATGAAACCTGCCGCGGCACAAAAGCATTCTTTTGAGTTAAGCCATTAGCGGGAATGCCCCGAATCGCCCTGCGGCGAGCAGCATAACCCATGATAAAGTCCGCGTTAGCTGGCGTTGTAAGCCACCCCGCTTTGATACGCAACCCTTAGGATCGAGACCAAGTCAATCAGACGGTCCCTCTCAGGTGAGAACTGTTCTGGGCTACCGCCGACGCCACTGTGCGCTGCGCCGTCTGGCTTAGCATTGCGCCTCGATCGACGAGACCAAGAAAGCGGCGGTCAGTATCCACGAGCGCTACGAAGGGGACAGGACGCCTCAAGACTGCGTCAGAAATGCTCGCTGATGCGGCGTCCGGGGAGTATTCTACCCAGGCGTAGTCGAGACTTCCGATTAGACCCCGTTCAAGATGTTCCCCGTCAAGCCACTGTGCTCTTTCCCAAATCTGAGGGCTTGTCCCAATCTCCAAGTAGGAGCTCTGCTCTTGGGTAGGAGGCGCCGTTGATCGCTGTAGTTCTTGGATAAACCTCTGTACGAACGATGTGACGCGCCACTGCTCACCCGGGGTCAGGGGAGACTGCTGGTTCGAGAAGGCTGAAGCGGTCGGAAGCAGTGGCTGTGGAACGAGCGGATACTGGGCGGCTAAGGCTCTGGCAAAGGCCTCCTCCAACCAAGGGTAGCGTGTACCTAACTTGCGACGTACAGCCACCGGAGAAGCAACACCCAGGAACCGCCGCCTGACGCCGGCAGCGGTTTCTAGGAAAACGAACGCCCGGAGTCCGGTTACGTCCCCCAGAATCAACGCAAAAAGAAAAAGACGGGAGTTAAGCCAAGCGTGTCCGGACCGGAGGTCGACAATTGCATAGTCGGCCTGGGCGGGCTTTAGAAGTTCTTCAAAGAGGGCCTGAGAGGCGCTGTCGAAGATCTGGGCAGATGTAAGCTGCCGTGGATCGACGTCCCCGACAGACCAGGAGGGACGCAACTCTGGCAGAGTGGCTAGTTCGATGGAGACCTCAAACACCGACACTTTCGTGGCTCGACGTGCAAGTTGGGCAACGAGTTCGCGGAGTGGGCGTTTGAGCAAGTAGAGCCCGAGCGCGGCCACTAGCGGCCATGCGAGGGCTTTGAGGGCCTCGACGACGAGGGGCCAGTTGATGTTCATATCACGGTGCCTCTTCTCGAGGCCAGCTAACTATGACCAGCCAGCGACAGGATGAAGGCGGACGATGATTAGATTAGGTATGACTTTACTCCTTTGGCTTAGGTTGTCGCGTAAGATGTTGTTGTGTTCGCAATACTTCATTACCTTAGCTGGCGTTAGCGCCAAACTTGGGAAACACTTCGTGTAGGAGTGCGAGCCGGCGGTCCTTCTCATAAGTCATCATGATTTAGTTTGTTCTTCCGTCACCATGGAAAAGTCGGCGTTTAATCATGGCAAAAAACTGAAAGGAGCCCAAAGCGACCAACGGCAGACAGGAGTTAAATATAGCTAAGACCAGCGCAATCTTTCCGATCCGGAAATATGATTGTTGTTCTGTGAACCAACCGAGTATTGCTGCGCTGCCAGCAATTCCTAGCAGAGCAGTATTTCCAAGCATGATGTAAGTAATTGGTCTCATTGTGTTAGATTCGGGGGTTGCGGTACTAAACATTGTTGAGCCGCTATCTCTTCCTGTGTAAGGCCAATGCCGTTTACCGACGCCGCGCCCGGGGTATTACCAGTCAACGTCAGGGCAAATGATGAGGGATTGTTTGGCGCAGACGAGAGATCTAGAAGTCCAGGACCCACCACCACAACTGAGTCGGAAGTTGGCAACACGTTAGTCGAGACGCCGGAAGTTGGATTATTCGGATCGTCCAAGCCCGCTAGTGCAGGTCCGACATGGAGTGCTGTGGTGGTTGTAGCATCTAGTCCATAGATGAATAACTGGTTCGTTGCCGGACCCACCCTTGTGAAAACACCTGTCGTCAAATCAATAGTACCTGCGCCGGCCGTGTACACTGTCCCGGAAAGCCGCTGCCATGCAGTAAAGGGGCCCACGACCGCCGGAACGCGGAACGCGCTCGCAGCAGCTTCGGGCAGTGTTACGACTGAGGTAGCCTGGCTTGGGAGCAGCCCTGTCCTGGCGGTAATTCCAAAGCCGCTCGCGTTGGCGAGAGAAGAGGGCCCAGCATAAATAGTGCCCCCAGTTCCGAGAGTCTGTGACGTCTCTATGGCCACCTTACTTTCCGCGGTCGTCAGGTGGACGAGGCCCTCGGAACCTTCGACTGCTGCTGCGCCAACGCCCGGTGCCCTTGTCACCGCGCCGGCCCCGAGTGTCCCCACCACGCCGATACCAGCATCAACAAGATTTGCATTTCGACGACTAACGCCCGCCGCTTGAAGACCCTCAGAGGTGAACGTGTCCGTTTGCTCACCAGTCCACGTCTGGCGCGCTCCTGCCTGGACTGTATCAACTCCATGCGCCGTAACGATCACACCAGCGGCTGCGATCGGAATTCCTATACCAATCTCCGACGTGGCGGCTCCGACTCCTACCAAGGCAGCCCCCGCGGCAGTCTCTAGAGCACCGCCAACCGTCTTGAGACCTCCCCACACATGGCCCCAGAAGCCTAGACCCGTGGGATCGACTCGCGTGGTTGGTCGATTAGACACATAGGCGTAGGTGTCAAGTCCGTCCGCGATCCCGGCCGGATCACTCGCTATCCACCGCCCTAACCACGGCGCGTAATATCGTGCACCATGATAATAGAATCCGTTCTCATCATCTCGCTCTTTCCCCGTGTACCGATATCTCTTCGGCGTCTCGGTGTGGCTAGACATCGCCTGATAGGACGTGCTGCCATAAGGGGTGTATTCCTCATAAGAGATGATCTGCGCACGGTCGTCGAGCTCGAGGGCGGTTGAGCCGAGGTGGTTTCCGAACTGGTAGCGAATGAGTTGTTGCGGTGCCGGGCCATTGCCTTGGGTCCGCATCTCCACCAAGGCGAGGCGCTGCCTGTCATCCACGACGTGCAGCGATTCCCGTTCGAGCTTCATGGCGGTGGTGGAGGTATCGTATTCGCGGTAAACCTCGAAGCCACCAAGATAGACGCATTCCTGCTTGCGTTTTCCGTTCCGTGTTTCAATGACTTTGCGCGTGCGTTGACCAGCAGCGTCATACATGTAGTAGCCCCTGCCACCTCCGCCCAGATCCACCTCTTGCAATTGGTCTTTGAAGTTCCAGAGCATTTTCATTCTGTTGATGGCGGTCATGCAGCCATGCACGTCGTTCCCCTGTGAGTCCGTGTAGGTGTAGGTTTCCGTAAAGGAATTACCGTTGCCAATGGTCGTTCTGGTCAGTCGGTTGCTTTGTTTGGAAGGTTCGATCAGGCTGGCGCCTGCGTATTCATAACTTCGCCTCCAGTTGCCGCCGTTCGCGATCTGGCGGATGCTTGCGAAATTGCCGACGGCGTCATACTCATAGCGTTGTCTATAACGTCGCATCGCTTGAAAATCACTTGGATGAGCTGTGAAGTCAGCCAACCCGGCAAACGGATAATCGCGCCGGTTTCCGTCCGGCGGATCGAAGACGCGCGCAGTTTGACCGATGTGCTCACGGCCAGTGGCTTCAATGAGCCGATAAATGGCGTCGTAGGTGTAATCGCACGGATCGTTGTCCGCCCGGCCGGAATTGGAGAGCCTGGCCAGCGCAACGTCGGCAATGCGGGTGATATTTCCCGCTGGGTCGTACGTATAGAGAAGGTCCTGAACGACTCCTGGATCGGTGAAGAGCTGGGAAGCTAGACCATTCAGCCCCGCAGGGCGCGTACTGCGCAATCGGATGAGTCGGAAAGTAAAGGGATCGTATTCGTAAGCCGTCCGGACACCGTTGCCATAAACAATGAGTTGCCGTTGACCTTTGGCATTGTAGTCGATATTCGTGACGAACGATGTAGCAGCGGCCGCGCCGCGAAGGTTCACGTCCACCTTGTCGAGCAGGTTGGCTTCATTGAAGATCGCGCGATAAACGCTGCCGTCCGGCGAAGTCACGGTCACCGATCGATTCAGCGCATCGTAGGTGGTGCTGCTAGTGAACGTCCCTCCATTTGTCGCTGGATCGGAATTCCAATCGACGGCTTTCTTGTAGTCAAGCAGCAGCGCGCGTTTGCTGCTTAGGAGGTTGCCTTTGAAATCGTAGGTTTCGCTGGTGAGCACTCCCGCCCCATCAAAGACCTGAAATATTTTACTACGCAGATTTTTTGTCTCGGGGCTTGGCTGCCTCTCACCATAGACGGTGCGCTCCGCGAGCCGCTCGCTGCCGTTCTCCGTGACGAAAAGTTCCATAGGCCGGCGGAGCGGATCGTAAGTCATCCGGCGTGTGAAGCCACGGCTGTCCCATGCGCGAATGGGTTTGCCGGTCACGTCATTCAGCATCCAGCGCTCGCCGGCTTCCATGCTAGCCTGATGGATGCGGTTTCCGAACATGTCGTAATCGTAAGTCATCACGTTGCGGCCTAAGGCGTCGGTGACGGCGCGTTGGTTGCCCTCGATGTCCAGCTCCGTGCGAGTGGCATAAAACTCGTCCACGCTCGCGCCATGATTTTCAAAGCGATTGTGCGCTATGGAAAGAAACTGGCGCCCCAGAACGTCGAAAAGGGCCGTGGTCGGTGTGTTGTTGTGTGCGGCTGCCTTGAGTGCGGCCTCCCGTTCTGCCTTACTCTGATCCGCGTCTGGCCAGGAGGCGGCAACATTCGCAGCGTTTGTGCGCAGCTCGAACCACGTCGGTAGGTAATCGGCATCCGGTAGCAGACTGAACAGATCGCCCACATCTCGATCGGATTTCGGGTTCAACTGAACGGTGTCGTTAACATCCCACGTTTTTTGCTGCCAAGGGTCAAACACCACCTTCTCCCAAGTATGATTGGGGTGAAGCGTGGCTATGAGTCGTTCCAGTGGATCGTAGAACAGTGTAGGGCTGACACCGACGTTGTTCGCAAACTCGAAATCGTGCGTAGCGCTGAAGAACGGTTCGTACTCACGGACAGGCTTTCCTTTGTTGTTGAAAATAACCCAGCCGGAACCAACCCATCGTGGATTGAGTGCTTTGTGTTCAGCCAAGTCGAATGGCCCCGGTTCTGCTTGAATTTTCCGCTGAATCTCACGGCCGAATCCATCGGAATGGCTGAAACCGACCTGGATCTTAGTTTGTTGCCCCTGCACCAAATCGCTTCCATGCGTCTCGCGTGCTAACGTCGCCGCGAAGGAGGGTTGCCATTTGTCTGGGTGATCCGGGTTGGTCTTTCGGGTTCGATAGAAACGACCCGGATCGTAAACAATTCGCGTTGTTGCCGGGCCGAGCAGCATAGCTTCGGATGATCCTTTCGGACAACTGAAAAACTGGTCGATCTCGGCCTGGGTGAGGTCGGCGCGGAAGTCCGCCAACGAATCACCCACATTTTCAATGACTTTCCCCATGACCGCCGAGCCGCAAACCAGTCCGAGCGTATCGAAAGCCGCTGCCGACCGATTTCCGTTGGGGTCGATGATGAGCTTCGGCTCGAGGACGCGATAGTCGTTATCGGCGCTCATTGTGTTGTCCTGAGCGTCCACCGTCCGAACTGCCAGCAAATCGTGGACATCGTAGTCCACCCTGCTGTTGGATCTAAACGGGTCTTCGAATCGTCGCGGCAGGAAAAAGTGTTTTACCGCTTCTCCGTACTCAGTCCCCGGAGCGCCATCGGGGTCAGGGTGGAAAAACACTCGGCCACTCGGTATCAACCAACGGCGGTCACCGTCGAGATCTGCGTAGCCGCCGCCGTCCGATCCCCCCCTACCCAATACCGCGATTGGGTTGGGAAGCAAGTTTTCTGGCGGCTGATCGGCGGAATTACGAGTATAGATGGTTTCCAACAGGCTGGGCGTAAAGGCAAGCTTGTAGCTTTCGCCCGGCAATGCCAGCGATTCGAGAGTGCCGAGCGGCAAAAAGCGGTCGAGCCGATTGCTCCGGTAAACACTGCGGCTTTGCTTGAGCAGCCGACGATAGACCGTGTTTTCAACCGCGCCTGTTGCCTGCCAATCCTCAAAAGCAAGATCGTGACCCGACCTCCTTACTTTTTCGGCCAGTTCGTGGAAACGGATAAGATTGGTGACGCCGCGGAGATCGGCTGACGGTTTAATGTTGATCAGTTGGTATAGCCGCGACTCAGAAGGGAGCGGTGTGCGATAGGCATCCCGCTCGTTCACCGCATTCGTATAAGTGTTCTCCGTCAGTGTCAGCAGAATTTGCGCCTGCTTCGTCTGGTCGGCATCAGTAAGCAGGAGAGAAAGGTCTGGAAAGCGGCGCCCATAGCCGATGGCCACGGACTTCAGCACGTTGCCATAGTCATCCACTTCGAGCGTGAGGCCGTGCGAGACCCGCGGGTCGGCGTGTCTGCACTCACCGATCTCGTAAAGCTTGCGCTCGTAGTTGAAGCTCAGGGATTCGCGGGCGTGGGTAAAAAAAACAGAATGCCGGTTGCTCCACCTTCTCTGCAAACTCCGGATCGTATAATTGCTTTCAGTTACTGTATACGGCCGGCGCGATTCCTCTTTCCCATCCATGGCATAGATTTCCTGCCGCAGCATCGCGCCCCTCAATGAACGGCAGGCCTCGCGCGCCTCCTCGGGTGTCAGGTGTTCGGGAAGGATGGTATCGTCGAGCAACATCGCCTGGATGTGCTTCGGGCTTAGGCGGACTTCCCTCCTCTCCCCAGTCCCCTCCGCGTAATATTCGTGCGCGAGACGTCGCGAAACGCGCTCACCCTGGAGATAGACCCCGGTATGGAACCAAGTCTTGGTCAGAACGGGAGGCACATTGGAAAGTGGATCGATGTTATCACCGACCGGGAAATTGCCGCTTTCCGTCAGGGCGGCTAATTCTTCGGTGTCGAGCTGATCCACTCGGCCGAACCCTCGGAATTCTCGTTCCACGCCGTCATAGAATCCATGGTGGTAGGTCCAGCGCGTCACGAATCGATTCCGGCTCACGTAATCGTACGTTTCGACACGCTTCACCACATGAACAGGGAAAGGCAGCTTTGTCACCCACGGCGTTCCGGCTGCCTTGTCGGCCAGATAGAACTCGGTCGACGGGGTGTATTCGATGCGTGTCTCCGCCCCGAGGTTGTTCACCGTCTTCATGAGCAGGTGCGGCTTTTGGCCCATGAGGTCAATGTAACGCATTTGGCGGCGAGCATCGTTCAGCAGAGGCGAAGACCAGACGAGGCAGGCGGTGCCGTTGCCGAGCAGGTCAAGGGTTTGGACCGAAGCAAGGTTGTCGATGCAGGGGAAGCCTTTGAGAGGTTGCGCCTTGCTCCAACTGTTGCCGGATTGATTGAAGTAAATGCGCGGGCCGTCGCTGTGGAGGTAAATGATGTCAGTCGTGGCGGAGCCGTCGATATCGGCCAGTCGGATGCGCTTCTGGTCGAACTGATCGGGCGAGTCGAACCACGGGGAGTTGTCCATCGTCACTTTCGCGCCGAAGCGGCCATAGCCGAGGTTGGGCCAGTAGCAGACTTCGCCGTTTCGGATCCGGACAAGGTCGGTGAGGCCATCGCCGGAAACGTCGGCGAGATAGATGGATTGCTCCGGATTGGCTAAGACGAGGCGCGGGCCTTTTTCTTCGTCGTGGGATTGCCGAACGTACTCAGACGGGCCAAAGCCGTCCTCGGCAAGCGACGGGTACCAGCGGAAAACTTCGTCTTCAGAAACGAGGATATCGTTGTGGCCGTCGCCGTTGAGGTCAATGAATCTCAGATTCGGGTCGCGCGTGTCGAGGTTCGGGAACGAGCGGAATGGCTGGAACGGTTCCCAATCGGCGTCCTCAGTTCGTCGTTCGTATAAACCGGGCACGGGTCCTTCGAGGGTGACAACATCCAGCTGGCCATCACCGGCCAGGTCCATGAATTGAGCGTGGCCACCAGCGAGGCTCACGGCGGGTTTACTGGCGACGGCCTCGATCGGAGCGAAGCGGGCACTTACTTTCGGCGAACCATTGCCGTTGGCTTCGAGTAGTGGGCTGAGATTGCGTTTGTAGAACCAGGCGTCCGCTTGTTCCGTAAGAATTCCCGAGATCCCTTCGCCGTCGAGGTCCACCCATTGGTACGCGTTGCCATCCAGGCCGATGGGCAGATTTTCGACGCTTTCTGGATCAACCTCCCGAATCTCTTCCTGGATCGTCGCCTCAGTGTAAGTGAGCTCAACTGGTGGAAGTGATTTTTTCAGATATGCGCCAGCGGAGTTGCGTTTATACCCGGACTGCGTGACCGAGAGTAGGAACGAGTAGATAGGGTTGCGAACGTCGCTCGGATTTTCCTCGTATGAGTAGTCGAAATCGCTCGACCGAACCAGGCAGTCGGCGCCTACGCCAGGCTCACCCGGAAAATGGTGGAACATCAAGATCCGCTGGCAGAGACGGTAGGTACGAACCTCAAAACCGGCGCGATAGGAGGAGAACGGATCATTGCGGACGGGCCAGACTCCAGAGTCATTGGACCCCGGCGCGTCAGCATCGTGCTCGCCGTAATCGAAGACGACCTCAAACATCCATTCGGTGAGCAGCGCCGGGTCTGTTGGATTCCAATCGGCGTCACGATTGGGGCTCCGGTTTCCGTAATGGATTCGCTTGAGGTACCGATTGGCGGAGCGGCTTAGCTCAGTGCGATTTCTTTCGTGAATCTGGCCGCAATCAATGCCATCCGAATCCTCCGCTTTGTACTCGTATTTAATAGCGTTTCCTTTGTCGTCGTAGCTCTGGCAGATCAGCCAGCTAAAGATACGAGTGGGATGGGCGGGATCCGGATCAGCAGGATCAAAGATTCGGGACTCATTAGTCTGACCATAGAGCGTCGTGATGTTGTCGCGAGAGATTGAGCGCCAGTGGATCTCGCCAGTCGTGACCTTTGTCCAACGCTCGATCCGAGCGAACAGCCCTTCAATACGCGGACGAAAGCGTCGAATCCGGTAATCAATTCCGTCCACCTTTCGGTTCGGCAGTTTTTCCGGCACCCATTTGTCGCCTTGTTTGACTAACACTGGCACGAGGTCTTCCGCTCCAGACAGAATGAATACGTCGGAATCTTGTGAATCGAAGTTTTCTGAATCGAAATATCTTGGCAATCCCTTGTCAGTTTTGCGCGTGATTGAAGGAAGCGAAAGGCTCCAGCCAAAGCCGAAAGCTCCGTTGCCGGCGCCGGAGTCATACGACAGCGAAAGCTGCGGACCGACGCCGGATCGTCCGGGGCTGGTTGCAATGGGCACACTCATCGACCCAGTGCCAGTCACCGGGTTGGCCCCGAACTTTTCGC